>ENA-UOYA01000242-UOYA01000242.1-activated-sludge-metagenome-genome-assembly--contig:-NODE-242-length-77190-cov-42.647021_pt1 | contig 77190 bp, 76 predicted proteins | sample MGYA00238163_ERZ764804 | MGnify/ENA primary metagenome ERZ764804 (study PRJEB28919, sample SAMN05720223) | activated sludge metagenome | isolation source: Anaerobic digester | place: Hong Kong...
GTACCCGTTGCCGCAGCAGACTCAGGTACAGCGCACCATCCAGCGCCTGCCCGGTACGCTGCGATTGCCACAGCGTTTCGCCGAGACATTCAAGGATTTCGTGCTTTGCGGCGTGCTCATCGTCGTGCTTGGCGGCAAGCTGGGCATGAATGGCGCGGATGCCGGGCGGCTGGTCGATGTCGAGCTGCTCCTGAATCGCCAGATGAAAGCCAAGGTGCAGGAAGGGATTGATGTCACCCGCTTCCGGCCGCCAGTCGGTCGTGATGAACGACTCCGGGTTCTGCAGGATGCGGTGGTATTCCGGGTGCAGCGTAATGATGGCGACGGTCTTTTCTTCCAGCGGCGTCAGCGCATCGCCACGGCGGAATTTTGCCCAGCTGTCGATGAAGAATTGCCGCGCCTGATCGCGGGAGGGGCTAAACATTTGCGCTCCCAGTGCGCGCTTCGCGCGCAAGGACGAAGGACGACGCTCGCTGGTGCTCGCTAGGACGACGGCCGTTCCGGCCTATGACGCAAAGCTTGGCAACGAGGGTTGATCGAACCGAGAGAAGTGGTTGCATACCTTTGCGTCCTAGCGACCAGCGGGAGCGTCGTCCTTCGTCCTTCGTCCTGCGCCAGCATTGTCCTTCGTCCTTCGTCCTGCGCGTGTTCGGCCAGCAAATTCGCAATCGTCGAATACACAACATTCGTCGCACTTCGGCGACCTCGCCGTACACGTGTAACGCCCATGCAGGATCAGCCAGTGATGCGCCGATTTCAGGAACTCTGGCGGCGTGAATTTCAGCAGCTTGCGTTCTACCTCGTCGACCGTTTTGCCGGGCGCGAGCTTCATGCGGTTGGCGACGCGGAACACGTGCGTGTCCACCGCCAGCGTGGGCTCGCCGAAGGCCTCGTTCAGCACTACGTTCGCCGTTTTGCGACCGACACCCGGTAGCGCCTCCAGCGCGGCCCGGTCATGCGGTACCTCACCGCCATGGCGCTCGATCAGTTGTCGTGCAGCGGCGATTGCGTTTTTGGCCTTGTTGCGAAAGAGTCCGATGGTCTTGATGTGCTCGGAAAGTTGCGCCTCGCCGTGCTGCACCAGATCGGCCGGTGTCTGCACGAACGGGAAAAACTTGCGCGTAGCGGCGTTCACCGATTTGTCGGTGGCCTGCGCCGACAGCAGCACCGCGATGACCAATTGAAACGGGTTGCCGTATTCGAGCTCGGTCTTCGGATCGGGATTCGCCTTCGCCAGTGTGGAGAAGATGCGATAGCGCTTTTCGGCGTTCATTCGCGCGCCTTTACGCTCGCGGCGGCAAATCGGCACGCGCTTTCGCGCGGGCGAGAATTTCCGCCAGCAGCGCCCGCTTGTCCGACTGCGGCTTCGGCACATGCGCCGCCGCCTTGGCTTCGGCCCGTTCTGCGTAGCGCCGTTGATGCGCGATGTACTTCTTGCGCAGGTCACTGGCTTGAGGCTGGCGGGCAAGCAGTGTGTCGTGGACACGATTGGCAGGGGTGACGGCCGGGATCAGTGCGATGCAATCGACCGGGCACGCGATGATGCAAAGCTCGCAGCCGGTGCAGTCGGCTGCAATTACTGTATGCATCCGCTTCGAGGCGCCAACGATCGCGTCGGTCGGGCACACGGGAAGGCAGGCGGCGCAACCGATGCACGCGGCTTCGTCGATCAGCGCGACGTGTTCCGCCGCATAGGCGTCAACGTCGTCAGCAAGAGCAATCGCATCGCGTTGCAGCAAGCTTGCCAGCGCAACGCGGGTGACTTCGCCCCCTGGCGGGCAGCGGTTGAGATCGGCCTCGCCTGCGTGCATCGCGGCCGCATAGGCGCGGCAATCGGCGTAGCCACAGCGCTGACACTGGGTCTGCGGCAGCAAAACATCGATTGCATCAAGGTCGGTTGAAACGGCAGCGGCTAACATCGGCACAAATTATCGTGGAACCGCCTTTGCCGGCGGCTGCAATATGGCGGTGCAGGAGGTAGTGCCGGGAACAGTGCACGCAAAGGACGGCTCGGCGCCGCGCCTGGAGCGGGCGGCCGGGCATCGCGTGCCGGGCAGCTATGGCCTGCTGTCGCGCCTTTCCGCCTGGTGGATGCGCAGGCGAGGCTGGCGCATGGAGATCGCCGAGCCGATGCCGGACAAATGCGTGATCATCATGTATCCGCACACCAGCAACTGGGACTTTCCGATCGGACTGCTGACCAAGTGGGCGGTTGGCCTCACATTGAAACGCGACGCCCTCTGCTTTGCTGGCAAAGAAAGTTTGTTCAAGTGGCCGTGGGGCTGGTTCTTTCGCGGCGTCGGCGGATTCCCGGTCAACCGCAAAGCGTCGACAGGTTTCGTCGAGCAAATGGCGGCACGATTCACTGCCGAACCACGCATGCGCTTCGTGATCGCGCCAGAAGGCACACGCAGCTACGTGCCGCATATGCGGTCGAGCTTTTACTACGTCGCAGTCGCGGCGAGGGTGCCGATTGCGATGGGCGCCTTCGACTTTCCCGGCAAGCGTGTCGTCGTTGACACCTTTCTCACGCCCTGTGGCGATGCTGCCGCCGATCTGTCTGCGATTGATGGCTACTATCGCCAGCTCGGCAATCGCGGTTGCGTCCCGGAGAAGGCGGCGCCGTGGAAATTTCGCTCAGGCGACGGCGGTTAGTCGCAGGCAGCAAATGATGCTCACTCGCGCAGCGTTGCCTGTGTGGTTCGCAGGAACGCGTCGTTGTCCACATTGAATCCCTGCGACGCACTACCCGCGCGGATGCGCAACAGGTAGTACGACGCAGGCAGGTTACATAGCCGGTACCCGCTGCGCAGCAGGCGGATCCACAGTTCAAAGTCCTCCGAGTATCCACGCAGGCTGGCGTCGTACATGCCAACCGCATCTAGCACGGACTTGCGATACATCACCGTACCGTGGTTCATGAACCAGCGGCTGCGCAGCCCAATCTCGCGCGTGATCACGTCCGGGTGTCGCACCAGCTGTCCTGCGGCCCAGCCGCCGCCGCGTTGTTGCATGTAGTAGTTCAATGCAGTGCCGAGCACCGCAATCGAAGGCGTCGTCTGCATCAGTTCCCACTGCGCAAGGAAGCGGCCCGGCAGCGTGATGTCGTCCGAATCGACGCGGGCAATCAGTTCGTGGCTGCAAGCCTCAATGCCAAGGTTGAGCGCCGCCGGGATACCGATATTGGAAGCTGAGTGAAGGACACGGTAGCGCGGCTGCTTTGATCGCCCTTCGAGGTAGTTGAGAATGCCCGTCTGATCGCTGCCGTCATTGACGATAACTATCTCCGCCAGCGGTTGGTCTGGATGCGCATTCTCGAGCAGGGCAAGATCGTACTCAATCGATGCGAGGCACTGGTTAAACCATGCGAGAGGGAGGCGGTGGACGGGAACCAAGACGGAAATCATTCCCGTATTGCGCTGTACACACTTGAATTTCGCCTCGACTGCATGTAGCCGGCACGATCAATATCCGGCTCGAAAGTCTGATGAAACAGCGCGAATTGGGGGCCACGTCAATGTCGCGGCAGATAGCCATCTGTTCGTGGGGCGACCGATCATGCGGCCCAAAAACTTCGGCAAAGCACTATTCGACGGGCGACCTAATCACCACACTGATTGTCATTGGTTGTCGTGCTATACCCATCCATACCGGAGGAGATCAACATGAAAAGAACATCTGTCGCACTGGCAGTGGTGGCAGCGTTGCTGGCGTGCTCGACGCTGGCGGAGGCAGCCGCGCCCGCTAGCGTTGCACTCCAATCGCATTCGGGCAATATGCTGCGCTGGGCAGCGGAGTTCCCGCATGCGATGGCGGTGATGCGTGTCGCAGCACCCGACGGCTCGGTGAGCAAGCGAAAATTCGGCGCCGAACAGCTATGTGGTCGGGGTGATGTTGGTGTCTACCCTTCCAGTAAGTCGTGACGTCAATCGCGCACCGCCACAAGTGGCGCGCCTGACCGCCTGTTGGTTACGGCAGCGCGGCTGGCGCCTGGAGATCGCGGTGCCGATGCCGGACAAGTGCGTCATCATCGTCTATCCGCACACCAGCAACTGGGACTTCCCGGTCAACCGCGAGGCGTCCACCGGCTTCGTCGGCCAGATGGCAGCGCGCTTTGCCACCGAGCCGCGCATGCGCTTTGCGCTGGCACCCGAGGGCACGCGCAGCCATGCAGTGCACATGCGGTTGAGCTTCTATACTGTGTCGCGCTCGGCACCTTCGACTTTGCGCGTCGGCGCATCGTCGTTGATACCTCTCTCATGCACTGCGGCGAGGCCACGACCGACGTCGCCGCCATCGAACGCTACGACCGCGACATCGAGGCCGTGGCTGCGTGACCGAGAAGGCGGGGGTGTGGTGGTTTCGTGACTGACCGTCGTACTGGGAGTGCGGCGCTTTCGCCAGTGCGTTTGCGCTGGGCTGCGCGTCAGGGGGGCTTGGGTGCCGCGAGCACGCCGAAGTCGAGCGTGCGCTCGTTCGCGGACGGCGCCAGCCAGATTGTCCAGGCATCCGTTGGCACCGCCGGTGCGGTGGCGTTGGCTTGACGCGCTACGCGCCAGACGCACGCTGGCACGACGCCGGCTTCTTGCTCGTCAAACAGTGACTGGATGACGAACGGATGCAGGCGCGGCGCGTGTTCGCCGTGGGGCGCGTGTTCGCCTTCGCCTTCGTGGCGTGGCGTTTCGAGGGCGCGTCGAATCTGCGCGCGAATGGCCCCCAGCGAATCGCGCAGCGGCAGCGCCGTGGCCGACCAGGTTGCGGCCGTAGCCGAGGGGGCTGGCGCCGGCGCGGCATCGAGCGCCTGGACGGCGGCGATCGCGGCGTCGGCGGAGCATTGCGTCGCCGCCAGCGAGCGCATGCGCTCGAGCGTTTGCCGTTGTGACACGGCGGCCGCCGACAGCCGGAAGATCGACTGAATGTCGGCGTCGTCCGCCAGACGATAGCGCGACGCGAGGCGCATGACCTCGTCGTGCTTGCCCGCGCCCTGCAGCGCGCGAAGCTCGGCCAGTACCACGTCGCGTCGTTCGGCCAGTGCGGCTTTTTGCGCTGCCGTTTCGTTGGCCAGCGCGGCGCGCGCCGCCTCCAGCCGCTGCACTTCCCGGTTTTGCTGCCATGCGCGAAGCGCGCTGGGCGCGAGCGCGGCGCTGAGGGCGATGGCGCCGAGTGCGACGAGGATTCCAGTGCGTGTGATCATCGGCATGGCGGCGTCGGCGGGCGGGTGTCGATTTGCGGAGGCCGAAAAAAATCACCGCCTGCGCGGCGGTGATCATAGGCACGGAGACGGTTGCGGCCGGTCAGGCGCGACGGCGCGACCACCATGCACCGCCCAGCAGCAGCAAGCCCAATGCGCCGAGGGTGTATTCGTTCGTCGTGGGAACAGGCGTTGCCGCCGTTGCGCCTGGTGTGACGACGGAAGAACCGAAGCCATCGAGATAAGCGTAGCCGGCGTGTCCTTGGGGCTCGCAATCCGACGCCAACAGGTAAACCTCGATCGAGTCACCCAGATCGGCGTCGGGCACGACCACGTCAGCCGCTTTCCACGGCAGATAACTCCATCCGCTTTGGCTCGGCACCGGTTGAAACTGCGTACCCGTTTGTGCAGCGAACGAGAAATCCTCGTACAGCGTGGTGTTCTTCGTCACGTTTCGCACGCGCAGGTAGAAAAACGGCTGATTGTTGGGGGAGTGCCCGCCATCGTTGAGCACCACGGCATACGAGAACCGGACGTGCAATTTGTTGTCGCTACTGTCGCGGTCAGCGTTCGTGATGGTGTCGGCCTGGCTGATGAAGTTGGCGATGCCGCCGGTCGCGATGTTGTTGACGCGCGCGGTCGCGGTACCGGCGTACGGCAGCGTCAGCGGTGCTCCCTTGAGATCAGGGCCTGCGGTCACCACGGCGCCACGAAAGGTGCCACCGGCGGCGATGTTGAGGCTGCTGCCCGTAAACGGCTGTGACCCGGTGAGCCCGTTGTTGACGCCCGACCCGGTGGTTCAGCCGGAGAAATTGCCGCTCTCGAAGCCGCCGTTCTGGAAGATGGCGGCAGCTGGAAAAGCCATGGCGGCCACGGATGCGCAAAGGACTACGCGTGCAATCTTGTTCATATGCCCCCCTAACGTTGATATTGACAAAAATTGACAAAATTTTGCCATACAAGCATAGCAGATCGGCGTCGGAAAACCTTGGCGAGCGTCCGGTTTCCATCGATGCAGCCCGCGACGCTCCGGCTGCGGTTCGCCTAGCGTTGTCGGCCGGTGCGGTTGCGCGTCAGCCCAGGTACGGACGGCCGTGGGGGAAGCCGCCGCCCAGACGCGTCGCGGGTGACTCAAACATCGTCATCCAACCCATACTCGTGAATCTTGCGGGTCAGCGTGTTTCGACCCCAGCCGAGCCACTCGCTGGCCTCGATGCGGCGCCCTTTGGTCTGCGTCAACGCGGAGCGGATCATGGTGGTCTCGAACTCGCGGGTGAGGCGTTCGCCGGGTGCCTGTTCGCCGTGCTGAATGGCGGCAGCCAGCGCCGCAGCCAGCGCCTGTTGCCAGTCGCCACTGACGGCGGGTGAGCCCGACGCGTGATGGTTGCCATTGAACGCAACGGTTGCGCCCGGCGTCACGCCGGTGGCTTCTGTCATGACAGCGGGAACGGTCGCCGGTCGATCCTGCGGCACCGCAGTGGCGGGGGCGGCGACCGCTTCCGCTGTCGTGCTGCCGGCAGCCGCACCGCGCACTTCGGGCGGCAGATCGGCGACATCCACCTGGCTGCCAGGTGCCATCACCGTGATCCAGTGGCAGATGTTTTCGAGCTGGCGCACGTTGCCGGGGAAGCTGAAGTTCTGCAGCACCTGCATCGCGGCTGCGGTCAACACCTTTGCCTCGCCACCCAGCGTCTGCGCGCTCTTCGACAGGAAGTGCTTCATCAGCAGCGGCACATCCTCGCGCCGCTCACGCAGTGGCGGCAGACGCAGTCGCACGACGTTGAGGCGGTGCAACAGGTCTTCGCGGAACATGCCTTGCCGCACGCGCTCGTCAAGGTTCTGGTGGGTGGCCGCGATGATGCGTACGTTTGACTTCATCGGCGCCTGGCCGCCAACGCGGTAATACTCGCCGTCCTGCAGCACGCGCAGCAGACGCACTTGCAGGTCGGCCGGCATGTCGCCGATCTCGTCGAGGAACAGGGTGCCACCTTCGGCCTGCTGGAAGCGGCCTTGCCGCGTGGCGGCAGCACCGGTGAACGAGCCGCGCTCGTGCCCGAAGAGCTCGCTTTCGAGCAGATCCTTCGGGATCGCTGCGGTGTTGATGGCGATGAACGGTTTGCCCTTGCGCGGGCTGTGCTCGTGCAGTGCGCGGGCGACCAGCTCCTTGCCGGTGCCGGACTCGCCGGTGATCAGTACGGTCACGTGCGACTGCGACAGACGACCGATGGCGCGGAAGACATCTTGCATCGCGGCGGCCTTGCCGAGCATTTCACGCTCGCCGGCGGTACGTTCCTCGCTGCTGGGCGCCGTCTCGGTGACGGCGGCAGCGCGGCGAATCAGGTCCAGCGCCTGCTCGACATCGAACGGTTTCGGCAGATATTCGAAGGCGCCGCCCTGAAAGGCCTGTACGGCCGTATCGAGATCGGAGAACGCCGTCATCACGATCACGGGCACCTGCGGATGCGCGGCCTTGATCTTCTTCAGCAGCGAGAGACCGGATTCGCCAGGCATGCGCACGTCGCTGACCAGCACGGCGGGTGTCTCGTTCTCCAGCGCGTTCTGCACATCAATTGCGTTCTCGAAGCTGCGCCACGGCAACCCCTCACGCGACAGCGCTTTTTCCAGCACCCAGCGGATGGAACGATCGTCGTCAACGATCCACACGTTTTTCATGTCTTGCTCTCTCTGCTACTTGTCTGCTTCCGACGGGTGGTCGAAGGGCAGGATGACCCGGAACTCGGTGTGTCCCGGTTCGCTGTCCACCTCGATGGCACCATAGTGTTGGGCGACAAAGGTTTGCGCAATCGACAGGCCGAGACCGGAGCCGGTGCCGTCGGTGCGCGTGGTGAACAGCGGATAAAAAATGCGATCGCGGATGTCGAGCGGAATGCCGGTGCCGTTGTCGATGACCGAGACTTCCAGCGCCATGCGATAGCGACGCTTGGCCAGAACGACCTGGCGGGCGACACGCGAACGCAGGGTGACGTGCGGTGCCTTGACAGTGGCTGTGGACTGGCAGGCGTTGCGGGCGATGTTGAGCAGCACCTGGGTGATCTGCTCGGCGTCACACTCAACTTCGGGGAGGCTGACGTCGAAATCCGGCTCAATCACGTGCGTGCCGCCGAATTCGTTCTTCAGCAGTTGCAGTACGCGGTCGAGCAGCACGTGGATGTCGGTGCGCACATAACGCGGCAGCTTGTGCGGCGTCAGCAGGCGGTTGACCAGATTCTGCAGGCGATCAGCCTCGGCGATGATGACCTGGGTGTACTCGACCAGTTGCGGCTCATTCAACTCGCCTTCGAGCAACTGCGCAGCGCCACGAATGCCGCCGAGCGGGTTCTTGATTTCGTGGGCCAAATTGCGCACCAGCTCGCGGTTGGCCTGATTCTGCTCGGCGATCTTTGCCTCGCGCGCGATTTTCAGCTGCTGGTCGATGTGGCGGAACTCGACGATCAGTTGCGGCTCGTCGGGCGCCACGCTGTCGAGGAAGCTGGCAGTGCAGTTGACCAGCAGGCGCGAGGCGCCATTCGAGCCGGCGGCCTTGCTGGCGAGGTGCAGTTCAAGTTCCTGCTCGGTGTAGCTGGCGCGATGGGTGAGCGCGAGTTCGAGGGCGGGCGCCAGGCGGTCAGCGTCGCGCAGGACGTCACCAATACGGGCACCAACCAGTTGCCGGCGCGATTGCGCAAACAGGTTTTCAGCAGCGGGGTTGGCGTAGACGATCCTGTGGTCGCGCTTGAGCAGCAGCACCGCAGTGGAGATGAGATCGAGTCCGGCCGTATCCGTCATGGCCCGGTTTTAGCAAGAAGGGGGCCAGCCTGTCGTGGTAGCGCGGCCGCTCAGCTAGAGCTTGAGGTTCGACAGTTCCTGCTTCAGCGAGGCGACGTTGCGCTCATGATGGCGCATGGTCTGTTCGATCTGCTTGACGCGATCGATGTACTTCGGCGAACCGAGGCCTTCATCAGCCAGCGGCAAGGGTTTGCCATTGTTGTACGAAGCGCGCGCTTCGTTGAGCAGCTTTTCTTCGGACGCCAGTTCGTCGGCGAGCACCTGACGGCGGGTGCCGTCGCGAGTCTTCTGCGTGCCGGCATCGACGGCCGCCGAAGCGGTTCCTGCGCTAGCGTTGGCCGAAGTGGAAACCTTGACCGCAGCACCGCGGCTGGGTTTATTGCCGGTCGGGATTTCCGACAGTGTGTCCCCGCCCCCCATCCGTACCGCACCCTTTTTGGGCTGGTTGGTGTACTCCACCGCGCCGGTGACCGGGTCCACGTATTTGTAGATTTCCGCCTGCGCCAGACCAGCAGCTAGTGCCAGGCTGATGGCTACAAGTCTCGCGACGGCGGAACTTTTAACGGAGAACATGGCGGAAAGTTTAGTCAAAACAGACACTTAGCGCAAATTTTGCGGAAACAACAATAAAAAAGGCAGGTTTCCCTGCCTTTTTTGGAGTGGGCAGTACCGCATCGGTTCCGCCCTGACTCGTTGCTGGTGCACTTGCTCCAGTGGCTGGAGCCGCGCGCCGGCCTGTTTACATCGAGTAGTACATGTCGTACTCGAGCGGATGCGTGGTCATGCGGAAACGCGTGACTTCTTCCATCTTGAGCGCGATGTAGGCATCGATCATGTCGTTGGAGAACACGCCACCGCGGGTCAGGAACTCGCGATCCTTGTCGAGATACTCGAGCGCCTGGTCGAGCGACGAGCACACGGTCGGGATCTTGGCATCCTCTTCCGGTGACAGGTCGTAGAGGTTTTTGTCAGACGGCTCACCCGGGTGGATCTTGTTCTGCACACCGTCGAGACCCGCCATCAGCATCGCGGCAAAGGCGAGGTAGCTGTTGGCCATCGGGTCCGGGAAGCGCACTTCGATGCGGCGGGCCTTGTCGGACTGCACGTACGGAATGCGGATTGATGCCGAGCGGTTACGCGCCGAGTAAGCCAGCTTGACCGGCGCCTCGAAGCCGGGAACCAGACGCTTGTAGCTGTTGGTGCCGGGGTTGGTGATCGCGTTCAGCGCGCGGGCATGTTTGATGATGCCGCCGATGTAGTACAGCGCGAATTCGCTGAGGCCGGCGTAGCCGTTGCCCGCGAACAGGTTCTTGCCATCTTTCCAGACCGACTGGTGAACGTGCATGCCCGAGCCGTTGTCGCCAACGATCGGCTTCGGCATGAAGGTCGCAGTCTTGCCGTACAGGGCGGCGGTGTTCCAGATCGCGTACTTGAGCACTTGCGTCCAGTCGGCGCGTTGCACCAGCGAGCTGAAGCGGGTGCCGATTTCGCATTGGCCGGCGTTGGCCACTTCGTGGTGGAACACTTCGACCGGCACGCCCATTTCTTCGGCGGCCAGCACCATGGCGTTACGCAGATCCTGCAACTGGTCGACCGGGGGTACCGGGAAGTAGCCACCCTTGACGGTCGGACGATGGCCCTTGTTGCCGCCTTCGTGCTTGGCATCGGTTTCCCACGCGGCTTCTTCCGAGAAGATCTTGCAGTAGGAGCCGGACATGTCAACTTTCCACTCGACGGAGTCGAAAATGAAAAATTCCGGTTCCGGACCGAAGTAGGCGGTGTCGCCCACACCGGACGCCTTGAGGTACGCCTCGGCGCGCTTGGCGAGCGAACGCGGGTCGCGGTCGTAGCCCTTGCCGGTGGACGGCTCAATGACGTCGCAGGTGATGTTGAGTGTCGTCTCTTCGACGAACGGGTCGATCACGGCAGTGGCCGGGTCCGGCATCAGCAGCATGTCGGAGGCTTCAATGCCTTTCCAGCCGGCAATCGAGGAGCCGTCGAAGGCGTGGCCCTCGGTGAATTTTTCGGCGACGAACTGGTGGTGCGGCACCTGTACGTGCTGCTCTTTGCCGCGGAAGTCGGTGAAGCGGAGGTCAACGAATTTCACCTCCTCATCTTTGATTTTCTTGAGGACGTCGGCTCCAGTGGCCATGCGAGTTCTCCTAGCGCTGAAGTTAAGTGGTGCGTTTGTCAGGTGGCTTGCAGCGTTGGTATTGGCTCGCCGGGGCGGGCACACGTCGCGCTGTTTGCAACGCACAATGCAGAAAACATGCCATTGCCACGTCGCTCCAGACGCAATGCTAGCCGGTCGCCCGCGATGGTGCAGCGGCGGCGCCTGGCCGCATGCTGGCGCCGCCTTCGATGAAAAGTGAGGCATCGTACTGCGCAACGCTTAGCCCCCAAGCCGCACCAAAACAATGCAATCAGACGATGGGGTGATTGGTTTGCGATTTATTTTGGTGCATATGGATTTTTGCACCAAAACAATGCGTTACGTCATTATCTTTTTCAGGAGAACTATCGTGAACAAGGCCTCCGACATGATTTTGGCAAAAGTCGACTTTTGCCAATATGCAGCTCATAGTCCAATGCAGATGGGCACTTCAGCAGAAAGATGTAGCAGCAGTCAGTAGCGGTAAGTCAACGTCAGCCACGTCTTGTTGACCGAGTTTCGCTGCGGCGTGTCGCGGCCGGCGCGGAAGCGGGCGAGTTGCAGGCGCGCCTCCGTGTCAGCGCGCAAGTGGTAGGTAACGCTCGCGTCCCACTCGTCACCGTAGTCAAAGCCGCCCCAGGCCGAGCGGAAGCGGTGGTATTCGGCCCGCGCTTCAAGCGCCGCGAAATTGCCACGCATCGTCAACCAGCTGTCGCGCAGACCGGCGCGCGGCGTGGTGGTGAACTGCAGCGCCCAACCGTTGAAGGCATAGAAGTCGGTGAGCGGGGTCTGAAATCCATAGTCGCCGCGACGGCTGCCTTTTTCTTCGTGATCGGCGCGTAGCGTCCAGACGTCGTTACCGACACCGGCGCCTAGCCGGTAGTAGCGGGCGGCAATGCGGGCGTCACCGCTGCCGATGGCGCGCTGCCATGCGACCTCGCCCAGGTAATTGGCGCGCAACGCCCCGGGCAGGCCCAATTCTCCCTCGGCGCGAAGCCCGACGATGCGTTGTGCGTTGCTGGCAAAGCCGGTCTGGGCGCCGGTGGCGGCGTTGTTGTGCCAGTAGCCGTAGGTGACCAGCGATTGGCCCGGCGCCGGATTCCACGCCCCATGAGCGACCGTCAGGCGCAGTGGGGAGGTTTCACCCAGCACGCTGCGCATCCGCCAGTAGTGACCAAGGATCAGTTCGGTGTTGCCGATACGCTGGCTGTTGATAGTGATGCCGTCGAATACCTGCGGCGTCTGACGGAAATCGACATCACTGATGAAGCGCTCGTCGTCCAGTTTGAGGATCTGGCGGCCGACGCGAACTTTCGTGGCGTCGAACCCGCTGTATTCGAGGTGAAGCTGGTTAACACTTTGCCGCGCTGGATCGGGCAGTAGCGGATACGGTGATGAGGCAAAGCGCCTCGGGTCATCATTCAGCCGATGGGGGCCGACGATGCCGGTGAGAATCGCCTGCGCGGTCAGGCGCAGATCGTGTGCCGGTGCCGAACGCCAGCCGACGAGCGTGCGCACGGTGGTGACCTCCGTCGTCTCTGGCTTGGCAGTTTCGGTGATCAGGTTGAAGCGCGGGCGCACCTCCAGCAGCAAACTGCCGCTGGTCAGTGCTTCGCCCAGGCGCAGGTTCGGGTTGGTGGTGGCGTCATCGCCGGCGCGTGTGGTCGTCGGTGAAATCGCGAGTGCGCACAGGAACGCCCGCGCTGCAAAGGCGTATGTTCTCGGCTGCCAGCCGCATGCAACATCGCGGTCGCGCGCACGCGAGGTCGAGGCGGGCGATGGGAGAAAGATGGCTGGCGGGCGCGATATCAAGTGGGGGCGGCAACGTCCGGCGCCGAAAAACACAAAAGTGCCATGCGCCGGGCTCAATGAAGTCCTATCCTATCTTCTTTGCGGCCTGGCAAGCGCGCGGCCGGCTGCGCCGGCGTGAACGCGACCAGCTGCTGTGTTAGCTTCGCCACAAGTAACAGGCTCACGTATGGAATCATTTCTGCTTTTCCTGCGGTCCCACGGCATGGCAACAGCCCATCCGCTCTGTCGCTGGCGTCAATTTGCTGTCGCACTGTTCTGTGCTGGCTGCGCGGTCATCGGGGTGACCGTCAGCGCCGCGCCGCTAGCGGCAATCGTGCGCGATGCGGCTGGTGCTGTGGTCGCAGACGCCGTCGTCTATGCGATGCCGGCAGCCGGCACTGCCGCCGGCCCGCGCAGTGCACGCAATGTCGTCATCGAGCAGGTTGGGCGCGAATTCGTGCCCTATGTGACGGTGGTACAGGCCGGCACTACGGTCGCGTTCCCGAACCGCGACAAACTGCTGCACCACGTCTACTCGTTCTCGCCGGCCAAGACGTTCGAGATCAAGCTGTATTCCGGCGCCGCGCCATTTGATGTGCTGTTCGACAAGGTCGGCGTGGTCACCATTGGCTGCAATATCCACGACTGGATGATCGCCTACGTCTATGTGGTCGACACTCCATATTTCGCCCGCAGCGATAGCGCCGGCAAGGCCGTGGTCGGTGAAGTGGCTGCTGGCGAATACGATCTCTATCTGTGGCACCCTCAGCAGCGCAACCAGCCGGCTACAACCCGGCTGAAACTGGACGGCAAGACCGCCGCCGAGCTGGCGCTGACCATCGACGTCACGCCGCGGCGGCAGAAATTCAAACCACCGGCGAACCCGGCCAGCTACCAGTAAGCGTCGCGTGAAGCTCGTGCCGGCCAGCCTGCGCGTACGGATCATCGTACTGTTCTCGGCGCTGCTGATTGTTTTGCAGGTGCTGGGCTATCTGTTGCTCAGCCGCGCCAGCAACGAGATCGCGCATGACACGCTGGCACTGGAGCTCGGCGTTGGCGAACGCATCTTCTTGCGCTTGCTGGAACAGAACCGCAACAGGCTCGAAGAGAGCGCCAGTCTGCTCGCGTCCGATTTCGCCTTTCGCACGGCCGTCGGCACCGGCGATATCGCGACGGTGACTTCCGTGCTCGCCAATCACGGCGCACGCGCTTCCGCAGCGGTGATGATGCTGATTTCGCTCGACCAGATGGTGGTGGCGGATACCGTGCGTCCGGAGGCACGCGGCAAGCCGTTCGGCTTTCCGGAGCTGACGCGCAGCGCCGAAAGCGACGGCAAGGCGTCTGGTGTGGTGCTGCTCAACGGCAAGCTTTATCAACTGGTGGTGGTGCCGGTACTGGCACCAACAGCCATCGCCTGGGTGGGCGTCGGCTTCAATATCGATGATCGCACGGCGGACGATCTGAAGCGCCTGACCGCGCTGGAGGTCTCGTTTCTCAGCCGCAACCGCAGCGGTGGATGGCAACTGCATGCATCGACGCTGCCCAAGGCGGTCCGCAGTGGCTTGCCTGCTGTGATGCCGGCGCCGGACCAACCGGGTGAGGTCAGCGAGCACGGCAGCGCTACCGAGATTGAGCTTGCCGGCACTGCATATCAAGCGCGTGCGGTTGGCATTGAGCGACAGGGCGACACCCAGTTCACCGCCGTTCTGCAGCGCACGGTTGCGGAGAGTCTGCAGCCGTTCCGTCGCGTCACTGCCGCGTTTCTTTCTCTGGCTGCGGCCAGTCTCGCGCTGTCGGTGCTGGGTAGCGTGCTGATCGCGCGCAACATCACGCGTCCGCTCAATGAGTTGGCGGCGCTGGCTGGGCGCGTCGAGCAGGGCGACTACACAGACCGCGCGGCCACCGGGCAGCGCGGAGAGATCGGCGCGCTGGCGTCCAGCTTCAATCACATGCTTGATGGCATTCTGGCGCGCGAGAAGGAGAATCTGCGTCTCGCCTTCGAGGACCATCTTACTGCCTTGCCGAATCGTGCGCGCTTTCATGAGCGCCTGCGTGCTGCGCTCGACGCGTCACGCTCATCGCGGCAGCCGCTGGCTGTGCTGGTGCTCGATCTCGACCGCTTCAAGTTCGTCAACGACACGCTGGGGCATCCGGTGGGCGACCGGGTGCTCAGCGCGGTGGCAGCGCGGCTGGCATCGGTGCTGTCACCGGGCGACACGGTAGCGCGTCTCGGCGGCGACGAATTCGCCATCCTGCTGCCGGCGGGTGATTCAGCACATGCCATGACAGTGGCAACGCTGGTGCAGAAGTCACTCGAAGCGCCGATCATCATCGATGAACAGCCTATCGACATTGGCACCAGCGTTGGTGTTGCCGCCTATCCGCAGCATGCCGATGACGCCGACGATTTGCTTCGCTTTGCCGATATCGCGATGTATGCCGCCAAACGCAGCAAGAGCGGCATCGCGGTCTATGACCCGCACTACGAACAGTACCGCGAAGCGCATCTCACGCTGCTGGGTGAATTGCGCCGTGCCATCGAGCAGGGTGAGTTGCGCCTGTTCTACCAGCCGAAGTTCGCCATCGCGTCCGACCGTGTCACTGGCGTTGAGGCACTGGTGCGCTGGCAGCACCCGGTACGCGGGGTGCTGCCGCCGTCAGAGTTCATTCCGTTCGCCGAGCAGACCGGAAACATCCGCATGATCACGCGCTGGGTCATCGCTACGGCGGCCGCGCAATGCGGCGCCTGGCGGGCGGCAGGAATTGAGCTTGCGGTGGCGATCAACGTGTCAGCGCGTGACCTGCTGGATCGTGATCTGGTGAGCGTGATTGATGCCGCGCTGCGCCGCCACGCGGTGCCGCCGGCCCTGCTCTGTATCGAACTGACCGAAAGCGCGCTGATGGAAGACCCTGGCCGTGCGCGGGCGACGCTGCACGCCCTGCGCGATCTTGGTGTGCGGCTGGAGATGGACGACTACGGCACCGGCTACTCGTCGCTGGCTTACATCAAGGACCTGGCGCTCGACGAAATCAAGATTGATCGCGCGTTCGTTACCGCCATCGACGCCAACTCGCAGAATGCCGCCATTGTGCGCTCAACCATCGAGCTTGGTCACAGCCTGGGCATGATGGTGATTGCCGAAGGCGTCGAGACCGAGGAAGAGCTGCGCCATCTGCAGGCATTCGGCTGCGACTACGCGCAAGGCTATGGCATCAGCCGACCGATGCCGGCTGAGGATATCCCGCGCTGGATAGCGGCACGGCAGCGTCGCACCACCTGAGACGGGGTAGCGCTACTGGCCGATGCGCTGGTCAATGCTGAGCGTGCTGGTCGCGGGCAGCTTGGCGCTGGTCTTCTGGCTTTGCCAGTCGCCGTTCTGTGCCGTCGGCTGGCCATTAAGCGATAACCGCGCCTGCAAGGTCACTTCGGCACCGTCTTTCAGGCCGGCGCCGCCAATCATCGCGTCTGCGGCGCTGAGCAGGACCGGTTTGTCGAGCGAGCCAACGTCGATCCGCTTTGCTGCGAGCGGCGGACCGCGGTCGGCACCAGCGGCACGTACGATCAGAAAGACGGCCGAAGATGCCGTCGCCGCTTTCCGCGCATCAGGGCTCAACTGCAGTTGCAAAGTTGCCAGCGGGGCGCTGCTGGCAGCCGCAGTGGCGGCTCCGTTGCCCACTGCGCCAGCCCCACGCGACTTGATATCGGCGAGCGCGTTATCGGCAATCTGAGCGAAGCCCGAATTCGCCTCAACCAGCGAGCGGGCGAGAGAAAAGGTCTTTTCCGCCGCTGCAAACTGGCTTTGCTGGATCTCCCAGGTACCTTTCAGCAGCAGGGCCTTCGGGTTGCGTGGGTCAATGGCCAACGCCTTGTTGACCAGTGCGATTGGCTGGCCATCGATCTTGCCCTGACCCTGCCCGGCGGCGGCGTCGGCATAGTCGGCCCAGACGTCGGCATCGTCTGCGGCCAGAGCGGTCGCCTTTTCGTACGCCTGCAGTGCCTCTGCGAAGCGGCCCACCGACGATTTGGCACGCGCCAGCAACAACCAGCCCTTGAGATCGCCCGGGTTCTGCTTCAACCGCTCTTCCGCCATGCGGAACAGCTCGTCCATCTGCTGATCGGCGTTCTGGGCAGTAGTTGCTGGCGCCGGTGGGCGCGCGACTTCGGGAATGGCAGCAGCGGGCGAGCCGATCAGCAGGTAGCTGCCGATTGCCAGCAATGGCACCGTCACGCCCAGCGCAACGGCCGTTCTTGGATAGCGACCAGCACTGACCACGCGTTCTGCTTCAGCCTCCGCCAGCACGCGCGACTGCAGTTCGCGCTCGGCTTCGGCCAGTCCCTCGGTTGTGAGCAGACCAAGCTGATGGTCGCGACGGGCCTCAGTCAGCTCCACACGCAGCGCGTCAACATTGGTGTTACCGATGTCAGTGTCATTCGCCTGATCACGGCCTGCGCCGGTCGCTACACGTCGCGCCAGCAGCGGACGCAACAGCAACCAGAGCACCATGATTGTGATGAAGAGGATGGCAGCGACGAGTACGATGGCAGGATTCATGACGGGGTACGTGGCTGGGTTTCGCTGGCATCCGGGCTGACGGATGAGTTTGCTGTGTCGCCCAGCAGCGCGCGGGCGCGGGCACGCTCGGCGTCGCTGAGCTCGCCGCTGCCGGTCCGGGCGCCCGACTGCCGCAACCGGCGGGTGAGCAGGAACGCCGAAAACAGCAGCACTGCAAAGGGCCCGAGCCACAGGGCGACGGTAGCTGCCTTGAGTGGCGGCTTGTAGAGCACAAAGTCACCAAAGCGGTCGGTCATGTACTGCTTGACCTCTTCTTCGCTCTTGCCTGCTGCGAGCTGGGTGCGTACCTGATCACGCAGATCGCGGGCGACCGGTGCATCGCTGTCGGCAACGGTCTGGTTCTGGCAGACGAGGCAGCGCAGCTCGGTGGAGAGCGCCTTGACGCGGGCCTCGAGCGCCGGGTCTGCCGCAGTGGATGAAGCGGATTGCGCCAGTGTCACCGTCATGGCGAGCGCCGCGGTCAACCCGGTAACGGTGACGATCACGCCGCGATGGCTGTCGCGTACCGATTGGATTGATGGCATGGCAGGTGCAGACATCATTCCGCTCCTGCGACGGCCGCGTTGCCGGCTACCGCTTCACGCTGCGCCCGCCGCGCACGGCGATAGCGCGGATCGAGCGCGCCGAGCAGCCCGCCCAGCGCCATGATCACGCAGCCAATCCAGATCCAGTTCACCAGTGGCTTGTAGTGCACACGCACTGTCCATGATCCCCCGCCCAGTTCATCGCCGAGCGACACGTAGAGATCGCGCAACGGCGAACGGTCGATCGCCGCCTCGGTCATCGGCATTGACCGCTGCGAAGCATAGAAGCGTCGCTCCGGCGAGAGCGTGCCAACCACGCGTCCATCGCGCGAAAGTTCGAAACTGCCCCGCTTGGCGTTGTAGTTGGGACCGGCGATATCGGCCACGCCGAGAAACTTCACATCGACGCCCGCCACGCTTTTGGTCTGTCCAACGGTCAGCGCAACGTCGTGCTCTTTCTCGAAGGCTTTTACAGCAGTGACGCCGATAATGAAGGCCACAACGCCAAGATGCGCTATCTGCATGCCGTGGAACGCAAGTGGGATCTGCTTCCATTTGTTCGCGGTACTCGCCATGCCAGACGCGTGGCGCAGCCGGTCGCGATAGCCGTCGATTACCCCCCACGCGAGCCACGCTGCGAACGCCATGCCGCAACAGGCGAGCAGCGAAAAACGGCTGCCAAGCAGCGCACAGGCGACAAAGGCAACCGCTGCAGCAATGGCGGGCGCGATCATCCGACGCAGCAGACTCTTGCCGTCGTCGTCCTTCCAGCGCGCGTTCGGGCCGACCCCCATCAATGCAATCAAAGGCAGCATGATCGGCACGAAGACGATTTCGAAGTAAGGCGGCCCGACACTGACCTTGCCAAGACCGAATGCGTCCGCCAGCAACGGGTACAGCGTACCCAGCAATACCGCGCCGGCCGCGACAACCAGCAACAGGTTGTTGCCGAGCAGGAAGGCTTCGCGCGACAGCAATCCAAAGCGCCCGCCGTCGTTGACCTTCGGCGCCCGTAGGGCGTAGAGCGTCAGCGAGCCACCGATGATCGCCACCAGGAAAGCGAGGATGAATACGCCGCGCTTCGGATCGGTGGCGAAGGCGTGCACGCTGGTCAGCACGCCGGAGCGCACGAGGAAGGTGCCAAGCAACGACAGCGAGAAGGCAGCAATGGCGAGCAATACGGTCCATGCCTTGAACGCGCCACGTTTCTCGGTGACAGCCAGTGAGTGAATCAGCGCAGTGCCGACCAGCCAGGGCATGAAGGAAGCATTCTCCACCGGGTCCCAGAACCACCAGCCGCCCCAGCCCAGCTCGTAGTAAGCCCAGAAGCTGCCCAGCGCAATGCCGCAAGTCAGAAAGATCCACGCCGCAATGGTCCACGGCCGGCTCCAGCGCGCCCAGGTGGCGTCCAGTCGCCCACCCCATAGTGCCGCGATGGCGAAGGCAAACACCACCGCCATGCCGACGTAGCCCATGTAGAGCAGCGGCGGGTGGAAGATCATGCCCGGGTCTTGCAGCAGCGGATTGAGATCGCGGCCTTCTGGTGCGGCCGGAATCAGCCGCTCGAACGGATTTGAGGTGAGCAGCGTGAAGGCGAGGAACACCGCAGTGATGGCTGCCAGCACCACCAGTACGCGGGCAACCATGACATCGGGTAACTGCTTAGAGAATTGCGCCACGGCGGCGCTCCAGCCGGTGAGCATCAGCACCCACAGCAGCATGGATCCCTCGTGTGAGCCCCAGGTCGCGGAGATGCGGTATTGCAGTGGCAGCAGCGAATTGGAATTGGTCGCCACGTTGAGCACGCTGAAGTCGCCAGCGGCAAACGATTGCATCAGGCACAGAAACGCAAACAGCACCAGTGCAAACAGCAGCAGCGTTGCATTGCGGGCAAACGCCACCAGCGCCACACCGCGGCGCAGATTGGCAAAACCGGCGACGCCGGCACTGGTCAGGCAGACAAAAAATGCCAGGACGAGGGCGAAGTGACCGAGCTCGGGAATCATGAGGAGGGCGCCCGGGAAGGCGCTGGCGACTGCAGAACTCCTGATTTTATGGGGCCGCCATGAAGCGGACATGAAGCGGCGGCACGGGCGGGGGACAAGATGTGCCCCTCACCACAGCGTGGTCATGGCAGGACAGCGCCGGCAAGTAAACTGCCCGCATGACTGATCCCGTTGTTCCCGGGTCGCTGGCCGCGCTGCAGGCGCGCTACGGCGAGCGTCACCGCTGGCTGTTGCTGCTTTCGCTGATGATTGGCACCATGGCGTCGGTGATGTCGTCGACGATTGTCAACGTCGCCATCCCCGACATGAGCCAGCACTTTGCGCTAGGGCAGGATCGCGCGCACTGGGTGAGCTCCGGCTTCATGGCGGCGATGACCGTGTCGATGCTGACCACGCCGTGGCTGCTGGCACGCTTCGGTTACCGCCAGACCTACTTGATCTGTATGTGGCTGTTGCTGCTGGGCGGCATCGGCGGCGGCTTTTCCAATCACTTTGGCTTGGTGCTGGTGGCCCGCGCCTGCGAAGGGCTCGCCGCCGGGGTGGTACAGCCAATCCCGGCCATCATCATCCTGCGCGCGTTTGCGCAGAACGAGCAGGGCCGCGCCAGCGGCATCTTTGGCATGGGCGTGGTGCTGGCACCGGCGATTGGTCCTAGCATCGGCGGTGTGCTGGTCGACTGGTTTGGCTGGCGCTCGATTTTTTTCATGGTGGCGCCGTTTTGCGTAGTGTCCATGTGGCTGGCCTACAAATTTGTGCCGATCACTGCGCCCGGCGGTGTGGCAGCTGATCGTGGCGGCGCGCCGCTGGACTGGATCGGACTGCTGCTGGCAACGGCCGGCACGCTGAGCCTGCTGAACGGGCTGGTTCACTTGCATGATGGTGCGCCCTTGCTGGCCGGCGGGTTGCTCGTGATTGCAACGGTGTCCTGCGCCGGTTTTGTGTGGTGGGAGCGCCGTATTGCCCGTGCGGGCAATACGACCGGGGGCGCGACCCGTGGTGCTGCGCCGCTGATGAGCTTCGATCTGTTCGGCTATCGCCAGTTTGCGATGGGCACGGTGGTCGCCTTCATTTACGGCACCGCGCTGTTCGGCTCGACCTATCTGCTGCCGGTATTCATGCAGCGGGGCCTTGTGCTCTCGCCCTCCTATGTCGGCACCATCCTGCTGCCGGCCGGATTCATTCTGGCCGGCACCATTGCGCTGGTCGGGCGGCTGGCAGATCACCAGCCCGCGCACCGGCTGGTCAGCATTGGCCTGCTGCTGCTGGCCAGCTCTTTTGCGCTGATGGTGACGGTCAACACGACGACCAGCCTGTTCGTTCTGGTGAGCTGGGCAATCATCGGGCGCGTCGGCCTCGGCTTCATCCTGCCGTCGCTTAACCTCGGCGCAATGCGCGGCGTGGACCGGGCGCTGATTCCGCAGGGCGCCAGCGTGATCAACTTCATGCGGATGCTGGGTGGCGCGATCGGCGTCAGTCTTTGCGGCATCCTGCTCGAGTGGAGGCTGGCGGCGCATGGCGATTCGTTGACCACACTGGCAACCAGCAACGCGCGCCTCGACGCCTTCGACGAGGTGTTTTGGGTTGTCGCGGGGATCTGTGCGGTGGCAATCGTTGCCGCGTGGCAGTTGCGAGAGCGGACCGTGCCTGAACCGCCCGCTGCGAACTAGGGAAACGCTGAACAAGTCTCCGCGAAGCGCGCGCGGCGGATCGGGATGGATGGCGAGGCGCGAAACACAGTCGTAGCGGGGCTACGACGAGGCTTTGCAACGAAGCCAGCCGCCCGAGTCCCGCGATGCGCCGCTCGTGAGGGACTTGTTCAGCGTTTCCCTAAGCTCAGCCAGCGCTTGCCAGCTTGAGCACCAGCGCGGCGCAATCGACCGGTGCTTCCATCGGTATCAGATGACCGGTCGGCAAGGCGTGGAAGCGCGGCGCGAATAGCCGCTCGTTTTCTGCGTAGCCCGCCATGCGCGTTTCTTCCGACTGGGTTCCGGCGATGTAGTGCACGGCAATCCCCTTGCGGCGGAGACGTTGCAGTGCATGGAACGCCGGGCGATGCACGACGTAGGCATAGATGTCGCGTTCAGTGTCACGCGGCACGCGCAATGTGACGCCGCCATTGGCGGCGGTGACAAGGGCGTGCGCAACGAAATCGTCGAGCACACCCGGCGCCCAGCGCTGTACGAACGCCTTGCCAGCGAAGAACTCGCGGGCCGCTGCGCGGCTCGGCCACTGGTCGCGCCGACGGGCGGCGATGGGCGCTGGCCCGGCGCGATAGGCGAGCCCGGTGAACTGGGAGAAGCTGAGCAGCTTGCCACGCCAACCCGTCGGAATTGGCGAATCAATCAACACCACGGCCGCGACCGCCTCCGGGTGCCGTGCCGCCGCCTGCAAGGCAAGGTAGCCACCCATCGAGTGTCCGACCAGCACATGGCGGCTGCCCGCGCGTGGCTGTGTCAGCCCGAGAGCCTGATCCAGCATTGTCGGCCAGCGCCGATGCGCGGCACAGTCCGGTGCGCTATCGAGCACGGAAGGCGCGTGGACGTGTGCATGACGCTCCAATGCCGCAAAGAACTGGCGATAGACGCCTGACGGGTAACCGTTGGCGTGAAAGAACGTGAGGTGCAGGGAAGGCTTCAATTCAGTTCGGCGGATGAGGAGAGCGGCAATTTGCGTGACGCAACGTCTTCGTGTGCGCGCCGCGCCGCACACGCATCGCAGCGGATAGCGTAGAGGCGCAAACTGGAGTCAACCATCCAATCGCTGTGCTTCGGCGCGCATCATCAAGCCTGCGCCGGTCAGCCTTGCAGACAATAAAAAAGTTCTGGTGTCAAGTCCTTCGTACAAATCACGTAGGGCTTGAAACCGTATATGGGACAGTAGGTTAGCTCTTTTCTCGGCCACTTTGGCGAGGTGTGGCCTCGTGGGCTAGGAGCCACATAGGAGCGTTGGGAGAGAAAGCCGCATCGCACTGTGTCGTGCTGGATTGCCGAGGGACGGCGGGCTTGTCGCATCATCATAGCCCAGGCGGCTCTTGGCGGCATCCAGAACGAAGAACGCGCAGCCTTGGGCTGCGCGTTCGATGGATGCGGCTGGGCAGTGTTCGAGGCCATCACGTCGGCTTGGGCGGCACGCTCCGCATCGTGGTGCCCTTCCTGAATCCTCGATCCCCTGCCATGAACGCCTCCAGCATGTGCGGGATCAACTTCTCGGCATCGACCGCCTCGCCATACGTCTGCGCGTGCAGCGCGGCGTAGCGGTCGAGGTCGGCTTTCAGGCTGGCCGGGCAGGCAAAGGTCAGCTTGACGTTCTCGGTCTTGGGCAGCGGCCCGAGCCGCAGCTTCTTCGTGCTCATTGCGAAGCCCCCCGGTTGAAGAACAGCGGCTGGTAGGGCCGCAGCACCAGATCCCGGTTGACGATGACGCGAACCGGCAGGCCGGGCCTGATGGTCAGCGTCGGCTGGATGTCCATGTTGCGCCGGGTAATCTCCTGGCCGACCTGATTGATGCTGTCCTGGGCGCTGTCGCGCCCGGCGATGACGATGCGGTTACCGTCCTGGCGGTTCTCGGGCGCGGCCAGCTCGGCACCGACGCCCAGCAACGTCGTCAGCACCGCGCCCGCGACGACGCGATCCCAATGCCAGTCCACGTCATCCTCCAGGCCGGAGTAACCGGCCGGGTCGGTGCCGATGAGGTTGTCGAGTGTCAGCGAAGACGTGTCGGGCAGGATGACCCGATTCCACACCACCTGCACGCGGCTCTGCCCGTGGCTGACCCGGCTGTTGTAGCGCCCGAGGATGCGCGAGCCCTGCGGGATCAGCAGAAACTTGCCCGTGGCCGAGTCATAGACCGGCTCCGTCACCGTGGCGATCACGTCGCCCGGCAAGTCCGACTTGATGCCTGTCACCAGCGCGCCCGCGATCACCGTCCCGGCCATGACCTGATACGGCGATGCCGGCAGTGCCAGATGGCCGGAATTGCGGGTTTCCGTAGAGCCGCTTTGCAGGAATGCCTCGTTCTGGTCTTGCCGACTCCGTGCCGCAGTCGGGGCGGCAAGCTGGGCCGCCGCCGAGGCTGGCCCAGCCGCGAGCGGATCGAAGGCCGCGAGCGTGTTGGCAGCACCGGGCACACCCGGCGCCGTCTGCGCCATCGTGGTCGTGGCGGCGGCCTGACCCTGGCCGGCCGAGCGGAAGAACACCGACGAAGCCGCTGCGGCTTCCGCTTCCTTGCGCAAGGCATCGTTCGGATCGTGGCCGGGGGCCGCGTAAGCGGCCACGGCCGGCTGCTGCGAGTTCACGATGGCCGGGCCAAGATCGCCCGGCAGTGGCGGCCCCAGCTCGGGCACCTTCTGCGGCAGCTTCGAGTAGTCGGCCGGCAGGCCATCCAGCCCTTCGGACTTCGAGACGCGATCGACGTTGTAAAGCTCGGTCTGCTCGCCCGCGCCACGCCGCTGCGGTTGCAGTGACCAGATCGTGGCCCCGAGCACGGCGACCGACAGGCTACCGACGAGGACGGCCAGCGTGCGCCGGTTCAACCGGGTCACAGCACGCGGCTGGGCACGAAGCGCCACCGTCTCGGGCGCGACCTTGCCTGCCTGCGGCGTGGCGAGGTCGGGAGTGTCGTCCTGGCTCATGGTCAGTTCCTCCGTGCCACGCCATCCGTGCGCTCGATCCGCACCAGGTCGCCCTTGTCGCCGCCCAGGCGCAGTTCCGCCGCACCAAAGAGGCGATCCACGATGTAGTACGGCGAGCGGAAGCGGTAGTTCACCAATTGCCCATCGCCTTCGGCCCCGATCACGAACAGCGGCGGCAGGTCGCCTTGCGCGATGCCAGCGGGAAACTGGATATAGACCTTCTGCCCGTCGTCGAAGGCGCGCAGCGGCTTCCACTGCGGATTGCTGCCGCTGATCGCGTAGCGAAAGCGCAGGTTCTCCAGCGACAGGCCGCTATCGACCGGCGCGGCGGCGCTGGCCGCTTGCGCCTGGCGCTGCAAGGCCAGCATCCGGTCGCGCGGGTACTCCCACGAAACGGACGCCATCCACGTCTTGTCCGTGGAAGTCAGTTCCAGCAAGTACGTCCTGCGGCTGGTGGTGATGACCAGATTGGTCTTGAGGCCCGAGCGGATCGGCTTCACCAGCACGTTGACGCGCAAATCGGCACCGTTGCCGCTAGACGTGTCGCCCACGATCCAGCGCACGGTATCGCCGGCGGCCACTGTCACCAGCTCCTCGCCCGGCTGGAGCGAAACCACGGTCACGCGGCCCACGGCTGCATAGACTTGGTAGAGCGCGCCATCGGTGAACGGCCACACCTGAATCGCGTTGACGTAGCCCTCGCGCGTGGGCGCGACACGCGCCTCGGCATTGGCCCGCGAAACGCGCACCTTCTCGTCGGCCGGCTCGGGTGTGGGCTTGGCATCCTCGGCCTCGGGAACTGGCATCAACTGCGCCGGCATCGGCAGCACCTCGGGCACGGCCACCACCTCCACCGGCGCGGGCGGCTCGGGCAGCGGCTGGGCCTGCACCGGCTCATCGAGCGAGATGGTCGGCGGCGGCTTGCCCTGCGTGGCGCAGCCCGCGAGGGTGAGCACGATCAACGGCAAGGCGGATTTACGGAAAAGATCATTCATGGCTTTGCTCCTTCGGAAGAATCCAGTTCGCGGCTCCACGACAAACCGTTGACGTAGATGCCCAGGGGGTTCTTGCGCAGGCGTTCTTCGGTGCGCGGCGGCTGGAGCACGATGGACACCACGGCCGTCCACCGCTCCAGGCCCGCCGCGGCGCCGTTGACGTAGCGGCGTTCCGTCCAGCGCACGTTGAAAGACGTGTCGCTGGCGCGCACGACGCTGGTGATCTGCACCGTCACCGACTCCTTGCCGATGCGCGCGAACGGGTCGTTGACCCGCGCGTAGTCGTTGAGCGCGGCCGCGCCCTTGTCGGTCGTGTAGTCGTAGGCGTCCAGCCAGTTTTGGCGGACGACGATGGGGTCAATGGACAGCGAGCGCACCAGCGTCACGAAGCGCGCGATGTGGTGCGCCGTTTGCGCATCGTTGGGGCGGTACGGCGTGGCCGCTTCGCCCACGGCGCGCACTTGGCCCGCGTTGTCCACCTCCACGACGTAGGGCGTCACGATGGACTGCGCCGAGCGCCACACCAGACCACCGGCCATCAGCAGCGCGAGCGTGAAGCAGCCGAAGGCCATGAATCGCCAGTTCTTGGCCTGGACGCGGGCCGAGCCGATACGGTCGTCCCACACATGGCCGGCAGCTTGGTACGGCGTGGCAGGCGGCGGCGTGTCGGCATAGCGCACCTGCGGTTTCTTGAATCGCATGGTCAGTTCTCCTTATGAATCGGAATCGCGCAGGCTCGGCCCCTGGCCGGAGCCGCCGCCGTCGCCACCGCGCAGCGTGTGGGCGGCAGTGGTCGCGGCGTGGGTGAGTTGCTGGCGGCGTTGCAGCCGCTTGGCCCAAGCGGGCTGATCGGCGGGCTGTGCAGCGGCAGCGCCTGCGGGGGCTTCGCTGGCGGCGGCCTGGCCGGCTGACGCGCCAGCGTCTCCGTTCCAGCCCGCGCGGAACGGCGCGGCCATGCGCTGCCCGGCAGCGGAAGCGCGGGATGCGGCAGCGCGTCCGGCGGACTGCGCGCCGGTCTTGGCGACGTTGCCCAGGCCCGCCATCGCACCTTTGGCACCGCCGCCTGCTGCGGCGGAACCGGCCTGGAACGCTGACTTCGCGCTGCCAGCCGCCGACGTGGCGGCACGCGCACCGCTGCTGGCCAGCTTGGCTGCGGCCGGCGCCATACGCGCCCCGGCCATGACCGCGCCGCCGACGCCCGTCGCGGCAGCACCGACAGCCACCGCCGTTCCGGCTGCGCCGACGGCGGCACCGGCCATCGCGCCCGCACCGAGCTGAGGCGCACCGGACACGAGGCCCGTGGCGATGCCAGGGCCGAAGATCCCCAACGCCAGCAAGGTGAGCGAGGCCAGCATGATGACCAGCGCGTGGTCGATGGACGGTTCGGCGGGATGGACTTGGAACTGTGCGAACAGGCCCGAGCCGATGCCGACGATCACGGCCAGCACCAGCACCTTGATTCCGGCGGCCACGACATTGCCCAGCACCTTCTCGGCCAGAAACGAGGTTTTGTTCCAGAGCGCGAACGGCACCAGCACGAACCCCGCGAGCGTGGTCAGCTTGAACTCAATCAGCGTGATGAAAAGCTGGATTGCCAGCACGAAGAAGCACAGCACCACGACCAGCCACGCGAGGAACATCACCACGATGGGGTCGAGGTTCACGAACACCTCGGGGAAGCCGGCCATCTCGCCGATCTGCTCCAGAATCGGCGCCCCGGCGTCGATGCCGGTTTTGGCGAGTCGGCCCGGCTGCAAGAAGTTCTCCATCGTGATGGCCGAGCCGGTGGCGGTGATACCCAGCCCTGCGAACGAGCGGAACACGATGCTGGCCAGCCAGTTGAAGTTGTTGAGGATGAAGGCGAAGGCGCCGACGTAGAGCACCTTGCGCAGCAGCTTGGCGATTACGTCCTCGCCCTGGCCGGTGGCGTGGCTCATGGCCCAATACAGCCCGGCGATAGTCATGTCGATGACGATCAGCGTGGCCGTGAGGAACGCCACTTCGCCCCTCAGCAGCCCAAAACCCGAGTCGATATAGGCGGCGAAAGTGTTGAGGAACTGGTCGATGATGGTCACGTCATTCATGGCGTGTCCTCCGATGCAGCAGGCGAGGCCGGCGCCTCGACGCCATCGGCCGGTTCCTCGAAACTCGGTGGAATCGGCGGCAGGTCGGCCAGTGTCTGGTATTCATCCGGCCCGGCTTGGCCCGAGAAGAAGCGCCTCCGGAAGGCTTCGGCGGCGGCGCGGCAAGCGTCCTCGCCCGTGGCCTGCCGGTCGGCCGCACATTGCGCGCGCAATGCCTTTAGCCGCACGGGATCGGCGGCCAGGGCATCGGCAAGGTTGTCGGCCGGCTGCTCGCTGCACGCGGCCAGCAGCACGGCACACAGGACGAGGACGAATCGCATGGTGGCCTCCGTCAGTTGCCGTAGAAATCCACGCGCTGCGGCGTGTACGGCGTGCCTTCGCCGAGGAAACGCCGCCGCACCTCGCGGGCGCGCTCGGTTGCTGCCGCTTGCCGTGCGAGTTCCAGCGATGCCGCGCGGTCCTGCGTGATCTGGAGCCGCTGCGACTGGATCGACTGCTTGGCCTGCAAGGCCAGCAACTGGTTCATGGCCTGCATGGCTTGTAGCGCGCCTTGGGCCGACTGGCTCTTGCCCACGAGGTCGGCCAGCACGCTTTCGTCTTCGCCCAGGTTCTGCGACACCTGCGCCTGCATTTGCATCGTGGTCTGCAAGCCGTTGAGCGTGATCCGCCAACGCTCTTGGGCATCGAGGTACATCTGGTCGCCGCTGACGGTGGCGGCGTACTGCTCGGGATACAGCCGCTGGAACTCCCGATCCAGATTCGTCACGTCGTAGGCCAAGCCTCGGGCTTGGTCGATTAGTCGCTGCGTGGTTGCCAGGTTGGCGCGCAACTGGCCGACCACACTGGACGGCAGGCTGGTGAGGTTGCGCGCCTGGTTCATCAGCATCTGCGCTTCGTTTTGAAGCTGCTGGATCTGGTTGTTGATCTGCTCCAGCGTGCGGATCGCGGTCAGCGTGTTCTGCACGAGGTTCGTGGGGTCGATCACGACCCATTGCGCATGGGCAGTGGCGGTGCAAAGCATGGCCGCGATGGCGGCGGCGACAAGACGCTTTTTCATGGCGAGTTCTCCGGTGGTTGGTCAGCGAGGGAACCCGGCGCAAGGCCGGGGAACGAGGGCAGCAGGTCGGCCGCCCAATCGAGGCCGCGGTGGCGAAGCCAGGCGCCCGCGAAGCTGGGCACGCCGGCGTCCAGCAGCACGCGGTCAATGTCGCGCTGGTCTTGCGGCGTGGAAGCGCCCGCAAACGCCAGCGCCGCCGGCCCCAGGTCGAGGTCGAACAGGCGGTTTCCGAGGCGGGATTGGTAGTAGTAGTCGCGCTTGGGCTGCGCGGTGGCGACGATTTCGATCTGCCGCCTGTTGAGGCCGAAGCCCTCGTAGATCGTGCGAATCTGCGGCTCGGTCGCCTGCGGGTTCGGCAGGAAAATGCGGCTCGCGCAGCTCTCGATGATCGCGGGCGCGATGCTCGATTCCTTGATGTCGGCGAGGCTCTGCGTGGCGAAGATGACGCTGACGTTCTTTTTCCTGAGCGTCTTGAGCCATTGGCGGATACGCGCGGCAAACACCGGGTCATCGAGGAACAGCCACGCTTCATCGAGGATCAGCAGCGTAGGCGCCCCGTCGAAGCGTTCATCGAAGCGCGCAAAGAGGTAATGCAGCACGGCCATGACGGCGGCCTTGCTGTGCATCAGCTCCTCCATCTCGAAGCACTGCACGTCGGCCTTGCCCAGCCGGTCATGGTCGGCGTCCAGCAGCTTGCCGTGGGCGCCACCCAGCACATAGGGCGACAACGCCTGCCGCAGCGTGTTCGATTGCAGCAGCACGGAAAGCCCCGTCATCGTGCGCTGCTCCACCGGCGCACCGGCGAGGCTTCCCAGCGCCGACCATATAGCCGCCTTCTCGTCGGGGCCGATCGCCACGCCATCATGCAGCAGGCGGCCTTCGATCCATTCGGCGCCCCAGGTGCGGCAGCCCTCGCGGTCGATGCGCGCGAGCGGCTGGAAGGCGATTTCGCCATCCGTGCCCAGGTCGTAGTGTTCGCCGCCCAGCCCGAGGATCGTGGCCCGCATCGAGCGGCCCATGTCGAAGGCGAAGATGCGCGAGCCGCGATAGCGGCGGAATTGCATCGCCAGCGTGGCGAGCAAGACCGACTTGCCCATGCCGGTCGGGCCTGCGACCAGCGTGTGGCCCACGTCGCCGATGTGCGTCACCAGCCGGAACGGCGTGGCGCCATCGGTGCGCGTCACGATCAGCGGCGGCCCGTCGAGGTGGTCGTTCTTCTCCGGCCCGGCCCACACCGCCGACACCGGCATCATGTGCGCGAGGTTCAGCGTCGAGACGATGGGCTGGCGCACGTTGGCGTAGGCGTTGCCAGGAATGGACGACAGCCACGCATCCACGGCGTTGAGCGTTTCCGGGATGGTGACGAAACCCCGGCCCTGGATGACGCGCTCCACCATGCGCAGCTTCTCGTCTGCCACGGTGGCGTCCGCGTCCATCACGGTGACGGTTGCCGTCAGGTAGCCGAAGGCAACTTGATCGCTGCCCAGCTCCTGCAGGGCAGCGTCGGCGTCGGCGGCCTTGTTGTTGGCGTCGGTATCGACCAGCGGACTTTCCTGCTGGAAGATCGTTTCGCGCAGCAGCGCGATGACGTTCTTCCTTTTCGCAAACCACTGGCGACGCAGGCGGGCGAGTTCTTTTTCCGCCTCGGCTTTGTCGAGGCACAGAAAGCGCGTACTCCAGCGATACGCAAAGCCCAGGCGGTTGAGGTCGTCCAGGATCCCCGGCCAGGTCGAGGTCGGGAAACCCCGTACCGACACCACGCGCAGGTGCTGGTCGCCCAGCATCGGCGCCAGGCCGCCGACCAGCGCGGAATCGGTCAGCAGCGCGTCGATATGGAAAGGCACTTCGGGCACACCGACGCGGTAGCGTCGCGTCGAGACGGTCGCGTGCAGGTAGGTCAGCGTCTGGCTGTCATCGAGCCATGCGATTTCCGGCATGACGCCATCGAGCAGGTCGAAGATGCGATCCGTTTCAGCGACGAAGGCGTGCAGCCGTTCGCGCCAATCCACGCCTTCGGTCGGCCGGTTTTCGTACAGCAGGCCCGCAGCGCGGGCACGGGATTCCTCGGACGGCAGGTACACCAGCGTCAGGTGATAGCCACTCTCGAAGTGGTTGCCCGAATCCTCGAAAGCGGCGCGGCGTTCTTCATCGACCAGCCAGGACAGCGGTTCGGGGAAATCGGAGTGCGGGTAGTCGGCGGCGGCGCGGCGTTCGGCTTCGATGAACAGCGCCCAGCCCGAACCCAGCCTGCGCAGCGCGTTGTTCAGGCGCGCGGACGTGGAGATCAGCTCGCCCTGTGTCGCGCTGTCGAGGTCGGGCCCACGAAAGCACGCCGTGCGCTGGAAACTGCCGTCCTTGTTCAAGACGACGCCCGGTGCCACCAGTCCGGCCCAGGGCAGCCTGTCGGCGAGCAAGGCCGGGCGCTGGCGGTATTCGGCGAGGTTCAGCATCGCGGCGTCCTCCCTTACACGTCCAGCAGTGGGCGGTGCTTGATGTGCCGCGCGAACACGGCCATGAACTGCGGATCGACGCGCGCCCCCCACATCGCCAGCGAATGGCCGACGATCCAGAGCACGACACCGGGAATCCACAGTTGCAGGCCCAGGCCGACAGCGGCGGCCAGCGTGCCGTTGGCGATCGCCACGGTGCGCGGCGCACCGCCCAGCAGGATCGGCTCGGTCAGCGAGCGATGCAGCGGCACCTCGAACCCGGCCGCGAAGGTGTCGGCGCCGCTCATACGACGGCCCCGCCGGAGAAGCTGAAGAACGACAGGAAGAACGACGACGCGGCGAAGGCAATGCTCAAGCCGAACACGATCTGGATCAGCTTGCGAAAGCCGCCCGACGTGTCACCGAACGCGAGCGCGAGGCCCGTGGCGATGATGATGATGACCGCGACGATGCGCGCCACCGGCCCCTGGATGGATTCGAGGATGGATTGCAGCGGGCCTTCCCAAGGCATTGAGGAACCAGCGGCCTGCGCGGTGCCGGCCAGGAACAGCATCAGCGCGGCCAGCAGCAGCCCTTGCCCCGCCGGGCGGGCGAGGCTGCGCAGCCGTGCGAGGCCCGACAGGTGGAAAAGCGGATTTACGGAAACACGGAAAGCATGGGCGTGCATCGTCATGGAAGTCCTCCAGAAAGGTCGAGAAATGGGGAAGTCGCCGCAGCGGGTGCGGCATCGGGAAGTGGCGGCAGCTCGGGAAACGGCGTTTCCAGCGCATTCGCCAGTTGGTAGCCAACGCCGTCAAAGCCGACGACGCGGGCAATGCTCTCGATGCGGCGCTTGCGCCCGCGCCCGGCGATGTGGATCACCACGTTGACCGCCTCGGCGATCAACGCACGCGGCGGGTTCACCGCCACTTCGAGAATCAGTTGCTCCAGGCGCAGCAGCGCGCCGAGTGCGGAGCCGGCGTGGATCGTGGCGATGCCGCCGGGGTGGCCCGTGCCCCACACCTTGATGAGATCCAGTGCCTCGGGGCCGCGCACCTCGCCGACGACGACACGATCCGGGCGCAGGCGCATGGACGAGCGCACCAGCTCGGTCATGGACACCGCGCCTGCGCGGGTGCGCAGCGGAACGTGGTCGCGGGCCGCGCATTGCAGCTCCACCGTGTCTTCGAGCACCAGCACGCGGTCGCCCGTGGCGGCAATCTCGGCCAGCAGCGCATTGGCGAGCGTGGTCTTGCCGCTACTGGTGGCGCCCGCGATCAGGATGTTCTGGCGCTCGCGCACGGCGCGAACGAGAAAGCCCGCGTGGGCGCTGGTCATCATTCCGTCGATGACGTACCGCTCCAGCGGGATCACGCCGATGGCGCGCTTGCGCAGCGCGAAGGCCGGCCCCGGCGCTGCCGGTGGCAAGATGCCCTCAAAGCGTTCGCCGGTTTCGGGCAGCTCGGCGGACAGCAGCGGCTGGCCGCGATGCACTTCCGCGCCGACGTGGGCCGCGACCAAGCGGATGATTCGCTCGCCGTCCGCCTCGGGCAGTTCCACGCCCATCGGCGCGCGCCCACTGGAAAGCCGATCCACCCAAAGGGTGCGGTCGGGATTCAGCATCACCTCCACCACGTCCGGGTCTTCGAGCGCAGCGGCGATCAGCGGCCCCATCGCCGTGCGGAGCATCTGGATGCGGCGGTCGAGCGAGGTGGCGAAGGACGAGGGAACGGCACTCATGAGGCACGCTCCTGCGCGTCGGCAACTGCCGCCGCGTCATCCATCCGCATCGGGTCGGGGTGCAGTTCCTCCACCACATCGCGCACCAGGCTGCGCCCGCGCAGCAGGTGGCGGCCCAACTGCTCTATGAACTGCTCGAAGCGCGCTCTGCCCTGGGCGCGCGCCGCTTCTTGATGAGCCTCGGGAACTGGCGTGCTGACCGTGAGGAAGTAGCGGATGAACAGCGCCAGCGTCTCGATATGGATGTTCTGATCGCGCTCCATGCGCTCGGCCTGGCGCGACAGGCGATCCAGCCGTTTGGCGATGGCTGCTTCGCGCTGGTCGGCGGCATCGGGCGACAGCCACGATGCAAGCGCCGCCGCGACGATGGACGATTTGGACACGCCTTTCTTGGCGGCCAGCTCGTCCAGGCGCTTGGCGTGCTCCGGCTGGATAAAGAGATTCAGGCGGTATTGGCTCATAGCTCGATTCCGTCGTTGGGGTCGAGGGAAGCCAGCCGGGCCGTGCGCTGCATGGCTGGATCGAGCTGGCGCGGGAGGGGAAGCGGCAAGTCGTCGTCGTCATCGAGCAGCCCAAGGTCGGCCGCGGGCGCGGCCAATTCGGGGTCGTAGGCGACGGTTTCGGAAAGCTCGGGCTGGCGGCGCGGGCCGCCGTCATCAGCGGAACCAAGGCCATCGGCGGACGCCGTGGCCGGTGCGGCGGGCACAGCGGGAATCGCCAACCCGCTCCAGTCGTCGGGCCGCGATGGCGGCGCGTCGGCGTACTGCCCGTTCGCCAGCTTGGGCGGCGGCAGCACGCGACGCTTGAAATTGGCGTCCGCGTAGTAGCGCAGCTTCTTCGCTTTGATCGGCACCACGCTGGACACCATCACCACGGCCTCGTCGGGCGGAAGCTGCATGACTTCCCCCGGCGTCAGCAGCGGGCGCGCGGTTTCCTGGCGCGACACCATGAGGTGGCCCAGCCACGGCGCGAGCCGGTGTCCGGCATAGTTGCGCTGCGCGCGCAACTCGGTGGCGGTACCCAGCGTCTCGGAAATGCGTTTGGCCGTGCGTTCGTCGTTCGTCGCAAACGTCACGCGCACATGGCAGTTGTCGAGGATCGAATGGTTCTGGCCGTAGGCTTTGTCGATCTGGTTCAGGCTTTGCGCGATGAGGAAGCTGCGGATGCCGTAGCCCGCCATGAAAGCCAGTGCCGTCTCGAAGAAGTCGAGCCGCCCGAGAGCCGGAAACTCGTCGAGCATCAGCAGCAGCTTGTGCCGGCGCTCGATGCCGTCGGAGCCATCGAGCGATTCGGTGAGGCGCCGCCCGATCTGGTTGAGGATCAGGCGAATGAGCGGCTTCGTCCGCGAAATGTCCGAAGGCGGCACCACCAGATACAGCGACACCGGATGCTCGGCCGCGATCAGGTCGGCGATGCGCCAGTCGCAGCGCGAGGTCACTTCGGCAACGGTGGGATCGCGGTACAACCCCAGGAACGACATTGCCGTGGAGAGCACGCCCGAGCGTTCGTTGTCGCTCTTGTTGAGGACTTCGCGTGCGGCGGATGCCACCACGGGATGTGGGCCATCGCCTAGGTGCGGCGTGGTCATCATCCGGTGCAAGGTCAGCTCGAAGGGGCTGGCCGGATCGGACAGGAAGTTGGCGACGCCGCGCAGCGTCTTGTCCTCGCCCGCGTAGAGCACATGCAGGATGGCCCCGACCAGCAGCGCGTGGCTGGTCTTTTCCCAATGGTTGCGCTTTTCCAGCGCGCCCTCGGGATCGACCAGAATGTCCGCGATGTTCTGCACGTCGCGCACTTCATGCGCGCCGCGCCGTACTTCCAGCAACGGGTTGTAGGCGGCCGACTTGGCATCGGTCGGGTTGAACAGCAGGCAATGCGAGAAGCGCGAGCGCCACCCTGCGGTGATCTGCCAGTTCTCGCCCTTGATGTCGTGGATGACGGCGGACGCCGGCCAGGACAGCAGCGTCGGCACCACCAGGCCGACGCCCTTGCCCGAGCGCGTGGGCGCGAAGGTCAGGACGTGTTCCGGTCCTTCATGGCGCAGGTACTGGCGGTCATGCTGGCCAAGGAACACGCCGGCCGGCTGCGTGAGGCCCGCTTTGCGAATGTCATCCGCGTTCGCCCAGCGTGCCGAGCCGTAAGTCGTGACCAGGCGCGATTGCCGCGAGCGCCAGATCGACATTCCGATGGCAACCACCACCGCCACCAGGCCACTGCCGCCCGCGATCGCTCCGCCGGTGTCGAACACACGCGGCGCGTAGGCATCGAAAACGAACCACCACTCAAACAGCTTCCACGGGTGGTAGATCGGCGTGCCAAGAAGATCGAACCAGGGAGAGCCAAGGCGTACTTGGTAGCCAAGGGCCGCTGCTGTCCATTGTGTGGCGCCCCACACGCCGGCGATCACGATGCCGAAAACCACGGCGATCTGACCGAACAGCACGTTCGTCCCTTGCATGACTTGGCCTCCGATTTCTCCTGCGCTGATTCCTCATGGAAATCGCGGCACAGCAACGTGCCGCAGGCGTCAGGATCGGTGCCGGGTCAGTGCCGGTCAAAGACCGTTTTGGGCAGAAACGTCGAGTAGAAAGAAAGAATTGGCGCAGCGTCGCGCCAAAGAAAAACGCCGCAAGCAAAAGCGCATTGCAGCGTGTCGACCAAGAAAATGGCGGCGATGCGGCGAGCCGCCAATGCTCAGAACTTGGGTGACTCTTTCGACGGTGTGTAAGGGGTTTCACCGTCTCCATAGAACCGCTTACGGGTGGCTTCGGCGACTCGGTTGCACAGCACGTCGCCCAGCTTGGAGCGGTCGGTCTTGCATTGCTGGCGCAGCTCCTTGAGCCGCTCGGAGTTGGCTGCCAGCTCTTCCACCGTAGGGATGTTTGTCTCCGAGTCAGCGGCTTTCTGAGGTGCCTCGGATTGGCCGCACGCGGTCAACGCGGCCAAGAGCAAGGACGGGATGATCTTTTTCATGGCGTCAGTTCCTCCGGAGGGTCAGGGTTGCGGCCCCCGCATGGGCTTGGGGGTTTCAGGTGAGTCGATTGCTTGCACTCGCTCAATGAACCGTGCCAGTTCATCGGACGGATCGCCATCGAGGCGCAACAAATAGGTCGTTAGCGGCGGTACGCGCGTTGCCAACGGGCGGGCCACCACGCCCGACTCTCGGCTGGAGGCAATATGCGCGGCGCCTGCCAGGCCGAGTGCGTACCCGGCCGACACCAGTACCATCATGAGGTCGCAGGAAGCCACGCGCTCGGCAACCAATGGCTCCATGTCCACGCGACGCAAGATGCGCTCCACGTGCCTTGCATGGCCCTCACAGACTTGCGGATCACACAACACCAAGGGATAGCGCAGCAGTTCTTCCAGAGAAATGCGCTTTTGGGCAAGCAACGTATGTCGTGCGGGCACCGCCACCATGAGCGCATCGCTCCAGGCGGGTATGGTGACGATGCCATCGCCCACGTCTTCGGACTGCGCAAATCCCACGTCGTACAGATCGTCATGCAGACCCTTGATCTGCTGCGATAGTGGCACCTCGAAGAAGCGGATTTCGACCTCGGGTTCTTCCTGCCGGCAGAGGGCAAGTAAAGCAGGAAGGCGCGACGGTGTAATGCCGTCGGATAAGGCCACGCGCAGTTGCCCATGAAAGCCGTTGGCCCCGGCTTTCACGCTGTCACGCGCTTGTTCCAGGGCCGCAAAGACGCGGCGCACGTGCTCCAAGAACAGTTTTCCAGCACGGGGCAGCCGTGTACTGCGCGTGGTACGGGCAAACAGCACCACGCCCAATTCTTCTTCTAGTTCCTTGATGGCCCGCGACAGCGGCGACTGTTCGATGTGCAGCCGCTCGGCAGCGCGCGCGAAGTGGAGTTCTTCGGCAACAGCGACGAAGCACCGAAGATGGCGCAGCTCCACTTACACCCCGCCAGACTTGTGATGTGCCGACTCCCCTCTGCCAAAGAGGTGCCGAGGGCGACGTTTGCGCCCGCTCGAAATCAACCGTTGTCGGTCGTCTGAGATAACGGTTCTGTTGTCCATCGCGGTCCCCTTTTCGCGCTCCCCACTTGCGGCAAGCCTGCGCAGTGGTAAGATAGTAATAGATTACTTTCTTTCGGAAGCGCAAGCAATGAGTGGACATCCCAAGCACCTCCCTGCCGATGAGCGGCGCGCCGCCACCGTGGAGGCGGTGGTCGACCTGGCCGCCGAGCAGAACCCCAGCGACATCACGACCACGGCCATCGCGCAGCGCATGGGGCTGACCCAGGGGGCGCTGTTTCGTCACTTCCCGACCAAGGACGCCATCCTGCAGGCGGTGATGTCCTGGGTCACGGAACGCCTGCTGGCTCGGGTGGACAAGGCGGCAGAAGGCACTGCGTCCCCAATCGCCGCCCTTGAGGCGGTCTTCATGACGCATATCGACTTTGTGTCCGAGCACCCGGGTGTACCGAGGATGCTCTTCGGCGAATTGCAGCGGCCGGGAGAGACCCTGCCCAAGCGAATGGTGCAGACCTTGATTCATCACTATGGCGAGCGGTTGTGTCGCCTGCTCGAAGCCGGCAAGGCGCAGGGCGAACTGGATGCAGGGCTGGATGTGCATGCCGCCGCCGTCCTGTTCATCGGTACCATCCAGGGGTTGGTGATGCAGTCGCTGCTGGCGGGCGATGTGGCACGCATCCGCCGCGACGCACCGGGCGTGTTCGCCATCTATCGCCGCGGCATCGGGAGCGTCCAATGAAATTTCCTCGCCTGCAGCGCCGCACGCTCGCGCTGATCGCAGTCATTGCGCCGCTCGTCGTGCTATTCATCTATGTCGCCCTGCGCTCGGGTCCGCTGGCGCCAGTGGCAGTGACGGTGACCACCACCAAGCCACAGGCCATTGCGCCGGCGTTGTCGGGCATCGGCACGGTGCAGGCGCGTTATACGTACAAGATCGGCCCGACCTACGCCGGACGGGTCAAGCGGCTGGTCGTGCATGTGGGTGATGCGGTTAAGGCGGGCCAGGTATTGGGCGAGATGGACCCGGTGGATCTGGATGACCGCATTCGTGCCCAGCAAGCAGCCATCAAGAGCGCCGAGGCTGCTTTACGGCAAGCCGAGGCCAAGCAGGTCTACGCACAGACGCAGGCGAAACGCTATGAGCAACTCCTGGCCGTGCGCGGAACCAGCGAAGAACTATTCGCCACCAAGCGGCAAGAGCTGGCCGTGGCTGACGCCGCGGTGGGGGCCGCACGCGAGGACGTCAGCCGCCTGCGTGCTGATCTGGAAGCCCTGCGCGCGCAACGCAGCAATCTCAAACTAATGACCTCGGTTGCCGGTCTGGTGGTTGCACGTGATGTGGACCCCGGCACCACCGTGGTCGCAGGCCAGGCGGTGATCGAGGTCATCGACCCCGCCAGCCTCTGGATCGACACCCGCTTTGATCAGATCAGCGCCGAAGGACTGGCTGCCGGCCTGCCTGCTCAAATCGCGATGCGTTCGCGTCGAGGTCAGAACTTGCGTGGCCACGTGCTACGGGTCGAGCCGCGGGCCGATGCGGTGACAGAGGAAGCGTTGGCGAAAATCATCTTCGACACACCGCCCTCGCCACTGCCTCCGGTAGGGGAACTGGCCGAAGTCACCGTGCAACTGCCTGAACTGCCTGCGGCGCCAACGATTCCAAATGCGGCCATTCGCACGGTCAATGGCCAGCGCGGCGTATGGAAGGTCGCCAAGGGCCAGCTCGCGTTTGTACCGATTGCGCTTGGCCGCTCCAGTCTCGATGGCCACGTGCAAGTGGAAAAGGGACTCGCTTTGGGTGACCAGTTCGTTGTCTACAGCGAGAAAGCGCTCACCGCAGGCAGCCGTATCCATGTGGTCGATCGCCTGCCTGGAGTGTCGCCATGATCAGTCTGGCCGGGCGCGACATCCTGCATGCGTGGGGCAAGTTCATCTTCACCGGTATTGGCCTAGGGCTGCTAATCGGCGTGACGTTGACCATGGCAGGCGTGTATCGCGGCATGGTCGACGACGGCAAGGCCCTACTCGACAACAGTGGCGCCGACCTTTGGGTGGTACAGAAAGACACTCTCGGTCCCTATGCCGAGTCATCCAGCGTGTACGACGACTTGTGGCGCGGCATCCGCGCCATGCCCGGAGTGGCGCAGGCGGCCAACGTCACCTATCTGACCATGCAGGTCGGCAAGGGCGACGAAGACGTGAGGGCGATGGTGGTGGGCATCACGGCGGGCGAACCTGGGGTGCCCGGCTGGCCACCTTATCTCGTCGCCGGGCGCCAGATCACACGCGGGCATTACGAGGCAGTGGCAGACATCGCCAGCGGCTTCCAGCTTGGCGACGTGCTGAAAATCCGCCGCAATCACTACACCGTGGTCGGCTTGACGCGCCGCATGGTGTCGTCGAACGGCGACCCGATGGTGTTCATTCCCCTCAAGGATGCGCAGGAAGCCCAGTTCCTCAAGGACAACGACGCCATCCTGATGCAGCGCCGCCGTACCGAGGCGAATCCAGCCTTCAATCGCCCCGGCGTGCCGGACCTGCTAGACGCGGTGATCGCCTCGCAGACCAGCAACAACTACGTCAACGCCATCCTGGTGCGCATCCAACCGGGGTTTACGTCACAGGAAGTAGCGGAGCCGATCCGACGCTGGAAGCGGCTCACCGTGTACGACCGCGCACAGATGGAAGACATCCTGATCGGCAAGCTCATCGCCACCTCGGCCAAGCAGATCGGCATGTTCCTGGTGATTCTGGCCATCGTCAGCGCGGCCATCGTCGCCTTCATCATCTACACGCTGACCATGGACAAGATCCGTGAGATCGCCGTGCTTAAGCTCATCGGCACGCGCAACCGGACCATCGCCGCAATGATCATGCAGCAAGCCTTAGTGTTGGGTGTGATCGGCTTCGTCGTTGGCAAGATCACCGCCACGTTCGCAGCGCCACTGTTCCCCAAGTACGTGCTGCTAATCCCGATGGATTCAGTCGCGGGCTTCTTCGCCGTTCTTGCGATCTGCGTGCTGTCCAGCGTTGTCGCCATTCGCATGGCGCTCAAGGTCGATCCGGCCGAAGCCATCGGAGGCTGAGATGGGTGGCAAAGGCATATACATCGAAGGATTGAGAAAGCGTTACGGCGAGGGCGACACGGCCGTTGATGCGTTGAAGCGCGTGGACATGCAGGTGGCCCCCGGTGAGGTGGTTGGTCTGATCGGCCCATCGGGTTCGGGCAAGAGCACCTTGCTCAAAAGTCTGGGGGCGGTGATCAACCCCACGGCGGGGCGCATGGTATTGGGCGACGAGGTGATCTTCGATGATGGCTGGAAGGTGCGCGACCTGCGCGCCCTGCGCCGCGACCGGATCGGCTTCGTGTTCCAAGCGCCGTACCTGATTCCGTTCCTCGACGTCACCGACAATGTGGCGCTGTTGCCCATGCTGGCCGGCGTGCCTAACGATGAGGCGCGCAAGCGCGCGCAAGAACTGCTCACCGCGCTTGACGTGCAGCACCGCGCCCGGGCCATGCCCTCGCAGTTGTCGGGGGGCGAACAGCAGCGCGTGGCCATCGCCCGCGGCCTGGTCAACCGGCCGCCGGTGATCCTGGCCGACGAGCCGACCGCGCCGCTGGATTCGGAACGTGCCATGGCTGTGATTCGCATCCTGAATGACATGGCCAAGCGTTTCGAGACCGCCATCATCGTCGTCACCCACGACGAAAAGATCATCCCGACCTTCAAGCGCATCTACCACATCCGTGACGGCGTGACCCACGAGGAAGCCGGCGAAGGGCGCGGATTCGACTGAGCTGCGCAAGCAGGAGCTGTCGCGAGAGAAGCCAGGACCACCAACCCCACCACCGAGCGAGGAACATCACCATGCAAATCAATGTTGGAAGTATCGACCGCCTTATCCGTATCGTCGTCGGCTTAGCGCTTCTGAGCCTGCCATTCTGGCTCGATACATCGTGGCGCTGGTTCGGCTTGATTGGACTGATGCCCTTGGTCACCGCCATGGCTGGCCGCTGTCCGGGCTACCGCCTGCTGGGCCTGAGCACCTGCCCATTGCGCAAGCCAGAGTGAGCGGGCCATGAAATTGAGTTTTCTTGGTGCGGCACGCGAAGTCACGGGCTCGTGTTTTCTGGTGGAAGCCGCCGACGTCCGCTTCTTGGTGGACTGCGGCATGGTGCAAGGCGGGCGAGAAGCACCGACGCGCAACCGCAAGCCATTCGAGTTCGACCCGGCATCCATTGATTTCGTCCTGCTCACTCATGCCCACATCGACCACAGCGGATTGCTGCCAAAGCTCACCCGCTCGGGTTTCAACGGTCCCATTTATGCCACTACGGCCACGGTTGACTTGCTCGGAGTGATGTTGCCCGACAGCGCTCATATTCAGGAGAGCGATGCAAAACGCGATGCCAAGCGGTTCCGGGGAAAGAACCCAATGCCCCCGCTATATACCCTGCAGGACGCGAGGGAGTGTCTGAATCAAGCAAAAAGCGTGGTTTACGACCAGGAGTTTTCGCCCCATGCCTCAGTGCGTTGCCGCTTTCGCGATGCCGGGCACATCCTGGGCTCGGCCATCCTTGAGGTCTGGGTAGCCGAACACGGCCACGCAACCAAGCTTGTATTCAGTGGAGACCTGGGTCAGCCCGGGCGTCCGATCCTGCGCGATCCGACGCCAATCGAGGAGGCGGACATTCTGGTCATCGAATCCACCTACGGAAATCGCCGGCACCAGAATCTGTCCGCGACCGAAGACGAGATGATCGCCATCGTCGAGAAGACCCTGTTCGAGCGTGGCGGCAACGTCATCATGCCGGCGTTCGCAGTCGGCCGCACCCAAGAAGTGCTCTATCACCTTCATCGCCTTGCATGCGAAGGGCGGTTGCGGCATCCGAAGGTGTTCGTTGACTCTCCGATGGCCACGGACGCTACGCGCATCACGCGCGAGCATCTAGAACTGTTCGACGAACAGGCTAAGCGCCTCGCGGGCTGGCACGCACGGGGAGAGAACCTTCCGTACCTGCATTTCACCGCCAGCGTCGAGGAATCCAAGGCACTGAACCAAATCCGCTCCGGAGCCATCATTATCTCCGCCAGCGGCATGTGCGATGCGGGACGCATCCGTCACCATCTGCGCCATAACCTGCCGCGGCGCGAATGTAGCGTGCTGATCCCCGGTTTCCAGGCACAAGGAACGCTCGGCCGGCGTTTGGTGGACGGTGCCAAACGGGTGCGCATCTTCGGCGAGGACATCCCTGTACGGGCTACCGTTCATTCCGTCGGTGGCCTCTCGGCGCATGCTGACCAAGGCGCCTTGCTGGACTGGGCAGGTGCCTTTAGCCGACCGCCGAAGCAAACCTTCGTGGTACATGGTGAATCCTCGGCGGCGCTGGCATTGGCCGACACGCTGCGCCAAGAGCTCGGTTGGCAGGTGACGGTGCCCGAGCACGGCCAGGTTGCGAACTGGCCGAGGCCATGATGAACACATCACCGGCTCTTGCTGAACGTCTGCGGGCGATTGTCGAGTCGCCCACATATCGCTTGGCATATGAGGACAGTGAACTGCTCGGGCACGACGATTTGCGCCCCGTGCGTCTGCAACTCGAACTGCTCAAGCCGGAGCGCGTATTGCGCGAACAAGGCGTGTATTCGACCGTGGTGGTGTTCGGCAGCGCGCGCGTGACGGACGCAGTTACTGCGAACACTCAGCTTGCAGCGTTGGAGCAAGGGGCCGCCGTTTCTCTGGCAAACCCTGCGCTTGAAAAGAAACTGGCTCTTGCTCGTCGCCGGGTCGAACAGGCACGTCATTACGAACAGGCGCGCCGCTTCGCCAATTTGATCTCGTCGCGTTTCCAGCAGCAGGAGCGTTGCGATTTCGTCGTCGTCACCGGCGGTGGGCCGGGCATCATGGAGGCGGCCAATCGCGGTGCCTTCGAGGCGGGCGCGCGTTCGATCGGGCTCAACATCACACTGCCGCACGAGCAGGCGCCCAATCCCTACGTCAGCCCAGAGCTGGCGTTCCGCTTCCACTATTTCGCCCTGCGCAAGATGCACTTCCTCATGCACGCGCGCGGGCTGGTCGCCTTTCCTGGCGGCTACGGTACTTTGGACGAGTTGTTCGAGGTATTGACTCTGATCCAGACCGGCAAGATGGCGCCGATACCGGTGGTGTTGGTCGGACGCACGTTCTGGCGCCGTGTCGTCGATTTCGATTATTTGGTCGATGAAGGCTATATCGCACCGGCGGATGTCGATCTGTTCACCTGTGTCGACCAGGCCGAGGAGATCGTTGCCGCGCTGGAGTGTTTTTATGCCGGCCGGCTGCGGGAAGGCGCATCGCCATGATGGGAGACCGTCGCCGCTTGGCCGGGCGCACTCCCCGATGGAGGATGACGTGGTGCGCTGCTGCATTGCTGCTGGCTTACCCGACGCTCGTCCCTGTCGCTGGTCATGCTGCCGAACCTGCACCGATCGGGCAGGACCCGTGCGCACCGGGTCACACATTGCGCTGGCGTGGCGGTACGGTGCGCCTGGAAAACGATTTGTTCGCCGGCACCGACCGCAACTATACGAACGGCGTGGCGATTGCCTTGGTGTCCCACGATATGGAGGGCAGGCTGCGCCCCGATTGCCTACCCCAACCCCTCGGCCTCTACACCCGCTTTCTCGGCTGGGTCGATCCTGGTTTCTGGAACAGTGCTGGCGCCGAATCAGCATCGCAAAACGTCGTGGCGCGGTTCGGGCAAACCATGTACACGCCCGAGGATAAGACGCGCACCGATCTGGTTCGCGACGATCGTCCTTACGCCGGGCTGTTGTACCTGGGGTTGGCGTGGAATCGCCGAATCCGCCCGCAGGATGCCGGCTACGAGACGCTCGATAGCCGCGAATTGACCTTGGGCGTGATTGGCCCTTGGTCACTGGCCGAACAATCCCAGGACTTGGTGCATAAGTTACGCGGCATCGAGCGCTTCCATGGCTGGGATCATCAGTTGCATAACGAACCAGCATTTCAGCTCGCCCTGGAGCGCAAGTTCAAGCCTCACGCTGATGGCGCCGTGCAGCCGGGATGGGGCAGCGACGCAATCGGAAGCTATGCCTTGCGCCTCGGCAACATCGAGACTGCTGCCAGCGCTGGCCTTGAACTGCGTATGGGCTGGAATATTCCAAACGACTTCGGAAGCTATCCGATCCGTCCTGGTGGCGAGAACCGCCCACCATCCGAAGCAACCAGACTGCGCACCACGCAGCCGCACGCCCCGAATGCGCCACGTCCCGGCGCACATGCTTTCGTCAATTTGGAAGCCAAGGCCGTTGCCTGGGATTTCTCGCTCGACGGCAACCTGTTTCGTACCAGCCATCACGTCAGCCGTCGTCCGTGGGTTGCGCAGGCGGCGATTGGTATCAGTAGCCAATGGTTGGTTGCCGGGCGCGGTATCCGGCTGGCGGTGATGCGTGTCTGGCGAACTCGCGAGTTCGATGAACAGGTCGGCCAGCATGCGTTCGGTTCGGTAGCGTTGAGTATGGAGTTTTGAATGGTCCAACCGTGCCTGGTTCGGGCACGGTCCAATGAGTCATGAACGGAGAAACGATGAACTACCCCAAACACCTCTCAGGCCATGCCATCACTCTGGTCGCAGCCTTGCTCGCCTCTGCTGTGATCCTCCACGCCCACGCTGCCGAGCCTGCGAAACCAATGGCCTTGCAGAGCGTGATGAAAAAGCTCGGGCGTGATATGCAAGCCGTCACTGGAGCGATTTCCAAGGAAGACTGGGCTTTGGTGGCCCGCCTTGCGCCAAACATCGCTCGTCACCCCGAGCCACCGTTGTCGGAAAAGGCACGCATCCTTGCCTGGCTCGGCACGGATGCCGGAAAGTTCCGGGGCTTCGACGGACAGGTTCATGAGGCGGCCGTGGCCATGGGTGAAGCCGCAACGCTAGGCGATGGCCATGCAGTCATCACCAATTTCTCCAAGGTGCAGCAAAGCTGCTTGGCTTGCCATCAGGGCTTCCGTAAATCGTTCCAGGAGCACTTCTATGAGGAGCGCTGATCCGATTCACAGCTTCGTGACAGGGTACGCGAAGACTCAGTGCAATCTAGTCCGTGCGATTGTTTCGTCGATTCTTGTCGGATTGCTGGCGGGCTGTGCTGCTGGCCCTGATTTCAAGCGGCCTACACCTCCTGACGTATCTAGCTACACGACAACACCATTGCCCGTTCAAACGGCATCCGCAGCGACAGGATTTGGAGATGCGCAACGCTTCGATGTTGGCGCGGACGTGAGCGCGCAGTGGTGGCGGACCCTGAACTCCGCCAGGCTGGATGCATGGATCGAGCAGGCCTTCCTGGCCAGTCCCACGCTGGCTTCCGCCAGGGCCACTTTGCGGCAGGCGCAGGAGATCTATTCGGCGCAAGCTGGATCGACGCTCTATCCACGGGTCGATGCGGGTGTCTCCGCGCAGCGCCAACGCCTGGATCCCAACATGCTTGGCCAAGCTGGCGAGGCGCGCGAGTTCAGTTTGTACAACGCCAGCATCGGCGTGCATTACCGGCTCGATCTGGCTGGCGGCAACCGACGGGCGCTGGAAGCGCTGGCCGCCCGTGCGGACTATCAGCGCTACGAGCTGGACGGCGCTCGTCTGACCCTGGCCGCAAATATCGCCACGACCGCCATTGCACGGGCCAGACTTGCCGGCCAGATCGCAGCGACGGAGGCGATGATTCATGCGCAGGACGAGCAGGTGAAACTGACCCGGGAGCGGGTGCGTCTCGGCCACGCTTCGCCGGATGATGTGCTGGCACTTGAGACTCAGTTGGAACAGACGCGTGCCGGGCTGCCATCGCTGCGCAAGCAACTGGAAGCAAGCGAGCACCTTCTGGCCGTACTTGCCGGACAGGCGCCGGGGGCGACGAAGGTGCCAGATTTCACGCTGGACGAGTTCAGGTTGCCCTCCGACTTGCCCGTGGTTCTGCCGTCCGAGTTGGTGCGCCGTCGCCCCGACATCCAGGCAGCCGAGGCGCTCCTGCACGCCGCCAACGCCGAATACGGGGTAGCGGTGGCCAAGCTGTATCCACAGCTCGACCTCAGCGCCAGCCTCGGCACCCAAGCGTTGACCACGGGGGCATTGTTCGGCGGTGGCTCTGCTGTATGGAGCGTTCTGGGTCAACTGACCCAGCCGCTTTTCGATCCAGGACTGCCGGCCGAAAAGCGGGCCTCATTGGCCGCGCTTGATGCTGCGGCAGCCAACTACCAGGGTGTTGTGCTCGACGCCCTGCGCAACGTGGCCGATGCATTACGGGCGCTCGACCACGATGCTCAGACACTGGCCTCGCTCGCTGCTGCCGACGCTGCGGCGCATATGTCCCTTGAATCCATGGATCGTCAATACGCGCTCGGGACGGCCAGCTACGTTCAATTGCTGATTGCGAGGCAACAGGTGCAGCAGAATCGAATCGGTTTGATCGCCGCCCAAGCACAACGGCTTGCCGACAGCACTGCGCTGTATCAGGCATTGGGAGGTGGGTACGAAGCCTCGGTCGCGATGACGAGATGCCACAGCGTCGATTGTGAGCATGAGGTGAGCATCAAAGGCACGAATCTATCCGATTGACGTACCTCGGCGAATTCCAAACTCCCATGACACAGACCCCCTGTGAATCGTCGCAGCGAGTTGCTGCCCTATCCGCTGCTCGATTACCGGCTTCCATGGCACAAGACTGAATCCCATGCCGTCATCGAGCATCGCGTAGCGCCCGCTGGCGAGCATGACGGAGCGCCTGTAGATGCCGGCCACGCGCTGACCGTCGGCCACGGGTCGATGCTCCAGGCCGGTTTCGGCGGCAATGTCCTTGGCGGCTTGCGCCAGCTCCCGATTGCGTAGCGTGCCCAGCAGGTTCCGGGCGAGGATTACGCGCTGCCCACGCCGCTCTGCCAGCCCTTGTTCGGCCAGGAAGTCGGCGCGGCGCTGCATCGCCTGTTTGGCCTCGCTGCCAAAACCCAGGTCGCCCAGCCCCGAGCCGCCGCCGATCAACTGCTGGTCGAGCCAGGTGGCCCCGATCACGCGGGCCTGCCGCTCGATGGGCAGGTGCGATTTCAGCTCTACCGCCACGCCGCCCAGGCGCTGCGCATCGTAGCGACGGCCCTGCTCGGGAAGGTCGTCCGGCACCTTCCACAGCCCTTCGGCCACGCGCTCCACGATGCCGGCTCGGCGCAGGGCTTCGAGCCGGCGGACATGGGCGGCGACGACTTCCTGCGGATCGCGGCCCGGCACGGCCTGGCCCTGCGCGATGGCGAGGTGGTGGTCGGTGCGGTACAGGCCATCGCTCGCCAGCGCGGCGATGTTCTTGTCGGCTGCGCGCACGTCGGCCGATCCCTTCACTTCCACGACGGCGCCGGTCGGATAGTTCGCCAGTTCGTCGCGGGCGTTGAGCGCAACATAGTGGGCCTTGCCGTCCACCCCGTCGATGACCAAATAGCCCCGGTCGCGCAGCTCGTCGGCCAGCCCCTTCGCGGCCACGCGGCCGAGGATGGTTCGGCCATCGTCGCCCGGCTCGAACACCGCCAGCTCGCGCGGCTCGCCGCGCATGGCCCGCTGCATGGTGCGGATGATGTCGCCGCGCTCGCCCAGGGCGCGCAGGGTCTTTTCCGCGTCGGCCTGGACGGCCCAGGTGCCGGGCTGCATTTCGTCGGCCAGGCCCAGGCGCTGCAAGCGTTGCAGCCGGCCAACCAGCAACAGGCGCTGGCGTTGCAGCCGGGGTTCGTTGAACCGTTCTATCTGCACCCGACCATCCTCGCCGGCCTCGCGCTGCAACGTGCGGTCGATGCTAGTCCACCGCTCTTGCTCCACCTCGCGCTGCAAGGTCTGCTGGATCTCCAGTTCGGTGCGCGGCCCCAGCCATTCGGTCGCCAGTTCGGCGGCGCGATGGCGGAAGCCATCGGCGATGTAGTCGCCAGCGATGATGAGGTCTTTGCCGGTGTCGTCGCGCCCGCGCACGACGATGTGCGTATGCGGGTTGTCGGTGTTCCAGTGATCCACCGCCACCCAATCCAGCCGAATGCCCAGGTCGGCTTCCATGCGGCCCATCAGGTGCCGCGTGTAGGTGCGCAGGTCTTCCAGCTCGGCGCCATCCTCGGGCGAGAGGATGAAGCGGAAATGGTGCCGGTCGTCGGCGCAGCGTTCCTTGAAGGCGTCGAGGTCGGCGGCATCGGTCTGCGGCCCGTAGGCTTGGCCCGGCTCGCCATCGCGGCCCACGCCGTCGCGTTCGATGTAGCGCAGGTGCTTGGCGAGCGACTGCGGGCTGGCCCGCTGCTGGTTGACCAGCAGCGTCTTGATGGTCACGCGCCGCGACATGGGCGTCAGCTTCGCTCCCGCGAATCGTGCCGCCGTGTGGCCGCGCCCGAGGCGCGAGCCGGGCCGCTGGCCGGCGCCACGCGCCGATGCTGGGCGGCGCACCGAGGACTTGCCGCTGCTGGCCTTGCCCGCCTGCTTGAGCACCTTGGAAACGAAGCTTTGCCCCTGGCCCTTGCCCCTGCTCTTCGGGGCGCTGGGGCGCACTCGGAAATCGTCGTCGCGTCGGTTGGTCATGGCTGTGCTCCCTGAAAGCTGGGGCGTGCCCCGGCGTGCGAAGCACGCGGGCCGCCCTGTCTTGGCGCGGGCCTCGCGCCACACGCGGCACGGCGGCGAAGCCGCGCCGTGCCGCGCCACCCCCACGTGCAGACTGGCTTTCGACGCGGCCCGGTGCCGTGTCCTTTTGTCTTGCCTTCCGCCTTTGCCCTCCACCGGCGTTCCGGGCAGCGGCGGCCCGGCGGCGCTGCTGCGCAAGCAGCCAGCGCGCCGGCGAACGCGGAGACGGCCATAGGCCGGGCGCGTTCGAGGCAAGACGCCTGCACATGGGAAGGCAGCGCGAAGTGCGGCGCCCGATACGAAGGATCGGCGCTCGCACTGCACGCGCGACGACATGCGGAATGCCACGGGATCGGCACGCCCGATGGCACGACAAGATGCACGGCAACGTGCAGCGAGTCGGCGGCCATCATGGGCGGGCCTCCAGCCAGATCGGGCGCGCGACGCCGATCACAGCGGATGCACTAACCGGGCCGAAATACCGGCTGTCGAACGACGCCGGGTTGGTCGAACTGAGCAGGAACAGTTCGCCAGGCCGAAGCTGCCGGCACTGCGGCCAGGATGGCAGCGGACGGCCCAGCCGGTCGGCGGGTCGCACGGCGGCCACCGGCACGCCGTCGATCCACACCAGCGCATCGAAAATGCAAACCTGCTGTGGCGCGACCGCACCCACGCGCTTGAGCAGCGGCACATGCGCCGGCAGGTAGCCGCGCTGCGCGGCCAGCGCGGCGGCGTCTGGCGGCAGCGTGGTCAGGACAATGCTGTCCACGCGCAATGACGGTGTTAGCGGACATGGCGGCGAGCCGGGCCGATGGTGCAGCGGATCGACGCGATACCAGCCGACGGCCACGCTGTCGGACGGGTTGTAGATCAGGCGCGGCAGCGGATGCACGAAGGACGCCCAGGCCAGCGCAGCGAGGCCGCAGGCGGCGAGGCCCGCGAGCACGATGCGAGTGCGCAGGCGCGAGCGAGGATGCGGCGCGGTGCCGGTGGTGGAAACGGCGGTCATGGCAGCACCCTCCCGGTCAGCCAGGCGGCGTGCCGCTCGGCGGTGTATTCGGGCAGCGGCAGGCGCGCGCCGGGCTGCACGCCGGGGATGCGCTGCGCCGCGTCCAGCGGTGTGCAGGCTTGCATCACCATGAGCTGCCAGCGCACGGTGCCGAAATCGTTAGCGTGCCAGCGCACGCGGCAGAACACCGCGCCCGGCAGGAACACCGCGCTGCGCCGCCAGCGGTCGAGCTGGTGCGTGCGCGCGGGTTCGCCGAAGCGCAGGTAGAGCTTGAAACGGGCCTCGATGTAGGCCAGCGCCACGCGCGTCAGCGGCGCGCTGGCGGGCTGGCCGACAGGCGCAGCCAGTGCAGCCGTGGCCGCGACGGCGACAGGCGAAGCGGATACGGTCATGGTGTGTTCTCCCTGCGGTTCTCGGGAAACTCCCGCTCCAGCAGGCAGCGCAGCAGGTCGGCCACGGTCACGCCTTGCGTGAAGGCCGACACCTTGATGCGCGCCCGCATGGCGGGCGTGATGTCGAGAGTGAGGCGAGCCGTGTAGAGGTCGCCCTTGCCCAGCGCATCGGTGTCGCCTTGCCGAATCCACGCCTCGGCTTGTGGATTTGCAGGCGGACGCGCGCCGATGCCGACGCGCTTTGCCGCGCGTTTGCTGTTTGGTGGTGGCTTCGCTGTCATGTCGTCCACCGCAGCAGTTCGTCCACCAGCGCAGTGATTTCCCGCGTGGCGGCGCTGTCCGGTGCTGTCTCGCGTGCAAGCCGGCCAGCGGCCACGCAGTCGGCGAACACGATGCGCTGATGCACTTCCGCGTGCAGCGCAGGAAGCGGCTGGTCGGCGAGCGCCTGGCGTGCTTCGCGCCCGATCACAGTGGTACTGACGCGCCGATTGATGACGAAGGCCGCGCGGAGCAGCGGCCGGAACACCTGCGCCTCGCGGATCAGCGCCACCATCTCGGCGCTGGCCCACAGGTCGTAGGGGCTGGGCTGCACCGGGATCAGCACGCGCTCGGCCGCCAGCAGCGCGGAGCGCGCCAAGGCGGCAATGCGCGGCGGCCCGTCGATGACGACGTGATCGGCGCGGCGTGCCAGCTCCGGGGCTTCCTGATGCAGCGTTTCGCGTGCGAGGCCCACCGCGCTGAATAGCCGTGGCAAGCCTTGCTGGCTTCTGCGCTGTGTCCAGTCCAGCGATGAACCCTGCGGGTCGGCGTCCAGCAGCACAACGTGCTGGCCGCGCATCGCCAGCTCGCCGGCGATGTGCGTGGCGAGCGTGGTCTTGCCCACGCCGCCTTTCTGGTTGAGCAGCGCGACGATCATGGCCTGGCCCTCCCTGCTGGAAAGCCCGGCTGTTGCTGCTGCGTTTCGCGCCGCGTGGCGGTTGTCCACCGCAGCGGCGTTTCCCTACTACAAGTTAGAGAATTTAAGTTAGGGAAGTTAGAGGGTGCGCAAACCCAGTGCTGGCGCGGGTTTGCGGCCGATTGGCACGCCTGATAGCACGATAGTCCCACGCCTGATAGCACGATACCCCGCACGCCTGATAGCACGACACGATTCACAGGCTCTCCCGGAGTTATCCCCGTGCCGTATGCGGCACGGGCCGGAAGGTCAGCAGCTCGGCGCCGCTGTCCGGCATCCGCTCGATGCCCAGAACGTAACCGGGCAGCGACTGCCGCGCGACAAGCGTGCGCAGGTCGCAGGCGAAGTCGTAGGGCTTGGCGGTGCTGCCGGATTTCTGGTGCAGGTAGCGGAAATCGAACTGCCAGCCGTATGCCTGCTTGCCGCCGTGCTTGCGCACCAGCCGGTACAGCCATCGCTCGATGCCGCCGGTCAGCCGGAAATACGCCGGGTCGATGGTCAGCACCAGGGCGGCATCCAGCACGCCCGTATAGAACCAGTCCGGCAAGATCAGCTCGATGCCCAGCGGCGTGCCGCTGGCATCGGCCAGTTCCTTCCATTCGTTGATCCACGAGAAGCGGTGCAGGCGTCGCCCGGTCGTCTCGCGGATGGACGTGGCCACCGTGGTCGATTGCAGGCGATCCAACGCGGCCTTGAGGCGCTGGTAGTCGCGCAGCGACTTGCCGCGCCCGATGAAGCGCAGGATCTCGTAGGGCGTTGCACGGATCAGCCGCGATGGCCGCAGGCCCGCATCCTTCGCCTCCACGATCTGCGAGGCCGCCCAAATCAGCACGTCGGCATCCCAAATCGTGGCGATGCCGTGCTCGGCCGTGCCTTCCACGCGAATCGTCACCTTGCCCGCACGGAAGTCGATGGGCTTGACCCGCTTGGACTTGGCGAGCGAGAAGAACGGATAGGCCATCAAGTCCTGGCTGTCGCGCGGCGCCATGTCGCTGGGCAAGGCGCGGAACAGGTCGAGCTGTTCGCGCTCCTGCAACGGCCGCTGCCGGGACGGCAGCGCGGTGCTGGACATGGCCTGCCGCGCGCCGCCGATCAGCGCGCACGGTTGTCAGCCGAGTGGTGCTCGGCGTATTCGGGATCGGAGGTCGTCTCGAAGCTGCGGTCGGCAGCCCAGGCATCGAGGTCGGCCACGGCGTACATGACGCGCCGGCCGAACTTGCGAAAGCGCGGGCCGCCGCCGATCACGCGCTGCTTTTCCAGCGTGCGCGGCGACAGGCGCAGGTACTCGGCGGCTTCGTCGTTGGTGAGATAGCGTTGCGGCTGCGCGGCAGCGGTCGAGACAGTGGCGGCAGGCCGCAAGGGAGCGGGACGCATGGTGAGAACCTCCATAGCTTTCAAAGCTCCGGCCACACAGCGCAACCGGATGGAGGCAGTCTCAGAAAACGAAGCCCTCTTGCTCAGGGTCGTTTTGCGTCCTTATCAAAACGACCCTTCTCAAGCGGCGCAAGCTGTGCTAGGCGGCGATAGCCGCCGCGCATCAGCGCATCGCCGCGCCGCACCAGGCGGCGCACCTTCGAGCGCAGCCCGCCGTCGCTGTACCAGTCGGCCACGGCGTCGGCACCGAACAGCCCTTCGCCCACTTCGCGCAAGGACGCACCCGCCAGGGTCGCGTCGAGCGCCTGCAAGGTGTGCAGCTCCAACAGTGCGGCAGGAGGTGGCCTGGGCATGGCATGGGCCAGCGCGGCGTCCGGCACGGGCGCATGGCAGCGGGCAGGCGCAGCAGCGCCGCCGTCACCACTTCCGCGATGAGCATGGACGACCGCCATGCCGTCCTCCAGACCCGGAGCGAGCGCGAAGCGCGAACAATGGCCGGGACTGCGCACGATCAGCGCCAGTCCCTTGCCGTCGTGCAGCAGTTGCTTGTGGCCAGGGATGCGCCAGAACGCGAACACGGCCGCATCCGGCGGCGGATCGTGATCGGGATGGAGCTGCACCACGGCGGCATTGCCGGGCAGCCAGGCCGGGTGCGCGTCGCGCGCATCCAGGGCAGGGTCTTCCAGCAGGCGCAAGCCCCAGCGCAGCGCCGCATGTTGTGCGGCCTGTGACCGGCGACGGTGGCGCATCCAGTCGAGCCGGTAATCGGGATGCCTGCGCAGATACTCCCAGGCCAGCGCCAGCATGTCCAATCCCAGGATGTACAAATAGGCGGCGGTGGGATACCAGTGGGCAACGTGATGAGGGTTGACCATAACGAAAGCTCCTGTCGAACCGCAGGAACGCCGCCACGGGCAGATCAAAACGGAGCTACCGCATCCAGGTCAAAACCGTCCTCTGTGTCAATTCAAGCATGTAACATGCGGTGTCAAGCCAGATTGGCTCCGGTGTATTGCGAATCCCGTCCGAATGCGACGGCCGCTCGACCTGAAAACGTCATGCGGCATAAAACACCGTGCCCGACTCCGCACAAAAGAGCCTGACTGATTGAGTCACACCAGCAATGGTTTGATGCAAGAGTGCGGATTCAGACCGGACAGGTCAGGAATAAGACTGAAATAGTCTCAATGCGCCCGGTCTGGCTGGAGCGCGAACGGTTCAATCGAGGATGGAACCGTTCTCCTGGGCCAGCCGCAGATATTCCGACAGCGGGCGCGCTGCCTGGAAATACCGATCCCGCATCACGGGCTGCTGGCGCGGCCCGACGATGGATGCCAGATCGGACAGCTTCACAGAGCCCAGTTCGGGCATCCCCAGCCCCAGGTCGATCAGTCCCCAGGCCGTATCGCCATCGACAGGATCGAGCGCGGCCAGCAGCCAGATGAGATGCGCGTCCGGAGTGAATAGCCGCGCCACGGGCAGCGGGTCGATGGCCTCGCCACGGGCGCGAGCCTGGCCGTGGGCCAGCAACTGCCTGCGCTCGTCCTCGGTGATGAGTCGGTTCATGGGCGGCCCCTTCTTGGAACAAATCCACCCAAACGTAGCCGTATCGGCGGATTGGAAGAAATGCACGGATGAGACTGTGCGCTTTTGCAGAAAGCCTCAGAGGCGGATTTCCGTAAAAACGTAGAAGCACGAAAAAGGATCGAATCGAGTGATTGAGTTAAAGATAACGTGGTTTTAATTGTGCTGCGAATTGACGCTTCTGTCTATGCAGAAGCGAACCGTCCAGCGCGGCCGACCGGCCGGCTCCACCACCCACGACGCCGAGCTGGCTCACGCCTTCGGCGCGGCGGTGCGTGCGCTGCGGATGGAGCGCGGCATCGCGCAGGAATCGCTGGCGCACCAGGCCGGTATCGAGCGCTCCCACATGGGCAAGATCGAACGCGGCGAGCACATGCCCACGCTGGCGATCATTTTCAAGATAGCTGGCGCGCTCGAATGCAGCACGGCCGTGCTGATGAGCGAGGCTGAAAGCCAGCTCGCAGCAGCGGCCCAGCCGTAGGCGACGGCCCGGCCGATCCGGCGAAAGCCGGTTCGGCGGCGTTCAAGGGGCGCCAAGTGCAACGCGGCGGGGATGGGCCTTGCGCCGATCCCCGGAGGGCAAGCGAAGCGCGCAGCGCCGCAGGCGCGTAGGCGTGAGGGATTGGAGCCGGATGGCCGTGACGGTGAAGTCGGCACGGGGCGCAGCCCGAAAAGCCCGGCGGTGCAAAGCACCGCACGCCCGACTGTTCTTGCAACCGCAGACTCAACGCATACTCAAGCAACTCGACACGGCGCAGACCAGGCGATGGTGCTGCCTCCACGCAGCGCCGCAAAAGCAGCACTGCGCCCCGCCGCGTGGGCGGGGCGCTGGCGGCCGTCAGGCCGTCTGGGGCTTGCTGCGCGACCAGATCAGGTCGTGCGTGCCGTCCTCGCCTTCGATCAGGCGGGCGTAGACCGTGGCCGGGAACGAAGGATCGTCGAGGGTCACAGAAATGTACTCTCGCCCGGCCTCGCTGGTCTTCTTCCACGCCGCGCCTATGTCGTGACTGGCGGCCTGCAGGCGGAAGTCCGGGGCCTTCTCGTTGTCTCCCTTGTCGTTGGGCACCAGCTTGACCTTGACGTTGAGCGTCAGGGTGCGAAGCGTGCCGGTGAAGCCGTCTTTGTCTGCGGTGAAGGTGCCGATGTTGGCCATGATGGATCTCCTTTTGGTGGAACAAGGTTCGCGCCCATCGCGTCCTTGTTGTGATCCGGCCGGCGGGGGATGGGCTGGCTGCACCGCTTGCGGTCGCAACGCAGTGGAGAGCCGGGAGGCGAAAAGAATTTGTCCCGCGAGGAATCTGCGCAGCAGAGGGGAAATTGTTTTCGCCGGACGGTTGCAGCCATGAAGCCCGAGGCGCAGCCGCGCCACCGCCAGGATTCACAACGAGACAAGGACGCCTTGGGCCGAACCGCACCGAAAGGAGACAGGGCCGGCTCGGCATCCCCGCACACAGGCTGCACCGGCTTGCGCCCTGACGCGGGCCAGGTCAATACCCCAACGACAGGCGAGAACGCCCCTGCCGCATTTAGGGGCGCCAGCCTTGAGGCGTGACATGGAAGCTCCATAGCGATGCCGGGCGGGATGTCTGTGAACCGTCCTTCGTGACGTGATGGGCGAGAACCGCCAGCGTTGAGGACGGCACGCATTCGTACAACCTGCCGCAGCAAGCCCCAGCGTACCGCCCCAGCCCTGCCCATGCGGTGGGGCACTGCCGATCCGGCCCAGCCGGTTCGGCAGTGCCCGAGGGGCGCCAAGCATCGCGCGGCGGGGATAGCCCGCAGGGTTTTCCCCCGGAGGCAAGCGAAGCGCGCAGCGCCGCAGGCGCGAAGGCGTGAGGGATTGAAGCCGAATGGCCGTGATTCGGCACGAAGCATGGGGCGCAGCCCGAAAGCCCGGCGGCGCATCGCGCCGACACGCCCGAGGTATCCGAACAGCGCAGACGGAAAGCGCTACGCCTTGCTGGCCTTCCACTTGGCAAACCAATGCGTGGCCGAGCGCTGCGAAATCCTCATCAGGTAAGCCGCAGCCAACGGGGTTGCTTGGGCTTCAAAGAGCTGGAAAACGCACTCCACGCCGCGCTTGCTCAAGGTTCCGTTTTCCTTGACGTTCCTCGGGTGGCCGGGCTGGGCCGATTCCATGACCGACTCCGGGATGGCCTTCATGATGCGATTCGTTTCCGCAATCACCTTGTTGGCCTTCACGATGCCTCGGTTGACCCGCTTCTTCAGCCGCTCGATCTCCGCAACGTAGGTCTTCTCCGCCGCTTCAAAGGCCAGGAAGTCGAGCGACGCCATCATCATGAACTTCTTCATCATGCCTTTGCTCACCTTCTGCCGCAGCGCCTTGGCCCGCTTGGCTGCCGTGTAGTCATACAAAGGCATCGGTTTGAAGGTCTTGGGGTCTCGCTGTCTGGTCAGATCAGAATAGGCTCCCACATCCACGGTCAGGTCATGGATCGTGTGCCCAATGATGTTGCGGTAGTCCACCAATTCCTTGAGTTCATCGCTCTCCGCCTGGTCAATGACCCCTTCGGAAACCAGCACGGCGCGGGCCAGCTCCAGCTTCTTGCCTTCCCTGGTCATGGGTTTGCCATCACTCAGCCGATTCAGCCCATGCAGTTTGTCGGTCGCCTCGATGGAGCCCATGATGAAGCGCCGCAAATCTTCCATGTAGAAAAGGATCAGCACCATCTCAAAGGCCCGGATTTTGAGAATGTCGGCTTCCCATGCGGTAGGAGCCTTGCCATGCGGACGATGTTCTTTGTTCATTAGATATTGCCCCCCAATATCACTTCACTATAATTGCTCTTGTCATTTATGGGGGCAATGAAAGAAGGCACCGCGCGGTATTGCGATGCCTTCAACGCCGCCGCCTGAGCACAAGCGAAGGCGGAGGCGTGGTGTTCCAGCTGTTCGCCTTTGACACCGGGCGCGGCTACCGCCGCGCCCGGATTTTTGAAGTTCACCGCGCCCAGGACGGAACGGCCTGGGCGCGGTGCTGAACGTGGCTATTCCTTCGTCTCGATGATCCACCACACGGCGCGCAGCAAGGCGCGGCCCGTGATGGGGTGAATGTCGGTGAGGTCGGCGCGGGCCGACCAGCCCGAGGGCGGGCGGTAGCCGCGCACGTCGCCATCACCGTGCCAGCGGCGGGCGCGAACCCTGCCGGGTGCGTAGATGACCGCCATGTGCGGGCGGCTGGTCGTGATGCGGGTCATGGGTAGTTCTCCTTCCAGCGAAGCGCCCCGGTCGAAACCGGGGCGCTTGCCTGCGGCGCGGGTCAAGCGGCCAGCGTCTCGGCGGGTTCATCCGCCATTGCCTCGGCGTCCTCCGGGGCATCCTGCTCCGGGCCTTCGTCCTGCGCCGCTTCCTGCGGGCTTGCGGCCTTGAAGATGGCGGGCATCCAGCCCGTGCCATCGGCCAGCCGCTCGGCCTCGCTGGCAATGTCGGCCTTCTTGAGCTTCGCCAGCCGGGTGACGGATTCCGGTGCAAACGCGCCCACGGCATCCAGAATCACGGCCTTGGAAACGTGCTTGAAGTAGCCTTCTGCGGTCGGCTGCCACCATGCGGCCATGTCCAGCCCCACGGCCTGCGCGAGTTCCGCGCCCGGTTGCTGCGGCGTGGCGTGAGGCGTCACCACGTCCACCGTGGACGCCACGCACACGGCCAGCAGTCGCACCAGTTCGTCTTGCGGCTTCGCCAGCAGCGCGGCGAACAGCTCGGCGCTGTCCTCCGGCAAGGCTTCACCCGCCACCTGTTGCAGTTCGCGCAGTGCCACGGCGGCGGGCGATTCCGGCCAGTCCGGGGCCATGCCTTCCAGCCGGTCTTGCACTTTCAGGCCCACGCCCAGCGGCAGAGAATCACGGCTGAGGCCGTAGCGGCTTTCCTGCAAGACGGTCTGCACCATGCCATGCACCAGCGCGGCCAGAGCGACATGCGGATGCCGTGCGACTTCGATTTGCAGCGCGGCAGTGCGATGCGCACTCAGGCGCTGCGCCAGCCGGTCGGACACGGCGGCGGTCTTGGGCGCTTCGTCGTCTTCGCCTTCCTCATCGTTCGCGGCATCCTCGCCGCTGAACCCTTGGCGCAGCCTTTCCAGCGTGCGCAGCGCTTTCGCCTCGGCTTCGCGCAGCAGGCCGCGATGAATCACGGCCTCGCCGTTGCGGTCGATGGTGACGATGGCACCGGCTGCGGCCTTCACGTTCGGGCTGTAGTCCTGCAAGCCATCTTCCAAAGCCTGCAACTGCTCGCCAACGGCTTCTCCTTCCTCCTGCAAGGCGTCGGCCTTGTCCTCGTCGTCGGCGTCCAGCGCGTCATCTATGGCTGCGGCCAGTTCCTGCATCTTGGATTGCAGCTTCTCGATGCGCTGCGCTTCGCGCTTGGTCGGCTCGCGCCGTTCCCTCGGCGCACGCTGGAAGGCGTGCAGGTCGGCATGGGTCACGCCCGGCGTGGCATCCACCCACGCCCACCCCTCGGCGCGGACAGTGGCGGCGATGCCTGCCAGCTTGTCTTGCGCCAGCCGTTCCAGCAGTGCGGCATCCGTCAGATACACACCCGCATCATCTTCCGCGAACAGGTCACGGCGGATGCCACCGCCTGCGGCCTCGTAGGTTTCCAGTCCGACGAAGCGCACCAGCGGATGCCGGTAGGCGTCGATTTCGCGCTCGGTGAGGCGTTCGCGCAAGTGCGAGGGATGGCGCTGCCACTGCGGTGCATCGTAGAACGCACTTTCCTGCGCTGCGTGGTCGTCGGTGATGGCAAGGGCCATCAACTGGTCAAGGCTCACGGCGTCGGCCCGATAGTCAGCCATCAGACGCGGGGAAACATTCGCCAGCTTCAAGCGGCGCTGTACCACCAGCGGCGTGACGGAGAAATCCGCCGCAATGTCCTCGATGGGTCGGCCCTCCATCACCAGTGCCGCGAAGGCTTCAAACTGGTCTGCCGGGTGCATTGCTTCGCGCTGCACGTTCTCGGTGAGGCTGGCGGTGCGGGCCGTGCCATCGGCCACCAGCAGGCAAGGCACTTCCCATTCCTTGCCGATACGGTGTTTCTTCGCCAGCAGCTTCAACGCGGCGAGGCGACGGCCACCCGCGACCACCTCGTAATGCTCGCCATCGGCGGATGCGATCACGATCAGGTTTTGCAGCAGGCCCACGCGCTGGATGCTCGCGGCCAGTTCGGGGATGGACATGCGCGGGGTCTTGCGCACGTTGCGGCCCGTGGGGCGCAGCACCAGCCGCGACAGCGGAACCAGAATCAGGTTCTTGGTCGGGTCGGCGGCTTCCAGCGGGACAGCGGCGGCGGCATTGACGGCGCGGGCTTCGGTTTGCGTAGTGGCGTTCATGGTGAATCTCCAATCGAGTGAAACAAGGGAATGGAGGGGAACCGCCCCTCCGGCGGGGGAACGGTTCAGGCTTTCAACTGGCGCAGGCCATCGGCCAGCATCCAGAGGGCGCGATTGAGGCGCACATCGGAATCAATGCCCTGCACAGGGCGGGTCTGCTGGCGGCGTCCGTTGGCGCTGCGCCCGGACAGTCCGCCCTTGGTCAAGTTCTCCTGCGTGCGGTTGAACACGCTCCACAGGTCAGGGCGGCGGTCTTCAAACCGGCGCGGCATCAGGATTTGCGATTCGGTGATGGGCGCGGGCTTGTTGTCGGTGGGGTCGTACTTGAGGGCCAGCGCGGCGCGTGCGAAGACTTCGGCCTCGCCATCGTCCAAGGTGATGCCGCGCATCAGGTCTCGGGATTCCTTCACACGCTCGAAACCGCGCAGCACCTCGAACGCGCCTTCGATGACTTGGCCCGCCACGTCGCCCTTATGGGGTACGCGCACATCGGCCACGGTGTCACCGCAGACAAGGCCATTGCTGCACACGAACCGGAACATGCCGGCCAGCATCTGATAGCTGCTCGTGCCGTCGTGCGAGTTCAGCAACACGATTTCGTTAGCTTCTGCGCCGTTGATCTGGCTGGCGTGGCGCAGGCGAATCATGTGTTTTGTGTGCTCGCGCTTGCCTTCATCGCGCACGCGGGTTTGCGTCACCATGAAGGGCTGAAACCCTTCTTTGCGAAGCTCGGTCAGCACGGCGGCGGTGGGGATATAGGCGTACCGCTGCGAACGGCTTTCATGCGGCGCGTCCGCGAAGATGGACGGCGCTACACGGTGAATCTGGTCATCGGACAGCGGGTAGTCGCTGCGCAGCGAGGGGGAGCGGGAAGCGAAACGGGATGCGAGTTGCATGGTCTTTCTCCTGACAAAAAGAGGTTTGCTGTTCACACCGCACACCGGATTCCTAGATTCGGAGCCCAGCCTTTCGGCTGTTCGGTGCGGTCGGCACGAGGAACCCGGTTGGCCCTGTTGCCACCGTCTTTCCTGAGTTCATCGCCCGCGACGGTCAGGAGCGCGCGGACGGGGGCCGTCAAGGAGAAAAGCGCAGGGTTGGTGCGGCCCGCAGGCGCAGCCGAGGACACGGCCCTGCGCGCCTTGATGGCACACGGGAGCGGGCTACAGTCGCGGACAAGGTGATGGAGTCAGGGAAGACGGCTGGACATGGCAACGGCCTTCCCCCTGCGCTGACCGCACGGCAAGCGAAGCGCGCAGGCCCGAAGCGGGAAGCCGGGCCGGAGGCGTCAGCCGAGCGGAGCGAGGGAACGATGGAAGCCCGGAAGGGGCGAGACGCCGCAGGCGGCTCGATGCGCTACGCGCACGACAGCGCGACCGGCCATCTCCCAGGTGGCCGGGGACGCCCAGCAGTTTGGGCATCGCGGAATTTGTCTTTGGTCGATTTTTCGCGGACAATGTGGGCAAGGCCGTGTCCGCCTGAGCTTCGAGCGGCTCAATCAAGACTGCGTTCTGCTTTCCCCCGTATTTCTTGCCACCACCATGCGATATCGCCTGGGCGTAGGCCAAGTAATCGCTCGATTGGTCTGCGCTGAAATCAGGAGAATCGTATGCCCATCGGCATTTCCGACCTTGCCCATTCTGTTCGCAAGAACAGCGCTTCCGTGGCCGCACCTGTGCAGCTTGGCCACGCGCAGCAACTCATCGTTGCTGCACTTGGCTACAAGAGCCTTGCCGCCTACCAGGCTGCGCAGGTAGCCGCGGTCGAACCCCAGGATTTGGGCAACGTCCACCACGTTGTAGTCGACTACGACCAGCTCGATCAGCGCGCCAGCGAACTTGGCGCGGCCCCCACGCCAAGCCAACTGCACGAGTTGATCGACGCAGCCTTCAAAGAGCGGGCGCCTCGTACACACATTCACGCCTCTCATGCGGACTTCGACAACTACTTGCGTGAGCATGTGGATCAGGTGGTCATCGAAGACGATGACGTGAACAGCGAGATGGCCAACGCCAATTACGATGGCATTGATGAGGTCTATTTCGATTTCGAGGTCGAGTCTGAAAACGTACCCGTTGGCGGCTCGCTGGAAATCAACCTGGATGGCCATGTTGGCCTGGGAATCGACACTGAGCGCCCCTACGCGGGCCACAAAGTGAACGTGGAAGGCTTCCTGACAGTGGATCGATTGGGTAGCCAGTGCTTTGGGTCAGTGGACTGCCAAGTCACCAAAGCGGAACTCGATACGAACTGGGGAGATGACGACTACGATGGCGAGCCACCGCCGCGCAGCGTATCGCAAGCCTATGCCGAACTGCTGGGCCTCGAACTGCATGAGGTTGGCAATCTCGCCGATGTAGAAGCAATGGAGCTGGACGGCAGTAGCGGTGAAATGGTCTATGGCTACCTCCTCGACTTCACGGACTACGCATCGCCCGAGATAGCGCAGAAGATCTTGCGCCGCCACTCCTCACTGCGTATCGAAGTCGGCCCTGGCTTCTTTGAAGGTGTTCGCAGCGACGACTGGCCTCGCTGACGATGTAGTAAAGCGCATGCCGATATGGGATGCGCTGCTGGGCCATTCGCCCAGGGCCGGGTTAGACAACGATCCGCCCGGCCAGCCGCGCATCGCGCGCATAAGCGCTCAAGCGCTTCTCGGCGCGGAACGACAGGTCACGCTCGATCGGCAGGCCCAGCCCGCCACGCACCGTTGCCAGCTCGCCCAAACTGACCCAGCCGATTTCCGGCATCCCCAGGCCCAGGTCGCAAAGGCCAAAGGCGAGGTCGTGGTCATCGGGATCAATCTCGGTCAGCAGCCAGGTCGCACCGGCGTCCGGCGTGAACAGCTTGACCACGGGGGCCGGATCGAAGTCCGGGTTCTCCAAGGATTCGCGGCCGTTGGCCAGTAGCACGATGCGCTGCTCGTCAGTGATGAGTGCGTTGTTCATGGTGAACTCCTGAAAGGATGCCGGGCGGAATTGCCCGACCCTTCCGGGGCACGACGCAGCGCAAGCAGTCAGGGGTCAACGACGGCCGCCAGGACGCAAGCGTGCAAGCACGCGCAGCCCTTGAAGGCGAGAACGCCGTGGTACGATGAAGGGAACAGCAAGACCGCCTCCCTCGCACCTCCACGCACCCCGGTTTTCGGCAAGTGCGCAGCACGCGCAGGCCCGCAAGCGCCGGAGCTGCGCCACCGGGCGCAGCAAAAAAAGGGGGCCGAAGCCCCCGAGGGTCAAAGCAGGCCGCATTCGGCGAATGACGTGGTGCTGCTGCCCTCGACGATGATGTGATCCAGCGTGCGAACCTCCACCAGCGCCAGCGCCTGCCGAAGCTGCGCGGTCAGAGCTTTGTCAGCCGCGCTCGGCTCGGGGTTCCCGCTGGGGTGATTGTGCGAAATGATGACCGCCGCCGCATTGAGCCGCAGCGCCTGTTCACTACTTCGCGCGGATGTACCTCGGCCGAGTCGATCGTGCCGTGGAACATCTCCACGTAGTCGATCAGCCGATGGCGCGTGTCGAGGAACAGCATCGCAAAGACTTCGTGCTCGTAGCCGGCCAGCTTGGCGCGCAGGTAGTCCTTCACCGCCTCCGGCGACGTGAACGTCTCGCCGCGCTGCATCTTCTGTTCGATGACCTGACGCGCAGCTTCCAGAATCTGGTCGGCGTCCGCCGGCCGATAGCGGCCACGGCCATCGCGCACCATCAGCGGAGTATCGAGAGAGAGGGAAAGTTGCGACATGATCGTGCTCCGGTTACTCGGGCGGAATTGCCCGGAACCGTGGGAAACACGGCGCAGCGCAAGCAGTCAGGGGTCGCAGACGGCCGCCAGGACGCAAGCGCGCACCAGCGCGCGCCGCCCTTGACGGCGAGAACGCCGTGATACGGTGAAGGGAACAGCAAGACCGCCCACATCCCGCCCACTGCACACACTCGGCTTTGGGCAAGCGCAGCGCGCAGGCCCGAGAGGGCCGGAGGCGTCAGGGATCAAAGCCGGATGGCCGCGATTCGGCACGAAGCGCGGGGCGCAGCCCGCGAGCCCGACGGCAGCACGCCGGGACGCATGGATGATTGAATTACCACCCTCTCATCTTGAAAATTCGGCCTCGATCGCCCTCATCGTGCAGCGTGACGACGATTTCGCCTGCTGTAAAAACAGGGGCATCATCTTCTGCACGTACAGGCAAATCTGAGTCGATCAGCGTGATGACCGGCTGCAATCCCAAATCTGCATAGCGACGTACAACCGTCAGCAAATTCTCTTTCTTGCGGTCATCCAGCGACTCCAACACTCCGTCGTGATACACAAAGCGTGGGAACTTCTCGCTCAGGTGTGCTCGCAGCACGGCCATATCGAAAGCGACACACAGCAGCTTGCGGTATGTGTGCCCCAGGTCAGCACTGGTGGCGTTGCCCGATCCATCAAGAATTTCCGCTTTGAAGTCCAGGTGACCTACCTGGTTGATCGCCACGCTCAACAGTGCCTTGCGATCAATGACTTCCTCAACAATTTCGCTGAAGAAAACGCGGATCGTGGAGAACGGGCTTGCCTGATCCGAGTTCTGCTTATCCACGTCGGCTTCGATCCGCGCTTGCAAATGGTCGCGCTCTTCCGTCAAGGATCGAATCTCAGCGCGCAACTCCTGGAGGCGATGCAAGTGGCCTTTCTGGTGCTCCAACGATGTGATGTCCGCGCGCAACGTCACCATCTCATCCGAGAGCTGTTTGTACTTGGTGAAAACATCCGTTCCGCTCAGGAAGGAGAGCATTTCCGAGCGCTTTTTTCCTAGCGCATTCAATTCTGCATTCACCCGCTTCAGCTCACCTTCGATTTCCGCGAACTCCTCTTGGAGATAGCCACGGCGCTCATCCGTGATGGCCCGATTGAAAGCAATCAACTGCTGGAAATCTTTCTTGATCTGCCCCTGGAACAACACGCCGGCTTCGCCAAACAACCTCTGCGCCTCATCGGGACTGAAAAGGATTTGATCTTCCTGCAACGATGCTTGCACCTTCTTCCTGTTTTGACTCAAGGAATAACGTTCCGAATTCAGCGCGGCAATTCGCTCATCGACTTCATCAACCACCTTTTTGGTGCGATCTTTGTCTTGGGCGCGAAAATCGAAAGCATCCAACAGCACTTGCTTCTTCTCTGCGTCTTTTTGCTTGAGCAGAAGAATGCCTTCAATTTTGCTGATGTCCTCGACCGAGCCTCCTAGTTCATTTTTAATGGTTTGCGCTGTCTCCTGCTTTTTGGCGAGTTCGTGCTCTTTCGCATAGTGGTCAGCGATCAGCTTGGCATCGAAGCCCAGAAGATGTGCAAGGAATGGCTTCCAGTCGGCGTGTTTAGAGGCGAACTTGCGAAGTTGGAAAACTTCACGAAAATCCTCTTGCGAACGCAGCAGGTAACCAAGCGCTTTCCGGTACGACCACGGCTTGAGAGCACGCCAGTCGAGCAGGCCGTCAAGCAGTTCGCGTGCGCGTTCAAAAGGAACGTCCCGATGTCCCCATTCCGCGAGCGCCAAAGCCGAAAAGTCCTGGTGGCCTGCTTCATGCTGCTTGAAGGCAATCTTGGTTGCGTCTTCTACGCTGCGTCGGATCGTGATGAAAGAGCCGTCTTCCAGTTCAATTTCAAGGAAAAAAACGAAATCCTTGAACAAGTCAAAATGCTTGAAGAGGAAGAACTTAGGGTCTTTGCCTGCCAGGAAGCAAAAATCCAAAAGACGCCCCAGCGTGGTCTTCCCAAGATTATGGGTGTCCTTGTTTCGATTCTCCGGCAGACGAATTTCAGCCATGACGACGTTCAGCCCAGGAGCAAAGTCCACGGGCTCGAACACATCCGGCTTGTTTGAATAGAGTTTAGATAGCTTCATTTGGCCCCACGTATTCCACTGCGTCAGTCTTGGGGCGATATTCAACTAAGCCCATCAAATAGAGAAAGTTGAGCGCGGGCAGGAAAAGTACATCGCCACCCACGACGTGCTTCTTCGCAAATTTGCGCAGCACATCGTATTCATCGACACGACGATCTTTCAGTCGCGACAGGAGCAGCAGAGAAACGTTAATAACTGTGCGATCAGGATGTGAGTGTTTGGTTGGCCGCAGCATCATCCACCTCCCCAATGTCACAATTCCAATACATGTAGAAAAGAATGGCTCGCGTCAGTCGCTTGTGCGCGTGCTGCCGAAGAACCGGGTCACGATTGAACAGCAGATCTACCAGATACTCCATGACCTCGTCGAAGGTCTGGTAGTCCTTGCGCTTCGCAAGAATCTTGAGCTGAAACTCATCGACCACAGATTCGTACATGCGCAGCAATTCGATATTCTCTGGCGCAGCAAGAAACGTGCGAATTTGCGCCGTTTCCTTCAGGTATTTTCGCCTCTGCTCCTTTGCGTACGCTGCCGTCATATTGTTCAGCGTGTTCTTTTCCTCATACGTCACACGTACGGTGGGTGGGTCGTCGAGTAACGCCGTCAAACCATCCTTCTGCCGTGCTAGCGCCTGGACAACCTCTGCAAGATCATCTGGACTAACAATCAACGGCGAGTCCACCGCATCCAAATTCGCCTCCTGGGCCACCTCTGGAAAGCGTTTCAGCCAAAGTTCCAGTTGTTCCAAGCCGCAAAGATAGATAGACGAAGCAGGGACGCCGCATTCGGCGGCGATGTGGTCACGGATTTCCGTCTCGGAATTGCCGGTCAGGCGGCGATTCGCAAACAGCATGTAGTGGTCGAGTTGCTTGGCCTCGCGCAGCTTCTTGATGCGTGGTACTTCTTTGCCGACCACCGTATTGCTGCTAGACGTGCTGTAGAAGTCCAGTTCCGAAAAACTGCGGTTGTACCCGTTGGTATGCTTGGCCTGAACGATGACTGTGCCTACCCACGGGGCTGTCTTGCTAGGATGCAGCTCGGCCGTGCCGACGAATTTTGCGTCACGCCCGCCATCCGGCCCTTTTGCGAATCCCTGAACGGCGATACCGAGCAAGCGCTGGCACAAGAGCACGATCAGTACCTCGAACTGATCGTCGCTCAAATCTTCATAAGCAAACTTCATTCTCCCCATCCCCCTCTATGCAGGCCCCATCGACTCATGCAGCAACCGTAATGCACGCCGAATGAGTACGCCGCGCAGGCTGCACCACAATCTCCACACGCTGGTCCAGTGACACCAGTGCCTGCATCAGCCGTTCCAGTGAAATGTTCTGGAGCTTGTAGCGGCGGACTTGGGACACTTTCGGTTGAGTCATGCCCGTGATCGCCGCAGCCTCCGTCTGGCTCAGGCCGCGATGGTCAATCAATTCATTGAGCTTGAGCGCGAGCGCTGCCTTTGCCGAAAGCTCTTCAGCATCGTCAAAGCCCAAATCTCGCAGCACGTTGTCAGTGCCTTGCGAATGGTCACTACGCTTCATCGTTTATCTCCCGCTCGTCTTGTGACGGGCCAGCACGGCCTTCAACCGCTTCTCGATCAGTTCCACGTCCGGCTGCGGCGTGGCGATGCCGGACTTGGACTTCTTCTGGAACGCATGTAGTACATGTACCGCATCGCCCATCTTCACTGTATAGACCGCCCGGAAAGTATCGCTCCGATGGTCTTCCACCAATTCGTACACACCGGAGCCCAACCCCCTCCAGGGCTTGGCCGAATGTGGTGTGCTGCCCAACTGAACGATGAACAACGCCACACCCATGTCCTTCTGTACATCGACGGGAAACTCCTTGAAGTCCTTCTTCGAGGAGCCTTCCCAGTACAGCAGCTTGCGTTTCTGAACCATGATTATATCCGTTCGGGTATGAATCGCAAGAAGTTGGCTTAAGTAGCTGCTGTTTCCACCGGATCAGTTCGCCTCGCGCCAGTGATGGCTTGGCGTCGGCTGGCCACCAGTTCGGCCGCATCGCGCACCGGCTTGTCCTCGGTGTGGACGTAGTGCATGAACATCGCCACGGTCTTGTGGCCCGTTAACTTCATGCCTACTTTGGTGGGTACGCCCGAATTGGCAATGTCGGTCGTCGAGCGGTGGCGGATGCCGTGCGTGCCGACGTGCGGCACGCCGGCGGCCTTAAGCACCCGGCACCAGCCGCCATAGTGCTCGCCAAAAGTCAGGTGCTTGTCGGGGTTGTGGGGCGAAGGCAGGACATAGGGGCAGCCTTCCCGACGCGGAGCTGTCGAAAGCAGCCGATAGGCTTCCGCACTCATGGGCTTGGACATGCCGCCGGTCTTGCTGTCAGGCCAAACCACGCGGCGGTTCTCGAAGTCCAGCCAAGTCCATTCGAGCGGGCAGACTTCGGAGCGACGCGCGGCAAACTCAAATTGCAGCCGGATCGCCAGCGGGATGACGTAGTTCTCCAATCCTTCGGCCTCCAGCTTGTCCAGGTGGCGGTAGATCAGCGCCAGTTCGCCGTCCACGATGAGCCGGGTTTCCTTTCCCGGCGGAAACATCGGGACATGGCGGCACGGGTTGGTGCCGTCCGGGCGGTAGCCCCACACCTCGGCCAGATTGAACATCTTGCGCAGTACGCCGAATGCCTTATTTGCCTCGGTCGGCTTGTACGAGAGCTTTTCCATCAGCCCGGCAATGTCGGGGCGCTTCACATCAAGCACTTTCTTGCGGCCCAGCAATGGGATGATGCAGCGGTCGATGACGCCCTGATAGCCTTCCTGCGTGCTGGGCTTGTTGCGCTTCTTGGAGTAGTCCTCCATGAACTTCTTGCACAACTCCGCGATAGTGGGGGCCTTGCGCGCCTCGGTCTTGGCACCGCCGGGATCGCCACCCCGGCGAACCTCGGCTAGCCAGTCCTGGGCCATAACGCGGGCTTGCTCGACGGTCAGCTCCCCAAACAGGCCCAAGGCGGGTTTGCGGCGCTCCCCGGCATTCGTGCGGTACTGGAGCATGAACACCCGGCGACCCGCCGGGGTGATCTTGCACAGGAAGCCCGGCACCACGGTATCCCGCAGTTCGACCGCCTGCGCCTGGGGCTGCGCCGACTCCACAGCGGTCTTGGTGAGTTTGATCTTGGCCATGATGACTCCTCGGAAAGACCCGTTTCCAAGAGCCACATGGGAGCCATGAGAGTGGAAGCCGGGTCAGGTTTCAGAAAGCACCGGCATATGATGGACGCGCGTAAGTTATTGATAAACCTGCTGTATCCAGCTTCAGCGCAGTCCAGCGAAGTGCCAGGCTGGAGTCATCGTGAAATAAAAAACCCGCCCGGGCTGCCCCAAGGCGGGTTTTGCAGAGCAGCTGGCGCTTACTCTTTTTCGGCGATCACGACGACCTTGATCTCGCTCGTCACATCGGTGTGCAACTGCAGCTTGACGGCGGTTTCGCCGATGGTCTTGATCGGACCGGAAGGCATCTGCACCATCGATTTGGTGACTTCGTAGCCCTGGGCGCGTAGCGCTTCGGCGACGTCAACGTTGGTGACCGAGCCGAACAGGCGGCCATCAACACCGGCTTTTTGCGTCATCTTGAGCTCAACGCCGTTGAGCTTTTCGCCCAGCGCGGTTTGCACGGCCAGCTTCTCGGCGGCAACCTTTTCGAGGTCGGCACGGCGGGCAGCGAGGTCGGCGATGTTCTTCTCGGTCGCGCGCTTGGCCTTGCCTTGCGGGATCAGGAAGTTGCGGGCGTAGCCGTCCTTGACCTTGACGATGTCGCCGAGCAGGCCGACGTTCAATACTTTTTCAAGAAGGATGATTTGCATGATGAGGGTTCCTTCCGTCGATTACTCGTGCAGATCGCAATACGGGAGCAGCGCCAGGAAGCGGGCGCGCTTGATTGCGGTGGTGAGCTGGCGCTGGTAGCGGGCCTTGGTGCCCGTCACGCGGCCCGGCATGATCTTGCCGTTTTCCTGGATGAAATCCTTCAGCGTATCGATGTCTTTGTAGTCGATCTCTTTCACGCCAGCTGCCGTGAAGCGGCAGAACTTCTTGCGTTTGAAGAGACTCGGTTGACGATCGCGCTTGGGGCGCTGGCCGAACTTGGGTTTGCCGAATGCCATGGTGTGCGCTCCCGTGCGTTAGGCTGCCGTCGCTGCTTCGGCAGCGTCAGCGGTGTTGAGGTTCTTGGCCTTCTCGCCAGCCATCATCGGCGACGGAGCCACTTCGGCGCCATCTTTCTGCACCGTCAGGTGGCGCAGCACGGCGTCGTTGAATTTGAACGCGGTTTCGAGCTCGACCAGTGTGTCGCGATCGCACTCGATGTTCATGCACACGTAGTGCGCCTTGTAGATCTTGTTGATCGGATAAGCCAGCTGGCGGCGGCCCCAATCTTCAAGACGATGGATCTTGCCGGTCTTGCCGGTCACCAGGGAGCGATAACGCTCGACCATCGTGGGCACTTGCTCGCTTTGGTCCGGATGGACGATAAAGACGATCTCGTAATGACGCATGGGTCATTTCCTTTCAGTCTATGGACAGTGGATGGCTTTCGCTGCAACGCAACCAAAGCCGCTCAAACTGACCCCCGGCGTTTGTTGTTGGCGCCTTGCTGATGGCCTGGCTATCGGATGAAAGCAGACCGCACACAAGACGTGTTTGCCGTGGAGCAGAGCCATAAATTATAGCCCGACCGGCGTTGGCGCGCCAGTGACGTCGCCCGCCTCAGACAATGCCGCGCAATTTGCCGCATCGCAATAAAACCACGATTTCCTTAGGGTTGCTCGGGAGAAAATTGACTTGTGTCAATTCTGCAAATCGCCAACACGGAACAATGCCCAGACGATTCTTAGGCATCCGGCGGCCGCCAGCATCAGGCGGGCACTCACCGGGCACCATGCCGGCGTCCCGACGGGTGACTACACCAGCGGGCGCAATCGACACGCGATCAAAGGAGTACGCATGTTCGCCCCCACCGAGCTTTACAACGACGGCAAACACATTTGCATTTCATTCTCGGACCTGGTCGCCGAGGCCGGAGAGGCCGTGCAGGCCAACCAGTTTCTGGTGGTCGACAACGGCGATGACGCCCTGATCGATCCGGGTGGCAACATGACCTATCACGCGCTGTACATGACCATGTCGCGCTATGTGCCGCCGAAAAAGCTGCGCTACGTCTGCGCCTCGCATGCCGACCCGGACATCATTGCCTCGCTCGCGCGCTGGATCGGCGGCACCGACTGCCAGCTGGTCATTTCGAGCATCTGGTCGCGCTTCGCGCCGCACTTCTGCACCGGCACCAGCACCGAGGGCCGCATCATGGCGATCAAGGACGAGGGCGCCATCCTGCCGCTCGGCAAGAGCAGCCTGCATGTGATTCCGGCGCACTTTCTGCACTCGGAGGGCAACTTCCAGTTTTACGACCCCGTCGCCAAAATCCTGTTCTCGGGCGACCTCGGCGCCTCGCTGATGCCGCCCAAGGTCTGTGGCCAGGGAGTGCCAGACTTTGCCCGCCACATCCCGAACATGGAGGGCTTTCATCGCCGCTACATGGTGTCGAACAAGGTTTGCCGACTGTGGGCGCGCATGGTGCGCCAGCTCGACATCGAAATGATCGTGCCGCAGCACGGGCCGTTCTTCAAAGGCAAGGCGATGTGCAACCAGTTCATCGACTGGATCGACAACCTCTCCTGTGGCGTTGACCTCGTCTCCGAGGCCAACTACATGCTGCCGCAGTCGCGGGTTTAGGCCATTGTTGTGCCGTTTGGCGGCGCACGTCGCGCTGCCACGGAAAATATGCGACCATCAGCTTTTTAGTGAAATGCCCATCCGAATTGGGCTTAGTGCTAGCAATGGCCTAAAGTCGACTAATAGGGAAACCAGCCCATAGGCCCATTGAAATGGCGGTTTCAATGGAAAGTTGATGGTCAAATCATCTGGTCGGCGACAGGCGCAGCACTGCCGACAGCATCCGTTGCCGTTGAAATATCCGGCGACGGACTAACATAGCTACTCACTGGACGCGTTTTGCGCTCACCACGATTTCCGGGCCCGACCTGGTTTCGACGGGAGTTCTGATATGCGCTTGGGGCATGTCGAGGGGTAGCTCCTCGTAAATCCGCTGCAAAGCAATTTAATTGCAAACGATAGCTTCTACGGCGAAAGCCGTCTCGCAGCCTAATTAAAAACTAGGTTCGAGTGTTGCAGCAGGGGACGTGGACCCTGCGCCGAGCCGGGCAACTGGTAAAGCAGCAACATCATCTTCCCACGGGTAGGGTGCGCGAATGTCTGCGGCGCGCATCCGAAATCAAGCGGGCTGGCTGGTGGCGAGGGTGCTCATGCTCGCGTCAACGGCAAGATCAAATCACTGAGCTAAGCATGTAGTCCTGACCATCGATGGCTTTCGGACGCGGGTTCAATTCCCGCCGGGTCCACCACTCTACTAGTTGCAACAGGTTGCATTTGATGTAAATACCACATCAAATCAATCGGTTGCAGCGTTTTTCCGCTCGCGACATGGTGCAACTCGTTGCATGGTGTTGCAGTTGCCGGTGTGTATTTATGTGCTTAATGTCTCTTCCGCAAAGGAGATACACACATGAGTACAAACAGACTGACGGATGCGGCCGTCAAAGCAACTTTCCGAACTATCGCCTCCACGGGCGAGCCGCTGCGCCTGGCTGATGGCAACGGACTCGCACTTGAGCTTCGCCCCGACGGCACAGGCCTGTGGCGATATCGGTATCGCTGGGAGGGACGCCAGCAAACACTGTCCTGCGGAATGTGGCCTTATGTTTCGCTGGCGCAGGCCCGCGCAGTGCGTGAAAGAATGCGCACGCAACTAGCGTCTGGCCAAAATCCTTCCCACGTGCGTCGATCATCCAGACAAAAGTCCGTCGTGCCCGCCGACGAGACCTTCGAAGTGGTGGCTCGCCAATGGCACGAGAGTCGAAAGAATCGTTGGACTCCGAAGCACAGTGAGCAGGTGATTGTTTCTCTCGAACGCAATGTCTTTCCAACGCTTGGCACGAGCAGAATTGGCGAGATATTCCCGAAGCACGTCCTTGACACGCTGCAACCGATGATTGATCGCGGCGCGCTCGAACTGGCGGCACGGGTTCGACAACGTGTCGGCGAAGTGTTCGACTACGCGAGCGCAGTGCGCGGGCTTGACAGCGTGAACGACTTGCGTGGCAATCCGGCGTTAGCGATTCGCAAGAGAATGCCACCTCCGCCGAAGCGCCACTATCCGTCCCTGGCACCCGCCGAGCTTCCGCTTCTGCTCGATGCTATTCATCACTACACAGGACGCCCTGAAACACGTCTAGGCTTGCTGTTGCTGATGCATTTCTTCGTAAGGCCCGGCGAGCTTCGTGCTGCTCGTTGGCAGGAGTTTGATTTCCACACGATGACATGGCGAATCCCCGCGACGAGAATGAAGATGAAGCGAGTTCATCTTGTACCTCTGGTTCCGGAGGCGATCGCGTTATTGCGCGAACTTCACGCCGTAACCGGCGAGTCTGTGTTCTTGTTTCCCGGCGTCCGAAGATCAACCACGTTCATTTCTGAAACCACGTTCGGTATGGCGCTCAAGCACATGGGCTTTCGTGGTCGTCAGGTGGCGCATGGGTTCCGCAGCATTGCATCAACGTGGCTCAATGAAAGCGGAGGATTCCACCCGGACGTCATTGAAAGGCAGTTGGCGCATGAACCCGCCAATGAGGTTCGTTCGGCCTATAACCGCGCGGAATACTTGGACGAACGACGGAGGATGATGGGGGTGTGGGCAGGGCACCTTGCGTTGTTTCGTCCGGAGCCATTGACGCCCGGAATGCCATGCGCCTCCCAGCTTTCTGCGGGTGGTTCAGAATCGGTACGCAACGACGAAGCCGATGACGTTCGGGAGGGAGTTGTCAAAGCGAGCAGATTCGCTTCGGATCAGGGGACGCTCGCCAACGTTGGTTCAACGGGCTCCGGCGGGGGCGCAACCTCTACAAAACGCCAAGTAAGCCGATGATTCAAGAATCAATCCGATGCGCGAGGGCATGTGGCGGACGTGATTATCAACGTGAGACTCTTTTGTAAGGGCCCCTCCGCGCGGTTGAAAACTAGCTCAAGGCGTGCGGCTTCCAATTATGAGGTTGCGTCGCGTATTTCAGCTGACGCTTCTTGTTGCTTCCCAATCGACATGAACAGCATTCGATACCAAAACACTGGTGCCACCGGCGTAGAAAAATGCCGACTAGCGATGAGATCAAGCGCCTGGATACCTGCCTTCAGAGCGCTAGAGTTGGCAAGGATACGCGCCTGATCAGAGTCCTTGAAAGCCACTATATGTTTACGCCACTCTGCGGCGTTGTCTGGAAGCCTGATGGGTGCTTCGGATGCCCCGCACCGGTGATGTGCTGCGCTAAAGTACAAATGCTCATAGATGTTTTCGTCGAAGTGCCACAGCTGCAAGCAGACAGCTGGATAAGACTCTTGCGGCTCGTTTGCTAATACTTGATAGGACTCGTCCATTTCTAGAGTTACGCACCAACCTGCTAAGGTCGGGATAGTCCATGACATGGACATCGCGCTCTCGTTTGCTCGTTCCCCATTCCAGCCGCCGTCTTCTGTAAGCTCGTCCAGTGAGTCGTGTGCAATGGGAATGTACCGCTTCGCGCGGTATACGTAGTCGACATTTCTCACCAACTTCCGAAGCCAATTCTTTGCTTCGTCGACCATACCGGAAGCGACCAGCAACATTAAGGCAAGAGTAATGTCCTGGCTATGGCGGTCCATGCATGGTGAACTGCATATCCCATTGTTTTCCACAACACTCGCTAATGCCTCCGCTACTACGCGCGCATTACCACGGTGTGCTGCGTCCATCTGCTCGTCGTTCGTTGTAAACGCGATTTGCGACAAGCCGATAGTCGCGAATATCCCAATTTGCTCAAACGCCACCAACGAAAATTCGCTGCCATCAGAGTAGTAGCCATACAAACCATCTTCGACATAGCAATGTGATTGCAGCTTCTCGAAATAGTGGCGCGCTACATTTAAGTAACCGAGCCACAGAGACGAAAAGCCATCCAGCATGGCTTTGTCACGGTGAGACTCATCAGCGAGCTGAATCCTATGCCAGGACCAAAGCAACGCGCGCTCTAGCGCCCGTACACCTTGCCTTGCGTCACCGTCACTCGCCGACCATGAAGCAAAGGCCTGCGCGGACAGGTTGACTATCCGCAGCGCTTTCATCAAATCCTTCTTGGTTGTGGTGGTCGACTGCAAAGTTCCTTCTTGCGACAGACCGAGCGTACGCAGAAAGAGCCGATGTAGATCGCGCTGGTCGTAATCACTATCGCCAGACAAGGCGAGCGCACGCCTTAACTCTTTACGATCTTCATCCCGAAAAACATGTTCGTCAAGCAAATGTGTTTCGACCAGTTCCGCGATGCGGTCCAAGCCCCAAAATTCGAGATCAGCTCGTGCATTGTGTTCTGTTGCAAAGCCACTCCAGCTTGCCTGAACTGTCTGCTTCAGCTCACCGTTTGTCGCGAGTACGATTCGAATCCGACGAGCGCTGTCTTGCGGCTCAACGTGGGATCGAAGGTACACGTCGAGAATTTCGTTGATACTCGCACGAACACCTTGATTTCCGCCGTCCCACTCGGTGCGTCCAATATCACCTTGCTTCACGACGAGTAACAAAAGCTCATCTTTGCCTGTTGTCGCGTTGTGACCGCGCGCGGCTAGATCGACGCCGAATTGCCTATTGCCTGTCTGCGGTCGAGCGATAGGCACGTATCCCATTTCCACAAGCAAATCTGGCAGCAAGCGATCCAGCTCGTCGCGCTCCCTTAGCGTGCGTAGATACTCTGCAATGACCAGCTTCATTGATCATCGCGCTTGGCTATGCGATGAAATAGGCCATCAATCGCGTAGCTGACCGGATCAGCCGTTGACCGTCGAGGCAGACTTACGCTGTGCGAGAAAGACTGAAGATGTTGCGTTTCGCTGATCGTTCCATCTTTCACGGCAAACCATCCTACACCTGCTTTCAACGGAATTTGCGTTGAAAGCTGCCTGAAAATTGATTTCTCTTCGGCGGCTTCCGTACTCTTTCTCATTTCCTTTGAGCGTCGGAGTTGAATTGAACGTCTTAAATGCGATGGTGGTCGAAGTTCTTGTAGTCTGGGCAGCGCTTCAATCGAGTTGATGTATTGACTGAGCTGGGTGTGAGCTGACTTAAGCATCGCCCGAGCGTCGAGATGCACCTCCTTGTTTGCTTCCATCGCGTCGAGCGTTGCGCGAACATAGTCGCGCCCAATCTGGTTGCATAGCAACTCATGCACTAAAGCGAAGGTGCGATTGGCCGCATCCTTCGTATTGAGTAGCGAGAACGTGAGTGATAGCAGTGGCTCCTCGTGAACGATGTATCCCAACGTCCGGCGTGCTAGGTATTTGAGGGAGGGAGCGTCAAGCTCGTCGATTAGATTTTTCGCGAATGTCGGCTTTTTGAATCCCGACACCCAAAGCATACTGACCAGTGCACTGCCACTGACACCAAGTTGAGGCTCGTCGGCCAAGAGCCACCTTGTTAGCAGGTCGGGTAGTTGCTCTGGTTTTTTCGCAATCTCGTAGATCGTCTGATTGAATTTTTCGAGCACGTCCTTTCCACTCAGCTTGGGACTCCCATTTTTTACAATCCATGCTGTTAGACATGGATAGAGCAAGTCTTCGTAGGAAGGCGAATCGACCAAGCGTGATAAGACTTGATCCATTCTGTCAATTCCGTGAACTGTGTCGAGATCAAGATTTGTGAGAGCTTGAAGAAGTGCCGGAAACTGATCGTTGCTTACAGCTACTTCGAAATGAGCAGCTAGGAAATTGGCAACAACAGTTAGGGTGTATTGATCGTTCGAGGAAGAGAGTCTTAAGAGTTCTTCGCTCAGCTCCGGTAATACGGGAACGGCGTCAGCGAGCGCACTAATTGCTGTTTTGCGAATGTCATCTCGCTCATGAGAACACTTGCCGATTAGCGCTTTCTTACAGCTTTCGTACCTTGTTTGGCTTACCGTGTTTGAAGCTACTAATTTCCCGATAGTCCAAACCGCAACTCTGACCAGTATTGGATTTTCAGACTCGATGTCCGCGAGCGCCGTCTGAATTGCTGCGTCCGTATGTTCAGTCTTGCCCAGCGCCAAAAGTGCGGCGCAGTATAAGTTTGCGATTGCCTCTGAGGGGTGTTCTTTTACTTGCTGGTACAGGCTCCATGCAGTTGCGGAATGTGTGATCAGTAAATGCTCAATGTCATTAAAGAGCAGGCCGACTGTCATATGGTCGTCTGCGTTCTCACTTAGCGTTTCAACAAGTAATACGAGATCGGCAGCCGAAATAACAACCAGATATGGAAATGTTGCTTGTAACGCGCGTACAACGTCGAACGGGCGCAGTTCTTTACTCTTAACTACCTGCGCTGCCGCATGGAAGACGTTGACCCGATTAGACGCAAGCGCCAAAAAATGCCCACAGGCTTTTTCAGCGTGACCTGCTTCATAGCTCGAAAGATCGCGTGCAGCGACAAACACGTCAGAGGCCGTCAAATCGGGTTTCCGACTTACAAGCTCCTCGAACGCCAGTGTGGCCACGATTCTGTTGCGAATATCTAGCGATGAGAACGTGATCTTCTCTTCGTCGACTGACCAAAGAGCGCTTGGCGGTGGCGTGAACGTCGATTCGGCTGTCGCATCCGTGCTGATTGTGAGGTTACCGGTTCGCTGCTTGTGCAAGCGGTGAGCGAGGCTAGCAATGAAAAAAGGGACTTCCGTGCCTAAGACTTGTATTGATTGCTCGCTCATATTCGCCACGAAAAAGACCGAATGACAGCAGGATACAAGGGTAGCGTGCCACACCTCGCAGTTCCTTTGTGCGAGCGGCTGAGCCGAATGTTCCACCGATACCGAGAGTAAACCTGCTCGAACTCTTGAGTCGCTCCCGTCTCGATACTTTGAGTGCCCCTTTTTGAGTTCAACCCGACGTCACGGCTGACCTGCCCCCGCGAGCCATACCAACGATTCTTCCGAGAATCCGCTTGCAAGG
>ENA-UOYA01000244-UOYA01000244.1-activated-sludge-metagenome-genome-assembly--contig:-NODE-244-length-77060-cov-18.101643_pt1 | contig 77060 bp, 76 predicted proteins | sample MGYA00238163_ERZ764804 | MGnify/ENA primary metagenome ERZ764804 (study PRJEB28919, sample SAMN05720223) | activated sludge metagenome | isolation source: Anaerobic digester | place: Hong Kong...
AGAAAAACGAAAGCAGGGATCCCCCCAAAAGACCCCTGCTCTCGTTTAGATTCTTTCATGAGGCAACGAACACCCTTCGTTTAGATTCTTAGGTGAGGCAACATGGGGCAGCGAGGGTTCCCCTGCTATGATATGGGGGAAAGGAAGGTGGCAAGCTTGCGGATTGGCCCCGAAACGGTTAGGGCATGGTCGGTGGAAATCGATCAATTCTGGGCTGGAGCGAGGGTGCGCCGGATCGAGGGGGCGGATTCCTGGATCGCGCTGGAGCTTCACCCCAAAGGCTGGCTGATCTGTTCGTGGCACCCGGAAAGCTGCGGCTGCGGTAGGGTCGATCGGGAAACGATCGATCGTCTTCGCCTCGCCGGATGCCGCCAGCCCCCCATCCTCCTTGCGCTGAAGAGTCATTTGTCGGGTTCCCACCTTGTGGGCGCACAGCAACTGAACGCGGATCGCGTTCTCCTGATGAGGTTCAGCAGGCCCGTCGGGCTTGGCATTTCCCGGGAGCGGAACCTGATCCTTGAGGCATCGATGAGGTTCTCCAACCTCATTTTGACGGATGAAAACCGGAATGTCCTGGAAACCGCAAGGATCCAAAAGCTTTCAGGAGACAGCGCCAGCCGGAATCGGCCGGGATTTCCCTATCTTCCTCCCCCTGAGGTGGAAGGGCTTGAACCGCGCGAATGGCCCGAAGAGTTTCCTCCGAACGGGCTTCCCCTGTTGAGAGGAATCGGTAAGGGGCTAATCGGAATTCTGCAATCGAACTGGGAAAAATTGGATGCCCCCGAAAAGCTTTTGAAAAGTTTGTACTCGGCCGATGCGGAGCCCTCGGGAGAAAAATTTCTCCCGCAGCGTTCGGGAGCCTCTTTCCTGGTGTTCCCGGTGGTGATTCCGGGAGCGGAGAAGCTCGAAGGAACTCCCCTTGTTGCGGCCGGGGCGAGGCTCGCTGAGGCCCTGCTGGACCGTTCCTTACGGCCGGAAGGGCGAAAGGCCGAAAACCCAGGCGGCAGGAAGGCGCGCCAGCTAAAAAACCGTCTCGAGGGGCTGAGGATCCAGTTGACAGAGTGCGAGCAGGCCGAACTCTGGAGACGGAGGGGAGAAGCCCTTCTCTCCTGGCGCGGGGAGATCCCCGACGGAGTCACTGAGGCAGAGGTTCGTTTCTGGGGAGAGGGGGGAGAGGAAACGATTCGGATCCCTGTGAATCCTCGCCTTTCACGAATCGAGAACGCACAGGCATGCTTTCGACACTACCACAAGGGGAAGACAATGAAAGAGCAGGTCGAGATGGAAATCCGCAGGCTCGAGAAGGAAATCCAAAACCTCGAACAGGAAGAAATCCTTTCGGAAGCCCTTTCCATCAGCCTAAGGAAAAACCGCGCCGGCAAACCGTATTCCCCTGACAGGAAATCCGGGAGGATTGCCGGTGTGCGGCGTTTCGAGATCGGGGGTTTCCCCGTTTTCGTGGGCACTAGCGCAAAAGGGAACCGGGAAGTCACCTTCCGGATTGCCTCGCCCGAAGACCTCTGGTTCCATGCAAAGGGAGTTCCCGGCGCTCATGTGATCCTGAAAACGGGAAGAAGGCAGGTGCCGCAGCCGGTTGTCGTAGCGGCAGCTTCGATTGCTGCCTTCTTCAGCAAGGCACGCACGAGTTCCGCTACGGTCGTGGAAATGTCCGAGAAGAGGCATGTGAGGGCAACGAACGGGGACAACCCGGGGGAAGTGACCGTCTCTCGGTCTACCGTTTTAACCGTCACCCCAAGTCTTCCGGATGAAGTTTCCTGAGAACTTCAGTGAGGTCGGCAGGAAGGGGCGCCCGAAAAGAGAGCCTACGACCGTCCCGGGGATGGGGGATCGTGAGCCGCCACGAATGGAGAAAAACCCGATCGGTGGAGAAAGGAGAGGGTTTTTTCTGGGCGTAAAGGGCATCCCCTACAAGCGGATGCCCGATGTGGCGAAGGTGAACCCGGATCTGATGCGTCCGTCCCGTTAGAAGATTGCACTCGAGCAAGGAGAACCCTTCCCTGTACCGTGCGAGAACGCGATAGTCCGTCAGGGAATCCTTTCCCCCCGGAACGACCGCCATCCTGAGGCGATTGAAGGGATCCCGGGCAATCGGGGCGTCAATCCTGCCTTCACGTTCTTTCATGGATCCCCAGGCAAGGGCCAGGTAGGTCTTTTCGACGGCCCGCGATTTGAAGGAAAGGATCAGCTTGTCCAGGGCTTCGCTCGTTCGCGCAACGACCATGAGACCGGACGTGGTGGAATCGAGCCGATGGACGATTCCCGGCCTGAGGACCCGGTTGATCAGGCCGATTCGAGGATCCCTGTAGAGAAGTCCATGCACTAGGGTCCCCGTCCAGTGGCCGGGGGCCGGATGGACCACCAGTCCGGCGGGTTTGTCCACCACGAGGATGTCCTCGTCCTCGTAGATGACTCCGAACTCCACGGGCTCGGGGACTAGATCCAGGTTCTCGATCTCCTGGATGAAGACGTCCACCTGGACACCCTCGTTCAGCTTCAGCGCCGGCTTGGGAATCTGTCCCGAGGAAATGCGGATTCTGCCTTTTCGGACCAGCCGGCTGGCGTAGCTTCGAGTCAACCCGAGACGCCGGCCGATCAGCACATCCAGGCGGGTTCCCGTTTCTTCAGGCAGCACCTGGAAGGTTTCCCGGCTTTCTTCCTGCTCAATCCCAGGATCGCTTTCATCCAGCCGCAAGTCCCCTTCCGCCGTTATTTCCTGGGAAAGGGAAGGGAGCCCTCGAATCAGAGAGCTCCCCAATTCCTGTTCCTTCAACCTGCAACCACCTTCGAACAGCGCGGGCAAAGGCCCCTTTCGTCCGTGGCCGGAGAGATCTTCCAGCATCTTGGACAAGTCGCTCCCCGGGCTTTCCGGATCCCGACGCGGAACCCCGTATCCTCGTCTTCGAAGGTGAGATCGAAGCCTTCTGCAGTTTCTCCTTCCCTTCTGAAGGCGGATACGATGCAAATCATTTCCCACTCCTCTTCTGTGGCGGAGAGAAGAACGTCACGGGCCTTTTCCGGGGCGTGAAGCACGGTGATTTCGGCCTCGAGGCTTTTGCCGATCAGTCCCTTGCCCCTTGCGGCTTCCAGGGCCCGGCTGAAGACACCCCGGAGCGAGAGGATCCCTTCCCACTTCGCATCCAGTTCCCGGTTGCTCCACGTTGGTTCGGCCTTTGGCCATTCGGCGAGGAAAACACTTTCGGGGAGGTTCCCGTCGATGGCCCGCATGGCCTGCCATGTTTCTTCCGCCGTGAAGCTCAGGACCGGGGCCAGGGCCCGGGTAAGCACATGGAGCAGTTTCCAGAGAACGGTCTGGCAGCTTCGCCGGGTCCGTTCCCCCGATGCGGAAGCGTATAGGCGGTCCTTGCTAACGTCGAGGTAGAAAGCGGAGAGTTCGTTGACGCAGAATTGATAGACGACAAAAGTCGGGATATGGAACTCGTAGGTTTCAAAGCCCTGGGTCACACGATCGATGACCGCTTGCAGCCTGGAAAGGATCCATCGATCCATTTCGTCTGTTTCCGCGGGGGAAACGGAGTCGCTGTTCGGGTTAAAGTCGAACACGTTGCTGAGGAGGTACCGGTAGGTGTTCCGGATGCGCCGGTACATCTCCACGAGGTTGTCGATGATGGTCTGGGAGATCCGGATATCGTTGCGGTAATCGGTGGAAGCCACCCAAAGCCTGAGAATGTCGGCGCCGTATTTCTCGATCACTTCCTGGGGGCTGACGGTATTGCCGAGGGATTTCGACATTTTCCGCCCCTCCCCGTCAACGATGAACCCGTGGGTCAGCACGGACCGGAAGGGAGCGCTGCCACGCGTGGCGACCGCGTTCAGAAGGGAAGTCTGGAACCAGCCACGATGCTGGTCGCTCCCCTCCAGGTAAAGGTCCGCGGGCCAACGGAGTTCTGGACGCGTTTCCAGAACGGCAAGATGGCTTGAACCCGAATCGAACCAGACATCCATGATATCGGTTTCTTTCCGCAACCTGGCCGATCCGCACTTGTCGCAGAGTGCCCGATCCCCCAGCAGTTCTGCCGGAGCGGCTTTCCACCAGATGCTGCTTCCGCTTTGCCGGACCTTTTCCTGGACAAGGCGGATTCTCTCCGGTGTCAGAATCAGCTCTCCGCAGTCCTCGCAGTAAAAGGCAGGGATGGGTACTCCCCAGACCCTCTGGCGACTGATACACCAGTCGGAACGGTCGCGGACCATGTTGGAAATCCGCTCCTTCCCCCAGTCCGGAATCCATTCCACCCTGTCAATGGCTTCGAGAGCTTCCTTGCGGAATTCCGAGACCGCGACGAACCACTGCTCTGTCGCCCGGAAGATGATGGGCTGCTTGCATCTCCAGCAATGGGGGTAGGAATGCAAAATTTTCCCTTTGCCCAAAAGCCGCCCGTTTTCCAGGAGTGCCTTGAAGACCCGTTCACTTCCCTCTTCCAGGGACACCCCCCCAACCAGCGGCGTTTCAGGGAGGAAACGACCTGTCGGGTCGACGGGGTTGTAAATCTCAAGACCGTAACGGATACCGGTTTCGAAGTCTTCGACACCGTGTCCGGGTGCCGTGTGCACGCAGCCGCTGCCGGAGTCGAGAGTGACGTAGTCCGCAAGGACCAGCGGGATTTCCCTTTCATCGTAAAACGGATGGATCGCGATAAGCCCTTCCAGGTCGCGTCCCCTGCAGCGCTCGAGCGGTTCGGAGAAGGCCAGGCCGGTTTCCTTTTCAACAGAGCTCATAAGCTCGGCGGCCAGAAGGTAAACCTTACCTCCGGCAGGGACGAAAACGTATTCGTAGTCCGGCTGCAGGGCAACGGCCATGCTGGCCGGAAGCGTCCAGGGCGTGGTTGTCCAGATGATGACGGAAACTTCTTTCCCCGATAGGGCCGGGAATCGTTCGCCAGCGCCGGGTAGGGGATAGGCGACATAAACGGAGGGAGAAGGTTCATCCTCGTATTCGATTTCGGCGGCCGCCAGGGCAGTCTGACAATCCGTGCACCAGTAGACGGTCTTGAACCCCTTGTAAACGAACCCCTTCTCCACCATGTCGGCGAACGCACCGAGCTGGGCCGCCTCGTACTCCGGGGTGAACGTCACATAAGGGTGGTCCCAATCGCCGAGAACCCCGAGGCGTTTGAACTCCTCGCGCTGGATGTCGATGAAGCGGCTGGCATAATCGGTGCATTTCGATCTCAGCACGACGGGATCCATGGATTCTTTGGTTGCCCCTTCTTCCTTCAGGACGCGCAGCTCGATCGGGAGGCCGTGCGTATCCCAACCGGGGATGTAGGGGGCTCGATATCCCTGCATCCATTTGTATTTCGGGATGAAATCCTTCAGGATCTTGTTGAAGGCTGTTCCAATGTGGATGTTTGCGTTGGCGTACGGCGGGCCGTCATGAAGGATGAACAGGGGTTTACCATCGGACCGTGCCATGAGTTGCCCGTAAAGGTTAATATCCTTCCACATCTTCAGAAAGCCGGGTTCCCTCTTGGCGAGGTTGGCTCTCATGGGGAATTCCGTCTGAGGCAGGTTGAGTGTGTTTTTGTAATCCTCGGGCATGAATGAACCTCCTGAAAAGGGTTTGGCCGCCTCGGGCTGAAGCCGGAGGCGGCAATCCCCTGTTTGAATTTCAGTTTCCGTGGCTAGACCTTCGAGTCCGGATGTTCGGTTGACCCAGCAGAGGCCTTGAGCTTCTTTGCCTTGATCATCTGGAATAGGTGCAGGCCGACCAGAATGGCAAGACCGGCAAGGTCTGACTTGATGCCAGGGGTCATCAGTCCTAGCGCTCCAACGATCGCAAGGATGCGGAACAGTCCGTTGACGGGCGCCTTGTAGAAACCGATCGTTCCGATCCCCAGGAGGAAGACTCCAATGATGGCTGTGATCACGCTGATCGTCAGGTCCAGGGGTTCTGGATTTACGAGAACCAGCATGGGATTGTAGACGTAGATATAGGGGACCAGGAAGCCCGCCAGCGCCAGCTTCATAGCGGTGAACCCGGTTTTCATCGGGTCGGCTCCGGCGATGCCGGCTCCAGCGTAGGCTGCAAGCGCGACAGGGGGGCTAAGGTCGGCAGCGATTCCGAAGTACAGGACGAACATGTAGGCCGCGATGGGCGGGACGCCGAGAGCGAAAAGGGCAGGTGCGGCCATGGTGCTCGTGACGATGAAGTTTGCCGTGGTCGGGAGTCCTGCACCCAGCAGGATGCTGGTGATCATCGTCATGATCAGGGTGATGATAAGGCTGCCGTGGGCGATTTCAACGATGGCCCCTGCGATCCGCAGCCCCAGGCCCGTGAGGGTCGCCATGCCCACGACCATGCCGACCGTGGCGCAGGCTGCAGCAACCCCGAGGGCTGTCCTGGCGCCGTTTTCAAGGGCGCTCTTAAACTTCGGCAGGGTCAGGGCGGTTTCCCTGTTCAGGTAGGAACAGGCAATATTGAGCAGGATCCCGTAGAAAGCGGCCTTGATGGGCGTATACCCAGCCAGGAGGAAGTAGATGATCCCGATCAGGGGAATGAGAAGCTGCCCTTTCGTCTTAAGCAGGCTCCAGATGTGCGGTAGCTGCTCCCGTGGCAGTCCCTTGAGCCCGAGACGAGAGGCCTCCAGGTGGACCTGGACGATGACGGCGAGGTAGTACAGAAGCGCAGGGATAATGGCTGCCAGTGCGACCTTGATGTAGGGGATGCCCAGGAACTCCGCCATGATAAAGGCCGCGGCTCCCATGACCGGCGGCATGATCTGTCCTCCCGTGGAAGCTACCGCTTCGACGGCGCCTGCGAAGTAGGGTCTGTAACCGACGCTCTTCATGAGGGGGATGGTGAACATGCCGGTTGTGCAGACGTTTGCCACGGAGGAACCGGAAATGGTTCCCATCAGGCCAGAACTGACGACGGCAACCTTTGCCGGCCCGCCTGTTGACCACCCCGCGATGGCCATCGCAAGGTCGATAATGAACTTGCCCATCCCCGTCTGTTCCAGGAAAGTCCCGAACAGGATGAACATGAAAACGAATGTGGAAGACACTCCCAGCGGGACTCCGAAAACCCCCTCGGTTCCGAGGTACATGTGGTTGATGATCCTGGGGATGTCAAACCCCCTGTGGGCAAACATGTCCGGCATGTACCTGCCGAAATAGCAGTAAAGGAGACTGAAGATGGCGATTCCGGGCAGGATGGGGTTCGAAACCCGGCGTGTGGCCTCCAAAAGCAGGGCGATCAGGACGAACCCCATGGCCAGATCCAGGGTAGTCGGCAGTCCGGCCCTCGTGATCAGCTGATCGAAGAAAAGGACGAGGTAGAGTGAGGAGAATGCCGCAACCGCTGCCAGGGCCATGTCATACCAGGGAATCCTGTCTTTCCGGCCCTTGTTCGTCGCCGGGTAGAGCAGGAAGATCAGGGCCAGGGCAAAGGCCAGGTGAACTGCACCCTGCTTGATGGCCAGCAAGAGTCCCATCCCCGACGTGTAGAGATGGAAAAGGGACATGGCGATCGCGATGACTGTCACGAGGAGAGCCTGTTTGCCACCAAGTGTCCTGTAGCGGGCCTCCACGTCGTACTTCCGCATGATCTCGTCGAGGTCGATTTTTTCAGAACCCTCGGCGGCGAGAATTTCCTTCCCTTCTTCTTCAATCAATGTGATCCCCCACTTCCGGAAAAGAGTTCGTTGGTTCAGGAACAGTCTAACGGAAATCGACCAGGTTTAAAACCGGAGGAATGGCTCCGAGCGCCGCGGAGCCGGGCTTGAACTGAATCCTTTCGCCTGCGAGCCGCTCAAAAAGGGCAAACGAACCATATCCCTCCAGAGCCAGGACATTCCTGCCGAGGGAGGAAGTGCCGACACGGTAGTCAAGGAGTTGCCAGCGGTTTCTGCCTCCCTGGAGCACAAACCATACAGGAGAGGAAAGGAAGCGCCCGTTGGAGGGGGCGGCTGTTGGAAGTCCTGCGTTGTTGGAGCGAAACCGTTCCTGCCACTGCCAGATCCGCCCGCATACCACCCGGTATTCGTCTTCCACGGGAGTCCGCTCTAGAGAATGGATGATTCGGCTGGTGAAGGACCAGCCTTCCGGCACAGGTTCACGAAAGAGGATTGCCCCGTTTCCAAGCCGAATTTCCATCACGGTCGCGGGCCACCCGTAAAGGGCGGTTCCCAGCGAAAGAAGGAAGAGAGAAAAAAGAACGAAAAGCGACCACTTCAGCACGCCTACTCCCTTTCGCCTCACACCAGTAGAAAAACAAAAAAGCCCTTTTCAGGGCGTTGGCGGGCCCGGCCAGACTCGAACTGGCGACCTACGGCTTAGGAGGCCGTCGCTCTATCCACCTGAGCTACGGGCCCACCGGAACGACGGATATCTTACCACGGGTGGCTGGGTGCTTCAATCCCGCCTTTGCGCCGAGAGACAATCCGCGAGCCATTGCAGCTCTGCTTCATGCCCGCAGGCGTAATGATTCCAGGAGGCAACCGCTTCCGAAATGTCCTCGTGCATCCTTCGGACCAGTTCCTGGACGCCTGGGAACTGGAGTTCCCCCCGAAGCCGCTCCAGGAAAAGGACCGTTAGATGAGATCCGTAGAGATTGCCTTCGAATCCGATCAGGTGAGCTTCGACCCGCAAAGCCCGGATCCCTGCAAAAGTCGGATTGAACCCGATGTTCAGCGCAGCTGGGCACCACTGATTTTCCACAAGGGCGCCGGCGGCATAGACCCCTCTTTGCGGAAGCAGTTTTTCTGGAGGAATCGCCAGGTTTGCCGTTGGGAAACCGAGTCTTCTGCCCCTCTGGTCACCCTTGATGACCGTCCCCGAAACAAAGAAAGGGTGTCCCAGCAGGGTCCCGGCGGAACGGGTTTCCCCCAGGGAGATCTTTTGCCGGATCAAGGTGCTGCTTACGGTTTCATTCCCGACCCGCAGCGGGGGCAGGATATCCACCGTCCACCCGCGAGCGCTCCCTTCCTGCAGGAGTGTCCGGCTATCCCCCGACCTTCCCCTCCCGAAGCGGAAATTTTCCCCGACAACCAACCCGGTGATCTTGTAGATTTGTCCGATCCAGTCGAGGAACTCGGAGGGTTTCATGTCGGCAAGCGCTCTCGTGAAATGGAGCGTTTCCAGCCTGGGAATGCGGCGGTATCGGGCCAGGCCCTCCCTTTCCTGCTGGGTGAAGAGGTATCGAAAAACAGTTCCGGCAAAGAGGGACTGCGGATGGGGGTGGAACGTAAGGACTCCCCAGTCGGTGCCCTGTGGAAGGGCTCTCGTTCTTGCCTTTTCGAAGAGCCGGGCATGTCCCAGGTGGAACCCGTCGAAGGCTCCGATCGCGGCGATCATCTTCGATCCTCCAGGGAGAGGACAATATCGGGCCTGTAGTGGCAGGGAAGCTCCCATAGGGCAAATGAAACGAGGTTCCGGGTGCGCAGCACAACGTGTCCGGATTCCGGAATCAAACCCCAGTGAACCCGATGGAGGCTGGTGCGGGGGATGGCCTTCCCGTTCCGGACGTCGCCTTCAAGCTCCTGGGGAACCTGGTAGACAATGAAATGATCCAGCAGCCTGTCGACTGCGAGCAGGCGTTCCAGGGCGGCGTCCTTTCCGGACTGGAAGAGGGATGAAACCGGAGCGGCCTCCTCCAGCCTGAAACCACCGATCGAAAGCCTTTTCAGCGAAAGGACGTATGCACCGCAACCAAGACGGTTGCCCAAGTCCCTCACCAGGCTTCGCACGTACGTGCCCTTGTGGCAGGAAACCCTGAAGCTGGCCATACCGCTGGAATCCGGTCCAGAGATACCGGAAAAGGAAGTGATCGTGACGGGTCTCGGCGAAAGGCGAGGGCTTTCCCCGGAACGGGCAAGGAGGTGGGCGCGTTTCCCCGAAACATGAATGGCCGAAACTTCGGGAGGAACCTGCAGCCGGAGCCCGGTAAAGCCCAACAGTTCCCGTTCGAGGGTTTCTGCCGTTGGCAGCACCGAGCACGCTCCCGGCCGGATGTGGCCGGAAGCGTCGTCCGTGTCGGAAGTCCCCCCAAGCTGAGCCGTCACCTCGTATACCTTTGGAAGACCCTGGACGAAGGGACAAAGACGCGTTGCGGCACCCAGGAGAATGACCAGCAATCCTGAAGCCGGGCTGTCCAGGGTCCCGCCGTGCCCTGTTTTCAACTTCTTCCCGAACAGCTTGCGGACTTTTTCTACGCAGCCGGTGCTGGTTTCTCCGGGCTGCTTGTCCAGGAGGAGAATCCCGTCAGTCATTGCTTTTCAGAATCTCAGACTTGAGTGTTGCCAGGCTGTCTTCAAGGGGAAGAGGCAAACGCATCCCGGCCGCATTGCGGTGCCCTCCTCCGCCGTGCCTGTGGGCGATCTCTGCTGCGGAGGTTTTTCCCCTGGATCTCAGGCTGACCCGGACACTGGTGTCGTTTTCGATCAGAACGGCGGAAAGCTGGGAATCGCGGATCCGAAGCAGGTCGCTCGCGAGTCCTTCCGTTTCGGAAGGGTCAGCCCCGGTTTCTTCGAAATCGGCCTTGGTGAGCCATGTCAGTGCAATCCCGCGTTCTGGTTCATAATCCAGCCTGGAAAAAGCCCGGCCCCTCAAGCGAACCGCCTGGGGGGTCCAGTTGGAGTACAGCAAACGGTCCATCAGTTCCGCCTGGATTCCCCTTTCAAGCAGCTCCGCTGCGATACGGTGAGAACGGGGCGTTGTGCAGGAGTAACCGAACCTCCCCGTATCGGTGACAAGTCCCGCGTAGAGTCCGATCGCGGCACTCGTATCCACGGGTTTCTCCAGCCGGGTAAGGATCTCCCAGACCAGTTCTGCCGTGGCGCCGGCAGAAGGGTCGACGAAATTGACCGACGCGAAACGCGCGTTGTCGCCATGATGATCGATGTTCACGGCAAACCGTTCCGGCATCCCCTCCACCCGAAGCGTCCTTTCAGGGTTTGAGGTGTCGATGAAAATCGGCAGGACATCCGGCGGCAGGGAGATTTCCCGCAGGGGTTCGTAACGGTCGGCGCCCGGAAGGAAGGCGTAGGATTCCGGCATGGGATCCGGTCCCGCCCAGCGAACGGCTTTCCCCATCCGTTGACCGAAAACCAGCAAGGCACTGGCACTCCCAAGTGTATCTCCGTCGGGCTGTTCATGGGAAAGAAGCAGCCAACCCGCAAAGCGGCGCAATGCAGAAACCGCCTCCAGAAGAGACGCAGGCTCCTGGGCGGCTTCCTTACGCGTCGTTTCCATCGTCTCTTTCAGGCTCCTCTTCCGTTTCAGGGCTTTGAATTCTCGGTCCTTCCCCCTTCAGCCGGTCGAGAACTGCGTCCATCGCCCTTGCTTTCTCCTCGCTGAGGTCGATGATAAAACGGAACTCGGGGATGGTCCGAAGCCTCATCTCCTTTCCGAGAATGCTGCGAATAAGGCCCTCGACCGATTCCAGGCCGGTTTTGACCAAATCTTGGTCAGCGGAATCAATGGTCGTGAAGAAGACTTTTGCATAACTCAGGTCCCGGGAACACTCCACTCCAGTCAGGATTGCCTTCTTCGCCCACTCATTCTTGATGCGGCTCTGAAGCAGCTGGGAGATCTCCCGCAAAAATTCCTTGTTAATTCTCTCGATTCGAAAACTCGTCATAGGAACCGACCTTTCTTCGCGTGGCGAGCATTTCGAAATCCAGGCTTTCGGCTTCCTTCTCGAGAAAGTCCTCTGCCCGGTCCAGAACCGACTTGACGTGCCCAATGTCATTGGCCGCAGTGGCGACTGCAAGGCAAACCTTCGCCCACGCTCCATCTGGACCCAGGTCAGAAACGGTCACGTTGGCCCCTTTCCTTAGTTTTTCCACTAACGAACGGACGACCATTCTCCGGTCCTTGAGACTCCGGCTCCAGGGGACCTCGAGATCCGCGAGCAGGATCCCGAAATAACAGGGAATTCCGCCTAGTTGAAATGGCGTTTCTCCTCCACGATTTCGTAACATTCGACGTGATCGCCTTCCTTAAAATCGTGGAAGTTCGTAAAGCTCATCCCGCATTCGAAACCGCTTGTCACTTCGCGAACGTCATCCTTGAACCGCTTGAGGCTCGACAGCGTTCCGTCCCAGTACACCACTCCATCCCGGATCAGGCGGATTTTCCCGTTTCGGCGGATCGTCCCCTCCAGGACATAGCATCCCGCGATCTTGCCCACTTTCGGAACCTTGAAGGAAGCCCGGATCTCCGCCTGGCCAAGAATCTTTTCCCTTAGTTCCGGTGCGAGCATTCCTTCCATGGCCGAACGGATATCGTCGATGACGTCGTAGATGATGTTGTACAGGCGGATTTCGATTCCTTCCGCCTCGGCGATCTTTTTTGCGTTGGAGTCGGGTCTCACGTTAAAGCCGATGATCACGGCTTTTGATGCTGCAGCCAGCATCACGTCGGATTCGGAGATGCGGCCGACTCCCTCGTGCACGATGTTGATGCCGACTTCGTCGGTCCCGAGCTTAAGCAGCGATGCGCGAAGCGCTTCCAGGGAACCCTGGACGTCGCACTTGAGGACCAGGCTGAACACATGGGTTTCCCCTTCCCGAAGCTGCTGGTAGAACTCTTCGAGCGTAAGCCTTCGGGCAGTTCCCTTTTCGGCATCCCGGATCGCCTGGTTTCGGGCGGCAATGCAGTCCCTGGCTTCCCTTTCGTTGAGGGCCTTCCGGAATCGTTCGCCCGGGCTCGGCAGGCTTTCCAACCCGAGCACTTCCACCGGCGTGCTCGGGCCGGCCTCGACGACCCAGCGACCCTGATCGTCCAGCAATCCCCGGACACGTCCGCAGGTGCTCTCGCAAAGGATCACGTCTCCCCGGTGCAGAGTCCCGTTCTGGACGATCAACGTTGCGACGGGTCCCTTGCCCTTGTCGAGCTTGGCCTCCACAACCACTCCCTCGCCGTCCTGGTCGGGGTTTGCCTTGAGTTCGGCCATTTCTGCCACGAGAAGGATCATCTCGAGCAGCTGGTCCATCCCTACACCGGTTTTAGCCGAAACATCGACGAAAACGGTATCTCCTCCCCATTCCTCCGGGATCAGCCCATGATCGGCCAGTTGCTGCCGGACCCTGTCCGGCCTGGCATCGGGTTTGTCAATCTTGTTGACGGCCACAATGATCGGCACTCCCGCGGCCTTCGCGTGATTCAGGGCTTCCACGGTCTGCGGCATGACGCCGTCGTCCGCCGCGCAGACAAGGACGGCGATATCCGTTACCTGGGCCCCGCGGGCCCGCATGGAGGTGAAGGCTTCGTGCCCCGGGGTGTCGAGGAAAACGATCTTCTTCCCTTCGTGTTCCACCACGGAAGCCCCGATGTGCTGGGTGATGCCTCCCGCTTCCCGGGCCGCGACCGCCGTTTTCCGGATAAAGTCCAGGAGAGTGGTCTTCCCGTGGTCGACGTGCCCCATCACCGTGACGATCGGCGGCCTGTCGACGAGCATCCCCTTCGAAGGGGCCTTCTTTTTTCGAACCGTCGGAACCGCTTCCTCGGGAACCTCCTGGACCAGCTTCAGATGTTTTCCTGCAAGCTCTTCGATCTTCGAAAGGGCGGCCTCGTCGATCCTTGCCGTCGCGGGGACCATCAGACCGGTCTTGACCAGGTGCTTGACCACCTCGGCGGTTCCCAGGTTGAGGCGCTCCGCGACTTCTCGTATGGTAATCCCTGCCGGAATTTCAACGGTTTCGGGCTGGAAGGCCTCCTGCGAGGGGCCTGCGGGTTTCTCTTCCTTCGCTTCCTTTTTCCAGCGCTCCCGGACGGTTTCCTCCAGGATCTGCGCAACATCGGAGTCGATGGAACTCATGTGGGTCTTCACATCGACATCCAGCGCCTGCAGGATTTCCATCAGTTCCTTATTCGGAACGTCTAGCATCTTGGCGAGTTCATAAACTCTGATCTTACTCAATCCGATCACCTTCCTGTCTCAAATCCTCCAGGAGCATTCCGGTAAAGCGGCTGGTTCTCGGTAAGGCCACCACCTGGGCTTCCGAAAGTCCCAGGGCGGCTCCGAGTTCCCGGCGCGAAATCGATTCCAGAAGAACGACCCGGTCCGAACTTCTCCATTCCGAAGATCCCAGGCGAGCTTTTACCGAGGAAGAGGCGTCATTCGCAAAGAACAGCAGCAGCGGCTCTACTCCTTCGGAAATCGAGGCCCGTATCCGATCCTGCCCGATCAGGATCCCTCCCGCCCTCCGGCAAAGGCCAAACCGTTGGAGGAGCTTTCGTTTCTCGCTTTCGTCCAATCTCACTCCGTCCTTTCGGGCAGGGTTGCGATGTACGCTTCAATCTCATCGTAGAGAGACGTCGGAATCTCGACCTTCAGGCACCGGAAAAGGGCTTTCCGCTTTTTGGCTTCTCGGACGCAGTCCAAGTTGGCGCAAAGGTACGCCCCTCTTCCCGGCGCCTTGCCGGTTGGGTCGATAGAAACCCTGCCGTCGGGTTTGCGCACGACCCGGATCAGTCCCCTCTTTGGTGACTCCGTGCCGCAGCCGACACAGGTCCGCGGGCGTGTCCTCCTTATTGGTCGTGCTCCGTTTTCGACTCGGACCATAATTCCTTCGGTTCTCCCTTGATTATATCTTCAAAAAGATCCTGAAGGGTCGGCATCCTTTCCGGCTCCAGGACTTTGATGTCGATTTTCCAGCCGGTAAGTCGCGCGGCCAGCCGGACGTTCTGCCCGGCCTTCCCGATCGCGAGCGAGAGCTGGTCGGGGCGCACGTACACTTTGACGGATTTCTCCGATTCGAGCACAGGCTCCACTTTGACGATCTTCGCGGGCGAAAGCGAATTCCTAACGTACTGGAGCGGGTCGTTGCTCCAGATGATGATGTCGATTCGTTCGTCATGCAGCTCGGAGCTGATCGACTTGATCCTGGCTCCCTTGTTGCCGACGCAGGCCCCCACCGGGTCCACGTTGGGGTCGAGGGTGGAAACCGCAACCTTGGCCCTGGCTCCCGCCTCGCGCACGATACCCCGGATTTCCACCGTTCCCTCCTGGATTTCAGGCACCTCGAGCTCCAGCAGCCTGCGAAGAAGCCCCGGGTGCGTGCGGGAAACGACGATCCGAGGCCCCTTGCTGGTCCTGCGGACGTCCAGAAGGAGAAATTTCATCCGTTCTCCCGAATTGTAGCTTTCCGCCAGGATTCTTTCTTCCCTGGGCAGAATCGCCTCGGTTCGTTCATTCAGCCGGACAAGGACCTGATCTCCCTCTGATTTGAAGATAACGCCGTTGACGAGGTTTCCGATCCGGTCCGAAAACTCTTCGAAAATGACCTGCCGTTCTGCATCCTTGATCCGCTGGAGGATGACCTGCCGGGCCGTCTGGGCGGCAATCCTCCCGAAATCCTCAGGGAAGACCTCGATTCGTACAAGGTCCCCCACCGCGAGGTCCGGGAACCCCATCTTCTCTCCCTCCGCAAGGGTCATCTGAGTGTCCGGATCCGTAACCTCTTCGCAGATCTGCTTCACTTCGTAAAGAACCATCGCCCCGTTTTCGGGCTCGATGTGGACCTCGACGTTCTGGTTGCCTCCACGGTGTTTCCGGTAGGACGAAATGAGCGCGGCCTCAAGGCTGGAAAGGATGATCTCGGAGGAGAGTCCCTTTTCCTGTTCGATCTGCTTCAAGGCCTTGATGAAATCTTTTCCGAGCTGCATGGTCATGCCTCCTCAAAACCTCTGTTCTGGTCTTTCATGCTTTGTCTTCGTAGACAAGATTTGCCTTTCGGACGGCTTCGAAGGGGAAAATGATCGTTTGCCCTTCGCTGGTGAGAAAGGAGATCGAATCTCCCTCCACCGACTGGATTCTCCCCTTGAAGTTCTTCTGTCCGTTCAGGCTTTCCCGTAGCTGGACCTTTGCCATCTTCCCCTGGAAACGCCGGTATTCCTCGATTCTTTTCAGCGGCCGTTCCAGTCCGGGCGAGCTCACTTCCAGGTAATACCTGCTCTTGAAGAAAGGCTCGATTTCGTCCTGCATCCCGCTCAGGATTCTCGAAACCTTTTCGCAGTCCTCCACGCCGATCCCGCCCAGAGAATCGATGACTACGCGAAGGATCGATCTTCCCCCCTCATGGGTGAGCGTAATGTCAAGGCAGTCATACCCTGCCTTGCCGATAGCCTCCTCCAGGGCTCTGGAGAGCTTCAGCCGCCGTTCCCTGTTCGGGTTCACGGTGTCCCCCCCATTCTTAAAAAACGAAGAGTGGGCGGGGCCCACTCTTCGACGCGTCCTGCACGGAATGATTCGCGAAAAGAAGTATAACACCCTTCCCTTCGGGGTTCAAGGGAGGGCCGGCTTCCCGTACCGGGTTTCGGGGGAATTCTTTACTCCGCCCAGTAGTTGGGAGCCTCCTTCGTAATAACGACATCGTGCGGGTGACTTTCCTTGACGGAAGCCGCCGTCACTTTCACGAAACGGGCCTTCTGGTGCAGTTCTTCGAGGGTCGCGGCTCCGACGTATCCCATTCCCGAGCGCAACCCTCCGACCAGCTGGAAGATCACCGCACCGGCAGTCCCCTTGTAGGGAACGAGCCCTTCAATCCCTTCGGGAACCAGCTTTTCTTCCGTGACCCCTTCCTGGAAATACCGGTCCTTGCTGCAGCCTTCCTTCATTGCTCCCAGTGAGCCCATTCCCCTGTAGCTTTTGTAGGAGCGTCCACGGTAAATGACTTCTTCGCCGGGGCTTTCCTCCGTTCCGGCGAAAAGGGAGCCGATCATGACGCAATCCGCTCCTGCCGCCAGGGCCTTGACGACGTCTCCCGAGTAGCGGATCCCCCCGTCTGCGATCACCTTTTTGCCCAAACGGTGGGCGACGGGAGCCACTTCCATAATGGCGGCGACCTGCGGGACCCCGATTCCGGCGATCACCCGGGTCGTACAGATCGATCCGGGACCGACACCGACCTTGACGGCGTCCGCCCCCGCTTCGATGAGGGCCTCCGCGGCCTTGGCCGTAGCGATATTTCCTGCGACGATCGGAAGATCGGGGTAGTTCTTGCGAATTTGCCGGACGGTCTCGAGCACGGATCTGGAATGCCCGTGAGCCGTATCGACAACGATGAGGTCTGCTCCGCCCTTCACGAGCGTTTCGACTCTCTCGGGGACGTCCCTCCCCACCCCCACGGCAGCTCCCACACGGAGCCGTCCGTGCACATCCTTGCAGGCGTTGGGGAAATCCTTGACCTTCTGGATGTCCTTGATGGTGATCAGGCCTTTCAGGATCCCGTTCCCATCCACGATCGGCAGTTTTTCAACCTTGTGCTTCATGAGGATGGCCTTCGCATCCTCGAGCGTGGTCCCCACCGGAGCGGTGATCAGGTTCTCTTTCGTCATGATGTTCCAGACAGGCTGGGTGTAGTCCGTGACGAACCGCAGATCCCGGTTTGTGATGATCCCCACGAGCTGCATCTTTTCATTGACGATCGGAACCCCGGAAATGTGGTAGTGCTCCATGAGAGAGACCGCTTCCTGCACGGCGGCGGTGGGGGGAAGGAAGAAGGGATCCACGATGACCCCCGACTCCGACCGCTTGACCTTGTCGATCTCTCGGACCTGGGCTTCGGGAGTCATGTTCCGGTGGATGATCCCGATTCCTCCTTCCCGTGCGACGGCAATCGCCAGCCTTCCCTCGGTGACCGTGTCCATGGCAGCGCTGCATAGGGGAATGTTCAGCGCGATCTGGGGTGTGATCCAGCTTTTGACATCGACCATCGCTGGGACGACTTCGCTGTAGTCCGGGACAAGAAGCAGGTCGTCAAAGGTGAATCCTTCATACGGAACAAAGCGGTTCTCCAACACGTTTCTCGCACCTCCCGGTGAACGCTTTGCGGAAGTCTAACCGAAAAATCCCGCAGGGGCAAGTTTCAGCGGAGAACGTCGCTCCGCCGCCAGATCCTTCTTGAAAGAGTCGCGATCGCGTGACACTCCATGCACTTCCCTTCTCCGACGGGACCGACCTCTTCTCCGGACTTGACCTTGATGTTGATACGGCGCAGGTTTTCCGGAGAACGTCCCAGGGCTTCCTCCATTGTGGCACACATCTGGCCGAGGAGTTTCCCCAGCCTCGGAACCTGGGCAATAATCGTGATGTCGATCCATCGGACGTTCCATCCTTCAGCTTTCACCATTTCTGCCGCCTCCCGAAACAGGCTGAGGCTGAAGGAGTCCTTGTACTTGGGATCGGACGCGGGGAAGAGACTCCCGATATCCGGCAATCCAGCACCGCCCAGGAGGGCGTCGGAGGCGGCGTGGCAAACGCAGTCTGCATCGGAGTGCCCCTCTAGTCCCAAAGGGGAGGGGATCCGGACCCCCCCTAAAACGAGCGGCCTTCCAGGCACGAGGGGATGTACGTCGAATCCGTGCCCCGACCTCCATTCTGCGGATCCGGAAAGGATCTTCTCCGCCAGGGAAAGATCTTCGGGAAAGGTCACCTTGAAGTTGGCCCCCTCTCCCCGGACAAACGCAATCGGCCTACCGGCCGCAATCCAGGCCTCGGACTCGTCCACCGCGCCGGATCCGAAGCGGGCCATGGCGGCCATCAGGGGTTCGCGTTCAAAGACCTGCGGGGTCTGGGCCCTGAAAAGCCCTTCCCGGTCGACCGATTTAACCGTTTCCCCCTTGATGCGCTTCAGGGCGTCCGCAACGGGCAGGACAGGGATAGCCCCCCCGTTTTTCCTGGCCTCCTCGATCAGTTTCCGGCAAAGCCCTTCAGACACCAGGGGACGTGCCGCATCATGGACAAGGACAAACTGGCCCCGGGCGGCCATCAGCCCGTTCATCACCGAAGCGGCTCTTTCTCTGCCTCCCGCTGCTAAGGTGACCGGCACCTTGAGGTCGAAAAGTTCACCGGAAACTCGTTGCTGGTCTTCGGGGGCGACGACGAGAATCAGTTCATCCACGAGACCTTTCGAGAAGAGAGCATCGGCAGTTTCCGCGGGCCACCTCCAGAGGGGACGCCCAGCCAGGGTTTTGTATTGCTTGGGTTGAACCCCGCCAAAGCGGGTCCCCTTTCCTGCAGCGACGAGAATGAAGGAAACGCATTCGCTCAACGCTGGGCCTCCCTCACGAACCGGCCGAAGATCATCCGGCCGGCCGATGTCTGCAGGAGGGAGGTGACGAAGACCTCGACTTTTCTTCCAATATGGCGCTGCCCGTCTTCAACGACGATCATCGTTCCATCTTCGAGGTATCCGACTCCCTGGTTGGGTTCCTTGCCTTCTCTCAGGATTTCGACAAAGAGACTCTCCCCTGGAAGGAGGACTGGCTTGAGGGAATTGGCCAGGTCGTTGACGTTCAAAACAACGACTTTTTCGACCTGGGCGCGCATGTTCAGGTTGTAGTCGGTTGTGAGGATTTTTCCGCCTACCTGCTTGGCCAAAGCGATCAAAGCTTCGTCAACCGCTTCGAGCCCAAGGTCTTTGAGGGTGATCTCCAGGACCTGAACGTGGATTTCCCTGAGTTTCTGAAGTTCACTGACGACGTCGAAGCCTCTCCGGCCCCTGGAACGTTTGCTCGGGTCCGTGGAATCCGCGACGGATTGAAGTTCGGTCAGCACAAACCGGGGCAGGACGATCGGGCCTTCAAGGAAACCGACCTTCGCGATGTCCAGGATTCGCCCGTCGATGATGACGCTGGTGTCGAGGATTTTGGGAGGCGTTTCCCGGGTTTCCTCGAGAAAAAGGTCCTCCTGCTGGTTTGGGGAAGAGGGCTGTCTCCCCTTTTTCCCGCGGAAGATCAGCTTGCCTTTCAATCCCCCGAGAGAGGACCACATGTTCAGGATCTCATCCCGGCGCCTCGAGAAGATGCGGACGCCAAGGTACCCGAGCGTCAAGTTAAGCAGAACCGCGATGTAACTGCCCACCGCGGGAAGGCCGGAAAAGGGCAGCGCAATCAGGTTCGCCACTAGAAGTCCCACGATCAGCCCGATCACAGAAACGAAAAGATCGTGCCAACTCGTGGATTGGAGCTGGCGTTCAGAAAAGGTTCCGATGAAGACCAGTCCTTTTACAAAATAGATGCTGAGGATAAAGCCGATTAAGGACAACGCTCCAATAAAGAGGAGGTTGATTGCGATAATGTGACTCATTGACCCCCCCTGCCACCACCCCTGACGCAGGATGATCTGCGCAACCTGGTAGCCGGCAACGCCTCCAAGCAGCGAGAAAAGCACGCGCGTTCCCGCTTTCAGGATCTTGCCGAACCCTTCTGCCATGTTCTCACTCCCTTCCAGGAGAAAATTGGTTAAATATTCGTTTCATTGACCTGCCTGCGAGCTTCGAGCGCGGCGTGGAGGGTAACGCGGTCCGCGTAACCGATGCTGCCACCCACGGGCAGCCCATAGGCCAGCCTGGAAAGCCGGGCTCCGCTTCCCCTGAGGGCATCCACAACGGCAAAATAGGTCAAATCCCCTTCGACGCACGGGTTCGTTGCGATGATGACCTCTTTCACGCCATGTTCCCGAATCCTGCGCTGGAGAGTCTCCAGAACGCGGGGGTCGATTTCTTCCCCGTCCATCGGGGAAACCCGTCCGCCCAAAACCTGATAAAGGCCACCAAAAACGGAAGCCTGCTCCAGGCAGACGAGATCTTCCGCGGTTTCGACAACGCAAAGCAGCGTCCTGTCCCGGAAGGGGTCGGCACAAATTGGGCAGGGGTCGTCCTCTGTGAAATTCCCGCATTCGGGACACGGATGAAGACGCTCTTTGAGCGTGCGGACCGCCTCGGCGAATTCCCGGCAAAACTCCTCAGGCTGCGCCATCAGGTGGAAAACGATCCGCCGGGCGCTTTTTTCCCCGATTCCCGGCAGGCGGCACAGGAGAGAAGAAAGTTTTTCGATTGGAGAAGGCGAGGACAAGCTGGACCCCTTTCCCGTCACATCAGCCCGGGGAAACCGATACCGCCCGTGAGGCCGCTCATGCGCTGGCTAGCGACTTCGCGGCTTTTCCTCACTGCATCGTTGATGGCCGCCACGATAAGGTCTTCAAGCATTTCCTTTTCTTCCGGGTCAATGACTTCCTTTTCAAGGCGAACTTCGAGGATGTCCCCCTGGCCGTTAACGGTGGCCTTCACCATGCCTCCCCCGGCCAACCCCTCGATCCTCTCGTTGGCCAGCTCTTCCTGAATTCGGGCCATATCCGCCTGCATCTTTTGCGCCTGCTTGAGAATCTTGTCGAATTTCAACGGTTGTTCCCTCCTCGTTCTTTGGTTTCAATGATCATTCATGATGATAGGACGAACCTCTCAGGATCGAAAAGGCCCGGTAAACCTGTTCTGCCAGGATCACGAGGCAGAGTTCGTGCGGAAGCGTCATCAGGGAAAGCGCGACGGTTTCATCTGCCCTTTCCCGCACCCTGGAAGAAACGCCGTAGGCCCCGCCCACGAGGAGGCAGAGACGTCCCGACGATGATTCTATTCTATTCGATAACCACTGGGCATAGGAAAGGCTGGGCATCATTTTTCCACGTTCGTCCAGGAGCACGAGCGTATCCCGTTCGGTGATCAGCCGTAAGAGCCGCTCCCCTTCCTCTTCTCGGGTAATCTCGGGGACCTTGGCCCTGCTTTCACGGACGCTTTCGCAGGAAACGGGGCAATACCGGGTAATCCTCTGGATGTATTCCGAAAAGACCGTCCTGAGGGGTTCCGACTTCATCCGGCCGACACTGAGAAAAAGCAGCTTCAAGGCCGGTTCCCGCTATTGCGCACCAGGCGTCGGAGTTCGAGCGGATCGAAGGTCCGCCTCTTTCCGCATCCAAGGCATTCCAGTTCAAGCAACGCTCCCACGCTTAAGACCCGCCACCTTTCGCTTCCGCAGGCATGCGCTTTTCGCAGTTTCAGGATGAGACCCGGCTTGAAGGGTTCTGTGAACATTTCGGGCAGTTCCTTTCCGACCTCGATTTTTCCTGCCGGCGAATCATCCGGGTCCGTAGCTTCTTGATATTGAAAAGCTCCTGTCTCTCTCTTTCGGAGAGGATCTCACGGATTCGTTTCAGGTCTTTCCCCAGGGAGGGAAGCAGGATGTGCTGAAGAGTATTGATTTTCTGGAGGGTCTTTTTCAGTTCCCGGTCCAGGGCCTGGAGCTTCGCCTTTTTGTTGATGAATTCCCAGACCAGGCCCTTCCCTTCTTCCAGGAGTCTCAGCAGGTCATCCAGGTTGAGCGATGCCAGGGCCGGATCGTAGGCCAGCCCCTCCGATTCTGCAGCGAGGCCTTCATAGGGGCTTTGAAACTGTGGATAGCGGCACCCCACCAGGACGTGGAAGGTGGATCGGATTTCCAGGGGGGGAGATACCGGCTTCAGAACTCGAAGGGCAAAATTCCCGTCGAAGATGCGGACAAGGGAATAGGAAAAAGAAAGCTTTCTGCAAAGATCGAGAAACTGCCTCTCGATCTCGCGAAAAAGGCGCCGATCCTCCTCGATTGCCCGGATCAACGCGTCCCGCTTTTTCTCCAGGAGCAGTTTGCCGTACTGGACGACGACGATCTGACGTTTCAATGACAGGAGTTGATCTCTTGTCGGAGGTCTGTTCATGGCTTAACGGTCCCGTCTTTGCCCATCCTGCTTTCAACAAGTTCACGCGGAAGCCTGTAGAGTTCCGAGGAGGGCAGCTCCGCCAAGGTTCCCCATGACGTCTCGAGGGATTGATCAAGGCTCCTTCGGGTTTCCCCCTGGTTGACGAAGCTTTTTTCGAAAGCCATCCCGAATCGGATGTAACGGTGTTCGAGCGCGGAAAGCCCTTCTTCTCCCACGATCAGCTTAAGCCGCTCAAGCTCCCGGGATCGTGCATAGGCCGCGTAAAGCTGGTCGGCCATGGAACGGTGCTCTGCAACTGTCCGTCCTTTTCCGATCCCTTTGTTCATCAACCGGCTCAGGCTCGGGAGCACGTTCACCGGCGGGTAGATCCCCCGGTCGTGAAGGTTCCTGTCCAGCACGATCTGTCCTTCCGTGATGTAGCCGGAAAGGTCGACGACGGGATGGGTCATGTCGTCGTCGGGCATCGTGATGATAGGGATCTGGGTCACGCTGCCCGCGCACCCATGCACGCACCCGGCCCTTTCGTAGAGGCTCGCGAGGTCCGAGTACATGTAGCCTGGGAAACCCCTTCTGCCCGGGACTTCCTCCCTTGCCGCGCTGACCTCTCTCAACGCTTCGCAATAATGCAGCATATCGGTCATCACGACAAGAACATCGTAGCCTTTCTCAAACGCGAAATACTCCGCTACGCTAAGGGCGAGCCTGGGCGTGAGAAGACGCTCGACGGCCGAATCGCTGGCAAGATTGATGAAAAAAACGCCGTTGTTCAAAGCGCCGGTCTTTTCGAAATCGTCGAGGAATTCCCTTGCTTCGCGGGCAGTGATGCCGATCGCGGCAAAAACGACGATGAAGGAGGTTTCCTTCCCTGGAACCCGCGCTTGTCGCACGATTTGCGCGGCCAGGCGGTTTGCCGGCAGTCCAGCCCCGGAGAAGATGGGCAGCTTCTGGCCCCTTACGAGGGTGTTCATCAGGTCGATCGTGGAGATGCCGGTTTCGACGAAGGAGTTGGGGCTTGTCCGGGCAACCGGGTTAAGAGGCAGGCCGTTCACAGGAAGAGTCTTTTCGACGAAGCCGAGAGGCTTCCCGTCTGCAGGGCGGCCCCGACCGTCGAGCACCCTGCCGAGAAGAGAAAGGCCGACCGGCATCCGGACGATGTCCCGCTCCAGCCACACCGTCGTCCCTCCCGAATAGAGCCCCATCGTTCCCTCGAAAACCTGGATGGCGCAAAGGTCGCCGTCAACCTGCAGGACCTGTCCGGTCCTTTTTCCGTCCGGCGTCTCGATCAGGACCTTTTCTCCGAAACCCGCTTCCCTAACGCCCGAAACCATTAGGAGGGGGCCCACGATCCCCTGGACGGAACGGTATCCTTCCCGGTAGAGGTTCATCGGACGACCACCTCGATTGAGCTTAGAGTATCCTGGATTTCCTCCAGCCACTTCCTTGCGCTGGAAGAGAATTCCGTGTCGGGAATGCCCCTGAGACGGAAAAGGCCTGTTCGGAAGGGGACCTCCGAGAGCTGCTCGAAAAGGACCCCCTGGGCGAGTCTCTCCGAGACAAGGGTGTCCAGTGAACGCAGCGTCTCCAGGAGGCCCTTCATCTTTTGCAGGGAACAGAAGGCGTCGGCACTGTCGAAGGCATTCTGCTGAAGAAAGACGACCCGGGAAAGTTCCGAAAGGATCAGCGTCCATTTGTCCTGCTCGGAAAGACCGTCCCTCCCTACCAGCTGAACGAGTTCAAGCAGGGCTTTCTCTTTCGAGAGCTTTTCGGAAAGGAAAAACCGCAGGGTCTTCCAGTCTTCTCCAAGTTCCTGGCTGAAAAAACCGGACAGGGATTCATCGTAGAGCGTGTAACTGTTCTGCCAGTTGATTGCCGGGAAATGCCTTTGCTGCGCCAGGGACTTGTCAAGAGCCCAGAAAGCGCCCGAAAGCCGCAGGCTGGACTGGGTTACCGGCTCGGAAAAATCCCCGCCAGGAGGGCTGACCGCGTTGATGACCGAGATCGATCCTTCCGCTTCCGGATCTCCAAGGGTGCGGACTCTCCCCGCTCTTTCGTAATATTGGGCAAGACGGGTTCCGAGATAGGCCGGGTAGCCTTCCTCTCCCGGCATTTCCTCCAGCCTTCCGCCGATCTCGCGCAGCGCTTCTGCCCATCGGGAGGTGGAATCCGCCATGATCGCCACAGCGTACCCCATGTCCCGGTAGTATTCTGCGATCGTCATGCCGAGGTAGATGCTGGCTTCGCGCGCGGCAACGGGCATGTTCGACGTGTTGGCGATTAGGACCATCCGTTCCATCAGGGGGACGTTGTAGTAGGGATCCATGAGGCTCGGGAATTCTTCGAGGACCTCTGTCATTTCGTTCCCCCGCTCGCCGCAGCCGATATAGACGATGATGTCCGCGTTGCACCACTTTGCCAAGGACTGCTGCGTCACGGTTTTGCCCGTTCCGAATCCGCCGGGGATGACGGCGGCACCGCCTAAAGCCATGGGGAACAGCGTATCGAGAATCCTCTGGCCGGTCAGAAGCGGCCGGTTGAAGGGCAGCCGATGGCTGAAAGGGCGTCCTCGACGGACTTCCCAGCGGTGGGAAAGACGGATTTCCCTTCCGTCCTCCAGGCGGCAGAGAAGGTCCTGCAGGGAAACTTCCCCCTCCGGTGCGATCCAGTCGACACGGCCCGGCTGGCTGTCGGGAGCCAACATGACCCTGTTCCGGATTCGCTTTCCCTCTGGCACGCTCCCGATGCCTTCCCCGGGACGGACCCAATCGCCCGGTTTTTTCACCGGGGAAAAAGGCCATTTTCGCGATTCATCGAGTGTTCTGACATTCGCTCCCCGGCTGATGTAAAGCCCTTCCTCCCGCAGGCGGGCGAGAGGGCGTCCGATCCCGTCGAGAACGCTTCCCAAAAGGCCCGGACCAAGTTCGACGGAGAGCAATTCTCCCGAGAATTCAACCGGTTCGCCGACCCTCATCCCTGAAGTTTCCTCGTAAACCTGGATGTCAACGGTGTTGCCTCGAATGCGGATGACCTCCCCGAGGAGGGCTTCCTTCCCCGCCCGGACGATTTCGAACAGCCGGACCGGAAAAGCGACAGCGGCTCGAACTACGGGGCCGGAGATTCCGACCACTCTTCCCATGTTTGCCATGCCCTCACCTCAGCCAAGAGAAGTTTTCAGGCCTGGGAAGGTGACCCAGACCGGTCTCTGCATTTTCGACAATCGATTCCGGACGAACTCCGGGACTTTTTCGAACCAGCCCTGTTCGACGACCACCAACGAAACGCTCCCATCCAGAAACGTCTTTAGAATTTCCCCGAGGGAGGCGGGGTCTTCACAAACGACTCCCTCGAAACCCAGGAGGGCCCAAAGATCCACAAAAATCTGCTCTCCAAGGACGATTGCCCGGTCCGCCTTGCGGGTCACCATTTGGAACGCTCCCTTTCGCCCACGTCAATCAGGCGGCTGGCAATCCCTTCGGGGTTGTGGCCGAGGGCAAGTCCCACCGCCAGGATGTTGAAGTTCTGCCATTCCAGCAGCAATCTCGCGAGATAGGAAACGGCCACTTCGAACCCGAGGAGGTCCCTGCGGTAAAGCGATGTCTGCCACCGCCAGAACGCGAAGTTGAATTCCCTTTGCAGGACCCTGGGAGAGGTCCTATCGAGGTCCGTTCCCAGGCTGTGGATTTCGTTGAACCAGGGAGTGCCGGCGACGAGGCTTCTCACTGAATCCGCGGATTGGAGACGTTCGATCGACAGCCACTTGCCGAACTGGAGGAACGGGATCGATTCGTGGGGGGCCTTCTCCTTTTCAGAGCGCTTCCTGAACCAGATTCCAAGATTCCACAAATCGACCGAGCGCCCCATGACTTCAAGGGCGGTTTTGCTTCCGCTTCCTCCGATTTTACGGAAAGTACCGTTCTGGTGGGACAGGTAGGAGTTCAGAAGGGACCTTTCCGCATGTGGAAGCGACTCCCCCCTTTGACAGGCCTCGAGGGCTTCGCCCAGCGCCAGGGCCAGAGGGTCTCCGTTTGAAAGGCATTTTTCGCGGGCATCAACTACCTTTTCCGAATTCCAGAGTGAATCGAAAAAATTGGGTCGAAGTTCTCCATAGGCATGCCAGCTCGGCTTTTTAAGGGGGTCGTGTCCGAGGGCCAAACCTCGAAGGACCAGTCGCGCGTTGTGAAGGTCCGACCGGTTCGTCACAACCCTCATCAACTCTCTCGGTTCGCCCTGGGCTAGGTGGACGGTTTCCCGGATTTGTTTCGCGATTCCGAGAGAAACCGCCATTTCGATCCGGGCCAGTGGAGATGTCTCGGAAGAAACGAGATGTGCCCGGTAACTTTCCGCGTAGGCGGAATCGAGGAGAAAAAGCTCCAGCTCCCGGATCGTTCCCCTAGCTAGCTGCCGGAACACATCGGGTTCGATGAACGTTCCCAGGCGTGCCCGGAGCCTCGAATTAAGATACTCGTAATTCGGGGAGTTGTTGGTGGACATCTTCAACCAGGTCTGCCAGCCTTCTGGAAAGCCTTTCCACGAGGATCGGCCGCAGGCGTTCCCAGCGCGTCTGCAGGGAATTGTCGACAAGAGTCGTTCCAGTTTCTGCTTCGGAAACGATGGCCCCGCCCCAGTCCAGCGTTTCCGCTTCCTCGATTCGTACGATCCGCGGATCCTTCCGGAGGAGGTCCCCTTCTCCCGTCTTCACCCTGACGGCTGCCCCGGGAAGGGCAAGAACGTCCAGAGCTTCCTGCACAAGGCCATTGAGAACCGGGCCGTAGGCTTCAGGCTGCTTTCGCAGGGATTCAAGTCGATGGGCGAGTTCTGCTTCGACCCGCTCAAGGAGTTTCTCGATGGCTTCAAAGACGCGGCTGCGGAACTCCCTGACCGCCTCCTGCTTGTCGAGGGCGAGCCTCGCGTTGAACTCGTTTTGATGCCTGACGCGGATCTCCTGAACCTTCCGCTCGACCTCCATTCTGCGGGCGGCGACAAGAGAAGAAAACTCCTGCTCAAACGTTTCCCGCAGGACCTCAATCTTTCGTTCATATTCCTGCCGGACCGCCCGCTTAAAAGCCTCGAGCGCTTCCCTCTCGTTTTCTCCAACCCGTTCGCGGATCATCGCCGGGACGTTTTCAGGCTAGCTGAAGGATCATCATGATGGCGACAACAAACCCCAGGATGACGATCGTTTCAGGGATCGCCTCAAGGATGATCATGGTTCCCGAGGTTTCCGGTTTTTCGGCGACTGTTCCAGCACCCGCGGATCCGATCCGTGCCTGTGCGTAGGCGGTCGCCAGAGCGGGGATTCCGATTGCCAGTGAAGCTGCTAGGGCTAAGAGGGCTTTTTCCAAGACAATCTCCTCCTTGTAAAGGGCCGGAATTCCTTTCCGCCCCCCTGATAGAATTTGCTGAAAAATTCCACGTAGTGAAGTCGGGCACTGTGAAGGCCGGATCCGCCGATCGCCAGGACGAAGTTCAGGAGGTGGATGATCAGGGCCATGAGGATCCCAAGGAACGAGAGCCCCAGAACGTCGACAAAACGCGTGGCGACGATCGCCAGGATGGCGGAAGACAAACCGATGGCCGCGATTCGGACATAGCTCAGGACGTTCCCGAGGGCGCTGAAGGTTTCGATGATTCCGCCGATCTTGCCCCCCACTAGCAAAAGAGCCGTTCCGATCACCAGAAGGACGATGTTGAGTGAAAAGAAAGGGCGCGGCAAGTTCAGGCGAACGAGGAGCAAAAGTCCGACAAGGGAGCAGAGAACGATCAGGGAACCGAGCCTTTCCATCCAGAGATGACGGTGTTTTTTCCGGAGGCCGTCGAGGAACCCCATGAAAAGACCGATGGAAATATGAGCGACCCCCAATGCGACAGTAAAGATCAGAACGGGCAGGACCGCATGCGACCGTTCGACCCATAGCGGCCTGATGTGGAAAAGACGATGCCCCAGGTCACCGAAGATTTCGCCGAAGGCAATGCCCCAGGCAACGCTCCACCCCGAAACCCACAGGAGGATCTTCCCGACCGGCGGCAGCAGGGGATGCGCGGTGCTTTGGGTAAGCCGGTACCCCAGAATCGCGATCAGGGCTCCGTAGCCGGCGTCTCCGATCATGCAGCCTGCAAAGAAGGGAAAAAAGACGGCCACAAGGCTGGTCGGGTCAATTCCCTTGTATTGGGGGTGGGGCATCAGCCTGAGCAGGATTTCGAATGGCTGTGTTGCGGGAGGGTTTGAAAGGAGGGTGGGGACCCGGTGCCACTCTTCCGAGGAAGGATAGCGCCATTGAACCAGGACGTTGTCGCCGAAACGTTCCTTCAGCATGGAAATGACCGTATCGAGGGAATCTGACGGGATCCACCCCTCGATGAGGAAGGTTTCCCCGCGGGTTTGACTTCCGGATTCGACCAGGGTTTCCTCGAGCCTCTCGTCCAGGAGAATGTAGAGAGAGGCCAGCCTCGGTCCCCACTCCTCCCTTGCGCGGCGGATTTCTTCGGCGATCTCCTCCAGGCGAAAGTTCGTTTCCTTGAGGCCTTCCTCCACAGCCAGCAGCGTGTCTTTTGCCGTTTCACGCTGGAATCCTTCCGGGGCCTTCCACAGGACTGCCCCCCGCTGACGCAGGAATTCCCCGACTTTTTCCCCCATCTCCAGGGCGGTGCTGACCGCCAGCACCGACTGTCCCTTTTCCGTATTCAGCACGTGATAGCGCAGGGGTTCTTTCTCCTCTTCCCCGGGTTCCTCCTTCTGCAACTGGTTCCTGAGGCCATAGAGAATCTTCTGGACGGATTCGCTTTTCACCCACCACAGGGACAGGTTCGAATCGTGCCGGTCTTCGGCAGAAACAAAGGGGATGAAGTGGAACACAACCTGGTGAGCCCTTTTCAGTTCCGCGAGGGAAAAGCCGAGGCGTTTCCTTTCTTCGAGGAGGACCGCAAGCCTGTTGCGGAAATCGTCAAGACTCCTGTCGATTTCCGCAACGACACCTTCGATTCCAAGGTCAACCCTCTCTCGAGCCCGGTCGACGATCTCGTCCGTGAGTTCCCCCCAGTCCTTCCATTCCATGGCTTCCAGCATGCCCAGGACCTTGGCGCGGGTGAACCTAAGGGCTTCTTCTTCTCTGGAAGGGGTGTGGGCTTCCGGCGGACTCACCACGTGAAGGAGGCCGAAATCGTGCAGGGCTTCCACGACTTCAGGCCGCTGGGGTGTCAACCCCCATACGGCGAGCCTCATCATTTCGCGGATCAAACGAATCCCTCCCGTTTAAGGGTGGGCTTGGGAAGCAGCATTTCCATGCATTCCCCGGCGAGCTCCGCAACCAGGTCTTCCGCGTTGAGCCTCAGGATGAATTCCTCGTAGCGTTTATCCAGGTGGTCTTTGAAGGCAGAAAGAATTTCTTTCCTGCGACGGTCCGCGATGTTTTTTTCTGCCTCGACTTCGGAAAGGGTGTTCTGCTCCATCTGGTCCAAACGCTCCAGGATTTCGGTGCGCCTGGCCTCGAGAAGTTCCTTTTCCTGCAAAAAGGAGGCCTCCAGTTCCTTCCTGCAGGCCTCGATTTCCAATTCTGCCAGCCATTTTTCCGGAGGTTTTCCCCTGCCCTCATCGTGTCCGGTCATGTGCCCTCTTCTCCATCATGTGCTCAAAAAAAGCCCCACGGTCGATGATCCCCACGAGGCGTCCGTTTTCCACCACCGGCAGTCTCTTGATCCGTTTGCGAATCATCATGTCCGCAACGGTGACCAGGCTTGAGGTCGGTTCGACGAAATAGGGATGGGGGTTCATCAACTCGCCAACCAATCGGTTTGCCACCGTGGCAAGCCGATCCACAAGCCCCCCTTCCGAATCGTCCAGGAAGGAGCTTTGAGCCAGAAATTCGAGGTAAGTTGGGAATGCAGCTTTCAGGATATCCGTTTCGGAAAGGAAACCGACGAGGACCCAGTCCTCCTTGACGACCGGTAGCCCCGACAGGCGCTGGTTATAAAGGGCATGAAGGGCATCTTCGACGCGATCCTTTTCAGTTACGGCCGTCAGGTCCTTGTGCATGATTTCGCGGGCTTCCGTCTTCATGACTCCTCCGCACCGTTCCAACGGTCAAGCCCCAACCGCTTCATAAGAACCAGCAGCGCAAACAGGAAAAGGCCCAGATCCTTGCGGAAACGGCTTTTCGGTTCCTGGCAAAGACGGAAAAGCCACTCCAGTCCCAGCTTCTGCATGAACGCCGGGGCTCTTCGAAGTCTTCCCGAAAGGACATCAAAACTCCCTCCGACCCCCATCGCGACTACATGCCCCAAGGAAGCAAGATTCCTTCTGATGAACAATTCCTGTTGGGGGACCCCCAGGCCAACGAGAAGGATCCGCGTCCCGGCCTGCCGAATTTCGCGGCAAAGGGACTCTTCCTCTTCCCTTCGGAAATACCCGTGGTGAGTTCCCGCCACGACCATCCCGGGATACTTTGCGGAGAGTTTTTCCGCTGCAGCCTTGGCAACTCCCTCTTTTGCTCCCAAAAAATAAACGGGGCATTGTTCGGAGGCGGAAAGTCGGCAGAGTTGTTCGACGAACTCGACCCCCGGGATCCTTTGTTGAACGGGCGAGCCCAGGAACTTGAGAGCCTGGATCAGGCCCATGCCGTCAGGCAAAACGAGATCCGCTTCCCGGGCCACTTCGCGGTAGCGCCTGTCGTAGCGGCTTCTCAGCGTTGCCAGCGCGTCGGGCGTAACGATCAAATAGCCACGGTTGCCGTGCGTGATCCAGGACTTGACCTTTGAAACGGCGAAGTTCAGGGAAACGTTGTCGACCCGGATGCCCCAGAGGGAGGGATTCCTCTCGCTTTCCCGGTTCGCCGGGGCGAAAAGCTTTCGAAGGGCGGGCAGCACGAAAAGGGTAACGGCCCCCGCTGCGGTGGCCGCGGCAGGCACGTAAAGGTCCATCTGAAGAAGGGCAATCGAAAGAGCCAGGGAAGAACAGATGCCCGCCACCATCCGGACCGCGGTCGGATGGTCCAGTCCCCTGTCCACCAGTTTCCGGTACAGGGAAACTTCCGCCTGGGGGTTGGCCGCAACGGCCCGGCTGACGATCCGCAGGGAAAACTCCATGATCGGCAGGGCGAACAGGCCAATGGGAAGGATCATCAGCGTGGTGAAGGCGACTCCCTTGCTGACGCCAATCGTTGAGGCGCTGGCGGCCAGCATTCCCCACATCGCGGCAAGGGGTTCTCCCAGCCTCCGGAAAACCTGACCGTGGCGGCTCCAGAAGACACCGAGGAAAAGGAGTGCCGCCACGCCGAGGTAGAAGGATTCCGAGAAGGCATGCGTTGCCGGGAAGCTGACGAGGAGGATCAGGCTCCAGCAGGTGGCAAGAAGGAACCCTGCAAGCCCGGGGACCTGGTCGAGTTCCTGGAGAAGCAGAGGGAAGAGCCCCATCCAGAGAGAGGTGACGATGACCGACACGAGTGGCGACAGGTAAAGATAACGCCCCTCGGGCAGCCCGATGAAGAAGATCCTGGGGCCGAAGAGCGCAATAAACGCTCCCAGGACGAGAAATGCCCACCTTAGATCGCGGTTCCTGAAGATTCTCTGGCAGATTCCGATCATGCATGCCCCGGTTCCTGCGGAAACGATCAGCCGAATCGTGGGGCTCTCCGACAGGATGCCGAAGACGAGCCAGCAGGCCACGAAAAGGATATCCTTCATGTAATCATACTGGTCACGCTCAAGAAAGCGTCTCAGCAGACGCTGAACCACGATCGCAATCAGCCCGATCAGGCCGATTTGAGCGAGGGCGTTCCATTGAACCAGAACCGGCGACATGGGATTCCTCCCTTGGATAGAAGGCACAAACAAAGAGACCCTGAAGGGCCAGCTTCAGCGACATTTTACCATAAACAGCCGGCGGCCGGGGAAAGGCGAAACCAAACCATCACGAAACCGGCTGTCCTCGATTTGATTCCGTTCAGGTTAGGCGATCTCTTCCAGTCCACCCATGTAGGGAACGAGAGGTTCGGGAACCTTGACCGAGCCGTCTTCCCGCTGGTAGTTTTCCAGGATGGCGATCAGGCACCGCCCGATGGCGATCCCGGAACCGTTCAGCGTATGGACGAACCGGATTTTGCCGGTTTCCTTTGATCGGAAGCGCGTGTTCATCCGGCGGGCCTGGAAATCTTCGCAATTGCTGCAGGAGCTGATTTCCCTGTATTTCCCCTGCGAGGGGAGCCAGACCTCGATGTCATAGGTCTTGCTCGAGGCGAATCCCATGTCCCCGGTGCAAAGACAGATGACCCGGTAGGGCAGGCCCAGGATCTGGAGCACTCTCTCTGCGTTGTTCGTCAGCTTCTCGAGCTCGTCGTAACTCGAATCGGGATGAACGATCTTGACCATTTCGACCTTGTCGAACTGGTGTTGGCGGAGCATTCCCCGGACGTCCCGGCCGTAGCTGCCTGCTTCCCGGCGGAAACAGGGGGTGTAGGCGGTCAGGTAAAGGGGGAGTTCCTCCTCCTTCAAAATCTCCCCCGCCCGCAGGTTGGTCAGGGGAACCTCGGCCGTGGGGATCATCCACAGGTCGTCACCTTCACAGCGATACAATTCTTCGGCGAACTTGGGCAGCTGGCCGGTCCCGCGCATCGTGGCGGAGTTGACCATGAAGGGGGGCGCGACTTCCTCGTATCCGTGCTCTCGGGTATGGAGGTCGAGCATGAAGTTGATCAGCGCCCGTTCCAGCAGGGCCCCGGCTTTCCTGAGCACCGTGAAACGGGCCTGGGCCAGCTTTGCCCCGCGGTCGAAATCCATGATCCCGAGCGCTTCACCGATCTCCCAGTGAGGCCTGGGGGGAAAGGAAAAAGAAGGGGGTGTCCCCCAGCGCCGGATTTCGGGGTTGTCGTTTTCGTCCACCCCGACGGGAACCGACGGATGGGGCATGTTGGGAAGCTGGAGGAGGAGTTCCTCAAACCGCTCTTCGACTTTCGCCAGTTCCGCATCCAGAGCCTTCACGCGGGCGCCTGCCTCCCGAAGCGTTTCCATCAGCCTGGCCTTTTCTGGATCTTCCTTCTTCAGCGCGGCGACCTTTCGGGATCCCTCGTTGCGCATGGCCTTGAGAGATTCGGCCTCGGCCAGTAGCTCTCTTCTCCGGGTGTCCAAGGCCAGAGCCTCATCGACCGGCCACGAGGCACGGCGGTTCTCGAGCATCTGGCGGATCGAATCGGGATTTTCACGGATCAGCTTGGGATCGAGCATGATCAGGCCTCCGAAGCGCGCCGGACTTCCCTGAGGAGATCCGCCATCTCCAAAGCGGCGAGGGCAGCCTCGCTGCCCTTGTTCCCAGCCTTGCTCCCGGCCCGCAGCAAGGCCTGCTCGAGGTTGTCCGTGGTCAGGACCCCGAAGGCGACAGGGACTCGCTGCTCGAGCGAAATCAAGGCAAGCCCCTTTGAGACCTCGCCGGCAACATAGTCGAAATGCGGGGTGTCCCCCCTGATCACGGCTCCGAGGGCGACAATGGCATCGTACCGCCCCCCCAGAGCGATCTCCTTAACGGCGAGCGGCGTTTCCCAGGCTCCGGGTACCCAGAACACGTCGATATCCTGCGTTTTGACGCCGTGCCGGATGAGCGCATCTTTCGCTCCGTCGAGAAGCTTGCCGGAGATCAGCTCGTTGAACCGCGAGATGACGAGAGCGAAGCGAAGACCTGAACCGATCAGTTTTCCCTGGAATGTCTGCACTGTTTGATCTCTCCCCTCTGGATACGGCCGTTTATTCCCCCTCGGCCTCGGCCGGGGGTTCTTCAAGATGCAGGAGGTGCCCCATCTTTTCCTGCTTTGCGTGGAGGTAGAATGCGTTGAAGGGATTCGCCGCGACTTCCAGGGGGACCCTCTCGGTGATCTTGAGGCCGTAGCCCTGGAGCCCCACGATTTTCCTCGGGTTGTTTGTCAGGATCCGGATGCTTTTCAGGCCGAGATCGGCCAGGATCTGGGCTCCGACCCCGTAATCCCTCAGGTCTGCATCATACCCGAGGGCCACGTTCGCTTCCACGGTATCAAGTCCCTTTTCCTGGAGTTCATAGGCTTTCAGCTTGTGGAAAAGGCCGATGCCCCGCCCTTCCTGCCGCATGTAGAGGATCACGCCCCGCCCTTCTTCCTGAATGATTTCCATCGCCTTGTGGAGCTGGGGCCCGCAGTCGCACCGGAGAGAGCCGAGGACATCACCGGTGAAGCATTCGGAGTGGACTCGGACCAGCACGTTCTCCTGCCCCGCGACATCGCCCATGACGAGGGCGATGTGCAGCAAGTCCTCGTTCTCGTCCAGGACGAAGTGGTAGGCGTGGGCAATGAATTCTCCGTACGGAGTCGGGAGGCGGACGCTGGCAACCCTTTCGACGAGTTTGTCCCTCAAGTGGCGGTAACGGATGAGGTCCTCAATCGAAACGATCCTGAGGTGGTGGCGTTCCGCGAACTCCAGCAACTGGGGCAGCCGCGCCATGGAACCGTCTTCGTTCATGATCTCGCAGATCGCTCCTGCTGGATGCAAGCCAGCCATTCTGGCCATATCGACGGCGGCTTCCGTATGCCCGGCCCTCTTCAGGACGCCCCCTTTTTTGGCGGCAAGCGGGAAGACGTGGCCGGGGCGCCTCAGGTCCTCAGGCTTTGAGTCGGGGTTTGCGAGGACGCGCGCGGTAAGCGCCCGTTCGGCAGCGCTGATCCCTGTCGTTGTCCCCTCCCTGGCGTCGACGCTGACGGTAAAGGCCGTCCCGTGAGGGTCGGAACTTTCCCTCACCATCAGGTCGAGTTTAAGCCGGCGGGCCTGCTCGAGGGTGATCGGGACGCAAAGAAGTCCCCGAGCGTGAGTAATCATGAAGTTGATGTCCTCGGGGCGCGCCAGTTCGGCCGCCATCACGAGGTCTCCCTCGTTCTCCCGGTCCTCGTCATCGACGACGATGACCATTTTGCCCCTCCGGATGTCCTCCAGGGCATCCTCGATGGGGTGAAAAAGAGATCCTTCCGGTTTGTAGATCAAGCGTTGCGCCTCCTTGCGGGTTGAATTACATCCATCCGTTTTCCCGGAGCGTGTCCCATGTGATTTCCCCCCTGGAAGATCGATCCCGGGGTTCGTTTCCTGCCGGCGCCAGGAAGCGCCGCACGTATTTGGCGATCAGGTCGGTTTCAAGGTTCACCGGGTCGTTGACGGAAAGACTGCCCAGCGTCGTCCGCCGGAGGGTTTCCGGGATCAGGCCCACGGAGAAAAGGCCGGTTTGGGGATCGGCATCGATCACGGTCAGGCTGACTCCGTCGAGCGCGACGGATCCCTTGGGAACGATCAGGCAGGCCAGGTCCTTTCCCGTGGTGAACCTTGCGAGACGGGTTCTTCCCTTTCCCTCCATTCCTTCCAGGAAGCCGATGCCGTCGACATGGCCCGTTACAAGATGGCCGTCCAGCCTGCCCCCCAGCCGCATGGCTCTTTCCAGGTTGACCGGGCTACCCGGGATCAGCTTGCCCAGCTTCGTCTTGCGGACCGTTTCCTCCATCATCTCAACCCTGAAGGAGTCCCTTCCTAGGGAAGTAACCGTCAGACAGGCTCCCATCACCGCAACGGAGTCTCCTGTGGCGAGCGAGGAGGCGATCCCCGGCGCTCGGATTTCCAGTTCCGTGACATCTCCGGCCGAGAGGATCCGGAGGATCGTGCCGACTTCCTCTATAAGGCCGGTGAACATTGGGGTCTGACCTCCAGCCACAGGTCCCCCTCGACCTGCTTTATTCTAGCAGGCGAAAGGGAAATGGCGTCTTCCATGCGTCCCAGCGAAATCTCGCCGGCCAACTGGATTCCTCGACCCAGCAGGGTCGGGGCCAGGAAAAGGGAGTACTCGTCGACCGCCCGGGCCTTGATGAAAGCGCTGATCACGGAACTTCCCCCCTCGACCAAAAGCATTGAGACCCCCTCTGAGGCAAGGGTGGAAAGGACACGGTCCACCGGCAGCCTTCCCGTCGCCTCGTCGAGCGGCAAAAGGAGAACTCGAGCTCCCGCCTGTTCAAGAGCCCGGGCTCGCTCTGGAGGGGCGTTTTCCGCTCCCAGGACAAGGCATCGCCCATCCCCGATCACTTTCGCATTCGGAGGGGTCCGCAGGGAGGTGTCGAGGACGACCCTGAGAGGGGACCGCCCTTCCACGAGCCGGACAGTCAATTCGGGGTCGTCCGAGAGGACGGTTCCCACCCCGACAAGAACGGCATCGTGTTCAGAGCGCAGAAGGTGGGCTTTGCTCCTGGAGAGAGGGCCGCTGATCCATTTGCTTTCCCCTCCCGGAAGTGCGATGTCGCCGTCGAGGCTCATCGCCGCCTTGACGGTGACCCACGGGCGGTTCAGCGTCACCCGGCGGATGAACCCCCGATTGAGCCACCTGCATTCGTCCTCGAGAACTCCCACGAATGTCCGGATCCCGGCCTTTTCGAGGCAGGCAAGTCCCAGTCCGTTCACCTGGGGATTGGGGTCCTGCATCCCGGCGACCACTCGTGCGATTCCCGCCTCCACGAGCAACGGTGCGCAGGGAGGCGTTTTTCCGAAATGGGAACAGGGCTCCAGGTTGACATAGGCAGTTGCTCCGTCAGCCAGGCTCCCCGCCATTTTGAGCGCCTCCACCTCCGCGTGTGGGCCTCCGCAGCGCCGGTGATAGCCCCAACCCACGATCGACTGGTCTTTCACGAGAACGCAGCCAACCCGGGGGTTTGGACTGACAAACCCCGTTCCCCTCTCTGCCAGGCTGATGGCCATCCGCATGTACCGTTCGTCGGCGACCCTGTCAGGTTGTCTCATTCGGATGCTCCTTCCAGATGATCGATGATCCTCCGCGCCAGTTTGACCCCCATCCCCGGAACGGCTTTGGCCAGGTCTTCGGGAGTTGCAGCAGCGATCCGGCCAAGGTTGCCGTATTTTGCAAACAGCGCCGATGCCCGTTTCTTTCCCACTCCGGGGATGTCCTCCAGGGCCGACCTGCGGATTCTCCGGTCCCGTCCTTTCTTGTGGGCGGAAACTGCAAATCGGTGGGCTTCGTCTCTCAGTCTCTGGAGAAGCTGGAGAGCGGCATCTTCTTTTCCCGGCAAGAGAGGGGTCTTGTCAAAAAGAGTGTATACCGCTTCCTCCTGTTTTGCCAGCGCGACAACGGGGATTTCTCCGAGCCCTAGCTCCTCCAGGGTTTCGAAAGCGAAGCGGAGTTGCTGGCCGCCGCCATCGATGACGATGAGCTGCGGTAGGGGATCGTCCCCCTGGAGAGCCCGCGTGTACCGCCTCCGCAGGGTTTCCTGGATGGAACGGAAATCGTCCACCCCCTCCACTTCCCGGATGGTGAATTTTCGATACAGGGAAGGGTTCGGGATGCCCTGTTCGAAAACCACGACAACCCCGTAGGTTTCCTTGCCGGAGAAGTGGGAGATGTCGAAACAGTCGATCCGCCAGGGGACGGAAGAAAGGCGCAGGAGGGATTGCAGCCGGAGAAACGCCTCCCACGTGTCCTTGTCCAGGTCTTCCGGCAGGACACGGTTCCGTTTCTGGCGGGTGTAGCGCCAGACCGCGCGAATTGTGTCCCTTAGCCTGGCGGCCTCTTCGAAGTGCAGTCCTGCGGCCGCCTTGTCCATCCTGTGCCGGAGGCTCTCGACGAGGTCGGTCACCCTGCCGCTCAGGAGCAGGCCGAGGTCCGCGACCACCTCGGCGTAGCGGATTTCCGTGCAGTTGCCCACGCAGGGGGCCAGGCAGCGCTGGAGAGAATGCCTCACGCAGGCCCTTCCCGGGACGGGGGAAACCGGTTCTGGGGAGCGGCAAGTCCTGAGCGGGAAATGGTGCTCGATCAGGCGGAGGAGCTGGCGCAATTCGAAGACGCGGGTGAACGGGCCGAAATAGGAGGCCCCGTCGTTTGTCCGAAACCGAGTGATCTCGATTCGCGGGAAACGTTCCTTCGTCAGTTTGATCCAGGGGTACCGCTCCCCCATCTTGAGGTCGACGTTGAAAAATGGCTGGTACCGCTTGATCAGCCTGGATTCGACGATCAGGGCTTCTGCTTCAGACTCCGTCCGGATAAAGGATAGGTCGCAAACGGATTCGGCCAGCTTTTTCAGCCGCGGGGAAGCGAAACGGTCATGGCGGAGATAGGATGCAACCCGCTTCTTCAGGCATTTTGCCTTTCCGATGTAGAGAACGCGGCCCTGTCCGTCGTGCATCAGGTAAACCCCGGGGCGGCAGGGAAGCGTTCGAATCTTGTCCTTCAGACTGTCAATCGGCAAAGTTTCACTCCGGTTTCCGGACGGGCGGTTGCCCTCCGAACTGGAAAACCCTTTCCGCATAGTATAGGATAGCTCCAGCAAGTCAATGAATCCGGAGGTGCATGCCCATGAAGCTATACAACGATCTGACCCGCCGGAAAGAGGAATTCGTGCCTCTCGTACCGGGAGAAGTTCGTTTTTATGTCTGCGGCCCGACCGTCTATGATTTTTTCCATATCGGCAACGCGCGCCCGTTCATCGTGTTCGACGTGATGCGCCGGTATCTGGAATCAACGGGGATGAAAGTCATTTACGTCCAGAACTTCACCGACATCGACGACAAGATGATCAATCGAGCCCGGGAGCTCAACATCACCGTTTCAGAACTGGCGGATCGGTTTATCGAGGCCTATTACGAGGATGCGGATGCCCTGGGAATCCGCCGGGCGACGGTCAACCCCAAGGCGACCGAGCATATTCCCGAGATCATCGAACTGGTTGAAAGGCTTGTCAGAACGGGCCACGCGTACACGGTGGACGGAGATGTCTATTTCGAGGTCGCCACGTTCCCGGAGTACGGAAAGCTTTCGAAGCAGACGCTGGAGGAGCTGCAATCCGGAGCCAGGATCGAAGTCGACGAAAGAAAGAAGCACCCCCTGGATTTCGCCCTGTGGAAAGCCCGAAAGGAGGGGGAACCCTTCTGGGACAGTCCCTGGGGGCCGGGAAGGCCCGGCTGGCACATCGAGTGCAGCGCGATGGCAATGAAATACCTTGGGGAAACCGCGGACATCCACGCTGGGGGAAGCGACCTCATCTTCCCCCACCACGAGAACGAAATTGCCCAGGCCGAGGCCGCCACGGGGAAACCGTTCATCCGGACATGGGTCCACAACGGCTATCTCCTGATGGACAACGAGAAAATGTCGAAATCCCTCGGGAACTTCCTTACGGCCAGGGAACTGCGGAAGCGGTTTTCCCCCTTGGCAATTCGCCTTTTCATGCTTAGCGCCCATTACCGCTCCCCCATCAACTTTTCCGATGATTCCCTCAGGCAGGCGACCTCGGCGGTGGAGCGCCTGAGAAACTGCTGGACGGCGCTGCAGGAAGCGATCGCCTCAGGGGAAGCTGGCGGCGAGGAAGCCTTGGGTCTGGCGACGGAGATCAAAAGGAACAGGGAACGATTCAGGGAAGAGATGGAAGACGATCTGAACACGGCCGGAGCCCTTGGTGCCCTTTTCGAAGCCGTGAAGGCGATTAACAGCGCTCTTCGGGAAAGGCCCCTTCCCGGAATAGCGGAACTGCGCGAAGCCGAATCCTTCCTGCGGGAGGCCGATGAGATCCTCGGTGTCTTGGGGATTGGGAAGGAACGGGAATCCGGCTTGAACGACGCGGAGATCGAAGACCGGATCCGCGAAAGAGCCGAGGCGAAAAAGCGGAAGGATTTCCAGAGGGCGGACGCGATCCGGTCCGAACTTCTCGAACAGGGTGTCATCCTGGAAGACACGCCCCAGGGGACTCGCTGGAAGAGGCAGATCTGATTTCTCAGGTTGCAGGTCCTAAGGGACAGGAAGGGGAAGCCCCTCCGAGGGGCTTCCCCTTCCTGTTTTTTCCAGACCATGTGCTATCATTGAAACACAGCAGGAAGTTAAAATAGACGAGGAGGGAGGGGAAGGGATGAAGGTCCTGGTGCTGTTTTATTCGATGTACGGTCATGTGTTCCGCCTGGCTCAGGCTGTCGCTTCCGGTGCGAGCGAAGTTCCCGGAACGGAGGTGATTCTCAGGCGTGTTCCGGAGACTCTTCCGAATGAAGTGCTTGAAAAAATGGGAGCCCTGGAGGCCCGCAAAGCCTTCGAGGACGTTCCAGTGGCAACTCTTTCGGACCTTGAGGAGGCCGATGCAGTCATTTTCGGCACTCCGACTCGCTTTGGAAACATGGCGGCCCAGATGAGGGCTTTTCTTGACTCTACCGGCGGGCTTTGGGCGCGGGGGGCCCTGGTTGGAAAGATCGGGGGAGTCTTCACAAGTTCCGGGACGCAACATGGAGGGCAGGAATCGACGATCTTAACTTTCCATGTGACCCTGCTCCACCACGGAATGCTGGTTGCGGGACTCCCCTACGCTTTCAAGGGCCAGATGAACAACGAGGGGATTGTCGGCGGGAGTCCCTACGGCGCCTCCACAATCGCGGGAACGAGCGGCGAACGCTCCCCCGGCGAGGCAGACCTGGAAGGGGCCCGTTTCCAGGGGAAATATATCGCATCCCTCGCCGCCAGCCTGGCTCCCAAAAGGGTCGAGATCCTGGAAAAACTGTGAGACCGGAGGTGTTGCCGGAACTTCGGCGTTTTGCCGGGGCTTCCGGCTTTTTTTTTGCGCTCTTGGAAGTATAATGATCCTTTGTCCGGTTCAGGCCGGGAAAACTTCAATCTGGAAGGATCGGTCAGATGAGAGATCTAGCGAAAATCAGAAACGTTGCCATCATTGCGCACATTGACCACGGGAAAACCACGCTTCTGGATTCCGTGTTCAGAGCCGCTCGCGTTTTCCGGGAGAACGCAAAGGTGGAAGAGCGCGTGATGGACAACAACGAGCTCGAGAGGGAAAGAGGCATCACGATTCGCGCCAAGCATTGCTCGGTGGAATGGAAGGGCACTCTGATCAATATCATCGACACACCCGGTCACGCGGACTTTTCGGGAGAAGTCGAAAGGGTCCTTTCAATGGTGGATTCCGTCCTTCTACTCGTGGATGCCAACGAGGGCCCCATGCCACAGACCCGTTACGTCCTGATGCGCGCCCTGAAGGCCGGTTTAAAACCGATCGTCGTGGTCAACAAGGTGGACCGGCCAAATGCCTCGGTGCAGAGCGCCCTCAACGCCACTTTCGACTTGTTCTTCGAGCTCGGAGCGACGGAGGAACAGGCGGATTTCCCTGTTCTTTACGGATCGGGGCTGCACGGATGGTTTGTCAGGGACCTGGAAAAGGACGAGCGGAAAGGGATGGATGCCCTTTTCGAAACGATCATCGAGAACGTCCCTCCCCCCTCGGGAGATCCGGAAAAACCCTTCCTCCTGCAGGCCACCACGCTGGCCTGGAACGACTATATCGGCAGGATTGGCTGCGGAAAGGTCCTGCAGGGGCGGATCAGGACGGGAGACCCGATCCTTCGGAAGAGCACCGCATGGACGGGACCCGACCGCAAAAACTGGGAGGTCTGCGGCACGGAAAGCGCCAGAGTCACGCACCTCTGGGTTTCCCGGGGGCTGCAGCTTGTCGAGGTGGAAGAGGTCGGAGCCGGCGACGTTGTCTGGATCGCTGGGCCCGAGGAGATCGGGATCGGGGACACGCTGGCTTCCGCGGAGATTCCGGAAGTCGTCCTCCCGCCGCTGACGATTGAGGAGCCGACCGTTTCGATGTTTTTCCTCGTGAACACAGGCCCCTTCTCCGGCAAGGAAGGCCGTGCTGTCACCCTGAGGCAGATTCGGGACCGCCTGATGCGGGAGGCCCGGGTCAACGTCGCCTTGAGGGTTGAGGACATCGGCCGGCCGGACGGCATCAAGGTTTCCGGACGCGGTGAGCTGCACCTGGCCATCCTGATCGAGGAGATGCGCAGGGAAGGGATGGAATTCTGCGTTTCCAGGCCTGAGGTGATCACCGCCAGGGATGAGCAGGGAAACCTGCTGGAGCCGATCGAACAGCTGATCATCGATGTTCCGGAAGAACACCAGGGAGTCGTGATCGAGAAGGTCTCGAAACGGAAGGGCGAATTCACGAGCGTCCAGAACCTGGGCACGGGAATGTTGCGGCTGGAGTTCAACATCCCGACGCGGGGGCTGATCGGGTACAGGAGCGAATTCCTGACCGACACGCGAGGGCTTGGGATCATGTCTTCCCGTTTCATCGGGTACGACCTCTGGCGGGGCGATGTTGCCGGCAGGAGCCGGGGTTCGCTTGTAAGCATGGACACCGGGGAGGCGACCAGCTACCAGCTGGAAAACCTGCAGGAACGAGGAACCCTTTTCATTTCGCCGATGGACCGTGTATATGAAGGCATGGTCGTGGGTGAACATTCCAGGGGCAATGATCTTCCATGCAATCCGACCAAGAAGAAGCACGTGACGAATCACCGGTCCGCCACCAAGGACAACACCGTCATCCTGGATGTTCCCCGGAGGCTGACCCTTGACGCGGCCCTGGAATGGATCGCGGAAGATGAGCTGGTGGAAGTCACGCCGCTTTCCGTCAGGGTCCGGAAGACCATCCTGAACCACGATGCGCGGAAAAAGGCGGCGCGTAGAGCGGGGGCGGAGGAAAACGTCGCGTAGCGGCCAGGAGGGAAAGCCCGTGAAAGAATTTATTTTCAGCGCTCCAACCACCGTGGTTTTCGGCAGCGGATCCGTGGAGACGGTCGCCGACCACGTAAAACGGCTTGGATGCAAGCATCCGTTGATCCTCACCGGACCGAGCATCGGAAGTTCTCCGCTTCTGGATGCGGTGAAACGACCGCTCGAACGGGAGGGGTTCGAATACGGAGTCTTCTGCGGGGTCTCCCCCGAGCCCCCGGCGGAAATCCTGGCCGAAGCAGCAAACCGGATTCGCCAGGAAAGGTACGATCTTCTGATCGGCTTCGGAGGCGGCAGCACGATGGATTTCACGAAAATCGCCTCGGTCCTGTCCCTTCATGACCTGCGGATTGAAGACCTGGCCGGCAACGACCGGGTCCCTTCGAAGGGGCTTCGGACCGTCATGATCCCCACCACTGCCGGAAGCGGATCGGAAGTTTCGCCGGTTGCGGTCCTCTCCTTTCCGGGCGAGGGGATGAAACGGGGAATTGCGAGCCGGTTTCTGATTCCGGATACCGCGATCGTGGATCCTTGCCTGACCCTTGACCTTCCCCCACAAATCACCGCGAATACCGGGGTGGACGCTTTGATCCACGGCATCGAATCCTTCCTTTCGGTCAAGGCAAACCCGTTGAGCCAGAACCTTTCGCTGATGGCTTGCGAGCACCTGTTTACGCACCTTTCCCGCGCGGTGTGTTTCGGCCGGGATCTGGAAGCGCGGGAAGGCATGTCTCTCGGCAGCCTGATCGCGGGGCTCGCCTTTTCGATGGCGGGAACCGCGGCCGTCCATGCCCTTGCCTATCCCCTCGGCGGGCACTTCCATGTTCCGCATGGGGCCGCCAACGCCGTCCTGCTGCTACCGGTCCTCCGTTTCAATCTTTCCGCCTGCAGGGATCGATATGCCCGGCTGGCGATGGCCTTCGGTGTCGCCGAGCCGGCCGATGCGGATCGATCCGCATCGGCCTTTCTGAAGGTTGTAGAGGACTTGATCTGCGAGGCCGGAGTCAAAACGCGCCTTCGGGATCTCGGGATTCCCAGGGAGGCCATCCCCTCGATGGCGGAAGCCGCAATGCGCGAGGTCCGGCTTCTTGAGAACAACCCGCGGCCGGTAACGAAGGCGGATGCAGAACGACTTTACTCCGAGGCCTGGTAAGCCCCCAGGATCGGCTCCAGCCGTTTCAGGATCGGCGCGATGTGGGAGCCCCTCCAGAAGATTTGCCCGCAACCGCTGCAAGCGTTGAAGGAATCGTAATAAAGGCGCGTCATGGGAAGAAGCCGGTCCAGGACCTGTTCCTTCCTCACCGGCATCAGGATCCCGTTGCAATGAAGGCACCGGGAAAAAGGTCTCGCCAGGCGGGCCAGGCCGTATTGGAGAACCACCTCTTCCAGCTGCTTCCAGGGGTCCTCGGCCCGCAAAAGACACCCGTAGGTCACAATGCGACGCTTCAGGAGATTCCGATCCCGCGAAAGGACAACCCGGTTTTCGCGGACAGCCCTGAGGCAGATTTCCCGGTCGTCGAGGCGGGGATCGATTGCGGTGTCGAACCCGATCAGCCGCAGGAGTTTCCCGGTTCCGGCCACGTTGTTGTCCGCGATGAAGGCGACCTCCAGGGATTTCGGTGAATTTTCCCCGCCAGGGTTCCAGGGGGAAGGTCTCGGAGGCGTGTGGGGATAAACCTCGACCCGGTCTTCGAATCGCACCGGGCAGAGGAAATCCGATTCCCTTCCGTTGATCCCGATTCGGGCGACTTCCGTGTGAGGGATCCCAAGGGTTTCTATAAGGTCTTTTGCCGCCCTCGGGAAAGCCCAGACCGGGGGCGGTTTTGCCCTTCCCAGGACGAGTTCTTTCAGGCTCCCGTGAAAGAAGATTTCAGGCATTCGATCGAGGACCTCCACTCTTGTACTGCCTTGGGCAGGGTGGGAAAATGGCCGCATGACCACAAAACCGAAGGAAAAAATCACCCTGCAGGGCGAAATCCATCATGTGACCTACCGCGATGAGCGAACCGGCTACAGCGTCGTCCGTCTCAACGTGCCCAATCTCGAAAGTCCGGTCACTGCCGTCGGTATCTTCCCCTTCGCGGCGGCGGGAGAAACGGTTTCCCTTTCCGGGGAATGGGTGGTCCATCCCCGCTTCGGAAGACAGTTCAAAGTCCAGTCCTGCTTCCCGGTCGTTCCGGCCAGTGCCGCTGGCATCGAGCGGTACCTGGGGGGCGGTTCGATCAAAGGCATTGGTCCGGTGACGGCAAAGAGGATTGTCCGGGCTTTCGGAGACAAGGCGCTGGAAGTCCTTGACCGGGAACCGGACCGGCTCGCCGAAGTCGATGGGATCGGCCCGAACAGGCGCCAGAGAATCCTTTCGGGCTGGAAAGCCCGCAGTGCGGCCCGGGATACCCTGCTGTTTCTCTATTCCGTCGGTGTCTCCACCACCCTTGCGGAAAAGATCCTGCGGCGCTACGGTGACCAGACGGTCAACAGGATCCGGGAAAATCCCTACCGGCTCGCCGAAGAGGTCTGGGGGATCGGCTTTCTCACCGCTGACCGGATCGCTGCAGGGCTGGGATTTAAACCCGACTCCCCGCAACGGATGGACGCAGGGATTCTCCATACGTTGCGAACCCTTTCGGAGGCGGGACATCTCTATTCTCCTCTCCCTGACCTGGTGTTTCGGGCTTCCGAGACCCTTTCGGCTCCGCCTGAATCCATGAGGGAAGCGGTTTCCAGAAATGTTGCCCAAGGGGTCCTGGTCCTCGAGGAGCACCAGGGCGAACAGGCGGTGTACCTGGTTTCCTCCTACCGGGCAGAAACGCGGGTGGCTTCACGGTTGAAGGCCCTTCTTTCTTCTCCTCCGCCCGAGGACGACCCGACGTGCGATCTCGGGGAGTTCCTGCGCAAATTCCCTCTACAGCTCTCTTCAAGGCAGGTGGAAGCCCTTCGCCTGGCGACGCGGAAAAAGGTCCTGATCATTACCGGCGGTCCGGGAACGGGAAAAACCACCCTGGTCCGAGCCCTTCTCCAGTTCCACCGCGGAAAGGGGAAGAAAGTCGCCCTGGCGGCTCCTACCGGGCGGGCCGCCAAGCGGCTGCAGGAAACGACCGGACATCCCGCACGAACGGTACACCGGCTGCTCGAATACCGGGTCCAGGACGGAACTTTCGCCCGAAACGCCGATAATCCCCTGAGTTGCGACCTTTTGGTCGTTGACGAAGTCTCCATGCTCGACGTGCATCTGGCAGCCAGCCTTCTCGATGCGGTTCCATCCGAAGCTTCCCTTATCCTTGTCGGGGACGCGGATCAGCTTCCGTCGGTAGGACCCGGCAACGTCCTGAGAGAGTGCATCGATTCCGGGACCGTCCCACTCGTCGAGCTGAACGAGATTTTCCGGCAGAGTCGCGAGAGCCTCATCGTGATGAACGCCCACCGCATCAGGGACGGGCAGATGCCGGTGTTCGCCCGCCAGGGCGGATTTTCTGGGGGATTCTGTTTCATCCAGGAAGAAGATCCCGAAAAAGTCGCGATGAAAGTCTGCGAACTGGTGACCCAAACTTTGCCCAATCGCTTTGGCCTCGATCCGATGGAGGAGATCCAGGTGCTTTGCCCCATGCACAAAGGCGAAGCCGGAGCGATGGCACTCAACGAAAGGCTGCAGTCCGCCCTGAACGGCGGTGCAGAAGCGTTGCACCGGGGCGGAAGGGTCTACAGGGTCAACGACCGGATCATGCAGGTTCGAAACGATTACGAGAAAGAGGTCTTCAACGGAGACATCGGTCGGATCCTGTCGATCGATCCCGAAGACCAAGTCGCAGTCCTGGCCTTCGACGGAAAAGCAATCCCCTATGCTTTCGATGACCTGGACCAGGTGGTTCCGGCCTATGCGATTACCGTTCATAAATCCCAGGGTTCCGAGTACCCGGCGGTGGTTCTTCCCTTGACAACCCAGCATTACCTGATGCTCCAGCGGAATCTTCTCTATACGGCCCTGACGAGGGCCAAGCGGTTTGCCGTCCTCGTGGGGACGAAAAAAGCCGTGAACATCGCCGTCAGGAACGATCGGGTCCAGCGTCGTTTTAGCAGGCTGGCCTGCCGTTTGACAGGAACCTGCTGCTCCTAAAGCAATTCGACGATCTCGCCTGGGGAGATCGCAAGGGAAAGGCTCCATGCCCCCCGGCCGCGTCTTTCCAGCCGGATGAGTCCTCCCGGGGCCATGGGAAACGCGTCCGCGTCCGGGCGGCCGCAGAGCAGCAGGCCGGCGAGCCTGGGAAGAAACGGGGCGTGTCCCGAGATGAGCCGGTCTTCAGAAAACGTTTCCACCTCTTGGAGAAAAGCCTCCGGGGAATCCTTGGGGGACAGGCCCTTTCTCTGTTCGATCCTGACAGGGATCCCGAGCTCCTTCAAGATTCGTTCGGCCGTCTGCCTGGCCCGCAGCTTTTCGCTGCAGAGGCAAAGCCCCGGTTTTGCCCCGATCGCCTTCAGGAACTGCCCTGTCAGTGCCGCCTCCTGATTCCCTCTCGACGAAAGCGGCCTTTCGGGGTTAACCGCTTCATCGACCGCTTCCCCGTGGCGGACGAGGTAAAGGAACATCGATCTCACGCTCCTTCAGAATTAGACTCCTGGCCATACACGCAAGACTGCCCTGCAGGGAGTGCCCTCCACTCCCTGCAGCTTGAGGGGGAAAGCGTGGAGATAGGCATGGCGTTGCTTGACCGCGTTAAGGTTGACGAGTCCTTCCAGAATCAGTATCCCGCGACGGCATAGATGCAGGTTGACCTCGAAATTTTCCGTGTTCCGGGACTCAAGTCCCACTGAGTCGATCCCGATCATCCGGAAGGAAGTCCTTTCCGTCAGGAAGATGGCTGCATCCAGGGAAAGGCCGGGACGCCGGAGTGGGTCCAGAGCCCCAGTGGCAAGAACCTCTTCCATGTGGCCTGTCCGAAGGATCAGAACAGGCAATCTCCTCTCCCTCGGCCTGATCAAGCTTTCGAGTTCCTTTGCCGTTGTGTCGGTGCCCCTCTTTTCAAGATCGATAATGACACAGGGGCCCTCGAAGTCTTCGAGAGCGAAGGAGTCGATCGTTTTTCCCTTCTCCAGGAAGTAATGAGGTCCCTGGATATGGGTTCCACTTTGTGTACAAAACGTCAGATCGTAGACGAACTCGCGGTTTTTCCCTGTCACACGGTTGAAAGGGCCCTTTTTACTCACGGCCGGGTTCCCCGGAAAAACGAATTCTTCCATTCCCTGGGAAACGTCGACAAGAACGGACCGATCGATTCGTTTCAGGACCATTTCAGCTTGTTGTGTTCCTTGACGAACGCCTCGACCTTCTGATATTCCTCGAGTTCTTTTTCGATCTCTCGACGGCGCTCTTCAAGTTTCCTTTCCAGCGTTTCCATCAAACGCTCGTTGAACTCCTTCGCGTCGCGGTTGATCTGTTCGACATAGAAACTCAGGGATTCCACTTCTCTGCGGGCCCGGTCAGAGGCGTTTTCGATGGGGATGGCCAGAACCACGCAGCCGTCTGAAAGGTTCCCTACCGGGGCCGGGCCGTTCGTGCGGGTGGGGATGTAGTCGAAGAGGGATTCTGGGCCGACGTAAGGGATCGAGAGGATCACGTGGCTTTTGTAGATCGGGACGGGGCGTCCGTTCTTTTCCATGCGCCCGACCTCGATCTTTTTCAGCTCAGAAAGCTTCATCCGGGTGAGGTCGACATCGATATGCCCGATGCTGTATCGCCGGTAAAGAGAATCGACGGTTTTCTGACGGCCCACTTCGACCACTTCCGGAAGCTCCAGGCGTTTCACGTCGTCCTCGATCTCGCTCAGGATCATCGAAAAGCGTTCTTCGATTTTTTTCTCGGAAAAAAAGCTTTTCATTCCGTATCCCCTCTCCGGAAGAATTCCTTCTCCAAGATTAGCACACATCAAGGCCCTTGCTAGAAAAAAAGCGCAACCCCGAAAGGAGGCTGCGCAACCGAACAAATGGCGGAGGCGTGTGGGAATCGAACCCACCGAGGCGGCCTTGAAGCCACCCCCGCCGGGTTTGAAGCCCGGGGTCATCACCAGACAGCACTCGCCTCCGTGATTGCTGACTATTGTAGGGAAAGGTCCTGTTCCTGTCCAGATGAACCGGCCTCGCTCCCCTGAAAGGGATTCTCCCGGATGCGGCGTGCCTTTGCCCGGATTCGCGTCAGGGCGTTTTCAACCTTTTTGGGCTCCCAGCCCAGCAATTCGGCGGCGCCTGCGCTCGACCCCGTGTAGAGATAGGCATCCAGGCAAATCATTTCAAAAGGGCTTAACCGGCTGAAGAGAGAGTTTCTTGCCCGGTGCAGGTCGATCCTTTCTTCCGGGGCAACCTCCACGGCCAGGTTTTCCAGCTCTTCGTCCGTTAGGGAATGGGAAGTTTTCTGCTTCCGCAGGAAGGTGATCATCCGGTTCCGGGCGCATCGCCGGGCAAACGCCTCGAAGGTCCCGCGTTCGGGGTCGTAGGAAGAAGAAGCCAGGATGAGGCCGAGAAATCCCTCCTGGGCCAGGTCCTCCCTCAAGCGTGCATCGTAAGGGGCCAAGGCGCGGGCAATTTTCAGGATCATCGGTGCAAGCTCCACCAGGTCTTTTTTCCCGACCGGTTCGTTCTTACGGCCAAAACGGTCTCCGTAGGATTCCTCAGGATTTCTCCCATCCGTTTCCAAGCGGTTCGATCACCTCCCTGACAAGCGGCAGCACGGAGGCCGAGTCCGAAACGGCATAGGCCTCCCCCAAAAGAGCAAGGGCGGTGGGATCTCCTGGGCCGTTGCGATGGTAGACGGCGAAGACGGGATCTCCCGGTGAAACCCCTTCTCCGATTTTCACCAGGACCTCGATGGCGACTTCAGCATCGATGGAGTCTTCCATTTTCCGACGTCCTCCCCCCAGGTGGCGCAGTGCGTTCCCGATCCGTTCTGTTTCAAAGGAGGCGAGCACTCCTTTCCTTGGGGAGCGAATGAGGCTTTTGACCGGGGCTAGAGGCAGTGCCCGTTCCGGCTCGTCGATGCAGAGCGTCTGTCCTCCCTGGGCCTCGAGAAGCAGCCGGAAGCACTCTAGGGCTTTTCCCGCTGCCAGGGCTTTCTGGCAACGATCCTCTCCTTCCGGAAGGTTCTTTGCCTTTCCCGCCAGGAAGACCATCGCGCCCCCCAGGCGAATGCAAAGGTCCCTCGTATCCGGGGGGCCGGCGTTCTTCAGGACGTCGATGGCTTCGCGAACCTCGGCTGCATTCCCGACCCAGCGGCCCAGGGGCTGGTCCATTCCGGAGATCAGCGCCAAGCTCCGGTGCCCGAGAGCGAGGGAAAGATCCACAAGCTGCCGGGCCAGGGCCCGGGAGTCTTCGAGCGTCCGCATGAAGGCCCCGTTGCCGGTCTTCACATCGAAGACAAAGGAGCGGCCGCCCCCAGCGATCTTTTTGCTCAGGATGCTGCTGGCGATCAGAGGAATGGAGGGAACCGTTCCCGTGACGTCACGGAGCTCGTAGAAGCGCCTTTCCGCCGGTGCCAGTTCGTCCGAGTGGCCGCTAATGGCGCAGCCGATCGTTTCCACCTGGTGGACGAATTCTTCCCGGGTGAGATGCGTCCTGAATCCTTTGATGCTTTCTAGCTTGTCCACCGTTCCGCCGGTGAAGCCCAGTCCCCTTCCGCTGAGTTTTGCCACGGGGACGCCGCAACTGGCGACAAGGGGAACCAGGACAAGGCTGGTCTTGTCCCCTACGCCTCCCGTGCTGTGCTTGTCCACGCAGGCCAGGGACTCGGGGAACCTCACCACGCTGCCCGAGGTCGCCAATTCAAGCGTGAAGGCCATAAGCTCCTTCTGGCTAAGCCCGCGGAAGAAAACGGCCATGAGCCAGGCAGAAGTCTGGTAATCAGGGATCTCCCCCGCCTGGAAGGCCCGGACGAATTCCCGGAGCTCCTCAGGAGAATGCTCCCTGCCATCGCGCTTGTTCTCGATCAAACGGGGCATGTCAAGCACGGTCTTCCTCCAGTTTCCGGATGAGTCCCTCTACGAGGCGCAGAAGCGAGGCCGAGGATTTTTCCATTTCGTCCAGAACCTCCTGGTGCGTGAGGGTTTGCCCGGTCATTCCCGCCGCCGGGTTCGCGACACAGGAGAGCGCGCAGGTTCTCATTCCCATGTGGCGGGCTACGATCACTTCCGGAACCGTCGACATTCCCACCAGGTCGGCACCCAGGATGCGGGCCATGCGGATCTCGGCGGGAGTTTCAAACGAGGGCCCGGTGAAGGCCACGTACGTCCCCCGCTTGAGGAGGATTCCGTTTTCACGGGCCGCCTCCTCGGCCAAAAGCAGCAGTTCGGGATCGTAGGCGCGCACCAGGTCGGGAAAACGGGGGCCCCACTCCTCCCGGTTCGGTCCAATAAGCGGGTTGGTGCCGAGCAGGTTGATGTGGTCGTGAATGAGAACGATGTCTCCTGTCCTCAACCCGTGATGAATCCCCCCGGAGGCGTTGGTCGGGATGTAGTAGGGAATTTTCCATGCCCCGTAGACACGGGTTGAAAAGGTGACCTCCTTCATGGAGTATCCCTCGTAATAATGGACCCTTCCCTGCTGAATGACCACCCTTCTTCCCCCCAGGCGGCCGAAAACCAGCCGGGCGGCGTGCCCTGGGGCGGTTGAAACCGGCCAATGGGGGATCTCCGCGAAAGGGATCGGCATCGGGTCTTCCAGCCGGTCAGCCAGGCCCCCCAACCCCGATCCGAGAACGATGGCGGCAAGGGGGCGGTCCGGTACCCTTTCCTTAAGCCACGCGAGGGCCGCTTCCACCTTTTCCGGGTAGCTTTCCAAAGGGTTCTCCTCCTTTCCCAGTGCCTTCTAGCTTCTAGGCTCTTGGATGACAGCGGTCGTAGATGTCCCGCAGCTCGGTATCGAAGTGGGTATATCGCTCCGTCGTGCCGATCGAGGCATGACCCAGGAGTTCCTGCAGGGTTCGCAGGTCCATGCCCCGTCTCAAAAGATGGGTGGCGAAAGAATGCCGGAGAATGTGCGGATGGAGCCGCGACAAGGAGATCCCGGCTTTTTGTCCCCTTTTCTGGACGACGCGCCAGACGTCTTCCCTTCTCATGGGGTTCCCCGAGCGGGTGGTGAAAAGGACTTCCCCAACCGGCCTGAAAAGGGGGCGGGTTTCGGAAACGAACCGTTCCAGGACGGACCGACAGGTCCCGACGAGGGGAACGATCCGTTCCTTGTCCCCCTTTCCGGTGACTCGAAGGAATCCGCCAGAAAAATCCACGTCCGGCAGCCTGAGCCCGCAGGCTTCGCTCGCCCTGAGCCCGCAGCCGTAAAGGGTTTCGATGAGGGCCCTGTCCCTTCTGTCCATCGCGGAGGTTCCTGCGCAGGCCTGGATGATCCGCTCGACCTCGCCTTCTCCAAGGATCTGCGGGAGTTTTTTTTCCTTTGCAGGCAGGGGCAGTCTTTCTGAATCGGGCTGCCGGTATCCCTCTTCCTCCAGGAAGCGCTTCCAGGTCCTGAGGGCCGCCGCATGGCGCTGGATGGTGCTCTTCCTTTTCGATTGAGAGGCGAGATGCCGCAGGTAGCGGGCGAGTTCCGCGGAATCGGGGACTTCGTCCTCGATTTTCGACATCCTCCTGAAGGCCAACCAGCTTTTCAGGTCCGCACGATAGGAGGCCACCGTGTTCGCGCTGGCCCCGCGTTCGAACTCAAGGTATTCGCAAAAGGCCTTAAGACGGTCTTCGGGTTCGCCGGGCAATTCTCATTCCTCCAGAAAACAAAAAGGGCAGGCGAAAAACCGCCTGCCCAAAGTAAAGCAGAAATTTCATTTTTTGGCGAGATACCAGGCCAGCGCGGCTAGGGTCTTGGCGTCACGAATTCGGCCGCTGTCAAGCAGAACCGGGATCTCGTCTTTCGGGACGGTCAGGATTCGGATAAATTCGTCCTCGTCGGGGTCGAGCCTCGATTCGACTAGGCCGGAAGCGTAGAACAGCGTCACCCGCTCGTCACTGAAGCCCGGCGAAGTGAAGAACGTCCCCCACTCCTCCAGGTGTTCCGCGTCGAAACCGATCTCTTCCTGCAGCTCCCTGCGGGCGGCATCGCGGGGCGACTCGCCCGGATTCAGGATCCCTGCCGGAATTTCCAGGATTTCCTGCCGGATGGCGTCCCGGTACTGCCGGATCAGGAGGACACTTCCGTCATCCGCGACCGGCAGCATCGCCACGGCCGGAAGATGCTCGACGATTTCCCGGACAGCGAGCCTGCCCGAGGGCAGACGGACCTCGTCCAGCCGAAGGTTGAGGATGCGTCCTTCGTACAACTTGCGGCTGTGCAGGACAGACCATTCCCCCGCCATGTCCCGTCTACTGGCCTAGCGCTTTCCGGGCGATTTCGACCCCCCGGTCGAAGGCGGTCATGTTGATTTCCACGAGGGCGGCCTTCTTCTTGCCCATCAGCTCGGCGAGGGTTTCCTTGCATCCTTCGACCGAAACTAGGTCGCTTGCCGCGGCAAGTGCCCCGAGGGTCACGACGTTCGCCACTTTTTCGTTCCCGAGTTCCAGGGCGATGCTGTTGCAGGGTACGGGAACGACCCGGATGTCCGTCCGGGGCTGGGGGTAGGTGACCAAATCCGAGTTGTAAAGAAGGGTCCCGCCACTCTTGAGGTCCGGCTCGAACTTCGCGAGGGAGGGCTGGTTCATGATCACCAGGCAATCCGGATGCGGAACGACCGGCGATCCGATCTCTTCATCGCTGATCGCGACGCTGCAGTTGGCGGTTCCCCCTCGCATTTCCGGCCCGTAGGACGGGATCCAGGTGACGTAGCGCCCTTCTTTCATTGCCGCGTGTGCGACAATCTGGCCGAGGAGCAGAACTCCCTGGCCCCCAAATCCGGCAGCGATCAGACCGCGCAGAAACTTAGCCATGATCTTTCTCCCCCTTCTATTCCGGCGTCTTGAAGACGCCCAGCGGGAATTCGGGCATCATGTGCTCTTCTAGCCAATTGGTGGCGTCCACGGGGCGCATGCCCCAGTTCGTGGGGCAGGTGGAGAGGATCTCCACAAAGGAGAACCCTTTCCCTTCGATCTGCGTCTGGAATGCTTTGGTCAGGGCCTCCTTGGCCTTGATGGTGTACTTGGGTTTTGCAACGCTCACGCGGGTGATGTATGCGGGAGCCTGAAGGGTCGCGAGCATCTCGCACATGCGGATCGGGTATCCCGCCAGCTTCGGGTCCCTGCCGAGAGGACAGGTTGTGGCCTTTTGGCCGACCAGCGTCGTTGGGGCCATTTGTCCCCCCGTCATCCCGTAGATGGCATTGTTGATGAAGATGACGGTGATCTTCTCCCCTCGGTTGGCCGCGTGCACGATTTCAGCCATCCCGATGGAAGCGAGGTCGCCGTCTCCCTGGTAGGAAAAGACAACGCTGTCGGGAAGAAGGCGCTTGCAGGCGGAGGCGACGGCGGGAGCCCGGCCGTGAGCCGCCTCGTAGGAATCCACATTGATGTAGTTGTAGAGGAAGACCGAGCAACCGACAGGCGCCACGGCAACGGTCTTTTCCTGGATCTGCAGCTCGTCGATGACTTCTGCGATCAGCCGGTGTGCGATCCCGTGGGTACAGCCTGGGCAGTAATGGGTCGTGACATCGATCATGGATTTCGGCTTCTCGAAAATCTTTGTTTCTTTCATGGAAGGGCCCCCCCCTATCGCCCCAGGGCCTTTCGGACCTGGTCCTTGATCTCGTCGACCGAAGGCGTCATGCCTCCGACGCGTCCGTACATGGAAACCGGACGCTCCTTGCCTACCGCAAGCCGGACGTCCTCCACCATCTGTCCGCAGCTCATTTCTACGGTCAAAATCTGCCGGACGGAGGCCGGGAGGTTTTCCAGCGGTTCGTAGGGGAAGGGGAAAAGGGTGATGGGGCGGAAAAGTCCGACCTTGACGCCTTCTCCGCGCAATTCGTTGATCGCCGTGCGCGCGATTCGGGCCACGGTCCCGTAGGCCGCGATCAAGATCTCCGCGTCGTCCATGAGATAGCCTTCAAAGCGCTTTTCGTGCTGGGCCATCTGGGCGTACTTGGCCTGGAGCTTCCAGTTGTGGGCCTCCAGTTCCTCGGGGTCGAGGTAGAGGCTCTTGATCAAGGCCCTGCTCCCTCGCTGCTTCATGTAGCCCACGGCCCATTCAGCCGGGTCGGGAAGTCCTTCCGAGCGGGTTTCCTTGAATTCGACGGCCTCCATCATCTGTCCCATGAAACCGTCTGCCAGGACCATCACGGGGTTGCGGTACTTCTCGGCGAGGTCGAAGGCCAGCATCGTGAGATCAACCGCTTCCTGGACCGTGCTGGGGGCAAGGACCAGGAGACGGTAGTCTCCATGTCCGCCTCCACGGGTCGCCTGGAAGTAGTCCGACTGGGAGGGCAGGATCCCACCCAGGCCTGGACCCCCTCGCATCACGTTCATCAGGACGCAGGGAAGTTCGGCCCCCGCGATGTAGCTGATTCCCTCGGACATGAGGGAAATGCCCGGGCTGGAAGAGGAGGTCATCACCCTCTTTCCGGTGCCGGCCGCCCCGAAAATCATGTTGACCGCTGCGACCTCGCTTTCGGCCTGAAGGTATACGCCGCCGATTTCCGGCAGTTTTTTGGACATGTATTCGGGGATTTCGTTCTGGGGGGTGATGGGGTATCCGAAGAAATACTTGCAGCCCGCATGAATTGCCGCTTCAGCTAACGCCTCGTTGCCTTTCATCAGGAAACGCTTGCCCATCAGGGTTCACCTCGCTCTAGGCATTGCAGGCCTTGTCGTCTTCCAGCCGGAAGACTTCGAGGACCACGTCCGGACAGGTGATCGCGCACATCCTGCAGGCGATGCACCCCTCCTTGAACTGCTCCACAGGCCGATAGCCCTTTTTGTTGATCTTGTCGGAGATCCTGAGGACTTTCATTGGACAGGCTGCCACGCAGAGACCGCAGCTTTTGCATCGTTCCTCGTTGACCCCGACGCGTCCCTTTGCCATCACATGCCACCCCTCTCCCAAGGTAATAGGATGTATCTGGAAACCGGCCACAGGTTGACCTTCCTGCCTTCGAACCGGCGTTCCGCCTCTTTCATCGCGCTTTCGGGCACTCCCACAAAGAGGATTGGAAGCCCCATTTTCTCTGCCGCGGCGAGTGCCGTTTCATACCCCTGCAGGACATCGTCCAGGGTTGTCTCGGACATCATGTGGGAGTTGCTGATGACGGCAGAGACCTTCAGGCCGCTGACCCTCTCGATCGACCGGATCATCGCCTCGATTCCCTCGACCGTCGAGGTCTGGGGACGGTAGGCGTTGACGATGGCCAGAAGGTTGTAGCCCGCCTGTTCCATGCGCGGGGCGAACTGGGTCAGGGCCATCGCTCCCCTCGGATCTCCCCCGATGTCGATCAGGAGCCTCCCCGGGGCGTCAAACGCCCGATCGACTTCCGGCGAAATGGACGGGAGATCCGACCACTGTGTTCCTTTGAAAGGAAGGATTACCGACAGTCCCATTTTTTTCAGGAGGGAAGAAACTTCCCGGATGCAGAAATAGGGGTTGATGATGTCCACGTCGGCGACCGTGACCGTTTCCTCGCGGTCGAGAAAGGCATTGGCGAGGTTCAGAAGCCATTCGGATTTCCCGGATCCGAGGGCTCCAACGACGGCAATCACTTTCTCCCAGGAAAAACCGCCCAGGCCTGTCAGAAGATCGTGCCCCTTCCTCTTGGCACCGCTCATTCGAATTGGTCTCCTTCTTTGATCCGGCTTCCCCTGGCCCACTCGTCACCCCTGAGGATTCCCCGGCCTTCCGGTTGAACCTCGAGCAGGACGACCCCCCCGCTTGAGCATGCCACCACGGGAAATCCCTGTTCAAAGCCCGTTATCCTTCCCGGGTTGGCGCAGGGGCCGTCGATCGAGCGAGTCTTCCAAATTTTCAGGCGCTTTCCCGAAAAAAAACAGTGAACTCCCGGGGACGGGTTCAGGGCCCTGACACGGTTGTGCACGACCGGCGCGGGATCGCTCCAGGCTAGGCGCTCCTCGGTTTTGCTGATCTTGGGAGCGAAAGTCGCGGCACTCTCATCCTGCGCAATGTATTCTGCATAACCGCCACGGAGATATTCTAAGCTTTTTAAAAAAATCTGGCTACCCTCCCGCGCCAGAATTTCCGACAGTTCGCCGGCTGTCGTTTCCAGCCCCACGGGGACCGCTTTCTGCAGGAGGATCGGGCCCGCGTCCATTTTCTCCACGAGTCGGAACAGCGTTACACCTGTCTGCGTTGCCCCATCCATGAGTGCACGCTGGATCGGGGCGGCTCCGCGGTAGGCGGGAAGAAGGGAAGGGTGGATGTTAAGACATCCCATGCGTGGGCCGTTGAGCAAGGGCTCGCGGATGAAACGGGAAAAGTCGACGATCAAGGCAAGATCGGGTGGATTTGCCAGGATGTCTTCCCGGAGGACAGGATCCGCGGAGGGTTGAGAAGAATGGATCGGGGAGAAGCCGAGGCTACGGGCCTGCTCCTCGAGGGGGGTAGGCCGAAGGGCCCTTCCTCTTCCAGCCGGGGACGGAGGAAGGGTGACGACCTTTTCAAAGCGCAGGTGAGGTGCGATCTCCCGGAAACAGAGAGCCGCGAAATGACCGGAGCCGAAAAACCAGACGTTCACGGCTTCCTCCTCTCCTCCTTCGAACGTTTGAGAAGCTTTTTCCTCACGATTTCCCGCTTGAGGGGGCTGAGGTGGTCGATCATCAGGCGTCCGTCCAGGTGATCGATTTCGTGGCAGAGCGCCCTGGCCAGAAAGCCGTCGGCTTCGAGTGAAAAGGGCTTTCCCGCCTCGTCGACGGCTTCGACTCGAACCTTCAGGGGTCTCCGGATCTTCTCGAAAATTCCCGGAAAGCTCAGGCATCCTTCCTCTCCTGCCTGCTCTCCTTCCGTGCCTGTAATTCTGGGGTTCACCAGGATCAGGCGATGCTCTTTCCAGGAGATGACGCAGACGCGCAGGTTTTTGCCCACCTGCGTGGCGGCCAGGCCGACCCCGTCGTAGGCCAGCATGGTTTCCCAAAGGTCCCGGATGAAATTCCCCAGCTCTTGATCGAACCGTTCCACTTCCTTCGAGGGTTCACGGAGGGCCGGATCCGGGTAGACCAGGACTTTCAGAAGGCTCATGGGATTCCTCCTTTTTAACAGAGGCACGCCGGCCGCTCCTGTTGCGGCCGGCGTTTACAACATTATAAGACAATATTTCAGGAATCGAGAATATCCCTCAGAACATCTCCGATCGTGACGGAGGTGTCGTCGGGCTGGTAGGCCGGTTCATGTGTCTTCCGGGGTTCAGGGCCGCGCTTGCGGCGTTCCTCGTCGCGGGTCTTGCGTTCCTCCTCGCGATGCTTCCTCTCCTGCTCGTCCTCGATGGCGCTCAGGCTTAGGCGGATCCGCCGTTCAGCCGGGTTGACTTCCAGGATGCGGGCGACGATTTCCTGCCCCTCCTGGAGGACATCTCCCGGTTTTTCGACTCGCTGGCGGCTCAGCTGGGAGATGTGGATCAGCCCTTCGACTCCCTCTTCAAGCTGGACGAAAGCACCGAAATCAGCGAGGCGGACGACCTTGACGGGAACGTCCTGCTTCGGCTTGTACCGTTCCTCCACCCCGTTCCAGGGATCGTTCAGCTGCTTGTAGCCGAGGCCGATCCGCTTGCGCTCCGTGTCGATTTCGAGGACTTGCACTTCGACGGATTGCCCCTTCCGGAGGACCTCCTTGGGATGCTTGATCCGGTGCCAGCTCAGGTCTCCGATGTGGATAAGCCCCTCGATCCCGGGCTCGATTTCGACGAAGGCTCCGAAATCCGTGAGGTTGGTCACGGTGCCGGTGGTGCGGTCACCGATGTGCCAACGCTCGGAAACGGTTTCCCACGGATCCGGAAGGGTCTGGCGAATGCTCAGGGAAATTCGGTTCGTTTCCCGGTCGATGCCGAGCACTTTGACTTTGACGGTATCCCCGCGTTTGTACTGTTCGCGCGGCTTCACGTTTCGCTGCCAGGCGATCTCGCTGATATGGACAAGTCCTTCCATGTCGTTCCCTAGGGAGACAAAAATGCCGAAAGACGTAATGCTGCTGATGGTTCCTTCGACGATGTCCCCTTCCTTGACCCTGGCGTAGAAGGCTTCCCTCTGTTCCAGCGTCTCGCGCTCCACCAGTTCTCTGCGGGAAAGGACGAGGCGTCTCTTGTTTCGCTCCTTTTCAAGGATCTTGACATTGAAGGTCTCCCCCACGAAACGGCCGGGATTGACCGCCCGGCCCTCCTGGGCCAGGTGCGAAATGGGAATGAACCCCTCTATGCCGCAGCAGTCGACGATCAGGCCACCCTTGATTTTCCTCAGCCCGGTCACTGAAAGGATTTCGTTCTCCGCGGCCTCCTTCTCGATGCGGCTCCAACGCTCGTCGAACTCGGGCCTCCAGCGGCTCACGACCAGCTGGGCCTCCTCACCCTGACCGACGTTGACGACCTGGACCCGGACCTTGTCGCCTTTCTGGGGTTCGGAAGCCGTGTCCACCAAGACTCGATGGGTCCATTCCGAACGGGGGAGGAAACCCTCGCACTTGTAATTGACGTTCACCAGCCAGCCCGTTTCGGTCGAGCCGACGATTTCCCCTTCAACAATCTTTCCCTTGTGGATTTCCTCGCTGAGATAGCCGTCATACAGGCTCTCCATGCTTTCCTTGTTGACGTCGTTCGTTTCGTGGTTCGCGTTCACCATTTCCTCAACCATTTCGATCCTTCCCCCTTGGCGACCGTGCGCTCTCAAGTGTTGAAATCAGTTCCTGAATCAGCCAGTCCGGCGTGCTCGCGCCGGCGGCGATTCCGATCTTTTCCTTTCCCTGGATCCATCCCCCCCCCAATTCATCAGAATGCTCGATCCAAAGCGTGGGAACCCCGCATCCTTTCGAGATTTCCACGAGCTTTCCCGTGTTGGCGCTGTTCCTACCCCCGATGACGATCATTCCGTCCACCCGGGGTGCAAGTTCCATGACCGCCTGCTGTCTTTCCAAGGTCGCGCTGCAGATCGTATTGTAGATCCTCAACTCGGCGGCCTGGGCCGCAAGGGCCTGGACGATCTCCTGCAGCACGGACACCTTCTGGGTTGTTTGGCAGACGACCCCTGTTTTTTCCTTTTTCAGGTCCGCCGGGATGTCCGCGACCCGGCTAACAACACAGGCGCCGTTTCCGGCGTATCCCAGGATTCCGCGGACTTCCGGGTGGGCGGCATCGCCGACGACGACCAGCCGGTACCCCTCCTGTCTCAAGAAGGCGGCCTTTTCCTGGACGTTCCTCACGAAGGGACAGGTTCCGTCCACGATGACCGCCGTTCGGCAGGACAGGCAATCGCGGACCTCTGGGGAGATTCCGTGGGCTCGGATGAAGGCGGGTTGACCGGAAGGGATTTCGCCTGGGGTTTCGACGACGATCAGGCCGAGGTTCTGAAGCCGCTCGATTTCCTGGGGGTTGTGGATGGGGCTTCCGAGGCCGTAAATCCTGCCGTGTTCCTTTAGCGCGTTTTCGAGTTCGAGAAGGGCTCTTCTGACTCCGAAACAGAGACCCGTGGGTCTCGCCACCGTCACTTTCAACACCGACCGCCTCGCTGGCTTTCCGCGATTGTCCTGAGGATCTCCCGGACCTGGAAGACGCTTTCGGAACGAGTCATATCATACCACACGGCGGGTTCGAACTTGGAAAACCACGTCATTTGCCGGCGGGCAAACGCCCACGTCGCGTGGATGATCTTTTCCACCGCCTGGTCGAGAGCGATCCTGCCCCTCAAAGAGGCGACGAGCTCGCGGTAACCGAGCCCCTGCATCGAGGGGTAACGTTCGTCGATTCCCCGTTCCAGAAGCGAGGCGACTTCCTCCAGGAATCCTTCCTCCATCTGCGCGCGCACGCGGTCTGCGATCCGTTCTCGCAGGTCCTGCCTGGAGCGGGTCAACCCGATGTAGAGAACCTCCGCGGGAACGGCCATCGGTTCCCGGGTGCGGAAGGCGAGAGAGGGTGGCTGGCCTGTCAGTTCGTAGATCTCGAGTGCCCGGACGATGCGGACCCCGTCGTTGGGGTGGATCCGGGAAGCGGTGCTTTCATCGATGGCCCGCAGCCGCTTGTGAAGGGCCTCTTTGCCTTCCGACCGAAGGGATTCCTCAAGCCTCAGGCGGACGGCGGGGTTCGAGGGAAGGTCTCCTGTAAGGATTCCCGAAAGGAGGGCCTGAAAATAGAAGGGAGTTCCGCCCACGAGAAGGACGTTCCTTCCCCTTGCGCGGATCTCCCGTATCGCGGCCTCGGCCAGTTCCACGAACCGGGAGGCTGAAAACCGTTCCGTCGGTTCTGCAACGTCGATCAGGTGATGGGGGACTCGCTCGCGCTCCTCCCGGGTCGCCTTGGCGGTTCCGATATCCAGAAGCCGGTAGACCTGCCGTGAATCGACGGAAACGATCTCCGCTGAAAGGGACTCGGCCAGCTCCAGGCTGAGGCGTGTCTTTCCCACCGCGGTTGGGCCGATGATGGCGCATAGGAAGGGCTTCTCTTCGAAGGGCATCTCAGTCCCTCCTCCCGAAGTGTCGTCGGATGGCGGAACCGTCTAGACGGAGGAAAGCCGGTCTGCCGTGAGGGCAGGTCCGCGGGTTCTGCCCCGAGAAAAGCTGCCGCCACAGAGAAAGGGCCTCTTCGGGGCCGATTCTGTCCGTAAGCTTTATCGCCCCGTGGCAGGCAGCGTAGGCCCAGCGGCGGGCAAGGCGGACATCCAGCGGGTCTTCCGGGTTTTCGTCCAGGGCGGTGATGGTGCTTCTCAGCAGGTCTTCCGGCGAAACCGATTCCAGTCCAGGAAAACAGGGGACGGCTTCCAGCGAGGGGAGACCATCGGCCTCTCGTTCGAAACGGAAGCCCAGCTCCGCCAGGCGGGAACGATGCTCCTCCACTCCCGCAGCCAGGCTGGGGGAGAGTTCCGTTTTCAATCCGAGCCGCTGTGAGGGGAAAGGATTTCTCAGGGCTTCCCGCAGACGATCGTAAAGGATTCGTTCGTGTGCGGCATGGGGATCCACGAGCACCAGGTCGTTGCCTTCGGAAAAAACCAGGAACCCGTCCGAAACGCTCCCGAGGAAACGGGCACCCGCCGCTTTAGGACACATCTCGCAATGCTCCTGCGGTGCCGTTTCGACGGAAAGGGGACCTCTCTCTTCCCTCGGGGCGGCTACGCGCGGCCAGGGAAGTGCCAGGGCAGCCCTTTCCAGGCCGGGTGCGTTCTCTTCGGCGGGAAGCTCCTTCCGGATGGGCAATTCCGGGCCGGGAGCCAAAAGGGCTTTCGCGGCACCATGAACCGCCTCGAAGATGACGCTGGAATTGCGGAACCTCACCTCGGCCTTGGCAGGATGGATATTGACGTCCACTTCACCCGGGGGACAATCGACCAAAACGACCCAGTCCCCGGAGATTTCCGGTCCCAGGGAGAAGAGGGCCGAGCGGATCGTGGGTTCTGTCACCCTTCTTCCATTGACGAAGGAGAGGATTTCGGTGCGCTGTCCGGGCCGGGCCGCCCCTCTCCAGACTTCTGCAGAAACGGCCCCTTTCTCGTAGCGGGTTTCCCGGAGGCGGGTTTCTCCCAGGACGGCCTTAAGGACCTCCCTCCGTGTTCCCCCTTCCCAGCGGAAGACGGTTTTCCCGTCGGCGACGAAAAGGAAGGAAACCGCCGGGAAGACGATTGCCGTCTCCTGGATCACTTTCAGGATGCGCCTTTGTTCGGCGGAAGGGCTTTTCAGGAACTTCCGTCGGGCTGGAAGGTTGAAAAACAGGTCATCGGTTTGGACGCGCGTTCCCCTAGGAGTTTCGATGGGCCCGCCAGCGACGAGGCGGCCGCCCTCGATGCGAAGGAATGCCCCCTCCTCCTGAGATGCCGGCCGGCTTCGGATTTCGAAGCGGCTGACGCTTGCGATGCTGGCGAGGGCTTCGCCCCGGAAACCGAGGGTGGTGATCCTTTCCAGGTCGTCGATCTCGAAAAGCTTGCTCGTGGCGAACCGCTCAACGGCCAGGGGCAGCTCTTCCGGATGGATGCCCGTCCCGTCGTCCTCCACGAGGATCGAGAGGATCCCTCCCTGCACGATCTTGAGCGTCACGCGGGTGGATCCCGCGTCAAGCGCGTTCTCAAGCAGTTCCTTCACGACCGAAGCCGGGCGTTCGATGACTTCCCCTGCGGCGATCCGGTGTGTCACATGGTCGGGCAGCCTGCGAATGGCCATCAGGACCGCACCTCCCTGCATCGTTCCCGAAGCCGGTACAGCAGTTGCAGAGACTCCAGCGGGCTGAGACGGTCCAAGTCGAGGGAGGCGATCTCTTCCAGAAGGGCCTCCTTGGCCGAGGGGAACAGGGAAAGCTGCCCCTTCCCCCTCTGTTCCGCTCCCCTCTCGGGAAGATCGATTTTCGGTTTTTTCTCGAAGCTTTCCAGGATCGACTGTGCCCGAAGGACGACCGAGTCGGGAATCCCGGCGAGGCGGGCGACCTCGATCCCGTAGGAACGGTTGGCGGGTCCCGGCCTGACGCGGTGAAGGAAACGGATTCCGGTAGAGGTTTCCTCCACTGCCATCGAGAGGTTCGCGATCTCGGGAAACCGTCCTCCCAGGGCCGTCAGCTCGTGGAAATGAGTTGCGAAAAGGACAAGCGGCCTGCAGTCCTCCCTGGCATGGAGATACTCCAGGACCGCCCAGGCGATGCTCATCCCGTCGTAGGTGGAGGTCCCCCTCCCCACTTCATCCAGGACGACGAAGCTTCGATCGGTGAGGTTGTTCAGGATCTGGGCGGTTTCGAGCATTTCCACCAGGAAAGTGCTCCGTCCGAGGGCCAGTTCGTCATGAGCGCCGATCCGGGTGAAGATCCGATCCACGAGTCCGAATTCCGCCGAATCCGCCGGAACGAAGCTGCCCATCTGGGCCATGATCACCAGCAGGGCTGCCATTCGAAGGTAGGTCGATTTGCCGGCCATGTTCGGACCCGTGAGAATAGCCATTCGTTTCCCGAACCGGTCCAGCTCGACGCTGTTGGGCGTGTAGGGATCGTTGCCCAGGGTCGTTTCGACGACCGGGTGTCGTCCCCCGGAAATCCGGATCCGCTCGCCAGCGTTGACAAGCGGTCTCACGTACCGCCTCTCCCAGGCGGCATCCGCCAGCGAGGCCAGGCAGTCCAGGCGGGCAATCGCCCGGCCGGTTTCCTGGATCTTTGAGGCGTGAACGAGAACTCTTTCCCGAAGGGCTTCGTAGAGGGAGGTTTCCCGCTTCAGGACCTCCTCCGCGGCTTTGAGGATCTTCTCCTCGTACTCCTTGAGCTCGGTCGTGACGAACCGTTCGGCGGAAACCAGCGTCTGCCTCCGGATATAGTCTTTTGGGACCTTTTCGAGCTGGGACCGGGGGATCTCGATGTAATAGCCGAAGACCCGGTTGTTCCCCACCCTGAGGTTGGGAATTCCAGTCCGTTCCCGTTCCCGGGCCATGTAGTCCGTGAGCCAGCCTTCTGCCTGTCCCGCCAGGGAGCGCCACTCGTCCAGCTGCGGATCGGCTCCGGTGCGGATGACCCCTCCGTCCTTCAGGTTTCGGTTCGGGTTTTCCGCGAGGTTGGTCCTGAGGTCCTCCAGGCATCCGGACAGATCCGGGACCCCCGCAAGGAAGATCTCGAGCGGGCCCTTTCTACCGAGCTCAAGAATTGCGGGCACCTCTGACAGGGTTTCCCGAATCGCTGCCAGGTCGAGGGGGGATCCGAGGTTCAGGGAAAGACGCCCAATGATCCTTTCGAGGTCCCTGCACCGCTGGAGGGAATCCGTGAGCCGCGAGCGGATTTTCGGGTTGTCTTTCAGCCATTCCACCGCGTCCTGCCTGGCCCGGATAGCGTCTAGATCCAGGAGGGGGCGGAGGATCCATTCCCGGAGGGTTCTTTTCCCCATGGGGGTCCGGCACCGGTTCAGAACGCCAAAAAGCGAAGCCGGGCCGGATTCCAAAAGCTCGAGGTTCTTTTGCGACTGGGCGTCGATCCGCAGAACGTCCCCGCCCGAAACGGGGTATAAGCGCATCACGTGGCTGGAAAGGCCGAACTGGGTTTCCTCGAAGTACCGGAGAACCGCGCAGGCCGCTCCGGCTGCAGGGTCCCCGTCGTCCAGGCCGAAGGCCCGAAGGCTGGGAATGTTCCATTTCCTGCAGAGCCACGCTTCGCCTGCTCCCGGCTCGAAAAGGGAACGGTCTTTTTCAGAAATGAGGCAGGTTTCCGGCAGGCAGGAAACGATCCTTGACCGGAGCGTTTCGGGGCAGTGCTGCGGCACGAGGACTTCCATCGGGCTGAAGGCCGTTAGGAGCCCCATCGCCCCGATCGAATCCAGGGTACCCGCCTCGAGCCTGCCCGAGCCCGGGGAAAGGAGGGCGACGGGGAAACGGCCGTCTCTCTCCGAGATGGCCGCGAGGCGTCCCTCCGCTTTTCCATCTTCGGGGACGTAGGTGCCGGGGGTCACCAGGCGGACAACGCGCCTTTCCACCAGGGTTCGCCCGTCCGGTTCCGTCATCTGCTCGCAAATCGCGACCTTCCTGCCGGCCTTCACCAGCTTGTCGAGGTACGGCTCCACGGAATGGTGGGGCACGCCTGCCATGGGGACCTTTTTCTCGCTATCCCTCGCGGTGAGCGCGATGTCCAGAATTCGCGATGCCTCGCGTGCATCTTCAAAGAACATCTCGTAAAAGTCGCCCATGCGGAAAAAAAGAAGGCAGTCCGGGTAAGCCCGCTTCCAGGTGAAGTACTGTTCCAGCATGGGGGTCATGACGATTTCCGGCTCCGGTTTCATCCGTTTCCCTTCCTCCCGCGGTCCAGGAAATCCTGGAGAAAAACGGCGGCGGCGACCTTGTCAACCCGGGTTCTCCGCTTGCGGGCATCCACGTTCCCTTCCAGCAGGATCTGGTGGGCCCGGGTCGTTGAAAAGCGCTCGTCGATGAACTCCACCGGAACCGGGGATATTTCCTCCGCGATCGTTTCCGCCATTTTCCGGATCCTGGCTGCTTCCGGTCCCTCCAGGCCCGTCGTGCGAAGCGGAAGGCCGACAACGACCAGGTCGACGGGGGCGGATTCGGCGATCAGGCGCTTGAGGTTTTCGATCCAGCCGGAATCAACGCGCCAGACGGCGATCCCCTGGGCAAAAAGACCCAGGGGATCGGTGATCGCCACTCCGATTCGAACCGTCCCGAGATCGAGCCCGATCAGGCGTCCCATCAAGCCAACTAGGACCTTGCGAAAAGCTTCCCGACGACGTTCGGCACGGCCTCGAGAGCTTCGGCGGCCTTTTGCGGGGACTTCCCGCCGGCCTGGGCGAGGTTGGGCCTTCCTCCCCCCGACCCTCCCACAAGGGGAGCGATCGAACCGATGAGTCGGCCGGCATGAAAACCATTCGAAACCGCCTTTTCGTCACCCATGGCCATGAGGGAGACCTTCCCCTCTTCCACGGAGGCAAACACGATGACGGCGCCGCTGAGGCGGTTCTTGACGGCATCGGCCAGCTGGCGGAGGAGATCCATGCCGACTCCTTCGAAACGTCCCGTTACGACCGAGAAGTTCCCGACCTGCCTCGCGGAGGCTGCCAGGTCCGAGGCCCTGCACAGGAGGGCGCCAAGTTTCGCGTCGGCAGCCTCCCGCCGGGTTGCGGAAAGCTCCTCGAGCAGAGAGCGGACTCGTTCCGGGAGATGCTCTGTTTCGTGGACCCCAAGGGATTCCTTCAGCCGGTCCACGACTTCGTGGTCCGCTTTTTGAGCGAGGTAGGCCGGCCGTCCAGCCTGGGCGGTGATCCGCCGAAGCCCCGAACCGATCCCTTCCTCCCGGACGATCCGGAAGAGACCGATTTCCCCGGTGGAATTGCAATGGGTTCCCCCGCACAGCTCGGTCGAAAATCCGGGGACGCTCACAACCCGGACACGGAGGCCGTATTTTTCGCTGAAAAGGGCTTTCGCACCCATCTCCTTGGCTTTCTCCAGGTCGGTTTCCAGGGTCTCGAGGGGCACATTGCGGAGAACCTGATCATTGACGATCCTTTCGACCCGGGCGAGCTCCTCGCGAGTTACCGGGGAAAAGTGGGTGAAGTCAAAGCGGAGAGCTTCCGGGGTCACCAGCGAGCCCGCCTGTCTCACATGGTCCCCGAGGACATGGATCAGGGCCTCGTGCAGAAGGTGCGTGGCGGTATGGTGCCTCCGGATGTCCCACCGGCGCTCCTCGTCCACGGCCGCGAGGACCGTGTCTCCTTTCCGGAGGAGGCCCTCCTCCACCCGGATTCGGAGAACCGCAAGCTCCGCCACGGGGCTGACCGTGTCGAGCACCTTCGCCTTCACGATTTCCGAGGAAAGGGTTCCCGTGTCTCCGACCTGCCCGCCCTTTTCCGCGTAGAAGGGGGTCCGGTCCAGGATGGCCTCGGCCTCGTCCCCTGCCTGCAGTTCATCCACCGCCTCCCCGTTCTGGATGAGAGCCAGGACCCGGGATTGCGTCCGTGTTTCCGAATAGCCGACAAAGGCGACCTGTCCGATGGCCTTCGCCAGCTCGGTGTATACGTTCCCGGACAAGGACGCCGTCGTCATCTTGCTGGAGCTGCGGGCGCGCTCCCGCTGATCTTCCATGGCGCGTTCGAAACCGTTTCGGTCAAGGGTGAAGGAGGCATCCTGGCAGATCTCCTCCGTCAGCTCGATGGGAAAGCCGTAGGTGTCGTAAAGCTCGAAGGCCACATCGCCGGAGAGGACCTTCTCCCCGCGCTCTGCGAGGCGGCGGAGTTCGTTTTCGATCAGGGCGGTTCCCTGCTGGAGCGTTTTCCCGAACTTTGCTTCCTCGAAATCGATGACCTGCCGGATCGCATTCTGCCTTTCGGGGATTTCCCGGTAGTGGTCGCCCATCACCTCGATGACGGTGGGAAGCATCGAGGAGAGGAAGGGTTTCTCGAGCCCCACAAGCCTTCCCCAGCGCACCGCGCGGCGAAGAAGTCTCCGGAGCACGTACCCCCGCCCCTCGTTCGAGGGGAGGATGCCGTCTGCGATCATGAAGGAGATGGCCCTCAGGTGGTCGGAAATGACCCGGACTGCCATGTCCCCCTTCGCATTCGAGCCGTAGGTATGTCCCGTCATCTCGCAGGCCTGGCGGATGAGAGGGACGAAGAGATCGGTGTCGAAATCGGTCCGGACTCCCTGGACGACCGAAGCGAGTCTTTCCAGTCCCATTCCGGTGTCGATGTTCTGCTTGGGCAGGGGAACCAGGTTGCCGGCTTCGTCCCGGTTGAACTGCATGAAGACCAGGTTCCAGATTTCCAGGTACCGGTCGCAACTGCAGCCCACCTTGCAGTCCGGTTTGCCGCAGGAGAACGAAGGCCCCTGGTCGTAGATGATCTCGGAGCAAGGGCCGCAGGGGCCGACCGGGCCCACCGCCCAGAAGTTGTCTTCTTCTCCCATGCGGACGATCCGGTTCTCCGGCAGGCCCACAACACGGTGCCAGATTTCGAAGGCCTCGTCGTCGTCGAGGTAGATCGTTGCCGTAAGGCGGTCAGGGTCGAGGCCGACCCTCTCGGTGACGAACTCCCAGGCCCAGGGGATGACCTCCTTTTTGAAATAGTCCCCGAAACTGAAGTTCCCGAGCATTTCGAAAAAGGTATGGTGCCGTGCGGTCCGCCCGACATTTTCGATGTCGTTGGTGCGGATGCACTTTTGGGAAGTGGTAGCCCTCTTCACGGGGGGGACCTTCATCCCGAGGAAATACGGCTTGAAGGGCACCATGCCCGCAATGGTGAACATGATGGAAGGGTCCTCGGGCACGAGGGAAAAGCTCGGGAAGCGGCGATGCCCCCTCTCCTCGAAAAACCCGAGAAAGCTTTCCCTCAGCTCGTTTCCGCTTCTGAATTGCATGAAAATCGCCTCCTGCGGCGCAGTTTGTCGTCCGGCTTCTCTGATTCGGAAATTATAGCTTTTCCTTCATTCCTGTAACAACTCTTTTCGGCAGGCCGCTGCCTTCCGGAGGATCGTTTCTTCTTCCAGCTTCAGATGGACTCCTTCCCGGTACAGCCATTCCCCGGCCACGATCGTTCCGGCCACGTCGGCGGAAGAACCCGAATAGACAAGGCTCGCGCAGAGGTTCGCGGGGGTTGTCCCGACATAGTGCGGCTTCTGCAGGTCAACAAGCACGAGGTCGGCCTGCCATCCGGGCTTCAGGAGCCCCACGTTTTCAAAGCCCAGGGCCCGGGCCCCGTCTACCGTGGCCATCCTGAGGACCTCGAGGGCGCGGACAATGGAGGGATCCCTCCGGATACCCTTGTGCAGCAAAGAACAGGTCCGCATCTCGTCCCAGACATCCAGGCGGTTGTTGCTGGCAGCCCCGTCCGTTCCCAGGGCGACCCGCACCTTCTTTTCGAGGAAGGCTGGAACCGGGGCGATCCCGCTTCCGAGCTTGAGGTTGCTGTTCGGGTTGTGGACCACGGAAATCCGGGTGCCCGTCAAGTCCCGCACCCGGTCCTCCGGGAACCAGACGCCGTGCGCCAGGATGGCGAAGGGGACTTCGTGCAGCCCAACCTCCGTTAGAAGGTCCACGGGATCCTTTTTGAGTTCCTGCCGAATGTACTCGGCTTCCCATTCGGTTTCCAGCCAGTGGGTGTGAATGCCGACGCCGGTATCCTTCGCGGTGCGGCAAATCTCGCGAAAGGCCCCCGGCGGGACGGTATAGATGGCGTGAGGGCCAAGCTGGATGGAAATGAGCCCCGACGGGTTGTGGTAACGGCGGATCAGGTCGATGCCCTCCTGAATCTTTTCTTCGTCCGCTCCAACGAGCCCCCGGGAGAGTGCGCAGCGCACCCCGGCCTGCAGGGCGGCTTCGGCCACCTGGTCCATGAAGAAGTACATGTCGGCGAAACAGGTGACTCCGGAAGAAACCATTTCGAGGAGGGCCAGGCGGGTTCCCCAGAAAACCTGTTCGGGAGTCAGCCGGGCTTCTACCGGCCAGATTCTCTCCCGGAGCCACTCCATGAGGGGGGCTTCCTCTCCAAGGCCGCGGAGGAGTGTCATGGCCGCGTGGGCATGGGCGTTCACGAACCCGGGGAGCACGGCCACCGTTCCCTTCCCGTCGAAGTCCGCAGGGCCTTTCGTGCTGCGCGGCGGCAGAATGGAATCGATGACAGAACCGCAAATCACCAGGTCACAGGCCCGGGCGGATTCCATCGAGCTATCCAGCAGGAGAACGTCCCTCAGCAGCACGGTTTTCACTCCTTCCAGCTTTCCAGGTAGGCTCTTTGCTCTTTCGTAAGAACTTCAAGGCGGATTCCCAGGGATTCGAGTTTGAGTTCAGCCACCGAGCGGTCCAGGTCGTCCGGAACCGGGAGAACCTTCGCCGGCAGGGAGGGATGATCCAGAAGATAGAGGCTCGAAAGAAGCTGAAGCGCGAAACTCAGGTCCATGATCTCGATCGGATGGCCGTCAGCGGCCGCCAGGTTGACGAGCCTGCCTTCGGCCAAAAGGTGCAGCTCCCTGCCGTCCGCGAGGGTGTAGGTCTCGATGTTGGCACGGGTTTCCTCCCGCGAAACGGAAAGTTCCTCGAGGGCCGGGATATCGATCTCGACGTTAAAGTGCCCGGCGTTCGCGAGAATTGCCCCGTCCTTCATGCGCTCGAGGTGCTCTTTCCGGATGACCCGGATGTTCCCGGTGGCGGTGACGAAGAAATCACCGATCGGGGCGGCCTCCTCCATGGAACGGACGTCCCGGCCGTCCATCAGTGCTTCCAGGGCCCGGTGCGGATCGGCTTCCACTACCGTAACCCGTGCACCCATGCCCGCGGCCCGTGTCGCGATTCCCCGGCCGCACCAGCCGTAGCCCACCACCACGAACGATTTCCCTGCAAGCAGGCCGTTTGTCGTCCGCATCAGGCCGTCCATTACCGACTGCCCCGTTCCGTAACGGTTGTCGAAGAGGAATTTGCTGTAGGCGTCGTTGACGGCGATCATCGGGAATCGGAGCACCCCGTCTTTCTCCATTGCCCGCAGTCGCTTGATGCCGGTCGTCGTTTCCTCGCAGCCGCCGAGAATCCCTTCCGCGACATGGGGCATCGTTTCGTGAACCAGCGCGACGAGGTCAGCCCCGTCATCGATCAGAAGGTTCGGCCGAAGGGATAGAACGGCGGAAAGGTTTTCCCGGTATTCCGAGGAATCCATTCCCCTTCGGCTGAAAACCGAGATCCCTTCTTCCACCAGCGCCGCGCAGACGTCGTCCTGGGTAGAAAGAGGATTGCTGCCCGCCGCCGCAACGGTGGCTCCGAGCTCCTTCAGCGCTTTCAGCAGGCAAGCGGTTTTCGCCTCGAGGTGGAGGCAGGCCCCGATCGTCATTCCCGAGAGCGGGCGACTTGCTCGTAGCCTTTCCTGGATGAGGCGCAGGACGGGCATGGCGGACCAGGCCCAGGTGATTTTCCGGTGCCCCTCCGGTGCGAGATCGGGGCGGGCGATGCGGTGTTCCGGCATGATCGGTCACTCCTTTTGCGTTGGGGGCTTTTTTCAATCAGTCGAGGAGCTTTTGAAGTTTGCCTTCGAAAGGCGGATAGAGGATCCCCCGTTCGGTGACGATGGCTGTGATGAGACTGGCGGGGGTCACGTCGAAGGCAGGATTCCAGGCACTGACCCCTTCGGGGGCGCAGCGCTTTCCCTGGAAGAAGAGGATCTCGGAGGAGGGGCGCTCCTCGATGGGAATTTCTTCGCCGGAGGCAATCGAGAGGTCCAGTGTGCTTGTAGGAGCCGCGACATAGAAGGGGACCCGGTGAAAGGCTGCCAGGATGGCCAGGGGGCGGGTTCCGATCTTGTTGGCCGTGTCCCCGTTCGCCGCGATTCGGTCGGCGCCCACGATGACCGCGTTGACCCCGAATTTCTTGATCGCGGCTTCCGCCATGGAATCGCAGATGACGGTGACGTCGAATCCTTCGGCGGCAAGTTCCCAGGCCGTCAACCTCGCACCCTGGAGAACCGGCCGGGTTTCGTCGGCGATCACGTGGAGCGTCTTTCCGGCCTCACGGGCCGCCCGGATGATGCCGAGGGCCGTTCCATATCCTCCGGTCGCTAGCGCTCCGGCGTTGCAGTGGGTCAAAACCGTGCAGGATCGGGGCAAAAGGGACTGGCCGTGGCGGCCGATGGCCCGGTTGATCTCCAGATCCTCCCGGTGGATCGCTTCGGCTTCCTCCAGGAGGAACTCCTCCAGCGGTCTGTCGTTGGAATTTCCGGTCGTGTAGCGTGCCAGCGCGCACTTCATCCGGTTCAGGGCCCAGAAAAGGTTCACCGCGGTCGGGCGGGTTCCGGAAAGACGGGAAACCGCCCGGGCGGCTTCATCCGGCCCTCCGGAAGAAGCCAGAACGACCCCGTAGGCCGCCGCGATCCCGATGGCGGGGGCTCCCCTCACCGCCAGCGTCTCGATGGCGAAAGCCACTTCTTTCGCCGTGCTGCATTCCAGATAGCGGACGGATTCCGGGAGGGCCCGCTGGTCGAGAAGGAGCAGTTTCCCCTGCCGCCATTCGATGGGCTGAACGTTCATGGTCATTCCTCATCCTTTCCGAGTCGAGCCGTCTGGTTCCTCAACCCGCACACCCAAGCGGCCGTCCATGAAGACGAGACGGAGAAAATCGCCCTTTTCCACGGAACGGGCCGAAATGACCGGAATCCCTTCGGGGGTTTCGCAGGCAATGTACCCCCGAGAAAGGACACGGACGGGAGAGAGGGCTTCGAGTGCCGAGAGGATGGAGCCGAGGCGATGGGTTTCCAGGTCGATGCGGGACAGCATGGATCTTTCCAGGGCTTCGCGGGAGTCTGTCAGGCCGGTTTCCGTTTCAACCAGGCGGCGTTCCGCGATCAAGGCAAGACGGTCCCGCAGCTTTTCCGCGGACCAGGCCCCGTCCCCGATCCGCCTTGAAACCGCCGCGGTCGCATGATGCCGGAGGGAAGCGATTTCCCTGGCGATGGCGTAACGGTCCGGAAAGACTTTTTCCGCCGCGGCGGAGGGGGTCGGAGCGAATGCGTCCGCCGCAAGGTCCGAAAAGGTCTGGTCGATTTCATGCCCCAATCCGGTCACAACCGGGATGGGACAAGCGCGCACGGCTCTCACGACCCGTTCGTCATCAAACGCGTTGAGGTCGTCGCGGCTACCCCCGCCCCGGACGAGAAGCGCTACATTGGCTTCGGGCTGCCTTGCCGCCCGGCCGAAGGCCTTCAGGATCTCGACGACCGCGTCTTCACCCTGCACGCTGCAGGGGATGACCGTGACCGAACAGGCCGGGAAACGGCTCCGCGAAACTCGAATCACGTCCCGGACTGCAGCCCCCGTCGGCGAGGTCAGCACCAGCACCGATTCCGGATACCGGGGAAGGGGCCTCTTGTTCCGGGGGTCGAAAAGCCCTTCTTCCTCCAGTCTCCGCCTCAATTCCTCCCGGGCCCTGGCCTGGGCCCCCTGTCCGGCCGGAACCAGGCGTCGGGCGTAGAGCTGGTAGGTGCCGCGCGCCAGGTAGACGGATACGGATCCCTCCACCACGACCAGGTCGCCCGTCCGGGGCCATTCCGGAAGGGAGCCCGCATAGCTTCGGAACATCACGCAGGCAAGGCGGGACTCCTTCCCCACCAGCGTGAAGTAGGCATGTCCCGTGTTGTGGACCTTGAAGTCCAGGATTTCCCCCGTAACCGCAAGGTTCTCGAGGAGAGGGTCGGACTGAAGGACGAGCTGAACCCGCTGGTTCAGCTCGTCAACGGTCAGGTTCGGTAGCGGCCTCGCCATCCTGGGTAAGGGGCCTGGATTCCAGTGCCCGGACGATCCTCCCGAGCACGCCGTTGACGAAACGCCCCGAATCCTCGGTTCCGAAGGATTTGGCCAGTTCCACCGCCTCTGAAATCGCCACGGGGAGGGGGGAACAGCCCGCGATGACTCCTTCGTAAAGGGCCAGCCGTATCGCCGCCCGGTCGACGGCCACCATCCGTTCGGGTCTCCATCCCACGAGATTTTTCAGGATCAGAAGATCGATTTCCCGTTCGTTTTCCACGACGCCGAAGACGAGCTTTCGTGCGAAGTCGACCACGACAGGTTCTTCGTGTTCAAGGGGGAAGAGCTCGAAAGCCTCCTTCGGGTCCTGGTCGCGCCTGAGATCGATCGAGTAAAGCAGCTGGAGGGCGATCTCTCGGGAGCGATGTCGGCGCTGGGGCACGAATTCCTTTTCCAAGACCGGTCACTCCTCGAAATTTTCCAGGAAAGACGCCAACCGCTCGCGTCCGGCCGTCGTGAGAAAAAGCCAAGCGACCCCGTATGCCGCGAAACCGAAGAAAAGAACCCAGAAAAGTCCCGAAAGCCCCAGGTTGAAGATCGCGACGAGCATTCCCACCGAGACGCCCCAGAAAACCGGGGACCGGAAAAGGGGGTGGCGGCTTTTTTCCGCTGCGGATTCCGGCGGTTCAGCGACGAGCGAAACCGACACGTTCAGTCCCAGGGGGGCCAGGGCTTCCGCGACAGGTTGCCTTAAGGCTTCGGTTTCTGGCATCTTGGTCCCGGAAGGAACGGCAACGTAGACGTTCAGGAGATCACGGTCGCCGAAAAGCTGGATGGAGCGGCAGTTTGTCCCGTCCGGCAGGCAGCGTTCGATCGCCGTCTTCAGGGCGGATTCGTCGATCCAGAGCTTTCCCAGGGATCCGGATTTCCAGAAAAGGATCATCGCCTTTCACTCCCTCGATAAGAAGGGGCCTCTCCAGGGCCGCCCCCGTGGTCAAACAAAGCTTCGATCTTGCTCAACGGGATTCGCCGGCTGGCTCCCGGTCTTCCTGTCCCGGTGCGCCGCCCTTGGGTTCTCCGAAGTCAATGCCCTGGATCGTGACATTGACCTCCTTGACGGCATAGCCCGTGTAACGCTCGATGTGATCCTTCACTGATTCCTGAACATCCCAGGAAACATCCGGGAGGCGGAGTCCGTACTTGACAATAATGTAGGTATCGACCTGGACCACCGGCGGGTTCCCCTCAGAAACCGATATCCGGACACCGGAACTTCCTTTCCTGCCCAGGCGGAGGTTCGCCACGATCCCGGCGCTAGCGGGACGTACTCCTTCCACGCTGAGCAGCGCCTGCGTGGCAAGGGCTCCGATGACATCCTCGGAAATTCGGATTTCTCCCTTCGGGGCAGGAACCTCCCGCTCCACTTCGGGGAGAGGATCCTGTTCGATTCTCTCCAGGTTCTCCTCCATCGCGGGTCTCCTTTCCGGGGCCGGGGTCAATCTTCCTTGCGCTCGAATGTTTCAGCGCACTTGGGACACTGGACCGGCTCCCCCTCTTCGTAAAGTTCGGGCTGGTAATAGAAACGATGGCCGCATTTCGGGCAGACGGCGGACTGGTAGACGGTTTCGAAATCTTCCTCGTCCTCTTCCGTGTCCTCGTCTTCGACCTTCGCATCCATGTCGTACACGGCCTTTTCCAGTTCTTCCATGTCATCTTCGAGGGACTCGCAGAATTCGTTGAGCTCCTGGACCATGTCCGCCTGTTCGCGGAGTTCGTCCGCGTTTGCCTCGACTTCATCTGCAAGCGCGTCCAGCGCGTCGACGATGGCGGCATAGATCCTGACCTGGGTTTCGTCCTGGGGACGAAGTCCGTCGAGCAGACCTTTCAGGTACGCGATCCTCTCCTTGGATTCCACGACATCCACTCTCCTTCCGGGTTTACTTCTTCGCGCGTTCGATATACTCCCCCGTGCGCGTGTCCACGAGGATGACCTCGTCCTGCTCTATGAACATCGGGACGTTGACCACGGCTCCGGTCTCCAGGGTTGCCGGCTTGCCGGACCCGGTTACGGTGTCGCCCTTGAAGCCCGGCGCGGTCTGAACGACTTTCAGTTCCACGCTGTTGGGCAACTCGATCCCCATGATCCGTCCCTCGAACAATTCAAGGCTTACCTCCAGGTTTTCCTTCAGGTATTTCACGGCGTCCCCGAGGGTTTCCTTCGGAATGTAGACCTGGTCGTAGCTGGTCAGGTCCATGAAAACGTAGTTCTCGCCCTCTCGGTAGAGGTACTGGGCGGCGGTTTCGTCGAAAACGACCCGCTCGAACCTCTCACCGGACTTGAACGACTGCTCGATGATCGCACCGCTTTCGAGGTTTCGCATCTTGCTGCGAATGATCGCTCCGCCCCGCCCCATTTTGTGATGCTGGCATTCCACGATCTGCCAGATGCCGTTTTCCCACTTGATCTTGATTCCCGGTCGGAAATCGCTGGTGTCCACAACCTGAGCCATATGAATCCAATCCTCCCGAATACTCGAATTCCGTGTGCAGGATTCCTGCCACCAAGCCTATGAAGTTTATCCCATCCGGTGCCGGTCTGACAAGAAAAACGGAAGGGGGCTGGCCCCGGCGGAGCGCCCCCTTCCTTCCGATCCAGGGCGTTCGGGTTGGATCACTTGAGGGTGCCGACCTCGATGGCGCTCTCGGGAACGTCCAGCAGCTCGGGCACCAGGACGACGACGACCTGCGTCTTCTCGTTCTTTTTCGTCTTGGATTTGAAAAGCTCGCCGATCAGCGGGATGTCGGAAAGAAGCGGAACCCGGTTGATCGTGCTGGACCGGTCGGTCCCGAAAAGCCCTCCCACGACGAAAGGCTCCCCGTTGCGGACCCGGACGGAGGTCTGGACTTCCCTCTTGGCCGTCTGGGGTACGCGCTCCCCCTGTCCCCCGGCCAGGTACTGCGTGATGGTTCCGGTGGAGACCTTGATCTCGAGGTTGATCACATCGTTGCGTCCGATGATGGGGGTGAATTCGAGGATCGGCCCCACTTCCTCGTCGGAATAGGTGGGGTTCCCGGCATCATCCCGGGCCGAAATGTACTTCACGTTTTCGGTAATCTTGATCGTCGCTTTCTTCCCCTCGGTGGTGATGACCGAAGGGCTGGCAAGGACATCGCCTGACCTGCCCCCATTGTTTGTACCAGAAATAAAGTGAGTCCTTCAGCTTGCCG
>ENA-UOYA01000245-UOYA01000245.1-activated-sludge-metagenome-genome-assembly--contig:-NODE-245-length-76992-cov-30.716222_pt1 | contig 76992 bp, 50 predicted proteins | sample MGYA00238163_ERZ764804 | MGnify/ENA primary metagenome ERZ764804 (study PRJEB28919, sample SAMN05720223) | activated sludge metagenome | isolation source: Anaerobic digester | place: Hong Kong...
CAGCCTTAATTTTTTGCCATTCTTCTGCCGGTTTAAGAATAATTCCCTGAACACGAGCCACTATATTCATGCTTCCTCCTTCCCGCTTAAGTATATAAAAATTAAAAAAACAGAGTCAATAATTTTTTCATAATTCGACCCGATATATTCAGCCAGGAAACGGGAGACCGTCCTCAGCCCTCTACTAAAACCAATCTCCAGAGAAAAGCTGGAGGCGCGGGTCGGACTCGAACCGACGAATCGAGGTTTTGCAGACCTCTCCCTTAGCCGCTTGGGTACCGCGCCATTTTTCTATCATTTACCCGCTCAAATAAATAACAATGGAGCGGGCGATGGGACTTGAACCCACGACCTTCTGCTTGGCAAGCAGACGTTCTACCACTGAACTACGCCCGCTCAGGGCCGTTGTTGAGTATAGAAAAACTAACAAAAATCATCATATCTGTCAACAGAAAGGGGGAAGAGATGAAATAAAATCTTATTTGACTTGAACAATATCACCTTTTTCGACGGCTTCCCGGCAGGATAAAATTTTGACTGTAGCTGTCTTTTTTTGAACATCAACTACAACCACATTACCTATGGCTTCACGCGGAAGACTGGCCTTTTTCTGCCGGAAAACAGTCAGCTGCTGGCCGGTCCTCATGCCCTGTTCTTCACCGGCATTGATCAGAGCCCAGTGGCCCGAACCAACAATATTAAAGTCCGTATCAAGATAAATGACCTGCCCTTCCAGGCTCTCTCCAGGCTTGAGGTTATTATCATAGCCGGTATCCTTACCGATGACATTTCCCTTCTCTTCAAAGGGAATTAAATAATTCCCGACTGTTATATCACCGCAGCCCTTTTCAACTTTGCCGACACTTACATGGTCTTCCAGCCGGATAACCCTGACCCTTCCCTTTTTTTGAGCCAGAAAACCCAGCTTGGGCAAAGGCTGACCGATGTCAATTGCCAGGAACATCTGCCCTATTTCCAGACCCTCTTCTCTGCCCTTATTTATATAAAAAGTATCAGAATCAGTCATCATGGCTCTTTCTTCTTCCCGCTCCGAGCCAATGATCTTGAGTTCTGGCAGGTTTTGATCCCAGATGAGCGGAGAACAATACAGATCTGAATCAGAAAGCATAGGATATTCTTCAGCAAATATTCCAGCTTTCTGCATTTGATTTTCCTGGGCAGTCAGGCTGACCGGGAAAACCAGGGCCGCCAGGCCAATTAAAAGCAGAAAGAAATACCCCGACGGATTAAAAAAGGACTTTTTCATCTTCGCACCTCTTGGCAATTTTCGTTCAGCTTGTCTTTATTATAATTTTGTCTTTTCCTGCCTGTCAACATAAATTTCTGGTGGCTGGCTGGCCGGCCTCAGCCGGCTGCCTAATTCTGGAGCCGGGACAGCCTGGCTGGTTAGAAGAGACGGGCCAGAGCTAAAAACCTTTTTAGCCTTTTCCCTGACTTTCTTTTTACTCAGATTTCGGCTAAAATTCTGGAGAATGAGAAAGCGCTTATCGCTGGGCTTGATTTTTGGCGGCCGTTCGGCCGAGCACGAGGTGTCTATCACTTCCGCCCGGGCTATTTACCAAAACCTTGATAAAAAAAAATACCAGGTGGGCTCGATTTATATCACTAAGGAAGGCAACTGGAAAGTGGTCAGCTCTCCGCTCGCCCCGGCTGAAGAGCTTAACAGGGGCCAGGCTTTTTCTTTTCTTCCCTGGTCATCAGGCGGCCAGCGGTCAGGACTGAAATCAGATGTCTATTTTCCTGTCCTGCATGGTCCGTATGGCGAAGACGGAACTATTCAGGGATTGCTGGAAATGGCTGATGTCCCTTATGTCGGAGCGGCTGTTCTGGCTTCGGCCGTCGGCATGGACAAGGCCATTTTTAAAAACCTTCTGAGCCAGCTGGGCCTGCCAGTTACTCCTTATCTGGTTGTTTACGAAAATGAATATAAAAAAGAAGGCTCAAAGTTAATCAAGAAGATTAATTCCAGTTTTGATTATCCCCTTTTTATCAAGCCGGCCAACATGGGGTCTTCCGTCGGCATAAGCAAGGTCAAAAAAAGAGCAGACCTGTCGGCCGCCCTCCGACTGGCCTTCCGTTACGACCGTAAAATTCTGGTTGAAAAGGCGATTGCCGGCCGGGAAATTGAATGCAGTGTCCTGGGTAATGACTGGCCGGAAACTTCTCTCCCGGGTGAAGTCATCCCCTATCATGAATTTTATGATTATGCTGATAAATATTTAGAAGGAAAAACCGGGTTTAAGATTCCGGCCGAATTGCCAGAGGCTTTAACCAGGAAGATCCGCCAGCTGGCCATAGCCTCCTTCCGGGCCATTGACGCCTCCGGCTTAGCCCGGGTTGATTTTTTCCTGGAAAATAAGACAAACATTATTTACATTAACGAAATAAATACTATCCCCGGTTTTACTGAAATCAGCATGTACCCCAAGCTGTGGGAAGCGAGCGGGCTGAGCTTCAGCCAGTTACTTGACCGGCTAATTGAACTGGCTCTGGAGCGGCAGGCCAGCCGCCAGCGCTGCCTGGAAAGAACTTAAGACATGCCCAGAGTGTTAGCTATTGACTATGGAGACCGCCATCTGGGCCTGGCTTTAAGTGACCCTTTAGAGATAACTGCCCAGCCTTTTGGCACTTATACTCTGAAAGCCAGCCAGGAGGAAAACCGTAAATTCTTTTCTGATTTGGTCAAAGAAAAGAAGATTGAAAAAATAGTCTTAGGACTACCCATCAGAATGGATGGAACTGAGGGCAGCCGGGCTGAGTTAACCAGAAAGTTTGCCCGCTGGCTGGAGGAAGCTACTGGCCAAAAAGTCATTCTCTGGGACGAAAGATTAACCACCAAAGAAGCCCTGAAAAGGCTGGATAGCTTTAAGGGCAGTTTTAAAGAAAAAAAGGCCAAAGAGGACGAACAGGCAGCCGTCATTATTCTCGAAACTTATCTCGAAAAGAAGCGCTATAATGCTGACCAGTCTGAAGAAAATAGTTAAGACGATTCTAATCGCTCTGATTATAGTTAACCTGTGGTTAGCCGACTATGCTACCCGGACCATGAATTCAGTTTCTCCGGCCAGCCAGGGGAAGCCAACCCTGATGATAGAAAAGGGTTCAAGTCCGATGGCGGTAGCCAGAATTCTTAAGGATAATCAGCTGATAAGACGGCCATTCACCTTCCGGCTAATCTATTCTCTTTATTATTATCCTCAATCCTTAAAAGCTGGAGAGTACCAGTTCTCATTGCCTGTCAGTCAGAAGAAAATTATGCTTGATCTGGTGGCCGGGCGGGTGCTCCTTCATGCCCTGACCGTGCCGGAGGGCTTAACCTATCTGGAAGTAGCCGGATTGCTGGCGGCTAAAAATTATCCTTTTAGCGGTTCCTTTGCCCGGGCCTGTCAGCAAACCCAGCTCATTTCTGATCTCGATCCTGAAGCCCGTAACCTTGAAGGTTATCTCTATCCAGAAACCTATTATTTTACCAGAGGAATTAGAGCTGAAGAGATAGTAGCAGCCATGGTAGGCCAATTTAAAAAGAATCTCAGTCAGAAAGAACAGGACCGTGCCCGGGAACTTAATCTAAGTTTGCGCCAGGTGGTGACCCTGGCCTCTCTCATAGAGAAAGAGACGGGCCGGGCGGAAGAGAAACCACTCATTTCAGCCGTTTTTCATAACCGGTTGAGGTTAAAGATGAAGCTCGATTGCGATCCGACTATCATTTACGCCTTAAAATTAGAAAATAAATTTGATGGGAATTTGCGCCTGGCCGATAAACATCTTAACTCGCCATACAATACTTATCTGTATCCAGGCTTGCCCCCGGGTCCAATTTGTAACCCCGGCCAGAGTTCAATCCAGGCAGCTCTTTATCCGGCCAGGGTTGACTATCTTTATTTCGTTTCAAAAAACGATGGGAGTCATGTTTTTAACCGGTCATATTCAGACCACCTCCAGGCCGTAAAAAAATTCCAGTTGAAAAATAACAGGCAACTGAGGTAATATATACCAGATTGTAGATACCTAAAGTGTGTAAATAAATTTTACAGAAATAAAGAATTATAGCCGCCAATAAGAGAAAAAATCACCTTCTTGGCTGGCACAATTTTTGCAGCTAAAGAAAGTGGTGAATTGGATATGACAGGAGGAAAAATGCGAACAAAAAAATTTTTCATTTTTTCTCTGGTCCTAGTTCTGATTTTAGCTTTAACCGTTTCCTTTATTGAGGCTGCCCCTCAGAAGAAAGATCAGAAAAAAGACCAGAAAGTTAAATCAGTAATTCCTAAAGATATAAAAACCTTCTTGGAACAGGGTTTACCGGCCAGAGAGGTTAAGGCTGACCTGCCTTTTCAGTTCTCAGACCTTTATATCTTACCGGCCAAGGGTTCTTATATTGCTATTTTCGTCACCAAAATGAAAAATGCCGATTTAAATTATGCTCAGCCAGTTGGTAATCAGGATCTCTATCAGAGTGACGTGGAGATGTTCATCCAATTCTATCAGGCCGGGAGTGAAACACCGAAATTATTGGCCGAGCAAAGAACAGCCAGCTCTTTTACCATTTCGACTGCTGACTATCAGCCAGAAGGAGAAAGCTATTACTACCTCGGCTATCCACTGCCGGCTGGCAAATACACTCTGGCTGCTGCTCTTGGCCATGTTGCCACTAAAAAGCTCGGCACAACCTATTATGATTTTGAGATTCCTAATTTGGAGGAAGCCGCTCAGGCCAATAAGCTCGAGACCACCTCTCTTTTCCTGCTTAAAGATATTCAGCAGATGGACACCCAGGAAAACTATCCCAACTTTCACAAGGATTATTTTAGCTGGATCATTTTCAAAGCTTATCCCTCCCCGGACAATAAATTAAAACCAGGCGACCAGCCCAACCTGATGTTCATGATCTACGGAACCAAGGTAAACGAGAATCAAAAGGTCGACCTCGAAATCAACTTTGATATCAGAAAAGATAATAACAAAATTGTGGCTTTCACCCCGATGAAATATGATTCGCCATTTATTGAGCAGGGTATTCCGATACCGGCTACTAAGAAAGTTCAGATCAAAGATGATAAGGGGGAAAGAATTGAAGACCAGCCTCTCGAACCTGGAGCTTATGAAATCGTCTTAAACATTAAAGACAATGGCTCAGGTTTGACTCTGGAAAAAAGAATTCCCTTTGAATTAATTGTTCAATAATCCTGATCAGTCGCTGGCAAAAATCAAGGCAGCAGGGCTAACCTGCTGCCTTTTTTTATTCTGGCTGATAGCTCTATTCGCCCAGAGGCTAATTCCTTAGGGAAGTCACCCGGGTTGAATTGAAATATTTCGGCCTGTTTTATTTCTTCAGAAAATCAAGGAGCTGCTTGGCCAGCGGCGCTTTTTCATTCTGGGGCGCCAGTTCCAGAAATTTTTCCAGACTGCTAATAGCTTCTTGAGTTTTATTCTGACTGATATAGAGCGAACCAAGCTGAAAATAGGCTTCAGCATAATCAGGTTTAAGCTCAACCGTCTTTTGAAATTGGCTCAGAGCCTCTTCGGCCTGCCCGAGATTGATCAGGCAGACGCCAAGATTATAGTAGCCATCCGGATCATTCGGGTTGATCTCGGCCGCCTGGCGGTAATATCCGGCTGCGCCAGCAAAATCACCGTCTTTAGCCAGAAGCTCGCCCATTTCTTTATTAGAGCTAAAACTCTGCGGATTGAGCTCAACCGCTTTTTTAAAAGCCTCTTTAGCTTCCGGGATTTTATTCAGTTTTTTATAAGTCAACCCCAGGTTAAAATAATAAGCCCAGTTTTCAGGATTGAGTTTAAGGGCTTCTTCAAATACCGGCAGGGCTTCCTGGTATTTCTGCTCGTTATATAACCTGGTCGCCTTGATAAAATCTTTATCTGCCTCCGACAGGCTTTTGGCCGCCAGCTCGTCGGCCTTTCCCAGTTTTATTTCCAGTTCGGTGTCAGAGGCAATGCCAACATGAACCTCTTGCGTCCGGGGGACAAAGCCTTCCTTTTTGAAAATCACCTGATAATAACCAGGCTGAATACCGATCTGAGAAAACCGGCCGTCCTTCCCAGTGGCTGTTTCGTATCTCTTCGAAGCTGAAGCCACAGAAATGATAGTTACTTCCGCTTTTTCCACCGGATTACCCTGGGCATCAACCACTTTACCCTTGATTTTCCCCTGAACCTGACCACTGACCGCTGAAGTTAAAAAGACAACATTGATAGCCATTAACCAGACACTTATCAATAATTTGGATCTTTTCATCAACCTCTCCTTGCCGGTTAAATTAACCTCTTCTCTCTTGAGCTGGTTTTCTAACCGGTCAAAATCTGTGTTTCTCATTTTTCCGGCCGGTCATTTATTATATCATCAAACAATTATTTCTTTCTCAAGCTGGCCAGTTTAGCTTTTATTTCTGGTTGATCTGGTATCAGAGATAAAGATTTTTCCAGAAGAGCCAGAGCCTGGTCTTTTTCACCCAGATGGAGATGAGCCTCAGCCGCTAAGTTAAGCACCCCAACTTCAGTCGCTTCTGACAGAAGTTCATCAAGATAAACAAGGGCTGGTTTCCAGTCTTTCAAGCCAGCATAGTCAAGGGCAATGATTTTGGCTGCTTCTCTATCTCTCGTTCTCTCATAAAGAGACAGGGCTGTGGCCAGCGATTGACGGTAATCACTTAGGGCATAAAAGGTTTTAGCCAGAAGGAGGAGGCTGGCCTGATCCTGGCTATTAGCCAGAACGCCCTCCAGAATCTTTCTGGCTTCAAGATAATTTCCTTGTAAAAAATGCTGGCTGGCCAGCATTCTCATCCACTCAACTGCGGGCGGAGGCTGGTGAAGGCGGGCATAAACCCAGGGGGCAGTCAACAGCGGGGCGGAAAGTATAATCAAATTATCTTTCTGAGCAGCCTTGATCTTATCTCCTTCGATCAGAGATAACTCCAGTTGATAATAACCTGGTCTTAACTGACTTAAATCCAGAGGCTCACACCAGACCTCACCCTGAGCATTGATGATTTCCCGGCCAAAGGTTTTTTCCAAGCTGGCCGGCCCTGAACCATCCATATTCTTCAAAATCAGTTTAACAATAGCCTTATCACCTAAAACTAATCTTTGATCCAGCTGGCTGTAAACAGACAGCTTTTCGGCTGGAGAAAATTCATTTCGAGCGCTGACCAGAAACTCATGGCCATTAAAAGTAAAAGCTTTGAGCTGTTTATCCTTAGCCTCCGAGAAGCTGTGATAAAAAAGAAGGGGGCTTAACAAGCTGCCGGAGGACTCCGCCGGAATAGAGATGGCCGTTTCAAAGGAAGTAAAATCACGGGAAGTCTTGTTTTTCAACAAAAACATCAGCTTATAGTCGCCCGGTAACAACGGGAAAAGGTCCTGAAAGGCCAATCTCTGCCGGGCATGAGTTTCAAATTGCTGCTGGTTAAGCCTGAGCGGGACTTCTTCTGTCCAGCTTAAAACCGGCTGGCCAGACTTATTCTCGACTCTGACCGTTAATTCGTAGATAGCCGAGTAAAGGCCCTGATTTTCAGAAAAATTGATTTTATCCGGCTCCAGTGACCAGTGGACAAAATTTAATCCGTCCTGCTTAAAAACCTTAACAGCCGCGCTAGAGTCTATATAATTGTGTGAATAATCTACTTCTATAAGGTCCTTATAACTCAAATAGTTTCTGGCATAAGCCGTAGCAAATTTTTTTTCTGGCAGAGATTTAACCGCGGCGATGATAGTCTGGGAAGAGAGGGAGCTAAAATTGGCTGATTGATCTTCAGGTAAGTAGCTCAGGGCAGCTTTGGCCAGCTCAGCATTGACTCTTTTGATTATCTCTGTTGCCTTACTTCTGTTTATCGTTTCTCTGGTCAAGGAGGGTATAACCAGTTTTTCCGGTCCCTCCAGTCCTGGATAATACAGGCGATAATCACCAACGCCCTCTGGCTGATAAAAAATCAGGTAAAAATAAGGTGGCAAATTGTATTGTTCTTCGCCTTTGTAAAACCAGAGCTCCATTGGCCAGAGATCAGAATAAGTGGCATAAATACTCCGTTCCAGCGGCTTTCCAAGAAGCAGGTAATAATAACCGCGTTCACTCAGGCAGCCCCTTCTGGCGGAACCAAGACTGAAATGCTCATCAGCGAAACGGACCCTCTCTAAATAATCTTTATAAAACTCGTTTTCTTTAGTCTCCCGGTCAGGATCACGGACCTGCCAGAACATAGCGATAAAACGATCCCTTTCCCGGTCTGTCTTTAACTTAAAGAAGACTTCTTTCTCCGCGCCAGTAATTATCGGGGTAACGATTTCAAGCCATTCCCGGTAGTTCGGGGCAAGGTTCTTAATATAATCTTTTTCCTTTTGAATAACTGGAAAGCCGGCTATCACCTGACTGGCCAGTAAAATGGTCGCGGCTACAAAAAGGAAAAAAACCGGCCCGGCCTTTTTAAATCTACTCTCCAGGTTGATCGCCAGACTTAGCTTGAAATTGATTTTCAACCGTTGTCTCCTTTTTTAAATTTTATCATAATTCAATTGATTTAAGGCGGTTAATGCTATTTTTTTATGGTCAACACGCCTTATTGATTAATAACTTAATCTGCTCCCAAAACGTTCCTTTAAGCCCATAGACCATAATGATAATAACTTAATAACTTAAATCAATCCAATGTTATGGATTTTATCCATTCAAATAATTGGATTTTGTTAGCAGGGCGAATTCTATTTTAGGCTATCCTGTTCAAAAACAACAAGTTACAAAATATTCTCCCCTGGCATAAATCTTGCTTACCTCCAAGAGAAGGTTAGTATGGGAATTTTTTATAAGGAGGTGGAAAAAAGAGGAGCAAACGACAAGAATATGCCAAAAATGGTTTCGCGGTTTTTAAGGTTTAAAGATAAAAAGGAGGAAAAAAATTGGCCAAAAAGTTTCTAAGTTTGTTGATGTTTGTTTTACTGATCTCTCCTCTGGCCTTTACCCAATCAAGAGAAACAGGCGCTATCACCGGAACAGTAACGGATGAAGCCGGGGCGCCTTTGCCCGGAGTCACCGTAACAATTTCCGGACCAAGCCTGATGGGTAACAGAACTTATGTGACCGATGCCAGGGGGATATACAGATTCCCGGCCTTGCCGCCTGGAAACTATAATCTTAAAGCTGAACTTCAGGGTTTTACCACGGTGGTTAATGAAAATATCCGTTTGAGCACCACTACTACCTTAACCATTGACATTGCCATGAAACAAGCCGCTTTAGCTGAAGAATTAACAGTCGTGGCTAAGGCTCCAACTATTGATGTCAAATCAACTGAAACAGCTTCGGTTTCGTTGAGTAACGAAATCCTGCGAAATATTCCTTACAGTCAATTCACCGCTGACATAGTCAATATGGCCCCTGGAGTCTCCTCGGATTCAGCTTATGGATCTTCTCAAGGAACAGGCATTGCCTACAGTATGGATGGGGTCAATGTGGCTGATCCTGATACCGGTACCGCCTGGGTTTTCGTTGATCATAATATCATCGAAGAAGCCAAAATTATGGGCGTTGGCCTGCCGGCCGAATATGGAAATTTTACGGGTGTTATTTTTAACCTGGTGACCAAATCCGGCGGCAACAGTTTCTCCGGCCATATGGAATTTGATTTTCAGGGAAAAAGAACCGACAGCCCAAAGGGTTTCTGGGGAACAACTAACAATTCAAATTATGTGACCGACTTCCCGGACTTAACCCCTCCTCTGGCCAAGTTGATGGATGTCAACGCGCATCTGGGCGGACCAATAATTAAGGATAAGCTCTGGTTCTATCTCGGCCTTCAGTATTATAAAAGCTGGGATTATCGCACCGGTTTCCCTGAGGCAGTCCGCTACAAACAACCGCGCGGTTATCTCAAACTTAATTCGCAGATCACCCCGACTTTAAGCTTAATGGGCTCACTGGAGATAGATACCTATAATGGTGTAAACAGAGGAGCCGGCGCCACCGTCTCGCCAGAAGCCTGTGTTAACCAGAAATCACCGGAAACAGTGGCCAATTTCAATCTGACCAAAATCATCAGCTCCAAAACCTTTTTTGATTTAAAAGTGGCTTATTTCTGGGGTTATTATTACCTCGATCCGGAAGTTGGCATGGGGCCTTATATGCATTTTAGCTATGATGAGAATTTCCAGACAGGTAGCTCTGGTTATTTTTATTATGCAGATAGAACCAGGTTGCAGGCTAACGCCAGCTTAAGCCACTATGTTGAGGATTTCTATGGCTCTCATGACTTCAAATTCGGAGCTGAATTTGAAAGATCAAAAGTTAGAAACCGTTATGGCTATACCGGTGAAGGCGGAGAGCTGGGTGACCACGTTCAGTACTTTGATTACTATGGTTATCCCTATTTAGCCTATCAATATGATGGTTATGATACCAATACCTATTACACCAGGTTGGAAGCTTTTGCCCAGGATTCCTGGCAGGTAATGAAAAGATTGAATATCAGTGCCGGTGTGCGCTTTAGCCAGTACTGGGGTCAGGTTAAAGGAGTCCCCGGCAATGTTTATACCAACAGCCGGATTTCTCCCCGAATTGGTTTCACCTTTGATTTGCTCGGGGACAAAACCACTGTTTTTAAAGCCCACTATGGACATTATTCCGAAGCGATGTTTGCCAGCTACCATGACCGGATGAATCCTGACTCCGCTTACAGCGATTATGTTGGTTACTACTGGGACGGCGAATGGATAGAATTTGAAAGAATTGTTCATGAACAGCTTTATCGTATGGACCCTGATGTCAAGCACCCTTATCTGGAACAGTTTACAGTTAGCCTCGAGCGGGAACTCTTCAAGGATTCTTCTTTAAGCATTAGCTATATTTACCGCACCTGGAAAAACATAATGGGGCCGGTAGATTTTGCTGGAAATTACGAACCCTATGCACTGACTGTTCCCGACTACGGCGATTATACAATTTACGAGAGAACAGCCGAGACAGTTAATACCTTTGATTACCTGATAACCAATCTGAATAAGGCCTACAGTCAAGGTTATCCCTGGATACTTATGAATCCCTATCGCCGCTACCAGGGTGTTGAATTTTTATTCAACAAGCGTTTTTCTAACCGCTGGCAGTTATTGGCCTCTTACACCCTGTCCAAAGCCTATGGCACCACCGATAATGGCCAGGCTGATGATATTGGCTGGGGTGGTAATGTCTACGACCCGAATTTCTGGATCAATGCTGATGGTCATTCCACTTACGATTCAACCAATATGATTAAAATTCAGGGCAGCTACATCATTCCGAAAATCGAACTCAGTGTAAACGTTTATTATCACGGAGTAACAGGCACTGCCTGGACGGCCAGATACAGGACGCCCCGGCTCAATCAGGGAAGAGTGACCTTTTTCCTCGAAAAGAGAGGTTCACACCATTATCCGATGGATCACCAGCTGGATGTCAGACTGGAAAAGATCTTTACCTTTGCCAGCAAGTACAAGCTGGGCCTAATGCTGGATGTTTTTAACGTCTTTAATTCCGATACGATCTATTCGTGGGGCACTCGCTGGAACTATGACTGGTATACTCCCGATGTTTATCCCTCAACTGAAGGTCATGAGCTGTTAGGAATTGTCAACCCGAGACAGGCCCGGCTCGGCATCCGGTTGATCTTCTAATAATCCAAATAGTCGCAGACAGGGCGGTGGGGCAAGTTGCTCCACCGCCCTTTTTTTATCACCTCAATCAGCTATTAGAATCGCCGCTGGTTATTAGTTAGCACTTTTCTCACCGCACCTTCCCGGACAGGACACCAACTAGCATCCCGCTTTAGAGTCTAAAAGGCCATCAAGACAGATGGTCTGGCTGGAATATATAAATCAGGTCAGCAGGAAAAGGCTGCAGAATGATTTACTCCTAACGACATTTCAGAACTCAAACCGAGGTGCTTTTTATTCTCAGCCCGGCAGCGATCAGGACAAAAATTCTATGTTATAATGCTAAACAAATGAAAAAAAAGATTATCATTCCGGTTCTAATTCTGATCTTGGCCGCTATCCTTGTCTTTATTTTCCTGCTCAAAAAGCCCAGCCCATCACGTTTACGGGCAGGCCAGGATTACAATGTTATCCTGGTCACTATTGATACTCTCCGGGCCGACCGGGTTGGCTGCTATGGCTATACTCCCGATGTCACGCCGGCCATTGACCGCTGGGCAGCCGAAGGAGTGCGCTTTGAAGAGTGTATTTCCCAGACGCCGCTAACTCTTCCTTCCCACACCACGATTATGACCGGAACTCTTCCTATCTATCACGGGGTCAGGGACAATGGCGGCTTTGTTGTCCCGGACAAACTTGAAACCTTAGCCGAGTCTTATAAGTCGGCTGGCTTTAAAACAGCAGCCTTTGTCTCAGCCTATGTTGTTGACTCCAAATGGGGCCTCAATCAGGGATTTGATTATTATTTTGACAGCTTTGATCTTGGCCGCTTTGAAAAAATATCCTTAGGCGAAGTCCAGCGCCGGGCTAAAGATACGATCAACGAGGCTCTAAACTGGTTGGAAAAAAATAAAGATGACAAATTTTTTGTCTGGATTCATCTCTATGATCCCCACACTCCCTATGATCCACCCGAGCCCTATAAAAGCCAGTTAGCCGACCGGCCCTATGTAGGAGAAATTGCTTATACCGACAGCCAGTTAGCCCGGCTGGAAGATTATCTTCAAAGCAGAGGCTTAAAAGACAAACTGTTTCTTATCGTGGCTTCTGATCATGGCGAAAGCCTGGGCCAGCATGGCGAGACGACCCACGGTTTCTTTGTTTATCAGGAAACCCTTCGCGTGCCTTTAATTTTCGTCACGCCTTTCAAGCAATTTTCTGGAAAATCTTATGCCGGGGTCGTCACCTTAGCTGACCTAATGCCGACTGTTCTGGAGTTAAGCGGGATCAAAATTCCGGCCGAAGTCCAGGGGCAGAGCCTCGTCCGCTATTTTGGCGGACAGAAAAAAACTGATGACCGGCTGGCTTATGCCGAGACCTACTATCCGCGCTTTCATTATGGCTGGTCAGAACTGCGGAGCCTCCAGAACAACCGTTATAAGTTGATTCTGGCCCCGGTTCCTGAACTTTATGATCTGACCAACGATCCCAGGGAAGAAAAAAACCTGGTTTATGCTCAGAAAAAAGTCTATGAGGAGTTAACGGCTTTAGCTCAGGAGTTTGAAAAAAAGGCTGGCGAAAAAGCTATCCAGGCCGATTTCTCATCAATCGATGAAGACACCAAGGAAAGGTTAGCTGCCCTTGGCTATCTTGGGTCGTTTGTTGATCCGGCCAAATTAAAAGGCCAAAAACTGGCTGATCCTAAAGACAAAATTAATGTTTTTAATGAAATTTCCAAAGCCAGAGAGATTGGCCTGTCTGGCAATTTTGATGAAGCTATTGCTGCTCTCAATAAAATTCTGCAGGAAGATCAGACCATCAGCGATGGTTTTTTTGCTCTCGGTAATGTTTATTTCAAGGCGAGAAGATTCAAGGAAGCAGCCGGAGCTTTCACCCAGGCTCTCGAGTTAAAACCCGATGATTCCTTTGCCGTCATCAATGTGGCCAATTGCTATGCTGCCTTAGGTCAGGTAGAAGAGGCGGAAAAATTCATCTTAGCTCAGGTCAAACGGGGATTTGATGATCCTCAATTTTACCATGTTCTTGGCTCCCTTTATGCTCTCCGGGGAAATTACGATAAAGCTCTTCCCTATTTCGAAGAGTGCCTGAAAAAAAATCCTAATTCGGCTTCGGCTCATAATGCCCTGGCCGCCATCTATTTAAACCGGGATGATCTGACCCGGGCTGAAAAGCATCTGGAAGCCGCCCGGGCTTTGAATCCAACCCTGCTTAACCTCCGCTACAACCTGGCCCAGCTGCGGGAAAAACAGAACAGGCTGGAGGAAGCCATGGAACTTTACCAGCAGGAAATTGCTGATTCTCCCAATCATTTTAAAGCCCTTTTTAACTTAGCCCGGCTTTACCGCCTGCAGCACTGGCAGGAGGAAGAACTCGAGACTCTTCGGCGGGCTTTGAAGGCCGAACCTTCTTTCCCTCTAACTTATTTCTATTTGGCCAGAATCTACCTGAATCAGGGACAAAATCTGAACGAAGCTATTGAGCTGGTTAAAAAGGGCCTGGAGCTAAAACCCGATAAAGATAACCTGCCTCTTGGCTATTTTCTGTTAGCTGATCTTTATAACCGACTCGGCGATTATGCCCGTTCCGAGGAGTATGCCCGACAGGGACAGGAGCTTTTAAAGTCCCGCTAAGGCTATCCGGCCAGACTTTTTCTGCCAAGATAGCAACCGGATTAAAGTTATTCAGGAAAGAGATCACTTGCTCTTCTCAGTCCGCCTTTTTCTTGACAACCCGGCTACCCGAACTTATATTAAAGTTAGTTTTAAAGGGAAAAAGGCTATGGAAATTATGATGAAAATCGGAGCCCTGGCCGTAGATCCAGTGTCAAAAATGCCTGTTCTCATCCTGAAAGATACTCAATCCGACCAGATTTTGCCTATCTGGATTGGCTTATACGAAGCTAATGCCATTGCCATCACTCTGGAAGGCATAGCTACTCCCCGGCCGATGACTCATGATCTTCTGAAAAATTTCCTGGATCAAACCGATATTAAGGTTGATAAAATAGTCATCAATGACGTCCGGGATAACACCTATTATGCGGTGATCTATTGCCATCAGCATGATCTCTCTTACCTGATCGATTCCCGTCCCTCTGATGCCATCGCTTTAGCCCTGAGGACCAATTCTCCGATCTATGTTGAGGAAGAAGTCATCAAACTGAGCCGGACCCCTGAACCGGGACAGGGCACAGAAGAATCAGAGAGATTAAAAAGATTGCTGGAAAGCCTCAAGCCGGAAGACTTTGGCAAGTATAAAATGTAAAACCTGCCTGGTTTACCCTTATCTCAGTTCTAAGTTTTTACTCTGAATAAAAGATAGAAACCGATCAGGATAAAAATAATTTCCGGGCTCCAGGCGGCCAGCCAGGCAGAAACGATTCTGGCTTCCCCCAGGCTGCGGAAAGCGGCCGCCGTCTGCCAGAAAAGATAACCACCACCCAGAGCCAGGCCGAGAGGAAAAATGAAAAGTTTTTTTTGACTTAAGCCAGCCAAGGCTGTTCCCAGCAGAGCCAGGACAAAGGCAGAAAAAGAAAAAGCTACCCTCGATTTAGCTTCAGTCTTAAAGCTGGTTGCCGGGCTGCCGCTTTGTTCAAGGTCCTGACTGTATTGATTAAGCTCGCTCCAGGTCATCAGAGCCGGTTCTTTCCATTCTTTGATGAATTGCCTTTGAGCTTCGGGCAGGTCAAGATTTAAAAAGTCAAATTTCGAGAAAGATAAATTCTCGTTGGTCAGTTCTCTTTCCCAGCCGCTCTCTAAATGAAGGCTATTTTCCCCGATTTTAGCCAGCTGGCTGAAAATGATTTTTTTCACCCTGACTGGCTCTCTATCTGTCTGAAAAATCAGCAGGCGGCGGACAGCGTTCTCCCCGGGCGAAGACAGCTCATAATGAAAAAACCCGGGCAGACTATCGTTTCTGAGCCAGTAGCGGTTCTGATAGGTAAAGACCCGGACCGGCCGGTCAGTCAGCTGGCTCCAGATTTTTTCAGCTTCAAAGTTGCCCCGGACAACCAACCTGTCCTGAAGGAAAAAGCCAAGCGGAACAAGAAATAAAGAAAAAACCAAAACCGGGGCTGTTATCCGCCAGTAGCTCAGGCCGGAAGTCATCAGGGTTTGAATCTCATGACGCCGGTAAAGAAAATTAAGACCGAGAACTGGAGCAATCAAAGCTGCCAGCTGAAGCCCCTGGGTGATAAACTCTGGCAGTTTGTACCAGATATAAGTAAACAGGAGATAGACTGGCTGATCACTTTCCTTAGCTATTTCCCAGCGGGTGAGAAAGTTAAAAACAGCCATAATCAGGACCAGGGTCAGAAAAATCCAGAGATAAAGCCTGGCCAATCTGCCCAGAATATAGCGGTCATGAAAAGTCAGACGGGAGGCTGGAGGCGAAACTTTTTCTGCTGATGACCGGCCGGCTGTTCTATCCCCAGGGTGAATTGCTTTCTTAAAAAAACTCATTAGCCTGGCCCCGAAGCCAGAGCCAGGCTGAGCTTCCCGGCGGGCTGAAAAATAAGCCAGTAAGCCAGCCGCTAAAGCTAAGAAATCGGGCAGCCAGAGTCCAATTGAAGGAGATAAATTGCCTGCTGCAGCCTGAGTCTGACCAAAAACCAGAAGCCCATAATAAAGAATGACAATTACCAGGCTGACCCCATAACCGCCGGCCCGGCCTCCGGGCCATCTTCTCCAACCCAGGCCCAGGCCCAGAAAAGCAAAAGCTAAACAGGCCGCCGGCAAACTCCATCGTTTGTTTAACTCGACCTTAAGAGCCAGAAGTTCCTTTTTGTTTTTGCTCCGGTCATCTCTTAACTTATTCCAGTCAGCCAGCAGTTCCTTCCAGTTTTTTTCCCGGTATTGCTTTTCAAGCGAAACAGGAGGGAAAAGGTTTTTCAGGTCAAGGAGCTGTTCTTGCTTTTTAAATTTATTATATCCGGCAGTTTCCGGATGACCGAGGTCAAACTTATAGCTGTAGCCGTCGGTCAGGGTCAGCCAGGCAGTTTTCAGATCAGGTCCCGGTCTTATCCCGCCTGATTCAGCCGCCATGAGCTGTATATTATTCTGCTCCTCCTTCCTGTAAAGGAAGACGCCCTGCCATCTCCCCTGGCTGTCCTTTTTATGGACGTAAATGACATTGCCCGGAAAAGACTCGAAAAACTGGCCCGGCTCCACCTGCCAGTTAACCCTGGTCAGCACCGACTGAACCATAGTCTCAAGCCACCGGTAGTTGGCCTGAGGTGTCAGCCATAAAGTGAATGATAAGGTTACGGCCGAAAAAATCATGGCCAGCCCCAGGACGGGCTTCAACACCTGTCGCGGGCTTACCCCTAAGAGCTTCAGCGCTTCGATTTCCCGGTCAGCGTTAAGGTGGGACAGGCCTCCCAGCAGTCCAGCCATAAAGGCTAAGGGGATAGCTAAAGCCAGAATCGAGGGCAAGAGCAAAAATAGAACCTTTAAGACGACTGCCAGCGGAACTCTTTTACTGATAAAAATATCAGTCAGATAGAAAATATCATTCAAAATGAGGACCAGGATGATCAAACCAAGAGCAATCAAAAAAGAAGCGATAATCTCCTTCAGCAGGTAACGGTTAAGGGTTTTCATCTAAAGCTTTTGACTCAGAAGTTTTTCTGCTCAGGCTAATATACCACAAGGCCGGGAAGCAACTCAAAAAAAAGGCCGCCCGGGAAAACCCCCAGGCGGCCTGGATAAAATCAAGTTTCAGTTAGCCTGACTTTAATCAGTACATATCAGGCGGCGGAGTTGGATAAGCCTGTTTCTTATCCTCTTCCGGTATTTCGGTAACACAACCTTCAGTGGTCAGCAGCAGGCCGGCAATACTGGAAGCATTTTGCAGAGCTGTTCTAACAACTTTGGTTGGGTCAACGATGCCGGACTTGACCAGATCTTCATATTTTTCAGTCAGAGCATTGAAGCCCATATCCTGCTTCATCTCTCTCACTTTCTCCACGACAATCGAACCCTCATAGCCGGCATTAGTGGCAATCTGGCGAATCGGCTCTTCCAGGGCCCGGCGAATAATCTGAACTCCAATTTGCAGATCGCTATCGATATTAAGCTTGTCAAGTGCTTTCTGGCAGCGGAGAAGCGCCACCCCGCCACCCGGGACAATCCCCTCTTCAACTGCAGCCTTGGTGGCATGCATCGCATCTTCCACCCTGGCTTTCTTATCTTTAAGTTCGGTCTCGGTAGCCGCGCCAACTCTGATCAGAGCAACTCCGCCAACCATCTTGGCCAGTCTTTCCTGCAGTTTTTCACGGTCATAATCAGAGGTCGTATCTTCAATCTGGGCTCTGATCTGTTTGATTCTGGCCTGGATATCGCCCGGTTTGCCTTTGCCCTCAACAATGGTCGTATTGTCCTTATCAATGACTACCTTGGCAGCTTCGCCCAGCCAGTCCATGGTGACGTTTTCCAGTTTAACCCCGATGTCTTCGGTGATCACCTGGCCGCCGGTCAGGATGGCAATATCTTCGAGCATGGCTTTGCGTCTGTCGCCAAAGCCCGGGGCTTTAACCGCACAGCACATCAAAGTGCCTTTTAATTTGTTAACTACCAGAGTGGCTAAAGCTTCGCCTTCCACCTCTTCGGCCACGACCAGCAGGGAACGTCCCATTTTGGCTACACTTTCCAGCAGGGGCAGAAATTCTCTCAGATTGGAAATCTTCTTTTCATAAAGGAGAATTAGAGGATTTTCCAGAACGCATTCCATCCTCTCGGGATCAGTCACAAAGTAGGGCGAGAGATAACCACGGTCAAACTGCATGCCCTCGACAAATTCCAGGGTGGTTTCAAGCCCTTTGGCTTCTTCGACGGTAATGACACCATCCTTGCCAACCTTTTCCATCGCTTCAGCGATAATTTTGCCAATAGACTCATCGTTATTAGCCGAAATGGCTCCAACCTGAGCAATCATTTCCCCGGTTACTTCCCGGCTCATGGCCTTCAGCTCTTTAACCACTTCTTCGACTGCCCGTTCAATTCCTTTTTTAATTAAATTTGGATTCCGTCCGGCCGTCACATGCTTGATCCCTTCAGCATATATAATCTGGGCCAGAACGGTGGCAGTGGTCGTTCCATCTCCAGCCACGTCAGAAGTCTTGGAAGCGACTTCTTTGACTAACTGGGCACCCATATTTTCCCAGGGGTCCTTAAGATCAATCTCTTTGGCGACGGTCACGCCGTCCCTGGTGCTGGTTGGGGAACCAAATTTTTTATCAAGAATAATATTTCTCCCTCTGGGGCCAAGGGTGGCTTTAACCACATTGCTCAAAGTATTAACACCTCTCAAGAGGGCCTGTCTGGCTTCATCTCCAAGCATTAATTGTTTAGCCATTTTTTACCTCCTTTTTCACTTGCTAATAATTGCCAGAATTTCGTCTTCGCGAACAATCAGGTGCTCAACGCCGTCAATGGTGACCTCGGTTCCGCTATATTTACCGATTAGCACCCGATCACCCTTTTTAACACTCAAAGGGATAGCTTTACCGCTGTCATTCACTCTGCCGCCACCAACTTCAATCACATCAGCTTCCTGCGGTTTTTCCTTGGCTGTGTCAGGAATAATAATGCTGCCACGTTTGACTTCCTGTTCCTCAACTCTTCTCAAGAGAACACGGTCATATAAAGGTTGAATTTTCATGTTTACCTCCTTTCTGGTAATTTAAATTAGCACTCTGACCGGTTGACTGCCAAATTATAAAATATGACAGAAATCTTGTCAAGACCTTGGGGGACCAATTTTAGCAGGCGAGAACAGAGATTGCTATTTTTTGGATTTTATTTTTAAGGCTTTGAACCGGTTATGGAGGGTATTCCGGTGAATCCCTAAAGCCTGGGCAATTTTAGTCTTATTTCCCTTATAGCAGGCACTGGCTGTCTCTATATAAATTTTCTCAAATTCAGCCTGAGCTTCCTTCAGATGAATTTCTTTTTCAATCATCTCGGCGATGACATTTTCCAATTTCTGGTGGATGTTAAGCTCCTCAAATTTTTTGCTCATTAGCCCCTCCTTTCCCCTGAAACTTCCTCCAATTCTCATTAAATTTATTCTTTAAATCTCCGGGAATCAAGCCGACCATGGCTTTTGAAATCCGGAGGCAGCCCGGAGCCAGCCTGGAACTGATCAGCGCCTCCCGTTGAAAATCAAAAACAAACATGGCCATAACGATTACGGCACAGATGAGCAGGCCCTTAATCAGCCCGAAAACTGCTCCACTGACATGATTGAACAGGCTGAGCGGCCCCTTCATCAACTTCCCCAGCAGAACACCGAGAAGCCAGCTCAGCAGGACAATCAAGATAAAAATCAACAAAAAGCTCAGACAATTCCGCCAGAAATCAGATTCTACCCAGGAATGAATCTTCCAGGAGAGCCAGGCATAGTTTCTCGAGGCCACGACCAGGCCAACAATTACCCCGGCCAGACCCAGGACCTGCCGGATCAGACCTTTGACCAGACCCAGGATAAAGGTCAGCCCTAAAACGATTATCAGGATGACATCCAGCCAGTTGAAATGCATCAGCCCTTCCTTCTCTTCAATTCGTTGACCATTTCATAGTTGCCCTCAGTAATGAGCCCGAAGTAAACCCGGGGCTTAATCTGGCCATGAAAATCAGAGCCCGCGGTTATCACCAGATCAAGCTCTTCAGCCAGAGAATGGTAACGTTCGGTCTGCTCCGGCTGATGATAGGAAGTATAGACTTCCAGCCCCTGAAGTCCAAGAGATTTCAGAAAAATCAGATCTTCCTTAGTTGTTTTCTGGAAATAAGCTCCGGGATGGGATAGAACCGGGACTCCTTCTGTTTCAGGAGCCAGGTCTAAGACCTCTTCCAGGGAAATATGATTTTTAGGCACAAAAGCCGGTCCCTCTTCGGTAAAATAATCCTGATAAAAGAGGTAAGGAGCAAAAGCCTGGCTCTGCTCATCATAATACTTTTTAAGGAGAGGATGCTGGCGGTTTTCAGGCTTTTCCAGCAAGACTCTGGCTATTTTCACCCCCAGAGGCGGAATGCCGCTGCACTTCGACCAGACTTCATCCCAGTCAAGATCAAATCCCTGATTTTTTAATAATTCCACCCGGTTTCTGGCTTCTTTTAACCGTGATTCGGCTACATAATTAATTATGTAGCGAATAGCCGGGCTGCGCCAGTTAACAAAAGGAAGTTGAAGGTGAAATTCCCGGCCGTCAAAGACGGTGGTAATTTCAATGCTGGGTATAACTTCAACCCCGGCTTTGTTTCCGGCTTCAATCGCCGCCGGATAAGCTTCGACGGTATCATGATCAGCAATGGCTATGGCTCTAAAGCCATGATCCTTAGCCATCGAGACCAGTTCCTGCGGTGAAAAATCGCCGTCACAACTAAAATTTGAATGAAGATGAAAATCAACCAGGCCCTCAGCTTCCATTTTATTCTTCTTATCTAAATAGCCCTTAACTTAACTGACTTTTTTTATTCGAGACTGTCAGTCAGGGTAAATCATTTTTGCCAGTTAACAGCCGGTAAATCTCCAGATATCGCTTAGAAGTCTGCTCAATGACCTCAGCCGGTAACGGGGGAGGAGGAGGTGTTTTCCTGTCCCAGCCAGTGCTGAGGAGATAATCCCGCACATATTGTTTGTCCAGACTCGGCTGTGATTTGCCTGGAGCATAAGTGGCCAGTGGCCAGAAACGGGAAGAATCAGGGGTAAACAGTTCATCAATCAGAATCAGTTCATCATTTTCATCCAGCCCGAACTCAAATTTGGTATCGGCAACGATGATCCCTTTAGAAATCGCATAAAGAGAGGCTTTTTGATAAAGTTCAAGGCTAACTTTCTTAATTTTCTCGGCCAGCTCAGAACCGGCAATTTTTTCCATTTCTTTAAAAGTTATATTCTCATCATGCCCGACCTCAGCTTTGGTGGAGGGAGTAAAGATTGGCTCATCCAGCCGGGAAGATTCCTGTAAGCCTTTGGGCAATTTTATTCCGCTGACTTTGCCTGTCTCCTGATATTCCTTCCAGCCAGAGCCGGACAGATAGCCGCGGACCACGCATTCTATTGGCACCACTCTGGTCTTTTTAACCAGCATTGACCGCTTACTGAGAAGATCAGCATAAGGGCGCAGTTCAGCTGGAAAATCGGCCAGCTCAGTCGAAATCATATGATGACGGCAAACCAGAAAAGTGAAATCAAACCAGAACCTGGACAGCTGGGTCAATACCTGACCCTTATAGGGAATTAAAGAGGGTAAAACGAAGTCGAAAGCCGAAATCCGGTCGGTGGCCACAATTAAAAGCTTATCTCCAAGATCAAAGACATTCCTGACTTTACCCTTTTTAAAGACCGGAAAACCTGGCAACTCCACTTCACCCACTGCCACCTGACTTTTATCCATGCTAAGCTCCTTAAAAAATAGGTTAGAACAATATCCTTTTTATTTTAATATCTTAATTTAAAGCTTGATTTAAATCAACCTGAGGGGGCAGCCCTGTTGCCAGATTAGATGATCCGGCCGGAGCAAAAAGTCACCCCGGTTAACGGTTTAGAAGAGCTCAGTCTTTAATCCCGACAAAGTTTAGCAGGCGGGTTTTTTCGGCCGCCTGCCGCCGGTAAGAGAGTAAATCCGGCTGGCAGAAAGTACACCAGTCTGAGGAAAAAATATTTTCAGCCGGCAGGCCGATTATTTCCGTTAAAAGCCAGAAATTAGCTGCTCTGAGATCAAGAAAAAATTTGCCTGCTTTTTGACCTGAAGAAAATACCCTGTCTGCCGGAAAGCCCTGTCTGGAAAAAGAGTCATAAACTTCCTGGCCAACTTCATAACAGCTGGCCTCAATCGCCGGGCCCAGGGCAGCCAGAACCCCGGCAGGACGGCTGGAAAAAGACCTCCTCATCGAATCAAAGGTAATTTCAGCCAAGCGGCCGGCTGTCCCCCGCCAGCCGCCATGGACAGCGGCCACCACCCGGTGTTCAGTATCAACTAAGAAAAGGGGAAGGCAATCGGCTGTTTTGACCAGCAGCAGCAATCCCGGCCGGGAAGTGATCAGGGCATCAACAGCCGGTTTTTGGTCAGGGGCCCGGTCAATCAGCAGAACTCTGGCTGAGTGTTCCTGCTTCATCTCCACCGGGTGAAAGGCAGACAGCTCTTGATCATGTTCCAGGCTGTCCCGACCGAATCCTTTGAGGCCAAAGCCATGAACCAGCCAGGGAATCCGGTTGAGGCCTTCCAGGGTTAAATATTTTTTTCTCTTAACCATCTGCTTTCTTCCTGTCTGTTTTCTGATTTCACCTTAGGTTATATATTTTCTATTCTCAACTGGCTCCCGGCCTGTCTCTAAATAAATCCTATCAAGGTTCTGACCATTCTTCTTCTGATTTATCTTTATAGCTGACCGCCGGCCAGACATCAAGTCAAAAAGTTAATTTTGGGGGTGATTAGAACCTTTTCATAATTTCAGCCATGATCAGGGCGGTCAGCCGAAGAAGAAGCTAAAAAGGTTTAACCGGCCAAAAGAAAAATATAAAATAGAAGCCGAGGAAAGACGATGAGATTAATACCTGTCTTATTTTTGATTTCCCAGGGTTTACTTTTCTCCGGTCTCAGCGGGCAAGAGCCCCGGCCGCGGGCTCGCGACCTGGATTTAAAAATTGGAGTCCTGGAAACAGGATTGCTCAATTCCATCACCGATGTCCCAGGAGTCAGAGTTGGCCACCAGACGATCATCAAAGGTTCGAACATCAGAACCGGGGTAACTGCCATCTGGCCCCATGAGGGGAACATTTTCCAGGAAAAAGTCCCGGCAGCCATCAGTGTGGCCAATGGTTTTGGCAAATTGACCGGTTCAACTCAAGTCGAAGAACTTGGTTATCTTGAAACTCCCATCGTTCTAACCAATACCTTGAGTGTGCCGGTTGCCAGTCAGGCAGTGATTGATTATATTCTGACTCTGCCGGGCAACGAACAGGTGGAATCAGTCAATCCGGTGGTCGGAGAAACCAACGATGGCTGGTTGAATGATATCAGAACCATGGCCATTACCCGGGAGGACGTTCTGGCTGCGATCAATCAGGCTTCTGCCGGGCCGGTGGAGGAGGGTTCAGTTGGAGCTGGCACCGGCACCATGTGCTTTGACTTTAAAGGCGGCATCGGAACGGCTTCCAGAAAACTTCCAGCCCGCCAGGGAGGCTATACCGTCGGTATTCTGGTTCAAACCAACTTCGGCGGGGTTCTGGAAATCAATGGCCTGAGGATTGATAAGATCTTAGGGAAGAAAATTGATCTAAGCCAGCAGCCGGCAAAAAATCAGGCTGAAGGTTCATGTCTGATGGTTGTAGCAACTGACGCTCCCTTAGATAGCCGGAATTTGAAGCGGTTAGCCCGGCGGGCTTTAGCCGGCATTGCCCGGACCGGAGGTTATTACGCCAATGGCAGCGGTGATTATGCTGTGGCTTTTTCGACCGCCCAGCAGGTAAGATATCAGGCCCGCCAGCCAGGCCAGATCATGGCGATCGAAGTCCTTCGTAATGAAGCCATGTCGCCCCTGTTCCAGGCTGCAGTCGAAGCTTCAGAGGAAGCTATCCTTAATTCACTCTTTAAAGCTACCACCGTTAAGGGCCAGAAAGGACGGACCGGTTATGCCCTGCCAGTTGAAAAAATAAGGCCTTATCTGGAGACAACCAGGGATGAGTGAGAACATAAATACTACTAAAATAGTAGGAATTGTGGGCGGGTTAGGACCTGAAGCCACAGCCCGTTTTTTCCAGCTGATCATAGAAAATACAGCCGCCGGCCGGGACCAGGATCATCTGAAAATAATTATTTTCAATAATCCCTCAATTCCTGACCGGACAGCTGCCATTCTCTATCAGGGTGAAAGTCCGCTCCCGGCTCTAAGGGAAAGCTTAAAATTTCTGGAAAAGGCTGGAGCTGAGCTGGTGGCGATCCCCTGTCTGACCGCCCATTATTATCTGGATGAACTCAAAGCCACCACCACTCTCCAGCTGGTCAACCTCGTCGAAGAAACTGCTTTTTCCCTTAAGAAACTCAAGCCACCGGTCAAAAGAGCTGGTTTACTGGCTACGGAGGGAACAATAGCTACGGGCCTTTTTCGACAGCCTTTTCAGAAAAAAAATATAGAAGTGCTTAACCCTTCAGTCAGCAGTCAGAAAAAAATCATGGAAGCTGTCTATGGAGAAAAAGGAATAAAAGCAGGATACAAGGGAGCCCGGCCCAGGAGACTTTTAAAGGAAGCCGCTACTGACTTGATCAAAGCCGGAGCCCAGGCTATTATCGCCGGCTGCACTGAGATTCCGCTCCTTTTGAGGCCGGAGGACCTGCCTGTCCCGCTAATTGACCCCCTGGTTATCGGAGCTAAGGCTGTTATCAAAAAAGCCGGCGGCCGGCTAAAAGAAGACTCAGCCTGGTAAGTCCCTGTTTTTCTTGACAAGACGGTGATAATCGGGTATAAAAATCAATGACTTTCCAGATGTAAGGAGGTGACAGTTAGTGGCTTTTGTGGTAGTTGAAGAAGGAGAAAATTTAGAATCAGCTCTCAGACGGTTTAAACGAAGAGTTCAGCAGGAAGCAATTATCAAGGAAATTAAGAAGCACTCCGTTTATTTAAAACCTGGAGAAAGACGCCGCCTAAAAGATGCTCAGGCCCGGAAAAGAATGCGGCGACGGCTAAAAAGAGAAAGAGATTTCGAGTACTGAACCTTACTGGCCTTACTTACGGAAAGTTTTCCTTTTTACCTGAAAAGTTAAAAGACGAGTCAAAGGGTTGGATTATCTTAGAAAACCGGACTGGCTTAAGGCCCGGCTACCTTCTCATTCTGATTATTTTCAAGTAGCCGGCCTGCTAAAAAAAGGCGGGCTTCATACTATCTGCGAGAGCGGGCACTGCCCTAATATCGGGGAGTGCTGGGAAAGGAAGACTGCCACTTTTTTGATCCTGGGTAATATCTGCACCAGAAATTGTGCCTTCTGCGCCGTTGATAAGGGCCGGCCTCAACCGCTGGACGAAAATGAGCCGGAGCAAGTCCTGGCAGCAGTCAAGACTCTGGGTCTCCGTTACGTAGTGATTACCTCCGTAACGAGAGATGACCTCCCCGATGGAGGAGCTGGAATCTTTTTTAGAACCATCAATTTGATCAAAGACAACTGGCCAGAAACTAAGGTTGAAGTTCTTGTCCCTGATTTTAAAGGAGAAGAAGGGCCGGTTTTGAAAGTGCTTGAGGCTGGTCCTGATGTTTTGAGCCACAATCTCGAAACGGCGGTCAGTCTCTATCCCGAAATAAACAGGCCAGCCAGCCATTATTACCGGTCACTCAGGCTGCTGAAGCTGGCCAAGAAGCAGGGAGCGGTGACCAAGTCAGGCCTGATGGTTGGTCTGGGTGAAACCAGGAATGACCTGGAGCAAACCTTGCTTGATCTCCGGCAGAGCGGCTGTGATTTACTGACTATCGGGCAGTATCTCCAGCCCGGACGGCACCAGGCTGCGGTTAAACGTTATTATACCCCGGAGGAATTTGAAGACCTGCGCCGTCTGGCCATTGATCTTGGTTTTAAAGAAGTGGCCAGCGGCCCCCTGGTTAGAAGCTCATATTTCGCTGACCGGTTATACCAGGCCAGCAGGAGTTAAGGCTGATGCGCTATTTGGTTTTTTCTGACATTCATGGCAATCTTGAAGCTCTTTTAGCCGTCCTGAATGAGGTTAAGAAGAAAAGAATAGATTATTATTTGTTTCTTGGTGATCTGGTCGGTTATGGGGCCTCACCCAATGAAGTTCTTCAGCAGGTCCAGGCCCTGGGCCGCCTGTCCATGGTCAGAGGTAATCATGATAAAGCCGTCTGCGGGCTTGAATCCATCCAGACTTTTAATCCTATCGCCGCTGCCGGTATAGACTGGACGAGAAAGGCCTTGAATAAAAGACATCTTCATTTTCTGTCCGGCCTGGCTAAAAGCCCTCTTACCGTCCACGAGACCATCACTATCTGTCACGGCGCGCCTTTTGATGAAGATTATTATATTTTTGGCGAATTTGATGCGGTTGAAGCCTTCAGCTACATCAGTACTCCGGTTTGCTTTTTTGGCCATACCCATTTCCCTTTTCTCTATGTCGAAAAAGATGAAACAGTCGAAGGAACCTTTATTGAGAAATTTCCCTTCGAAGTTAAATTAGAAAAGGGAGCACGTTATTTAATTAATCCCGGTTCTATCGGCCAGCCGCGTGACCGGGATCCGCGGGCTGCCTATGCCATCTACGATTCTAAAAATAGCCGTCTTAAATTTAACCGGGTGGAATACGATATTGCTGAATCCCAGAGAAAAATTCTGGCCACTGACCTGCCAGCTGCTCTGGCCGAGAGATTATCACTCGGAATTTAAACCGGGATTTAAATCAGATCATTCTTCACTATCGCGAAACAGGCGGTCACCGAGAGTTTCCCCAATAAAGAAATAGAACAGGAAAAAGTAAATAGAAACCAGGATCAGTAAAAAAAGAAGCAGGCTCGAAGCGGCCACTCCCAGCAATTTGAAAATGGTGACCTGCATCGAGCTAGCCGCCAGCCAGATGGTCAAAAGCCAGAGCAAGGCGATAAACAGGAGGTCAAAGACTTTGGCTTTAATAAAAGCCCCGGGACTTAAAGGAACAGCCCCGCGGGTTTTAGAGGCCGTCAGGCTGCCGGTCTCATCTTCCCCCAAGCTGCCTTTCCCGGTTTCTGGCTCGTAAAGAAAATCAGTTCCTTCCTCTGCCTCTTGCTCTTCTATTTCCATTTCTAATTCTCTTTCCTTCTCCTCTTCTTCGCTGTCTTCTTCCTCCAGTTCCAGCTGGCTCCTGGTTACTTTTTCCGGAAAACCCATAGTTGGTGAAGATGAATAGGGTTCTTCTTCTGTCTCTTCCAGCTGTTGCAATTCGTCGGGACCTGGCTCGAGGAGTTCCGTTGAATCTTCTTTGAGGTCATGAACCCAGGCTGGGATACTGCCTGATTCCCCTGTCTCACTCTTAGTTTTATTAACTTCTACTCTTTCTTTTTCTTTCTCTTCAAGTATTTTAAAAAAATCCTCGACCTGCCTTTGACCAACTTCAATTGTTGGGCCAAGTCCTTCCAGTTCACCGGTGTTGAACGTACCGTCTATTTTTTTCTCTTCAGCTCCCTGATTCTCGTTTTTACTTTCAGCTTCAATTTCCTGGACCAGCTGAGTAACCAGACCGGGCCCCGGTTTTTCCGGAGGTGAAGGCTCGGCCTGCTTAATTTCCTGCTCAAGCTCTTCGACTATTCTGGTTACCAGGCCAGGCCCTGGCTTTTCCAGGCTGGCGGAAGAAGCGGCTTCATCTTCTTTTTCAGTCTGAAGAATTTCTTCTCCCGGATTTTCTAATTTTTCGGCCCAATCCTCATCTTTTTCCCGATAGCTGGCCTTAACCGCTGGTTCAGTTTTCTCTTCTTTTTCTTCTGGAAAGGGCAAGTCATCTTCAACCTGAGAAAAAATCAACTCTTCCGGCGTCTTTTTAGTTTCCATCTTTCGAGCTTCTAAACCGCCAGTTTCAGTTGTCACTTTCTGGCCAGGGCTGGCTTCTTCATCAATTACTATAACTTCTTCCAGGTCTTCCTGGCCCTCAGCCAGTTCTTCTTCGAGTTCAGCCTCTTCATTAAACGGAGTAGATTCTTCCGGGGTGAAATCTTCTGCTGGTTTATCCCCGCTTTCAGGCCAATTTTCATTTTTGGCCTGATGGCGATCGTCTTCAATGATTTTATCGCCGGGAATTTCCTCTTCTATCTCTTCATCTTCGGGAAAAAGGAGCCTGGTTCCGCAGTTTTTGCAGAATTCATCCTGATCGCTGATTAAAGCCCGGCAGTAAGGGCAGCGTTTTATAGCCATTATTTTTTCGCCCTTTTATTTATAAAACTAAAAAAAATCGCTGTCAAATAAATTTTCTCAAGCAGGTCCTGTCAGTTGAAAGCAACCAGCCTCAGCCACAAGATGATTATTCAATTATTTGAATAATATCCATATAAATGGATTTAAGGTGACTGTTCTATTTTGCTAACTTATTGAAATTAAAACAATTAGTGCGGCTGTCAGATTGGCACATAAATTGCAAGCCCTGAGAGTGGGTAAAAGGGTTAAGTCTCATTAGAGAACTCATCAAAGAAAGGAGGCGATAAACAAAAAATTAAATTAGACTAACAGTAAGTCTGGGGGCGGGACAGAATTAATTTTTCTGTTCTGGGGCAACTTTAATTTGCTGAGAAAGCAACTGTTTTCTTAAAGAGGGGAAAGAGAAAAAATGAAAAAGAAAAGATTCTTGTTAGCCGGTTTTATGCTGGTTTTCCTGGCCTCCCTGGCCATGGCTCAGGTTACCCAGCAAAGCGGCAGGTTTGAAGGGAGAGTGGCTGATGATCAGGGAAATCCTCTCCCCGGAGTAGCTGTTCAAGCTACCAGCCCTAAATTGGTCGGTAAAGCCACCACTGTCACTGATAGCAATGGCGTTTTCAGATTACTGGCTCTTCCTTCGGGAGTTTATGAAATAACGTTCACCCTGGCCGGATTTAAGCCTATAGCCCGCCGGGATGTAGTTTTAGGCTTGGGGCAAACTCTGATCATTAACATCACTATGGAACCAAGCGCCATTGAAGAACAGGTTACTGTTATGGGCGAGGCTCCTCTGGTTGATGTTAAAAGCACAGTTAAGGGTATGACCATCACCAAAGAAGTTTTTCAAAATCTGCCGAGGGGACGTAACTTTGATTCGCTGGTAACCACTATCCCCGGCGTTTCCAATGAATACCTGCTGGGCGGGACATCGGTTGACGGCGCTTCTGGCCTTGAGAACATGTATTATGTTGATGGAACCGATATCACTGATCTGACCTATGGAAGGTCAGCCCAGAGCGTCAATTTTGACTTTGTCGATGAAGTTCAGGTCAGGGCTTCTGGCTATCAGGCAGAGTTTGGAGGCTCATTAGGAGGGGTGATCAGCGTTATTACCCGGTCGGGTGGAAACCAGTTTTCAGGCGAGCTGGTTGGCTATTACAGCGGTTATAAACTTCGTGATCAATACCGCGACACGCTCAGCTTGAAGATCGATGACACTTCCAAAGCTGTCTATTATCCTTACACTTTTCTCACCGGTAAAAATAGGGATCACCGGTACGAGTTTGGGGGAAACCTTGGCGGATATTTGATAAAAGACAGGCTATGGTTCTTTGGTTCTTTCATGCCTGTCATCTACCGGAATAACAGGCTGGTAACACATTCCGACGGTACCACCAAGAATTGGAGAAGAGATGAAAGATCCTGGAACTATTCCTTCAAATTGACCGCCCAGGTTTTAAAGAACTTTAGAATGAGCGCTTCCATCGTCAACAATGAATGGAAGTATAGAGGTGACCTGGCTGCCCGTAACAGTCCGTCCAATCCTACGGTTTCTTTTGATGAATACGGATTTACCTATCCAAACTATTCTGCCGCCTTTTCGGCTGACTGGACGGCCAGCAACAGTCTGCTCATTTCCGTACGAGGCGGATACTTCAAGAGCGACAGAACCGGCCAGCTGGTTCAGCCGCCGGATGAACCTTGCTTTCAGTTCTTAACCGAGGCTCCAGGTGGATATTTCCAGACAACCAACGTTGGCCTCCTGGATGTGCCGGTTTCTTACCAGAGGCCGACAGGTTACTATAATTATTCTCGAGCCAATGCTTCAGTTGTTAAGAAAAACCTGAATGAGAGATACAGCTTAGCCGGTGATGTGAACTATTTTATCAGCGCCGCCGGTGAACACTCGATCAAGCTCGGTGCCCAGTACGTCCGGCAGGGCCAGAATTATGATTCAACCCCAAAGTACGCCATTCTGTTCTTTGCCTGGGACCGTGATTTTGTGGCTTATGGGACAAATTACGGTCGCGGGACTTATGGTTATTACGGCGTCCGTAATAACAGTGTTACCGGTCCGTATGGAAGCTTCTACAAAGCCTACAGTAACCGCTGGGCCGTGTACCTTCAGGATTCCTGGACCATTGGCCAGCGCCTGACCATTAACTATGGAGTCAGAGCTGAATCTGAATATATTCCATCCTACGCCACCGGCAATCCCGAATTTGAAAAACTGAAACCAATTGATTTTAGCCTTGGAGATAAAATCGCTCCCAGGATCGGCCTCGTTTATGACGTCTTTGGCGATTCCAGTCTTAAACTTTTTGGTTCATTCGGGATATTCTATGATGTCATGAAACTTCAGATGGCCTCCGGTTCTTACGGCGGTTTTAAGTGGAAAAGCACTTATTACACTCTCGATACCTACGAGTGGGATAAGATTGGCAGAGTTAGTGATGCGTATCCAGATGGCTATTTCCCCGGAGACTTCTTGCTTCCCGATCCTCCTCACACCTTTGATTTCCGGGCTCCTTCGTTTGACAGTACCGATCCAAACATGAAGCCAATGAGTCAGATGGAATTTAGCCTTGGCGGCGAGAAGAAGCTGGGTGAAAATGTGGCTTTGTCCGTTCGAGGTGTTTACAAACACCTGTTGTGGGCTATTGAAGATATCGGCGTTCTGCTGCCGGAAGGCGAAATGTACTATACTACCAATCCAGGCGGTGACTTTATTAATGAAAAGTATGCCGAAGCCCGCGCGGCAGGCCTGATTCCTTCTACAGCTCCGGATTGCCCCAAGGCCAAAAGAGAATATTATGGCCTTAACATTGCCATTGACAAACGTTTCTCCAACAACTGGCTGGGTGGCTTCTCTTACACCCTGAGCCGCTTGAGCGGGAACTACAGCGGCCTGGCTTCTGGTGATGAATATGGCCGTGGCGACCCGAATACTGAACGCTATTTTGACCTCTGGTATCTGGCCTTCGATTCTCAAATGAAAAAGGTTGATGGCCCGATGCCCGGCGACCGGACTCACTATTTCAAACTCTATGGTTCATATATTTTCCCCTTTGGCCTGACCGTTGGAGCTGTAGTCAATGCTATGAGCGGAGTCCCGACCTCGACTGAATGGGCACTGGATGTTCAGGGTTACCTGCCTTATAACCGGAACAATCTCGGCCGGTCTCCTTTCTTATGGTATGCCAATGCCTATGTTGCTTATGATATCAAGCTGGGAGGAAAGACTAAGATGCAGATTAACCTCAGTGTTGATAACATCTTCAACACTGATACTGCCCGCCGGGTATATCAGATCTACAATCAAGGTGCCGTAGCTGTTTCCGATACAGTCATTGCCGCTGGCAACTGGAACATTGATGATTACAGCCCGGTTCTTGACCCCCGCTACAAGAAGAATACCGATTACTATCCGCCAATCTCTGCTATCCTTGGGCTTAAGTTGATGTTCTAAGACTCACCTCAGTTAAAGCTGCCCAGAGCCCGCTCCGGTCAAAGCCGGGGCGGGCTTTTTTATTCTGAAAAAAAGTTTAAGGTTCTTTTATTTATGATAAAATTAAAAAAGTGGCCAACAAAAAAGGTAAGAGATTTTTTCTGCTAACAGCCATCCCGACCGGCAGTCTGTTAGCCTTTTTTATATTCTTTTCCCCCGGTCTTCAGGCTGTAGCTCAAAAACCGAATATTCTTTTGATTACCATAGATACTCTGCGTCCCGACCGGCTGAGCTGTTACGGCTCTACTCTGGTTAAAACCCCTAATATAGACAAGCTGGCTTTAGCCGGGGTCTTGTTCAACCGGGCTTTTGCCCACAATCCTTTAACTCTTCCTTCCCACGCCAATATTCTTCTGGGAACAACCCCGCTTCAACATGGAGTTCATGATAACGGCTTATTCCGAGTTCCCCAAGGCTTGCCCAATCTGGCTGTTTATCTTCAAAAAGCCGGTTATAGAACGGGGGCTTTTATTGGTTCTTTCCCTCTCGATGCCAGATTCGGATTGAAGGCTGGGTTTGAAATCTATGATCAGAGTTATCCGGCTGGCTCCGGTCTGGAATTCATTTACCCGGAAAGAAAGGCTGGAGCGGTTATCAAAGCTGCCATTGACTGGCTGAAAAGCCTGGCCAACAGCCCGGCTGATAACCGGCCCTGGTTTCTCTGGCTCCATTGTTTTGACCCCCATCAGCCTTATGAACCGCCGGAGCCTTTTACCAGCCAGTTCAAAAATGACCTTTATAGCGGAGAGGTAGCTTATGTCGATCTGGAACTTGGCCGGTTGTTTGATTATCTGGAAGAAACCAGCCAGTGGAATTCGACTATAAAAATTTTTACGGGTGACCACGGCCAATCCTTAGGAGAACACGGCGAGTCCACTCACGGCTATTTTGCTTATAATTCAACTCTCTGGGTGCCACTGATTATCTCCGCTCCCGGCTTAAGACCACGGCGGCTGGATGAGAACGTTTGCCATGTTGATATTTTCCCAACAGTCTGTGAGCTTCTCGGGAATTCTCCCCCGGCTTATTTGCAGGGCCAATCTCTGGTTAAAGTGATGAAAGGTAATAAGCTCCCGGCCAGGAAGATTTACTTTGAATCACTTTATGCCTATTACCGGCGGGGCTGGGCTCCTGTTAGAGGTTTCATAGAAGGCAATAAAAAATTCATTGATTCTCCCCTGCCTGAGTTTTATGACCTGAAAAATGATTTTAGCGAAACCAAAAACCTGGTTAATCCCGGTTTGAGCCAGGAAAAAGAAAAACTGAACGAATTGATCAAATCCTTGAGCCGGGCGGCGGTTGATTCCAGATATTATCCCGAAGCTGAGACTAAAGAGAAACTGGCCAGTCTGGGCTATCTGGGTGGATATCACCGGCCGGCCAAAACTGCCTTTGGCCCTGAAGATGATTTAAAAACACTGCTGGTCTTCAATAATCAGTTTGAGCAAGCTCAGGATCTATATTTTCAGGGCAAAGCAGAAGAATCAGAAAGGTTCCTTAAAGACCTGATTGCCAGACGGCCCGAATTTGATAATCCCTATCTTTTTCTAATCAGCATCTATGAAAGACAGAATCGCCTGAAGGAAGCCGAGGCTGTGCTCCAGGCCGGTCTGGCTGCTAATCCCGGAAATTATCAGCTGGCAGTTGACTACGGGAGAGTACTGGTTTCACTCGGCAAAGAGGATCTGGCTGTTGAAGTTCTGAACCGGGCCAGAGAAATAATCGACTGGGACCCAGAACTCTGGAACAATCTGGGAGTGATTTACTGGAACCGGAGTGAGCTGGAAGAAGCCATTAAGATGTATGAGCATTCCCTGCTCTTATTTCCAAAGAATCCGGTGGCTCTGGCCAATCTGGGAGCAGCCGAGACTTCTCTGGCTTTAAAAAACAAGGATAATAGCTGGCTGGTTAAAGCCGAAGAACATTTTAAGGAAGCTATTGATTATGATGCCGGTCAGGTCGCCGCCTATAACGGTCTTGGAGCCGTTTACAGGCTTACCGGACAGCTGGAGGCGGCCATAGACTACTGGCAAAAGGCAGTGGAACTTGACCCGGATCATCAGCAAGCTCTTTTTAACCTGGGAGCAGCTTATTTTGATCAGGGGGATAAAAATCAGGCTCTAATTTATTTTAGCCGCTACAAGAAGCTCTATTATCAAACTTTACCAGAAGGTGAAAAAGCTGAATTAGATTCTTTAATTGAAAAGTGCCACCGATAATTCACCAGGCTAAAATTTGAATTTTAAGGTCTTTTGACTGCTACCGCCGCCTGTATGGTTGTTTATTTCGGCCTTAGCTGTGTATTCTCCTGGCTGCAAATCTGGTTTTAAGATCAGGCCATAGATTTCATCAATCAATTTGAGGCCCTGCTCGCGGGAGACAGACAATTCCGGACTCTCCTCATGTTTCCAGGCTGTTTGGCCTGACTCATCTAAGACTTCCAGTTTGATGTCCAGGGTGGTAACAAAATTATTTCCCGCCAACTTGAACCAGATAGCTTTATAAGGGATATCTATAATCAGCTGGCCTTGCCCATCTTTGGTTTCAAATCTAAGAGTAAAATCCAGAGGGGGCTTTCCGGTTAATGTAACTTTCCCCTGGTCCTTTATTTCTTTCTGAGCCTTGGTTATCTCAGAGATTTGATAAGCACTTAGCGGGGTCAGGGTGTAGTTACCTGTCGAGTTTTCATCAGTGAAAACTATAGGGAAAAAGCCATAATACCAGATCTCGGTCGGCTGGCCGTAAAAATCCAGGCCGCGGGGATAGGTTATCCGCTCAGAGGGCGGGCCAAACAGAATATAGATTCGTCCTCTTTCCTGCAGCCAGCCGGCAGTGGTACCTTCCTTGAAAAGGCGATTGGCTTCCTGAATACGTTGAAAGTAGCTCTCTTTGAATTCATTAACCGTCGTGCCGGGGGTAGGATCTCTTCTGGTCCAGAATTGTTCGATGAATAGAGACCTTTTGGCTGGTTCCAGTTCCAGGAAGGCTTTTTTCTCTTCCTTGGAAATTATGTACCTGGTTTTAGAAATGAACTCTTTACCCTCTGGATCTAAGTTCTTATTATTTGGTAAGTGGCTGCAAAAACAAAAGCCAAAAATTATAGCCGCTGCTAAGAAATAAAAAGCAACTGACTTTTTATTCACGTTTTTTCTTTCAATGATTTAACCAGGACCCTTATCTTATCCTGTTTAGGATTAAGCTCTAAGGATTTCTCAAAGGCCTGAAGAGCCTCTTCCTCCTGGCCAATAGCCAGATAGCATTCCCCGATGGCATTGAGAGCGCTCAGGTTAGTCCCGAATCTGGCCAGATAAGTTTTGAAGGCGTTGATGGCCGGCTGGTAGTCCTTCAGGGCCTGCTGGCTCTGTCCCAGAATAAGCAGAAAGGAAGGCTCCTGGCTGTCGCGGAATTTTTCAGCTAATTCTTTAGCCCGGGAATAGTTCTCCTGATAGAGATAAGCCCTGGCCAGTTCCAGAGCAAATCTCTGATTGCCAGGTTCACGATTATAAGCTGATTCCAGCCGGGGTAAAGCCTGGCCTAAGTCTTTCTGGTTAAAGTACTGGAGGCCAAGAAGGTGAATGATTTCAGGGCTGTCAGGTGAAGTATAAGGAAGAGATAAGACCCAGGGCCTGGCCAGTGATTCCAGAGGTGTTATATAAAAATTTTCTTTCCGGGAAAGAAGAATCTGATCAGAACCATCGAGAAGCGTCACTTCCAGAATATAATAGTCAGGAACCAGTTCCTTCAGGCTGAACTCCTCCAGGAGGCTGGTCGGGTCGGCATAGTCGCTCAACTTTTTACTGACCGATTTAATGACTTCATTCTCTTTAAAAATGGAAAATTTTACTGAGCCTTCTTCTCTGAGCTTCTGACTAAGCCACCGGAGCTGGACAAAAGCAGTTAAGGTATCAGTCTGAAGGAAGTCGTTTCTGGGTGAAGGCCGGAGTAGAACTCCTTTAAAGGAGAAAGGTTTAATCAGGGCGCCATGTTTTGGGTTTCGGTCAACAGCGTTAGCCAGGAGAAGATTACTCATCCAGAGACTTCCCGGCGGGGGAACAATCAGGCTGGTTTCCAGGGTGGTGAATTCTTTGGAAACCGTATTTTTTACAATCACATTAATTTTATATTTCCCGGAAATTAAAGGAAAAATATCCTGAAAACTGAACAGCTTATTCTTGATAGTCTCAATCTGACTGGAATTCATTTCGATGGGAACTTTTCTTTCAAACTGATAAATCAGGGTATTCTGGCCGTCAACCACACTTCCATTGACCTCGAGGATAGCCGTAAATTTGTCCCCGTACTGTTCAAAAGACAGCCGGCGGGGTTCAACCAGATAATTAACAAAAGCTTTATTATTATCATCAATAAAAATGTCAGCTAAGAAATCACTTTCTATATAATTAGCCGTATAATCAACATCTATGATGTCTTTATAAGCCAGGAGCTTTTCCGCATAGGAATCGCTGACCTTATAACCAGGCGCAAGCGGAATTTTAGAATAGATGAGCAGATCAGAAGCTAAGGAAGGGCTGGTACCGAGAGTCATCTCATTGGGAATGAGGCTGACTGAAACATTGGCCAGGGACGGATTAATTTCAGCCAGAGCCCGGTAAGCAGCCAGGTAGTCAGTCGGGTCTCCGTCGTAATTCCACATTAAGCTGCCGGAGCCGTCTTTTACTGGCGAGTAAAGTATATAATCTCCAGCATTGTTTTTTTTGAAAAAAACGACATAAAAGGCCGGGGGTAACCCGTATTCTTGCAGACCATCATAAAACCAGACTTGAGTTGGATACAGTTCGCTCTCATTTTCCAGCCGGTCAATCTGTCTGGGCTCGCCTAAGATGATATAAATTCTGCCCATTTCAGTTCTCCAGCCGGCAGTGGCTGTTTCCCTCCCGAATCGCTCATTGGCATATTTGATCCGCCGGTAATGCTCGATTCTAAATTCATTGTCAGGAGTATTGGGGGTTGGATCACGTTGTTTCCAGAAAGCTTCAATAAAGATATCCCTTTCCCGGTCTGTCCCCAGGCTCAGAAATACCTGGCGTTCTTTGGGGGTGATGATATAGACTGCTTCCTCTTCTAACCACTTTTTGTACTTGGGTGGAAGATCTTTGACTGAAGTCCCTGTTTTTTTAGCCTGGGGCCAAACTGTTGCCCCCATGGCCAGTACCATTAATAAAACCAGAATAATAGAAACCACGCCGTTCTTCATATAAAAAAATATAACAACGGCTGCCATGAATGTCAAATCAGCAGATTTGGCCTTCTTAAGCCTGAGCGAATTTATTTTTGAGCTGGAAGTTGAGAGCTGGTTCTGATTAGAATATTGGCCAGAGCCATCGCCTGATTTTTTCAGGTTGACAGTTAAACTTTTTTCAATAAAATTAGAAAGACAACTGAAACGGGCGATTAGCTCAGAGGCAGAGCGCTACCTTCACACGGTAGAAGTCAGAGGTTCGAATCCTCTATCGCCCACCAGTTTTGGGTCATTTTGTCTTCTGTGACATTTCTTAAAATCACCCACTATCCAAGTTTTTGGATTACTATTCAAAATAATGAATAATTCAGACCTGGTTTGATTTTATCTTATTGATAATAAATTAATTATAGCCATCTTTTTTCTGGCATAGAAATTGCATGCATGTTCCTGAAATGAAGATTAAAATCCTTAATTAAGGAGGTGATAAAAAGGAGAAAGGAATTATTTAAGGAAATGTCAGGACGGGATGGTCGTTAAAATCATCCCAGGGCAAAGGGAATAAGAATCATTCGAAAGGAGATTTGATTCGAATGAAGAAAAAAGCTTTAGTTTTAATGCTTGCTCTCGTTCTCATCGCCGGCAGCACCGCTTTTGCTCAGATCATGCCTGAAGGCAAGATTACCGGTAAGGTCGTTGATGACCAGGGTAGTCCGCTTCCCGGCGTGACGGTCGAAGCTACCAGCCCGAAGCTGGTTGGTAAAGCAGCCACGGTGACTGATGCTACCGGCACTTTCCGTTTGATGGCTCTGCCATCCGGAACTTATCAGTTGACTTTTAGCCTGCCCGGTTTCAAGACCTTAGTCAGGAAAGACATTATCCTCCAGTTGTCACAGACTCTGGTGGTCAATGTTACCATGGAACCGGCAGCCATTGAGGAACAGGTAACCGTTGTTGGCCAGAGCCCGTTAATTGACGTCAAAAGCACCGTCAAGGGCCAGGTCATGACCAAGGAAACCTTTATGAGCCTGCCCCGTGGCCGTTCCTTTGATTCACTGATTGGCATTATGCCTGGTGTTCAAAGTGAGGGCATCGCCGGCGGTTTGTCCGTTGATGGCGCTACTGGAACCGAAAATATGTGGTATGTGGATGGCGCCGATGTCACCAATGTCCACATTGGAACCAGTGGTCAAAACGTAGTCCTCGAGCTGGTGGATGAAGTTAAAGTCACCGCTTCTGGTTACAATGCTGAATTCGGCGGCTCGATGGGCGGCGTGGTCAATGTCATCAGCCGTTCTGGCGGAAATACCTTCCATGGCGATATCATGGGTTATTACAACAACAACGAAATGTGGATGCAGGGCAAATCCCGTGATTATCTGCGTGAAAATCCTTATACTTATGGCCTGTATGAATATGTCAATGATGATGACCTCTATTTTGACGGCGGCCATAAACGGGACAATTACTACCGGATTGAAGGCGTTTTCAGCCTGGGTGGTTATATCCTGAAAGACAGGCTGTGGTTCTTTGGTTCGTTTAACCCCATTTATTATCAGACAACAGCTCTGAGAGATTTCAACCGGAGGACCGGTCCCTGGTATCAGTTCGTCAACAAAAATACCTATTATAATGCTTCGATCAAATTAACAGCTGCCCCAATCAGAGGCTTGAGAGTTTCAGCCAGCTATGTCAACAACTTCTATAAGTACACTGGAAGCATTCCTTCTGTTAATGGAACTGATAATGCCGCCACCGAATGGTACAAATACGGTTATTGGTATCCCAACTGGACTGCTGCTTTTACGATTGACTATACAGCCAGCAACAACCTGCTGTTAAGCTTAAGGGGCGGATGGCACCGGCAAAACCAGAACCACCCTGGAGTTAAGGCACCCGATCATTCGATGTATGCTTTTTCGGTTGGTAATATCAATGCCGGCTATTCCACTGATCCTTTCTATGTCGCTAATCCGACTTTGCTGCACAATACCGGCTGGACCAACTACTCCACTGCCTGGGATTACAAACAGAGACTCTATGACAAGGTTAGTACCAACTTCGATGCCACTTACTATGCTAACTTTGCGGGTGAACATGCCTTCAAATTTGGCGCCCAGTGGATTTATCTCCATGAAAATGTTGATCAGACGATTCCCCATCCTCTGGTTAATATTTATTTCGGCCGCACCTATAACGGCTTGGGCTTTCCTGTTGGCGTTGGCGCTGATCCCGAGAGCCCGTATTACGGTCAATATGGCTACTATATGGTCAGAAGCTCCTTTACTTCCCCTTATGGCTACTACTGGAACATCCACAGCAACAACTGGGCTCTCTATCTCCAGGATTCCTGGACAATCAACAATAAGTTGACCATCAACTATGGTTTAAGAACAGAATCAGAATATATTCCTTCTTTTGCTACTGTTGACCCGGAACTGGCCAAGGTTAAACCCATTAAATTCAATTTTGCCGACAAATTAGCTCCCAGAATTGGCGCTGTTTATGATGTTTTCGGGGATTCCAGCTTGAAGATTTTTGCCAGCTTTGGCATTTACTATGATGTTATGAAGCTGTATATGGCTGAAGGCGCCTTTGGCGGATTCAAGTGGATCAGCGACTACTATGCTCTGCAGGATCCAGATTGGACAAAGATTGCAGCCAGCGGACTTATTGATGATGCGGCCAGTCAGAAAAATGGCAATACCTATGCCGGCAGCATCAATTATCGTGAAGTCTCTTTTGATACTGTTGATCCAGACCTCAAGCCAGTTGGCCAGAGAGAAATTTCTTTCGGTGTGGAAAAGAAACTGATGGAAGACCTGTCTCTGTCTGCCCGTTTTGTTCAGAAGCATCTGATCAGAACTATTGAAGATGTGGGCGTCTATGTCATTGATCCAGAGACTCATATGGCTGGTGAAGTTTACTACATCACTAACCCCGGCTTTGGCTGGTCAAGACCTGAATCTCAGGGTGGAAAATTTGCTGATACCGTAATCGATCCTGATACTTTACAAGAATACACCTACTGGCCGGAACCTAAAGCCAAAAGAGAATATTATGGCTTGAACCTGTCCTTAGAGAAAAGATTCAGCCATAACTGGCAGGGCGGTATCAACTATACTTTAAGCCGGGTTGAGGGCAACTACAGTGGCTTAAGCTCTGCTGATGAAAGCGGACGTAATTCACCCAACGTTGAAAGATTCTGGGATTACTGGTTCATGCAATATAAACTCGACGGTACAGTCCTGGATGGACCGCTTCCTCAGGATAGAACTCACTATATCAAAGCCTATGGCTCCTATGCTTTCCCCTTTGGTCTGACTGTCGGTTTAACTGCTTATGCCAGAAGTGGTTTCCCACGCAGCAGCTGGCTCAATATCAATAACACCTACATGTATCCCTATGGCTATGGCGATCTGGGCCGTCTCCCCTGGAACGTCTGGGCTGATCTGTACTTAGAATACACTCTTCGTTTTGGCGGCAAGTATTCTGCCTCTATTAACTTCCAGGTTAACAACGTGACCAATACCAAGTCGATAACCGGCAAGAACAACACTTTGAACAGAGTTTCTATCTGGGCTGACGACTGGGAATTCCTCAATGGCACCTTAGCTGAAGAACTTCAGGACAGAATTGATGCCAGTGACCCTGGCTATCCAGCCAATCCAGCTTTTGGTATGTGGACTAACAGATTTGGAACCTGGTCAACCAGACTGGGCTTCAGATTCTCCTTCTAATTTAGTTCCAAGCTGAACTCAAAACCCGTCCTCCCCGCCCGGGGAGGGCGGGTTTTTTATTTAGAGGCAAATCCTGGTTCAGGAGTTAATCTGGTTAGTCCCTGAACAGAGTTTTGCCTTTATTGCCAGTCTTAGAATGAAAAAAGGAAAGGTTTCTATTTGACCTGCCCTGCCTGATTTTCCAGCCGGCTGAGTTCGGCTTTAGCCTGGGCAATACTCCGGGGATTATCTCCAGCCGAATTTTCGAGATAAAGGCGGAAATATTTTATGGCATTTTCTCTATCTCCGCTTTTCTCATAAGCCACCGCCAGATTGAAAATGCCAACTGGTGTTGGTTTGATAGCAACAGCCTGACGCAGGTAAAAAATCGCCTGGCTGTAATCTCCAAGGTAAGAATAAGCGATACCGGTGTATTGATAGAAGGCCTGATCCCCCGGATAATCATCTATCAGCTTCTTATAGACTTCAATGGCCTGGCTGAGCTGGCCGCTTGAAGCCAGATTGCCGGCATAGGACATCCTGAGAAACTTACTCTCGGGCTCAACAGCCAGAGCCTGTTCATAATATGGCCTGGCTTCTTCCTTCCGGCCGGAACTATCAAGGATACCGGCACAAACCGTCAGAGCATCGACATTTCTGGGATTTAACTTCAAGACCTGGTTCATGGTGGTAAAAGCTTCAGCCAATCTCCCGCTGACCAGGTAAGTATGACCAAGCCGCACCAGAAGGATTTCAGAATCAGGAATACGCTCCAGGCCTTTATTTAGCGTTTCCAGAGCTTCATTCATTTTTTGCTGCCGGGCCTGAGCGATGGCCAGATTGACGTAGCTAGCCGGTGAATCTGGCAATTCTTCCATAATTTTCAGGTAAATTTGTTCAGCCCCGGCATATTTTCCCTCATATTCGGCCGCCTGGGCCTCCTGGATTAAGCTCAAAAGGTCAATCTTTTCTTTTGGATCAGGAAAGGTAGAAACACCTTTGGCTGGAGCAAAATTCAGATAACCAAGAGAACGTAATTTTTCGGTATCAGCGGCTGCCGGAGCCGGCCCGGAAGACAAGTCTCCCTTCTGCCCACCTGCCAGCAGCAGCTCAGCCTCTAATTGTTTTTTCAACCTGGCGGTCGCTTCGGGCGAGGAGTCAAGCACATTTTTTCTCTCTTCCGGATCAGATTTAAGATCATACAGTTCTGGCCGGGGACATTGAATATATTTCCACTTATCAGCTACCAGAGCTACCAGCTCTGACCAGCCAAAGTTCTCTCTGGGATAAAAGGTTTCGATCAGAGCCTCTCTATCTTTCTTCTCTTTTTTTTCGATGACCGGCAGCAGGCTTTTCCCCTGAGGGGCTGAGCCTGGCTCCTGAGCCCCGGTCAAATCCATAATAGTCGGAGTTATGTCCAGTAGCCTGACTGTCTGGTTGACCACTCCCTTCTTTGGAAATATTTTCTTATTCCAGATAATTAAAGGAACCCGGACGGTTTCTTCATAGAGAAATAAGCCATGTCCTCTTTCGATTTTATCTCCCAGCCCTTCCCCGTGGTCACCGGCTACTATAATAATAGTTTTATCCAGTAAACCTTTAGCCTGGAGGGCCTCCAGTATCTTGCCCACATAAAAATCCATATAGGCAATTTCACCATCGTAGGGCTGGCTGGCAAACTCTTCCTTGTAGGGCGACGGCGGATCATAGGGAAGATGAGGATCGTAATAATGCACCCAGCCAAAGAACTTGTTTTTATAATTGTTTTCCAGCCAGGTAGAAAAACGGGCAAAAGTCGCCTCAGCCCGCCGTTCGGCATTATTGGTCTTAAAAGGCAGGTCGGCCTGGAAGGTATCATCATAAACTTCAAATCCGCGGTCCAGGCCAAATCTGGAATCAACAGAAAAAGAGGAGACAAAAGCGGCGGTCTTATAGCCCTGGCCGGCCAGCAGTTCAGTGATAGTTTTGATTCCGCCCGGGAGATAATAGCCATTATTACGGAGGCCATGTGCCACCGGCTCCAGCCCGGTTAAAATGGTAGCATGAGAAGGAAGAGTAAGCGGAGCCGAACAATAGACCCGGTTAAAACGCCAGCCTTCAGCCGCCAAGCGGTCAAGATTTGGAGTCCTGGCCTCTTTATATCCATAACAACCAAGATGATCTGCTCTGGTCGTATCAAGAGTGATTAGCAGAAGATTAAAGCCGGGGGCTGATTTTAAATCCAGGCGGGGAGATCTTAACCGGATCAGGGCGGCCAGTCCAGCTAAAAGAAGGATTAAACAGGCTATTATCCAGGGTGAAATTCTGGCTTTCCTGGCTTTGCGTCCAGGCTGAGCTGCTGCTTTATTTGGCTGCCGTTCAGTTTCTGCCGTTATCAGCCGGCGGCCAGATTTATTTTCAAGCCGGCCTTTACTCTTCCTTTTCTTCTTACTCATCTTCTGTGGATTTCCACCATCAATTCAAGCCGGGCCGGGCACTCATCGCTCCCTGTCCGGTCTGATTGTCTTTTCCTGGCCGGTTTAAAACTACCCTTGTTTCTTGATGGCCTGGAGAATCTGTTGAACCATGGTGACCCGGGGAGAATCCTGTGGCTCAAGCTTTAAGAATTTTTCAAAATATTCTGTCGCCCTGGGAATATCATTTCTGTTAAGAAAAACGTAGCCAAGCTTGAGCAGGGGGTCAGGCCAATCAGGCTTGATACTTGAAGCCATCTCATAATATTTTTGAGCTTCATCCAGCTGCTGATTATTGAAATAGACTTCAGCCACATTAAAAGCTACAAATTCATCCTGGGGAGCCGTATCAACCGACTGTTTGAAATACTTGGTGGCTTCTTCCAGGTTATTTTGCTTGAGGTAAACCAGCCCGATAGCGGCCAGGGCTTTAGCTTTCATGGTAACACCCATAGCCTGATCATCTTTGGACCTGTCAATGACCTGCTGGTAAGTTTCCAGGGCTTTTTCCAGCTCGCCTTTCTCCCGGTAGCAGTCGCCAATATTGAGTAAGACCTGATAGGCAGCCGGGTTCTTCTGCAGAAATTCCTGATACATGGCTAAAGCGGTGTCATACCGGCCTTCCTGATAAAAAGCATTACCTTCATCCAGAAGTTTAAGCGCCTCTTCATCCTGAATGATTGACATTCCGCCGCTTATCTTCTTTAACTGGATCGTTATTTTCGGGTTTTTTTCCAGCTGACTGACGGTGACATCAACACTATGCGGAGCGTAGCCGTCAGCAATGGCTTTTAACGTCCATTTACCGGAACCAAGACCGATAAAAGACCACTCTCCTTTTTTATTGGTTTTAGTTTCAAGCTGCAAGCCGCCGGCTGCTTCCTGGACAAAACCAAGCACCACTTTTACTCCGGCTATTGGTTGGTCCTTTTCATCCAGGACCACTCCGCCCAGCCGGCCGACACCCCGGCCAGCCTGGGCCAGGAGTCCGGTTTGGCCAAGAAAAAATAATATAGTCAGTAAAGAGAAAAAACGCCAGAAATTCCTTTTCATCATTACCTCCATTCTCTTTATCAAAGATGATAGCCACGGGCTTTATCCCGGGCAATCCTCTTAATTTTTCTTTTTTTCCTTCAGGGCTTTGATCTGAGCCCTGATTTTTTCCTGGTTTGGTTCAAGCTGCAAGGATCTTTCCCAGGCATAGAGAGCCTCATCGGCATTGCCCAGCTCAGAATAACATTCACCGATGGCATTGAGAATATTGACGTTGGTGCCAAAGTGAGCCAGATATTGCTTGTAATAATTAATAGCCTGCTCATACTGGTTGAGAGCCTGAGCTGCCTGGCCCAGAATTTCCAGGAAATCATAATTTTGTTCCTGACTGACGAAGGGACCGGCCACCGCCATTACCTCCTGATATTTTTGCGAGGCTAAAAGCAGGCGGCAAAAATCAAGGGCATAGGCAGGCTCTTTGGGATTCAGACGATAAGCCGCTTCCAGGTATTTAGCTGCCCGGGCCTGATCCTGGCGATTCCAGTACTGGAGCCCCAGGGCATGCTGAACTTCGGCTGAGTTATCGCCTTCAACCGGCTTGGTCATAACCCAGGAACGGGAGAGAGCCTGCAGATGGCTGATAAAGAAATTTTCTTTCTGGCTAAGCACCACATTGTTGTTGTTATCAGTCAAAGTAACCGTCAACATATAATTAGCCGGCGACCAGCCCTCCAGGGGAATTTCTTCATAAAAAACCTGACTGCCCTGATAATCTGAGATTTTTTTCGAGAAAGACTTAACCTGATCACCATTTTCCTTGACGATCTCATAGTTGAGGCTCCCGGACTGTTTTAATTCCGGCGTTAAGCCCCAGAGCTGAAAGACAGCATAAAGCCTGTCACCCACCACAAAATCATTGCGGGGAGAAGGTACAAATTGAAGATCGTCAAGAAGGAAAGCCTTATTCAGCCCGCGATATTGATTGCTTCTGGTCAGACGGTTGGCCAGGATTAGCCGACTCATCAGTAATCCTCTGTCCGGAATGCTTAGAGAAGCCTCAAAGGAAGTAAATTCTTTGGAGACGTAATTTTTAAGAAGAATACTCAATTTATACTTGCCCGGCACTAAGGGGAAAACATCCTGAAAACTCATTAATCTGTCTCTGATACTGTCAACCTGCTCGCTCCGGAGATTGAGAGGCAGCCGGCGGTCAAATTGATAGACCTGCTGACCGTTCTCATCGGTCACAATCCCATTAATGACGATTGTGGTCTGATAATTATCTCCATTCTTTTCGAGGGACAGTTTTTTCGGTTCGATTAGATAATGGACATAATAAATTCCGCCCCCAGACCTATAAACACTGACCAGAGCGTCACTATCCAGATAATTGGCAGAATATTCAACTTCAATGATATCCTTGTATTTAAAAAGCTTGTCCGCATAGGTATCTCTGACTTTATAAACAGGGGCATCTGGAATTTTCTGATAGAGGAGAACCTCGGAAGCGATGGAAGGCCTGATTTCCATCAGGGTTTCGCCTTCAATTAAGGAGAGAGAAACATTGGCCACATTCGGTTCAATACTAACCAGCTTCTGGAAGGCCTGGATATAATCAGTCATATCGCCACTGTAATGGGGCATAAGCCTTTGCGGCCCGTCTTTGACCGGAGAATAGAGGACATATTCATTGGTGCCTTCCGGCTTATAAAAGACGACTGAAAAGGCATTGGGCAGGCCATACTCGGCCATCCCCTGGTAAAACCAGACAATAGTCGGATATAAATCAGAAAGGTTTTCATATTTTTCAGTGTATTGGGGCTCCCCCAGAATTATATATATCCGCCCCATATCTGACCGCCAGCCGGCGCCAGGAGACTCCTTGCCGTAGTTCTTATTAGCATATTGAATCCGGCGGTAATGCTCGTCTTTAAACTCATTTTCTGGAGTATTGGGATTTGGATCCCGCTGTTTCCAGAAAGCTTCGACAAACATCTCCCGCTGCCGGTCATTTTCCAGGCTGAGAAAGACCTCTTTTTCTTTAGGAGAAATGATGTAAACTACTTCCTCTTCCAGCCATTTTTTATATTTTTCCGGCAGGGCCTTAATCAGTTCCTTGGTGGAGGGAGCCTTGGTTTTGGCTTTATTCTGGGCAAAATCAGAGCCAGGCAGGACCATCAAGAAACAGGCTATCAAGGCAAAAATCAACAGGCTTTTTCTTCTCATCAGTTCTCCTGAAGTGTATATTATAATATATAACTGATTGGTTCAAGATTAGATGCATGAAAAACAACTTGACAAAAAAAGATTGGTGACTTATCTATATTAAAGAATTTCACAGATTTAATGCCCTCTTTGAGTTTCAGGCTTAAGGACGACATTTAGAGGGGTTCAAAGTGACCAAGCAGGCTAAAAAAGAAGCTGTTAAGTCTAAAAAAAAGCAGGAAAAAGTCCGGCCGGAAAAGACAGAGTTTATGACTCCCGAACAGACTTTGCCGACAGAAATGCTGGAAACAACTCTCAATCCACTTTTTTTGTCCAGGGCAATTGAGCCGGAAATCTCGCCGGCTAACAAGCTGAAAACTATGCCGGAAGATTTCGATGAATTAGAACTGCAGGATATATTGCCAAAGACTGCCAGGCCTGAAGCTCCCGCTTCGCCCGAGGTGGTTGAATCGGATCATGACCCGGTAAAAATTTATTTTCGGGAAATGGGCAAAATCTCCCTGCTTTCCCAGCAGGATGAAATTGATCTGGCCCGCCAGATGGAAAGAGGCCGGAAAATTCAGCTCAGAGCCTTGCTGAAGACCAGATTAGCCATCAGGGATATTCTGGCTTTAAGGGATATCTCAGAAACTGAGCCTGACCGCTTTCTGCGTATCTTCGATGAAACAGAAGATTTTGAAGATGATGCTGCCAGAAAAAAAGTTAAAGAAATCAGGCAGACACTCGACAAGTTTCATAAACTCTCTGAAAGACTAAGGGCTATAAAACCTACGGCCCGCCTGGCTTTTTCCCGGGGGCGGTTGATTGTGGAGATGTACCATATTCTGGAAGAACTTCATCTTTCGCCGGAAAAACTGTCTTCGACCATCGACCGATTACGGGAAATCCTGCATCTATTGAATGAACTTGAAGAAAAACGGGAAGAGATTCAGCTATCGGGACTGAAGGTTAAGAATAAAGTCCAGCCAGCCAGCCTGATAAACAGGTTGAAATTAATTACGGCTGAAGAGAAAGTTTACCGGCAGGAAGCCGGCCTCAAGGCACCTGAGCTGAGGAAGATTCTTCTGGATGTTAGCCGGGGCGAAAAGATCCAGAAACACGCTGAAAACAAGCTGATTGAAGCTAACTTGAGACTGGTCGTTTCTATTGCTAAAAATTATGTTAACCGCGGTTTGAGCCTGTCTGATCTTATTCAGGAAGGTAATTTAGGTTTAATGCGGGCCGTCCAGAAATTTGATTATCACCGTGGTTTTAAGTTTTCAACTTATGCTACCTGGTGGATAAAACAATCTATCACCAGGGCCATTGCCGACCAGGCCAGAACTATCCGGATCCCGGTCCATATGGTTGAGACCATCAACCGCCTGAAAAAAATTCATCAGGAGCTGGTTCAGAAGACCGGGCACGAGCCAACTGTCCAGGAAATCGCCGAAGCAGTCAAAATGCCCGTTCAAAAAGTGACCAAGATTTTGCAGGATAGCCAGGAACTTCTTTCTCTGGACTCTCCAATCGGTGACGATGAAGAAAGCTTCCTTCGCGATTTTGTTCAGGATATTTACAACCCCTCACCGGCCGATATTGTCATCCGGGCTAATTTAAAAGAGCAGATTACCAGGGCCATCAATACCCTGACCGAAAGAGAAGCCACCGTGATCAAAATGAGATTCGGGATTGGAGACGGTCAGGAGCATACCCTGGAGGAAATAGGCCAGAAGCTAAAGGTCACTCGTGAAAGAGTCCGGCAGATTGAGACTAAAGCTTTGCGCAAATTGGCTGAATCTGCCTTGAGAGATAAATTAAAATCTTTTTCTGATACTCCATCCAGCCAGGTTTGAAACCCTCTCTCAGGAATTCAACCCTGCTTCTTTTTTTAGCCAGCGTGGTGGTTTAGGCCCATTTTTTCCAGAGCTTCATCACCCCTGGAGCGGGAGGGGGCTTCTCCTGGCAAATAAAGCAGAACTCCACCTTTGATCGGTCTGATCTCAATCTTTTTGTCTTCAGCCAGCCTGTTGGTAGCCTGAACCGGATCCTGCCCGAAGTATTTTTTAAAAGCCTCATTAAACCCGCTGTAAACAGAGTGAATTCCCTTAAAATCACCCATCCTCAGCGACTTGATAGCCTGAACGACAAATTCTTCAACGGTCAGCTTACCATTGGCTTCCTGGTTCGAACGTCTATCAGTCATAATTACTCTCCTTTCTATTTTAATGACGGCTGATTTTGGTTTTTTACTCATTTTTAAAAACAGATTAATGCTGTATAATTAGATTTTTATTTGCCACCGAAGGTCAAAATGCCTGATTTATTTATTAACCTGGCCGGCTGGTCAGGGGCCGCCTTTTTACTGCTGGCTTACCTTCTGGTTTCTAACCGGAAGCTGGCCGGAGATTCTCTAGCCTACCAGCTTTTGAATCTGATCGGCAGCTTCTGCCTGTTATTAAATGCTTATCACTTTGGGGCCTGGCCCTCAGTCGGAGTTAATGCCGTCTGGGTAGCTATTGCCCTGCTGACGGTGGCTAAAAGCAGGACAGACAATAAAAAGGAGGAATAACCAGCATGAAGAAAGAAGTCTTAATCTTTACCGGCAGCCCGAGAGAAGACAGCTATGGAGCCAGTCTGGCCCGGGCGGCCGCCCATGGAGTAAGACAGGCCGGTGGCCGGGCCGAAATAATTGACCTGGCTGAGTTAAAGCTAAATCCCTGTCAGGCTTGTGATCGATGCCGGAAGAGAGGCCCCGGCCAGTGTATTCAGGAAGACGATATGATTAAACTCTACCCGCGCCTCAAAGCGGCCAGAGCCATAATTCTGGTCCATCCGGTTTACTGGTTTACGATCAATGCTCAGACTAAGATCTTTCTTGACCGCTGGTATGCCTTCGGGGCTGACGGTTATGCCACCTTTAAAAACAAAAAAATTGGCTTAATTCTGACTTTCGCCGACCGGGATCTGGCCAGTTCCGGTGCGATCAATGCCATTCAGGCTTATAAAGATATGTTTAACTATCTTGAATCCGAGCTGGCGGGAATAGTCGGGGCCAGCCTTCAGGCCAGAGGACAGGCTAAAAAGGAAGCCAGCCATCGCCGCCAGGCTTACGAACTCGGTCAGGAACTGGCCGGTAAACCTAAAGTTAAGAAGAGCTAAATTAAATAAACTGGAAATAAGTGTTGATGGTTAAGTTGAAGAGACGGAGGTCTTAATGAAAAAATTCAGGAGCATCTTTCTTCAGTCAAGTTTAAGTCTGTGGCTGGTGGTGATGACCATTTCAGCCTTCACAATTTTTTCCCCCTTGAACCTGAGGTCTGAAGTGAAGACCCAGGCTTCGAGTCAAGTTGAAATTCCTTATGAAAAACATATTTTGCCAAACGGTCTAACCGTCATTCTCCATGAAGATCACAAAGCTCCAATTGTGGCTTTTAATATCTGGTATCATGTTGGCTCTAAAGATGAAAAAACAGGCAAAACCGGTTTTGCCCACCTTTTTGAGCATCTGATGTTTAATGGCAGCGAACATTATAATGATGATTATTTTAAGCCTCTCCAGGAAGTTGGGGCCACGGATCTTAACGGAACAACCAATGAGGATCGGACCAACTATTTTGAAACTGTGCCTGTTTCCTCGCTTGATCTGGTGCTGTGGTTGGAGTCAGACCGGATGGGTTTTCTGAAAGCAGCAATCAATCAGGCTAAACTCGATGAACAGCGCGGGGTAGTCCAAAATGAATTGCGTCAATATGCCAATGAACCATATGCGGTTACAGAAGAATTGATCGCTAAAGCTGTTTTTCCGACCGGTCATCCTTATTCCTGGACAGTCGGCGGCTCGATTGAAGACCTCAATAAGGCTTCAATTGAGGATGTACATAACTGGTTTTCAACCTATTACGGTCCGAATAATGCAGTAATTGTTATTTCAGGTGATATCCAGCCGGCCGAAGTTCTGACCAAGGTCAATAAATATTTTGGCCAGATCCAGCCTTCCCCGCCGGTAGCCAGGCAATCCGCCTGGGTAGCCAAAAGAAGCGGCGAGCACCGCCAGCAGGTCCAGGACCGGGTGCCCCAGGCCCGGCTTTATAAAATCTGGAATATTCCCCAGTGGGGAACCGCCGAGGCCAACTACCTTGATCTGGCCAGCAGTATCCTGGGGGAAGGCAAGACTTCCAGACTGTATAAACGGCTGGTTTATGATGATGAGCTGGCCGATTCAGTCTCGGTCGTAGTTGATCTCAGGGAAATCGCCGGCTTGTTTTATATCATGGCCGACGCCAAACCAGGGGTGGAGTTATCTCAAGTAGAAAAGGCTATTGACGAAGAACTGGCCCGTTTTCTGGAATCAGGGCCAAAGCCGGAAGAATTGGAAAGAGTCAGGACTGGTTATCTTACCAGCTTTATTAAAGGCATTGAAAAGGTTGGCGGCTTCTCCGGCAAAGCTGATATTCTGGCCAGGGGTCAGGTGTTCACCGGGCGGCCTGATTATTATCAGGAAAACCTCCGTCATGTCCGGGAAGCCAGCCTGGAAAATATCAAAGAGACCGCTAAAAAATGGCTGTCGGATGGCGTTTATGTTTTAGAGGTCTTACCCTATCCTCAACTTTCGGCCATTAAGTCAGATGTTGACCGTCAGAAGTTACCCGAGCCAGGGACCCCGCCAGCCGCTAAGTTTCCCAGAATTGAGAAAACTACTCTGAGCAATGGCTTGAAACTGATCCTGGCTGAACGTCATTCCATACCCTATGTAGAAATGAGCCTGATAGTTGATGCCGGCTATGCGGCTGACCAGTTCGCCCTGCCCGGAACAGCCTCCTTAGCCATGCAGATGCTGGATGAAGGCACCGAAAAAAGGTCATCGCTTGAGATTAGTGAACAACTGGCTTTACTCGGGGCTCAGCTTCAGACCGGTTCTGGCCTGGATTTTTCCTATGTCAATCTTGGTGTTCTCAAGGATAAACTGAGCCCGGCTCTCGACATTTACTCTGATCTAATTCTTCATCCAGCTTTTCCTCCAGCCGATTTCCAGAGAATACAGAAAATCCAGCTGGCCCGGATTCAGCAGGAAAAATTTTCACCGGTCGGACTGGCCATCAGGGTTTTGCCCGGGCTGATTTACGGTAAAAATCATGCTTATGGCCAGCCTTTGACAGGCTCAGGCCAGGAGGCAACCGTTAGCCAGATCAAAAGAGAGGACCTGGTGAGATATCATCAAACCTGGTTCAAGCCCAATCATTCGACCCTGATCATCGTCGGGGATGTGACCCTGAAGGACATTAAACCCGAAATCGAAAAGATCTTTAAAAACTGGAAAGCGGGTGATGTTCCGAAAAAAAACATCGCTAAAGTTCCGCTGAAAAAGGAGCCCGGGATTTATCTGCTCGACCGGCCCGAAGCTCCTCAGTCGGTGGTCATCGCCGGACTCCCCGCCCCTTCTTCCTCTGACCCCGAAGCTCTGGCCATTGATCTGATGAACTTTATTTTCGGTGGAGACTTTGTCTCCAGAATCAATATGAATCTCAGGGAAGATAAACACTGGAGTTATGGAGTCTTTTCTACTCTGGTCGAGGCTCGCGGTCAGAGGCCTTTTCTGGTGATAGCCCCCGTTCAGGCGGACAAAACCAAAGAGACAATTGAGGAAATTCTGGCTGAAATGAAAGGAATCTCAGGCAATAAGCCTATCACCAGCAATGAATATCAGAATGCTAAAAACAGCCGGATCAATCAACTTCCCAGCTTATGGGAAACAATGGCCGGTGTCGAAAATTCTCTCGTTGAACAGGTCAATTTTAATCTGCCGGACGACTATTTTGAAAAATACCCGGCCAGAATTAATCAGTTGAAAATTGAAGATCTCAACCGGGCCGCTAAAACTGTTCTTCAGCCGGAGAGTCTGATCTGGGTGGTAGTTGGTGACCGGGCCAAACTGGAAAAGCCCTTGCGGGAACTGGGCCTCGGCCCAATTTATTACCTGGACAGCGATGGCCAGCCGATAAAATAGCAGGGTAAATATGGCGCTGTTTGAACAATGGAAATACTTTTTTCGATTATTTTCAGGCAGCTGCGACTAAATAAAATAAAGGGAGTTGTTTATTTTTAGCGGGAGGAAAGAGGCTATGATCAGGGCCAGGATTTTATCTGTCCTCTTATCTATTTTCCTTTTTAGCCTGCTGGCTGCGGGCTATCCGGTCTGGACAGAACAGCAAAACAAAACAGCCGGGATTGACAAGGAACTGCTAAAAAAAGCCCAGGAAAATAAGGCGGTTAAGGCCTGCCGGCTGACCGAGCCCTTTAACCTCGACGGACGCCTGACCGAAGGAATTTATCAGAACCCGGCGGCTGAGGATTTTCTTCAGACTGATCCGGTTGATGGCCAGGCTGCTTCTGAAAAAACCAGAGTCTGGGTAGCTTATGACCAGGCCAATATTTATGTTGGGGCCTATTGTTATGATTCTAATCCCAAAGGCATCATCGGCCAGCTTGGCCGGCGGGACTATTCTGTTGACTCGGACTGGTTTATTTTTTGCCTTGATCCCTATCTTGACCGCCGGAGCGGCTATGCTTTCTGGGTAAATCCAGCCGGTTCAATTATTGATAAGGCACTTTATAATGACATCAGTGAAGATAAAAGCTGGGATGGCCTGTGGGAGGCCAAGGTTCAGATGACCAGCGATGGCTGGACAGTAGAGATCAAAATACCCTTTAACCAGCTCCGTTTTCCTCATCAAGCTTCTTATCTCTGGGGGGTTAATTTCCAGCGGGTCATTAAGAGAAAAAATGAAAAAGTCTCATTTGCCTGGGTGCCAAAAGAAGATAACGCTTTTGTCTCCCGCTTTGCTCGCCTAGAAAATATAGCGAACATCAAGCCCGGCCGCCGGATTGAAGCCTATCCATATTCGGTCGGGCAGGCTCAATTCAGGCCGTCTGAAGCCGGTAACCCGTTTGAAACCGGGCATAAATACAAAGGAAATATTGGACTTGATCTTAAAGCCGGGCTTAAAAGCAACTTGAACCTTGACCTGACTTTCAATCCTGACTTTGGCCAGGTCGAAGTTGATCCGGCCGTTATCAATTTAACCGCTTACGAAACTTATTATGAAGAGAAAAGGCCTTTCTTTATCGAGGGTTCTTCTATCTTCAGTCACTTTGGCCGCGGTGGCGTTTATATCAGTGCTAACCTGAACTGGTCTAATCCCAGTCTTTTCTACAGCCGGAGAATCGGCCGGACTCCCCAGGGTTATGCCACTCATGACGGTTACGTTGATTTTCCTGACCGGACAACCATCCTCGGAGCTCTCAAGATGACCGGTAAGATAGGTTCTGGCTGGAATATAGGCTTGATCAGCGCTGTGACCGCTAAAGAATATGCCACTGTTGACGATCTGACCAGCCGTTATCGGGACCAGGTTGAGCCACTGACCTATTATGGAGTTCTAAGGGGTCTTAAGGAATATAAGGGCGGTCAGCGGGGGGTCGGATTCATGTTTACCTCAGTCCTGAGGGATTTAGAGGACGAAAACCTCGACTCGCTCCTGGCCTCCAATGCTTATAGCCTGGCCGTAGATGGCTGGTCTTTCCTGGACAAAAAAAGAAACTGGGTCATCGGTGGCTGGGCTGGCGGCACCCTTATTACCGGCAGTCAGCCGGCTATTTACCGGCTGCAGAGGTCGTCACTTCATTATTATCAACGCCCTGATGCTTCTTACCTGAGTCTAAATCCAGAAGCTACCCGCCTTTCCGGCTGGGGAGGCAAATTCAGTTTAGCCAAGCAGCAGGGACGTTCCCTGTTTCTTCTGTCCGGTGGCGTGCTTTCTCCTGGCTTCGATCCCAATGACGCCGGTTATCAGCGGACAATTTCAGATAAGATTAACCTCCAGGTCATGTACGGCTATCAGTGGACTAAACCGGGCCGCATTTTCCAGCAGTCCCTGTTGATCGGGGGGCTGGAAAGAACCTACGATTTCGGCGGTAACAAACTCTTTGACGGCTGGCTGCTTAATTTTCAGGGAGTTTTCCGGAACTGGTGGTCACTCCTGGCTGATGCTATCTATTATCCAAAATCTTATAGCAACACCCTGACCAGAGGCGGCCCCTTAGCCTTGATTCCTGAAGGTTTTTCAGCTGATTATGAGGTAGATTCAGACTCAAGGAAGCCCTTTGTTTTTTACCAGACATTTAATTATTACTGGACCAAAAACAAAAGGAATCAATGGGGTATTGGAGCGGGAGTCCGCTGGAAGCCGGCCCCAAATTTCAACCTGTCTTTTGGCCCCTCAGCCGGCCGGGATCGTAATGAGACCCAGTGGCTTACCTCCCTGTCCGATCAACTGATGGCGGAGACTTATGGCCGCCGGTACATATTTGGCCGGATTGATCAGACTGTCGTGGCCAGCGAAATCAGGCTAAACTGGATCTTTAATCCCAGGCTCAGCCTTCAGGTTTATCTCCAGCCCTATATTGCCGTTGGTAAATATGACCGGCTGAAGCAGCTTAACCGCCCCCGCTCTTATGATTATCTGATTTATGGCCAGGCTGACTCGACCATTTCTTATCAGGATAATTATTACCTGATCGACCCCGATGGCAGCGGCCCGGCAGCTGCTTTCAGTATTTATGATCCTGATTTCAATTATAAATCGCTGCGGGGAACCATAGTTTTACGCTGGGAATACCGTTTGGGCTCTCTGCTCTATTTAGTCTGGACTCAGAACCGGGCTGATTATGCCCATCCTGGAGATTTTTCTCTGGGGCGGGATCTGGGCGATTTGTTTACGGCCCCTGGCGACAATGTTTTTCTGATTAAATTCACCTACCGGCTGAATCTCTAAGCTATTGACTGCCCTCAACAGCCAGCCCGCCGCCCCCACTGACTTGACCGGGGCCAGAGATCAGCTACCGGCTTTGATGGCATCAACCTGCTGATAATATTTAACTATGTAAGGTTCCTGGACTTCGTATGACCAGTGGATATCCCGGATGAATCTGGCCGCCCCTTCCTTATCGCCCTGGCGCAGGAATTTTATTAACCGGGCATGTTCTTCGATCGAGGATTCTTCCCATTCTTTGACAAAACCCTGACGCCGCGGAAAATCATAAAGCCTTTTTTTCAAAGTGTTGACCAGCCTGATCAGCTTTTCATTCTGGCATAAATCAAGGTAAACGCTGTGAAAACTCAGGTTTTTTTCATAGTAAAGATCGAAATCGTTGGCTTCGATCGCCTGTTTCATTTCCTGGTTCATCTGTTCCATAAAATCAATATCTTTTTTACCCAGGCGCTCGAAGGACTTGATGATAGCAATGCTCTCCAGAGCTCCAATGATTTCATAATAATTTTTTATGTCCTGGACAGTCAGAACATTGACAATAACCTTCCGCCTGGGCAAAATAGCGACAAAATCTTCACTTTCCAGCTGAAGCAGGGCATCCCGCAAAGGGGTGCGGCTAACGCCGAGTTTTTTGGAGGTTTCCTCCATATCAATCACTGAACCGGGCAGTATTTCCCCCCGCCGCATCTGCTCCCGCAGGAAATCATAGACCTGTTCCTTGAGAGACTTGACATTGAGGACTGGTTTTGGATTCATAGGTCCCTCTATCCTCCCTTTAAAATTTAACTCTGATAATAATCTACATTTTCGGCCATGATAATATCAATCTGAGTCATGATCTTTTCCCGGATTTTTTCTCCGAGAACGACATGACGAAAGAGAGCATAAATACCTTCATAGCCCTGAAGCTCCGACTGCTGGCTGATCAGGAAATTAATGGTTCTGTCTTTGAGGAGCTTAATGTTCCTGGGAATGGGATCATAGCCGACCAGAATCAGCTGATGCTTGCTTCTTTTGGCTTTCCACCATTCAGCCACTTTATGGGTCATGGCATTGGTGACAAAGATGCCGGCCAGATCTCTGTTCTGGCGGTAAAAAGCTTCCAGATTCCGGCTGATTTCAAATGGAGTCGCCTGACCATCTATTTCCACCACGGCTGATTCAAAGCCGCTGAAATCACAGGTTCCCCGCAGAAAGCCATTGATTCTTTCCGCAATATGATAATCTTCCGGCTGGACTTTCACCACCGCTATCTTCCCGGAAGTTTGATGAATGGTCTGCTTCATCAAACAGGAAGCTAACAGGCCGCTCTGGAAAGCATCCTGGCCGATAAAAGACAGAGGCTTTATCCCGGGCACATAAGAATCAAAAAAGACGATGGGCAAATTATCGGGCAAAGTCTCCAGCACCCGGCCAAAGCTCCGGGGTAAAACTGGAGCAGTTAGCAAGCCGTCAAAATCTTCTTTAAGAATTTTTTTCCCGGCCAGCAAGACTGATTTTTCCTGGAAACGGTCAAAGAAGAAAAATTTAACTTCGATCCGGTGGGAAGCCAGCTCGCTCCAGGCGCGCTCAATTCCCCGGACAGGTAGTGTCCAGTAATAGCTATCCTGTTCCGGGTGCGGGATAAGGACCGCGAACTTAAAAACTTTCTTGAGTTTCAGGTTCTTGGCAAAAATATTAGTCCGATAACCTTCATCTTTCAGGACCTGCAGTATTTTTTTCTCTGTTTCAGGTTTGACCCGGCCGCGCTTATGCAACACCCGGTCAACAGTTCCGATAGAGACCTGAGCCTTTTTGGCAATATCTTTTATAGTAACAATGTTAAGCCCTCAACTCTGAATTTACCAAGATAAATACTTATCAGATTCCGGGCTGAAATACAATATTTTTGGCAATTTTCTACTCAGCCTCAATACCCCAGGCCTGTTTTCAGCCGGTCATACTCCTGCCAGATTTCATAAGGAATATGGCGGCCGAACTTATCCAGAAACTTCTTGATATCTTTAAGTTCCTCTTTCCAGTCAGCCGGTTTTAGCCTGAAAAGCTCCTCTAAATTTTCTGGAGGCAGGGCCAGGCCAGAAAGATCCAGGTCATTTTTCTCCGGGATTAAACCGAGCGGTGTTTCTTCAGCTCCAACCCGGCCGTTGACCCGGTCTATAATCCACTTGATAATTCTGATGTTTTCTCCAAAACCCGGCCAGAGAAATTCGCCCCGCTCATTGCGGCGAAAAGCATTGATTGAATAAATCCTGGGAGGATGAGTCATCAACTGGCCGAGGTTGATCCAGTGGCGGAAATAATCTCCCATATTATAACCGCAGAAAGGCAGCATAGCCATCGGATCGCGGCGCAGAACTCCCACCTGGCCCGCCGCCGCGGCCGTTGTTTCCGAGCCGGTTCTAGCCCCCAAGAAGACACCGTGTTCCCAGGAAAAAGCTTCGGTGATGAGAGGAATCAGCCTGGTTCTCCGGCCGCCAAACATGATGGCTGAAATTGGCACGCCAAGAGGGTTATCATATTCCTTAGAAAGTGTCGGGCAATTATAAACAGAAACGGTGAATCTTGAGTTGGGATGAGCCGCCGGGTTTCCCTGACCTGGCTGCCAGGGCCGTCCCTGCCAGTCAACCATATGAGGCGGCACCGGACCTTCCAGCCCCTCCCACCAGGGAGACCTGGTGTCAATATCCAGGCCGACATTGGTGAAAATAGTCGGATAATAATTAGAATTGCGGATGGTGCGCATCATGTTGGGATTGGTCTTCATTGAGGTTCCGGGAGCTACGCCAAAAAAGCCAAACTCCGGATTGATGGCATAAAGCCGTCCGTCCGGGCCAATATTCAGCCAGGCAATATCGTCGCCGACCGTCCAGACCCGGTATTCAGGCAGGGCTGATTCCAGCATGGCAAAATTGGTCTTACCACAGGCTGAAGGAAAAGCGCCGGCAATATAGGTAATCTGACCATGAAGGTCCTCAACGCCAATAATCATCATGTGCTCAGCTAACCAGCCGTATTTCCGGCCAAGCCAGGAAGCAATCCGGAGCGAAAAGCACTTCTTCCCCAGCAGGGCATTCCCTCCATAACCCGAGCCGACACTCCAGACTAGATCCTCCTCGGGAAAATGCATGATATAGCGCCGGTCGGGATTAAAGTCGCCTACAGTATGAATTCCTTTGACGAAATTTTCAGAGCTGCCAATCTTGTCCAGAATCCTCTTTCCCAGCCTGGTCATAATCCTCATGCTGACAGCCACATAAGAGACATCGGTAAGCTGAACGCAGGCCTTGGCATAGGGAGAATCCGGGTTGCCCATCATGTAAGGTAAAACATACATCGTCCGGCCACGCATGGCTCCCCGGGACAGCTTGGTCATCAGTTTCTTAGCTTCTTCCGGCGCCATCCAGTTATTGTTAGGACCGGTTGTTTCCCGGTCAGAATGGCAGACATAAGTTAGCTGTTCGGTCCTGGCTACGTCAGTCGGGTGGCTGCGGTGGAGGTAAGCTTTTGGCCAGAGAGTCTGATTCAGCTCTAAAAAAATATTTTTCTCCTCTATTTTTTCTTCCTGACTGCCGATCTCAATAATCCGGCGGGCCTCTCCCTCCGAGCCATCACACCAGTAAATGTTTCGAGGTTGAAGAAGCTCAGCCTGCTTCTCCACCCATTTTTCTACGGCTGTAGCCATTTTTTCCTCTCCAGGCCAATCTTCTTGAATTTTTTAAATAACATAGAGGGACTATTTTGTCAAAAAGCTTTAACTGAATTCTTCGGGCCGTCCAACTTCAGAAGATGACAGTTGTTTACAGTTATGAAGAGATAGTTATAATAGATAAGGAAGTATGGCATTTTTATAGTTTTAAAATTGACTGCAAAAAAAGGAGGTAAGGATGAGAGCCTTCCTGATTGTCTTATTAGCAACTTTTAATCTTGGTTTTAATCTCTTTCCAGTTTCAGGACCGGCCAGCCAGGCAGACGAGCCTCTGATCATCAAACTACCGGCCCCCCGGATGGAAGGTGGAAAGCCACTAATGGACTGCCTCAAATTGAGACAGAGCAACCGCTCTTACCGCCAGGAAAAACTTTCTCCCCAAATTCTGTCCGACCTGCTCTGGGCAGCCAATGGGATAAACCGCCCAGACTCCGGCAAAAGAACAGCTCCGACGGCGGTTAACTGGCAGAATATCGATGTTTATGTAGCCACTGCCGATGGACTTTTCCTTTATGATGCTAAGCAGCAGGCTCTTATTCAGATTCTCAAGGAAGATATCCGGGCGCTGACCGGGGCTCAGGATTTCGTCAAAACCGCCCCGCTTAATTTAATTTACGTGGGTGATTATGCTAAAATCCCGCGCGGCTCAGATGAAGATAAATTGTTTTATTCAGCCAATCATGCGGGCTATATCTCCCAGAACGTTTATCTTTTCTGCGCCTCTGAAGGGCTGTCAACCGTAGTCAGAGCTATGATCAATAAAGAAGAGCTGGCCAAGGCCATGAAACTCCGTCCAGAGCAGCATATCATGCTGGCCCAGACAGTCGGTTATCCTCAAAAATAAAATAGCGGCCAGTAAAGTTAAAGAGCCTGTTTTGACTATCAGGGCCGTCTGCTCAGCCAGACAGCCATTTCCCACGGTCCGCGGTTAGCCCAAACGCAATAGGGTAGGAGGAAAAGGTTTTGTTTCCGGCTTTCCCCGCCCTGTCCATCAATTGCCAGCCCGCTACCGGTTATTACTCCAACCCCGCCCAGCAGATCGCTTCGATACCAGGCCTGGAGACGGCTCGAATCCGGTAGGGCTAAATTAAGGGCAGTGCCCCCGTTATCCTGCCCCTCGGCGCAATAAACAATTGGACCCCTTTCCACTGCTACTTTTCCGCGATCTTCTTTTACCTGTTCGTTGGCAACAACCCTTTTAATCTCCAGCGGGAAAAGAACTTCCAGGACGTCTCCCATCTTCCATTTTCGTTTAAGACGCAAATAACCGCGATCGACTGCAACCGCAACCGGTTTTCTATTCAACTTAACCACTATCTGGCCGGCCTGACTGTCAGGATAGCTATAAAGATTTCCGGGCAGAGGCCGGTTTTGAGCCCAGCCAGGTATTCTGAGACAAACCGTAAATTCCCTGACTCGTTTGGGATTAATACCAATTTGAATTGAACCAAACCAGGGATATCTTCCTTCCTGAACTATTTCCAGCTCAGTTTGACTGAAGGCAAAATTGGCCCGCGATTTAACGAACAGGTTGATAAAGACTTCGTCAGCCGAATGGGCATAAATATAGCCGGGAAAAGTCGCCAGAAAACGGGCGGCATTAGCTGGACAGCAGGCCACTTCAAACCAGCTGCTTCTTTCATATTTGCCTGGCGAGGCTAAAGGATTCTGATAGAAAAATTTATCACCAGACAGTCCTACCCCCGACAGCAAGCCGTTATAGATAATTCTTTCCAGCAGATCAATATACTGACCATCTCCTTCGAACTGGAAAAGACGCTGGTTCCAAAAAGCATTACCAACTGCGGCACAGGTCTCGGCATAGGCCTGCTCATTGGGTAGCTCATAATCAGCTCCAAAGGCTTCATATTCTCCGGTCGAGCCTATCCCGCCGGTTAGATAAAGCTTCTTATTGACTACATTCTCCCAGAGTTTTTGACTGGTGGTGGCATATTCTGGCCAACCACCCAGAGCGGCCACCTCCAGCATGGCATTATACATATAAGCCGCCCTGACTGCATGTCCAACCGCTTCTGTTTGCTCTAAAACCGGCCGGTGGTTCTGCAAATATTCTTCTGAATTGTAGATATAAAAAGGTGAATTCTTAGGATAGACCTGGCCGCCATGATAGTGACCCCGTTCATCTAAGAAAAATCGGGCCAGGTCCAAATAATCCTGCCGGCCAGTTACCCGGTAAAGCTTAGCCAGGCCGATTTCGACTTCCTGGTGGCCGGGAAAAGCCCGCCGCTTGTCAGGGCCAAAAGTTTTGACCAGTAAATCGGCACTTTTAATGGCCAGGTCTAAAAGATTCTTTTCGCCTGTCGCCTGATAATAAGCCACAGCCGCCTCGTAGAGATGACCGAGGTTATATAGCTCATGACTGACTCTTAAATTGGACCACCTCTCCTGGCCTGCCCCGGCCGCTGGATTCTTAGGGTCAATTGTCCTGGCCGTATAAAGATAGCCGTCCGGTTCCTGAGCCTGGCCGATAATAGCCACCAGGTCATCAATCTGTCGTTTCAACTTTTGGTCAGGATTGGTTTTTAGAGTATAAGCGGCAGCTTCAATCGCTTTGTAGATATCAGAGTCGTTATACCTCTTACCGGTGTGCTGGCCTGCTTTCAGACCGGCCGCTATCCGGAAATTGTCAACCCGGCCAGTGTCCTCATTCATCCGGAAAAGATAAGGGATAGTTACCAGGCGGTTGGTTTCCATCCGGGGTGCCCAGAAATCATCGGTGACCTTAACTTCCCAGTAATTAACTGGTTGAATCGGAAAATCAGGCAGCTTTTTAGCTTGATCTTTATTCCGGTCAGGAGAAGTGCAACCGGCTATTAAGAACAAGCCAGCCATCATCAAGATAAGTCCATCTCTATTCATTCTAAACCTCATCTCAGAATTTAAGTTTATCTGAATTTCTATCTTTTTTATATAACTGACATATCTTGCCGGACAAAAATTAAGAAAATGATAAAGGCCTAATCATCAACTGAGTTTGGTCTGCCATCATCAACGGCCAGCCGCTCATAAACAAAATGGGCAGTTAATTTAAGCCACTTAAGCCAGGCCCTATTAGCTTCGGTCAATTATCTCTATTGAGCGGGGCAAAAGGGGAAACCGCCTCTTCTTCCTGAAGGGAGAAATAAACAGCTCTCTTGATTCAGTCTCCATGAACTGAGAATACCGTCTGATTGTAAGCCTGAGTCTGAGAAGCACGATCCACGCCGTTAACATAAAGGTAGTAATCACCGGGCTTTAGCTGAGGGAGAATGACCTCCAGAATGGCCGTTTCACCCCGGCTGTACCTGGCCGTCCCGGCCAGGGAAGCTGTCACCGGCACTGACTGGCCTGTTGCCGCCTCAACCAGCTGAACTGACAGGGCGACATCGGGCTCGCTTCCTTCTCCTGCACTGAAAGGAACAAGGACCCGGAGATACTTCGCCTGCCTGGATATCGCCTCTACCACCGGCCCATAAACTTTCTGATCAAATCGATACATCTCCGGCCAGGGCTGGCCGCCTCCGCCTCCGTCGAGATAGGCATAACCGCCACCTTCCTTAAGAAGAAGGGGCGTCCCGAGCTTCAAACCTGGTTTGACTGGCCTGGGGACAGAGGCTCTGATGGAACTTACCGCACTTGAGCCTGAGGTCAAATCCCGGATAACCAAGCGGCAGGTGTATTCGCCTGGCTCAAGTGGCACCACCGAGCTAAAAATCACCGTTCTCCCCTGATACTGGCGAGGATCTGACTCCAGCCGGTGGAGATCACGAATATCATTTTTAGCATCAAAAACGATGGTTACATACTCCACTTTCTCCCCTTCAAACCTGGAAGTGACCTCACCTGGAATACTGGCCATTATCTTCAGCCCCGAACCTTCAGCCGCCGGAAAGCTAATACAGGACAGCGGAAAGTTGACTGGCAGTCTCGAGAAGGATCGCTCGTTAAGGGCCAGCTCAAAAAGATGCAGTTCTTTCTCAAGATTGGTGAGCTCGCGGAACGGTTTGGGATTGAAATAGCCGGATTGGGTTCGAACCTGGCAGCCCGGCCGCTTGACCTCAACTTTGACCTGATGGAAACTGCCATCCTGACTCTCTTCAATTGAGTAACCAAGCACATAGTAGCTCCCGGTCAGGGACTGGACCTGGCCGAGGTTCTTCCCGTACATTTTGATATTTGAAAAGTATTTCCCGCCTGTTAAGTCCGCTATCCTTTTAAGAGAGTTACCACCGGTTGTCTTCTCATCCTGAAAAATATTGGTCGCATCCTGGAAAATTCCACCCGCTGAAAACATGCCCCGGCCTGCTTCCCGGTCTTCAAAAGTCATCCGGTCATAAGCGAACAGGTCGGTCCCCAGGGCAGCTTCTCTGGTATCAAAGGCAAAGATATCACAGTTAGCAGCAGCAAATTCCTTGTACATTTCCTCATTTTCCGTCCTGAGAACGCGGTCACCTGCATCGAAACTGGCCCGTCCACCGAGGCTATTGGGATTGCCTGACTGACCACCATAAATCAGGGAACTGGGAATGCCAGTTGAAAAAAGAATAAAATGCTTTTGCCCCGGCTCATGGCGAAGAGCTTTAGCTAAAGCGGTCAGCCTGAGAATGTAACTCTCAGCAAGGCGCTTGGCTTCCTGCCGCTCCGTTTCGCGATTCTGTCCAGCTGAGTTTTGAATATCTGTGCCAGCTGGTTCCTGAGCCATCAGCCAGTATTTTAGTTCTATCTCATGAGCCCGGCCGGCTGTATCTTTACTGCCGATGGAATCAACGACCTGCCGCACCTTGTCATGATCCTTCGTCAAATACTCATGAAAAGTAATCCCTTTGAGCATCGAATAAGTCAGAACGCTGACCTCGTCATCAGCTCGAACCTCGCTATCGAGAAAATGCAGGGCTGCTTTCCTGGCCTCAGTAATTCCCTTAGCGTGGTTAAAGGCAAAATCGAAGAAAAGGAAAAATTTCCTGGGCGTTGCCGGAGCTGGCTGGACAGCCACAGCCTGGGCTTTTTCAGCCGTCTGATCTCCGCCGGCCGTAGCCTTTTCCAGAGGTGCTTTTAGAAGATGCTTTTCAAAAGCGGTGAGTTTAACCGGCTGGCCATTGTCGGTGGCCATAAAATCTTCGAGAGTCAGGTCTTCAACTGGATTGCCCTTTTTGTCGGTCACATAGACAGTTATAAGCTTCAGGCCAACAGAAACCTTATACTGGAGGGGCCTGGTCAGATCCTGTTCTTGTTCCTGCGGCCGAGCCGGCCAGGCCAGGCTGGAAGCTAAAAACAGGACTGAAAACAGGCTGATTTCTAATCGGATAATGCCTCTCCGGACCAAACTCTTCAGGCACTTCATTCTTTCTCCAGTAGCTTCATTTCTCACTGTGATTGAATATCATCAATTGCGAAAAATTTGTCAAGAGCCAGAAGAATTCAGTCACCAACTGTTCTGTTCGAGTTTTCTCCGGCTAACAATTTTTGAATCTTAGGTTCTCAGTCTAAACAGCTATGGCCCTCGGCTCGAAAGATATAATCCATATCAGGCCTGCTCTTCACGGCGAAAATATATTGCCTGGCAGCCTAATCCCTTTTTAGCTGATAAAGATTGATACTTAATGGAGGAACGGCCAGCCCCCCTGGCTGGAATTCTTCCACAATCTCTGCAATCTTTACTCCCGGCTCCTGCCCGGGAACATTGCCGGCTTTTTCGCTGGAACCAGTAATTCTGAAAACCCGGTCAGTCCTGAAGGATGATAGCCCTTTGAGGCTTAAAGACAGTTTTTGTTTTTCGGCCGTCGGGTTGATTATCCCGATGGTAAAAGTTTTTCCGTCTTCTTTCCAGGCAGCCATGATGTCCAGCGGTTCGCTCTGACCTGTTATTTTCACCGGGCGAAGGCCAAACTCATTCCGGTAAAGCTTGAGCACCAGCCCGGTAGTATCAAAAACAGCCTCAGTTTTGGAGGTCTTAATCGCCCCGATGACATTGACCGTCTGGGCGTAATTGGCCATATAGATAATATCAGCCTGCCGGTAATATTCATGCAGGCCGGCGGCGATGCCCAGAGCATCCTTTAAGAAATACTGGGTGCCCAGTTCACCGTAAATATATGGCCCATACCAGTAATTCCACTCGTCCAGAGCAATTTTGATGTCCTGGCCTTCAAGCTTGGGAATAGTTTTCCGGTAAGCGCGGTGGGCCTCAGCTATCCTTTTGATGGCCCGGGGCACCTGATAAACATGGCTCAAAAGGCCGGGTTGCTCTCCGACATAAAAGTGCTCGCTGATAAGATCCAGATAATCAGCGCAATTGTTCAACATGCCCTGGCTCCACTCCCCGGCAGCCCCGACTCCGACAATTTTTATAGTCGCATCTTTAGCTTTCATCGCCTGAGCAAAGCGGTTATGTTTCAAGATATAGTCTTTAAGCGGCATATGACCGAGCTGCCAGTCGCCATACATTTCATTGCCAATTGACCAGAACTTACAGTTATAAGGTTCAGCCTGACCGTTTTGAGCTCTGAGCTGGCCGAGGGGACTCGTGGCCGGGCCATTGACATACTCAACCTCTTCAGCCGCTAAAGTCTCATTTCCCTGCCCGCTATTAACCGTGATATAAGGCTCGGTCCCAACCAGCCGGCAGAAAGTCATAAACTCCTGAATCCCCACATCATTGAGCTCAATCCCTTCCCAGGCTGGATTTTTGCGGGGCGGCCGCCGGTCAGGGTCACCGATTCCATCTTTCCAGTTATAACCTGAGACAAAGTTACCACCCGGCCAGCGGTAAACAGGTGAATTTAACTCGCGCAGAAGTTTGACAACTTCCGGCCTGAAACCCTGGAGGTTATCAGCTGGCATGAAGGAAACAGCCGCCAGCCTGAACGCCTCATGGCCACGGCTGACAATTTCCAGACGGCCCTGATCAGTGGTAACGCTCGAAACAAAGGAGAAATAATATTTCTCAAAATCAGGAGTTATCTTATCAAGGATAACAGGCTCACCAACTGTCTGGCCATTCTCTCCATTGACGAGCCTGACTTCGAGGGGAAGAACGCCCGGATCACCGGCCAGAACGACTCTCCCCGTGTATTTCTTACCAGCCCGCAGAGCCAGCTCACCCTGAGCCAGCCCGGCTGCCTGGCCATCGCCTTTAAGCCTTATCTCCGGGACAGGCACCCCGGCATAAATCAAGAGGGGATTCATATGAACAGAGTGGGGCTCACCATAAATTTTCCAGGGGGACGGAGCATCGCCAACCGTAAAATAGAACTTACGATCTTCCAGCATCTCAGCCCAGAGCCCCTGATAAATGCAGCGTCCAAGATGTTCAATAAACTGGCCATAAATATATTTAGAGACAGGAGCCAGGAGCCGGTCAGCATAAATGGTGGCTTGCGGCTTTAAAGCCCGTCCCGAAATAAATTCAAGATTAATGTCATCAAACCAGGCCTGACCGGTAACTTTCCCCCAGCCACCAAAAAGACAGTTGATCTGGAAAGCATCATTCAAACCGCTATCAAAGACCAGTTCGATTCTGGTCCAGTCATTTGTCCCGGTAAGGGCTCTGCTTACCATCCCCGGCTGCTGATGGATGTTGAGCAGGACACCCTGGCCACCGGCTGACTTAATATCTCTGGTTTTTATCCAGCCGCTTAACCTGTATTTTGAATATGGTTTGACCTTAACTATCGTTGACCAGGAAGTATCAGCCCCGCTGGCCGAACTTATCTTGACGCTTTTCTGCCCGCTTCTGGCCAGGCTATCAACTTCAAAGACCGCTTCTGGCTGATAGATTACCGCCCGCCAGCCCAGTGGCTTTCCATCTTTGAGCTCTTCAAAAGAGGGATTAGCTATTAACTGTCTCTGAACTTCCTGCCCAACGAGTAAAGTTGAAGAAGTTAAAAAGAGAAAGAGGATGAGGAGCAAGCCGCCACCGGCCACGAGTCTTTTGACCGGTCTTGAAGAGGCCCCATTTATTTTTTTAAGTTTTCCAAATTGGCCCTGAGCTGACATTAAAACCTCCTGCCGTTCTTGCCGTCCGTTTTAAATCTAACTAATTCACTTTCCATTCCTGAAGGCCAGCCGAAAAATCCTTCTGGAACTTAAGTTCTAATTTTAAACCGGCCGTCTTGACCGCCGAAAACTTAATCACATTGTATTTATCTTTTTCCACTCCATAGGAGCCCTTATTCTTGACCTCAACCCACTGGTCGCCCTGCTGATAATAAAGCTTCCAGAATTCAGGCACCCGACATTCACCTTCACCTGTATCATCAAACCAGTAAACTGCCGCCTCTGAGATTTTAACTGGAGCCGGCCATTCATAGCTAACCCATTCAGTCGTTCCCTTTTTTGGCCACCAGTGTAGATAACCAATGGAGTGGTCATTGGAATTTTGCGGTTCATACTGATCATTTATAAACTTAGCTCCTCTGGCTCCCTCTGAGGCTTCGACCTTAGCCTTAGAAGCTAAAGACGGCTCCGGCACCGGTCTGACTCGGGCTTCTTCCCGGGCCAGCCAGACTTCCATTTCCCCCCGCCCGCGGTGAGCCCAGGCATAATATGGAATCAGAGTAATACTCTGGGGCTGGCTGATCATCTTTCCCTTTTCAATTTTAAAAGCCCGCCCTTCACCTTCGACTGTGACCAGTCCACCGAGAAGATCAGGTTTATATTCAGCCCGGAGATGAGCTCCGAGCGGTAAAAGGAGCTGGCTAACCCGCCCCTGATTATCAGCCCATTCAGCACAATAGACAATTGGGCCTCTTTCGACGGCTACCAGGCCGTTATCATCCTTAACTTTTTCGTTAGCCAGAACCTGGCGCGGCTCCATGGGCAAGCTGATTTCAACCTGGTCGCCGGGCTGCCATTTCCGGTCAACCGGCAAAAAGCCCTTTTCCAGCTTTAACTCAACTTCCTGCCCGTTGACTTTAACCACCGGTTTTGCTCCGGTCTGACCGGCATAGGAATATAAATCACCCGGCACCGGCTGCCCGAGAGCCCAGCCAGGAATTCTCAGCATCAAAATGAACTGGCCTTCTTTCCGGGGGTTAACTGTTAGCTTGATCTCTCCTTCCCAGGGATAATTTGTTTTCTGCTCAAGATTAATCTTCAGGCCATTAACTTCAATTTGACTCGAGCTGGCTGCATAAAGATTGACAAACAACCTGTCGCCGGAGGTGGCATAAACATACTGACCGAGTTGAGGCAAGAAACGGGCTATGTTCGGGGGGCAGCAGGCACAACCAAACCAGGGGGTTCTTTCGTGCTGGCCAAAGGAAGCTAAAGGATTAGCATAAAAAAATCTGTCGCCGGAAAGTGAAATACCGCTCAGAAACCCGTTGTAGATGATCCGTTCAAAAACATCCAGGTATTTAGCCTCTCCTTCCAGAAGAAACATCCGGTAGTTCCAGAAAGCATTGGCAATCGAAGCGCAGGTTTCACAATAGGCTGAGCCGTTGGGCAGGTTATAAGCTGGGCCAAAACCTTCCCAGGCGCCGGTGGAACCAATCCCACCGGTTAGATACATTTTCCGGAAGACCACATCTTCCCAGAGTTTTATCAAGGCTTGTCGATAAGCTTCATCACCGGTTAAGGCCGCCACCTCAGCCATCCCCGAATACATATAGGCTGCCCGGACCGCATGACCAACTGCTTCAGTCTGCTGGGTTACCGGCAGATGATCCTGAGAATAAAATCCATAAAGTTTATGCCCCTGGCTGTTGCCGCGCTGATCCAGGAAAAATTTAGCCTGCTCTAAATATTTTTTTTCACCGGTCAAGCGATAGAGCTTGACCAGCCCGATCTCTATTTCCTGATGGCCAGGAGGAAGCATGACTTTTCCTGGACCAAAATCCTTCAGCACTAAATCAGCGCTTTTCAGGGCAATCCTGAGCAGGTTCTTTTTGCCTGTCGCCTGGTAGTGAGCCACTGCTGCTTCAAAAAGATGGCCGAGATTATAAAGTTCGTGCGCTTCTTCTTCATTTTCCCATCTCTGGCTGGCTACCCACTCTTCGAGGGGGATTTTCCCGCCTTTATTTTTGATAGATCGGGCAGTATAAAGATAGCCATCTTTTTCCTGAGCAGCAGCAATCCTGGCAATTAAACTATCAAGATATTTCTCAAGCTCAGGATCAGGCCGGAGCCTCAAAGCGTAAGAAGCAGCTTCAATCGTCTTATAGACGTCTGAATCGTCAAAAGGATAGTTTGAGCAAAAATTCCCGCTTCCCTGGGGACTGGCGATTTCAAAATTTTTGATCCGGCCGGTAGCTTCTTCCTGTTTAAAGTCATGGGGAATGGTCACTTTAATATCAGTTTCAATCCTTTTCTGCCAGAAATTGTCCTCGAAATTAACAGCGGTTAAATCTAACGGCTTAATCTTGTAGTCCTTTTTTGGCTGAAAACTTCCCATCAAAAAAAAGACAAGGCTGGCAATTAACAAAAAGCTGAAGCCAGCAGCTATTCTATTCCTTTTCATCTCGCTAACCTCCTTAATAAGTTAAGATTTATTTTAAGATATCTAATATATCTTATTTGACATTTCACTAAATGTATGATATTTAAAACACAAGCTCAAATGAAAAGATTTTTTGAACAGCAAGGTAAAAGCAGGAAATAACCCTCCTACAATCATAAACCTCTTTCCCCTCACCATCCCCCTGAATGAGGAGGGCACCCTCCCAAGGGTGCCCCTTTTGTTTTTGACCTGACTCTTCATTGTCTTATTATGATTCAGAAGATTATTCTCTATCAATAACTTCATCTGTCCCCAAAACAATCTCTTTCCAGCTACCCTTTTGGAATCAACTGGCAGGCCAGGACACTTTTCGAAGCGGCCAGATTGTTTCGGGCTGAATTCTTCCGTTTTCAAAATCAGTTGATAACTGACGGGCCCAACAGGTTGATTTGATTTTTTCCGCCGGCCAAAAAGAAAAGTCTTTTTGACTGGTATTTTTTCAGTCATAGGCCGCCTGCTTGATTTCAGAAGAGAAAGTCTCCTCTAGTCTCTTATAAATCATTTGGTGAAATATTAAAATCATCATTTTTAACCTGGCTCTGACTGATAGCCCTGACTTCTCCGGTCAAGGCAAAAGAGGGCTGCTGCCCCGGGGCCAGCCAGAGCAGATTAAAAAAAGGGGGGAAGAGACTGGCTCTTCCCCCGGTAAAAACATCCACCAAAGGAGCTGTTTTTAGAATTTGTATCTGACTGAGAACTTGAAAGTCCTGGTAGCGTCAATACTGGTTACCCGGTTGTAATTGTAATCCATCGTATAGGTACCTTCGCCTGTGCCTTCAGCTACCGGGAACCACTCGCTGATCGGGTTCAGACCATAGTTGACGTATCTGTTGCCAAATAGATTATAGATATCCAGAAAAGCACCGATAGTTCCGAAGGGTAACTTGAATTCTTTTTCCAGATGGAAGTCAAGATTGGCATAATCCTGTTCTCTCCTGGTGCCATTTGGCTCCAGCATAACCCAGACTGACCAGGGAACAATGTTATTAGCTTCTGCCCAATCATCAGGCGGAACAATACTGACGCTTCTTCCCCAGGGATAACCAACTCTATAATTCAGGAAGAAGGAAGTTACAAAACCATAGGGCAAATCAAAAGTACCATAGAGTTTGAAGATGAAAGGCACGTCATAGCCATCGCGTCCGGGCGTATTAACAAAATCGTTCGGGCTATCACCCAAGGTAAAAGAAGTTGTTTTGGAGAAAGTAGCAGAGCCACCGAGAGACCAGCCATGGACGAATCTTTTGTCAAAACTCAACTCAACCCCGTTATATTTGGTATAGGCCTGAGGGAAATTGGTCTTGATATAAACCATAGTTTCGTAAGGAGAATCAGCACTCATAAAATAAGCGGTAACAGTTTGTTCGGGGAAAGCTCCATAAGCCGGCACGGTAGTGGTAAAAGGAACATACCAGTCAGGAGCCTGCTCCAGGGTGTACCAGTACTGCTGAGTGGCCAGATCATATTTGCCCCAGCCGAAAATATCTGTCTTTTTCTTGTGAAGGTAAGTTAATTTGACCGCAAAATCCTTAAACAGCTGATGCTCAATTCCGGCCGCAAATTCATTATGGACAGGAGCATGCAGATCAGGATCAACCATTTTTCTAAGATAATCTGGATCGGGCAGTTTGAAATCGCCCAGGCTCCAGCGATATTGATAATGATCGATTCCAGGGGAATCCGGCTGGCCATTGACATTATCGTCCCACCAGTTAAATTCATACTGGCCCATGACGGCCGGCGAAACCTCGGAGAACCACATGACCGGCACCTGTTCAGAATAACGGGCATAGGATAACTTCAAAGCAGTCTGTCCATTGCCAAACAGGTCATAGCTCAAACCGAGGCGCGGGGAAAAACTGGTAAAAGACATAACATCTTTAATTTCTGGAACCTCAAAGGGGCCGAAAGGATTGAAACCAACCTGAGGTTCAAGAGTCTGACCTATTTCATAAGCCAGGCCGGTGGTGCCAGTGGTTCGGGCTTTACCACCCCAGCCATTGTAATAATCAATTCTTAAACCCAAATTCAGGGTCAGGCGGTTTTTGATAGTCCAGTTATCCTGCAAATAGCCACCGATCCGGTATTCATAGAGATCCTTAAGGCTATCGTCTGACCCGCTGCCGCAATTGGTAAAAGACAGAAGACCGTCACCGAATTCAGTCGGGCCAGTCGTCCCATAGCGGCCACGCCAGTAGTAGGGATTGCCATCCCAGTAGAACCATTGCATCGGCTGCTGGCGGGCATAAGCATAACGGTCAAAGCCATACTGGAATTCAACACCTGCGCCCATTTCATGGTCTCCGCCCAGTAAGTTATCCTGAAAATGAGTTCCACGAATAGAGGCCTGGCTGGTATGCCTGGTCATGAAACTTTCCCAGGATTGGATACCGCCCCAGATATAACCGGTGTAACCATCCTGGTAGCCAATATGATCAGAACCATTTCTGGCCGTAATGGGAAAGTCCAGCCGGTTAAGATTGATTCTAAAATCAATAAAAGAATCAGCCGTGGGAATCCAGGTCAGATTAGCTGTGCCAACATACTGGGTGGTTTTCGAATTAAAAGTGCTATCTTCAGTTTTGTTGGACCAGGCTTCGTACATACTCTTACCCTGGCTGACAGAAAAATATGTATAGAATCTCAATTTTTTGGAAAATTCAGTCGTCAGTTTGATGTTGCCTCTGAGATTCTGATTCGGGACTTTGTATTGATCATAGGAAGTACCGAGAATGGTCGTTGGCCGGAATGGGCTCCACCGGCTCGATTTGGTAAAAGCAAAGTCAGTAAAGAACCAGAGTTTATCTTTGATAATCGGGCCACCCAGCATGGCTGAAGTATCAACGTTATAGAGGCTGAAACTCGGCTTGCCGATTTTCATCGACTTCAGCTGCTCATCCGGAAACAGCACTTGAACCAGATCATCATTGGTATAGTAAATCTGAGCCTGACCGGAAAAAGTATTGCCGCCAGATTTGGTGACAATATTGACAAAGGCGCCGCCGGTTGTCCCGACCTGAGCTGGCAGAGCACCGGTCACCACCTCAATTTCTTCTATGGCATCAAACTGAGGTGTACCAAAAGCTCCACCGGTTGTCGGGCAGTTGGCATTGATACCATCAACTTCATAAGTTACACCGTTCCAGTCGGTGCCATGAACGCTGCCTGAATAAGTGGATAAGGTGCCAACCGTCGCCGGCACCAGATTTAAGACACTGGTCAAACTCCGGTTAAGAGGCAGCCTGGAAATTTCTTCGGAAGTAACAGCGGTGGTGACTTTTGTTTTCTGGACGTCAATCTCCGGAGCTTTGGCTACTACTGTAACCTGTTCCTCCAGGGGAGAAGTCTCCAATTTCAAGTCAAGCGTCACTGTTAAGCCAACCCGGACGATAAGGTCGCTCATGGTCAGGGTTTTAAATCCCTGGAGCTCAGCCACCAGGCTATAACTTCCTGGCGGGATGGCTGGCAAACGAAAGGTTCCATCCTCACGGCTTATATCGGTTGCTTTGCCCATCATACTGGGTCCTGACAGAGTGATGGTCACACCCGGCAAGGGTTGATCATTGCTGTCTTTGACCACACCTCGAATCATACCCGTCTGACGGGTAATTTGAGCCTGGAGGACAGAAAAGGAAAGTAAAAAGACAAGAAGCAGAAGAAGGAGATGCTTTCCTTTACTCACTTTATTCCTCCTATCAAAAAATTTGGATTGAAGCCTTTTTTCCTGGACTTAAATTTCGATCGCTCCGGACCGGGCCCGGCCAGCTCAGAAAAGAAAGAATTATCTTTGGTTCTTGACCCGGGCGCCAAGTTTAGTCTCATTTTCCTCTAACCGTGTAAATCGTTGCTGGCCGCGCTGTGTGTTAACGATAACATCTATTCTTAAAAAAAATATTTAAAAAATTGTTGTTAACGTTAACACTTATATTTTATATAATAGCTATGGAGATGATGTCAAGCACTTTTTTATCTGTTTAACCGGACCTATTTTTTGGGTTGACCAAAACTTGTTTATATCTAAAAAAAACTGCCTGAATTAGAATAGAAGATAAGAAAGGAGACAGGATGAGTCAGAAAAGCACAGCCTGCACTCTGGGTCTGGACTTCGGGACAAATTCAGTCCGGGCCTTAATTGTTGAGGTAACTAACGGCCAGGAAATCAGCACCGCTGTGGCTAACTATCCCTCAGGCCGGGCTGGAATTTTGCTTGATCCGAAGCAGCCTGAACTGGCCCGTCAAAATCCAGCCGATTATTTAGAAGCTATGGTGAAAGTCACCAGAAAAGTTCTCAGCCTGGCTAGAAAAGCCAATCAAAGTTTCAGAGTTGAACAAATTATCGGACTGGGAGTTGATACCACCGGTTCAACGCCGCTTCCTGTGGATAAAAACGGTCTGCCACTCGCCTTTCATGACGAATTCAAAGAAAACCTCAATGCCCAGGCCTGGCTGTGGAAAGATCATACCGCCTTTGCCGAGGCTCAGGAAATCACCGAACTGGCCGCTAAAGAACACCCTGAATACCTGGCCAAATGCGGCGGCGTTTATTCTTCGGAATGGTTTTTCAGTAAAATACTCCATTGCCGGCACGTTGATCCGAAAGTCTTTGCTGCTGCCTGGAGCTGGGTGGAGCTCGCGGATTTTATTCCGGCTCTAATTACCGGGACTTTAGCACCGGAGAAAATGAAAAGGAGCCGCTGTGCGGCCGGTCATAAGGCCATGTTCAATGAAGACTGGGGCGGCCTGCCGGCTAAAGACTTCTTAAATCAACTGGATCCAGCCCTGGGTGAATTGCGCGACCGCCTGTATGATAAGACTTATACTTCTGACCAGCCAGCTGGCTATCTGACTGAATCCTGGGCCAAAGCCCTGGGCTTGCCAGCCGGGATTCCTGTAGCGGTTGGGGCCTTCGATGCTCACCTTGGGGCGGTTGGGGCCGGCGTGGCTCCTTCGAAACTGGTTAAAATCATCGGCACCAGCACCTGCGATATTACGGTCTGGCCAAATAGCCAGCCCTTGCCTGATATTCCTGGACTCTGTGGCATTGTTGACGGTTCGGTCCTGCCCGGTTATTTCGGGTTGGAAGCAGGGCAATCAGCGGTTGGCGATATTTTCAACTGGTTTGTCAATTATCTTCAGCCCGGTGGGAAAAAAAGGGGCAGCCATGAGGAATTAACCAGAAGAGCCTCGTCCCTTCTCCCTGGCGAGTCAGGTCTTCTGGCCCTCGACTGGAACAATGGGAACAGGACCGTCCTGGTGGACCAGAGGTTGACCGGACTTTTACTTGGCCAGACACTTCACACCAGACCGGAAGAGATATATCTGGCTTTGATTGAGGGCACAGCCTTTGGGGCTTTGACCATTATCAGACGGTTTGAAGAATATGGAGTCAGGATAAAAGAGGTCATAAATTGCGGTGGTATCGCTGAGAAAAATCCTCTGGTCATGCAGGTTTATGCCGATGTCTTTGGCCTGGAAATGAAAATCGCCCGTTCCTCCCAGACCTGCGCCCTGGGTTCAGCCATGGCCGGAGCGGTGGCGGCCGGCAAAAAAGCTGGCGGCTATGAAAATTTTGAACAGGCTCAAAAAGCGATGTGCGGGCTGAAACCAATTAGCTTCAAACCACGAAAGGATTACCACCTGGTCTATGCCGGACTTTATCCGCTCTACCGCGAGCTCCATGATGCTTTTGGCACCAGAAGCTGGTCAGGAAATCTATATCACCTGATGAAAGACCTGCTGGCCATCCGGGACCGCCAGCTGAAGAAAGCGCACCAGCTCGAAGCTGGCAGCAGGAAAAATATTAAAAGGAAAAATTAAACAGAAGGACGGGGAAGATGTATGAGGAATTAAAGAAAACGGTCTGGCAGGCCAATCTCCAGCTCGTCAACTATGGGCTCGTTATTTTGACCTTTGGTAATGTCAGCCAGGTCGATCGGGAAAAAGGAGTCATGGCCATTAAACCCAGCGGCATTGATTATCAACAGATGTCGCCAGAAGATATGGTGGTCTTAAGCCTCGATGGTCAGGTAGTCGAAGGAAAATGGCGTCCCTCTTCCGACACATCAACTCATCTTTATCTTTATCGGGCCTGGCCGACTATTGGCGGGATTGCCCATGCGCACAGTGATTTTGCCACTTCTTTTGCCCAGGCGGGGGTAGAAATACCGATGCTGGGAACAACCCAGGCTGATTTCTGCCCGGGAGCAGTGCCGGTCACGAGAGAGTTAACCGAAGAAGAAGTCGAGGGGGATTATGAACTCAATACAGGCAAAGTCATCGTCGAAAGGTTCGAGCACCTCGACGCAGTTCATTTTCCAGCCTGTCTGGTCAACGGTCATGGCCCTTTTGCCTGGGGGAAATCGGCCGTGGCGGCTGTTGATAATCTGTTGCACCTCGAAAAAATTGCCGGGATGGCCCTTCTGACCAGGCTAGTCAAGCCTGAAACCTCTGAACTTAAAGACTATTTAATTAAAAAACATTTTGAGAGAAAACATGGCCCGAAGGCCTACTATGGACAGAGAAAGGAGAAGAAAAATGTTTGATCAAAAAAACATCCCTGAAGTTAAAATCGGCTTACTGGCCGTTAGCCGCGATTGCTTTCCCGTTGAGCTTTCGAGGCGGAGAAGGCAGGCCGTAGCGGCTGCCTGTCAAAAATTAAACCTGCCGGTCGTCGAACTGGAAACGATCATAGAAAACGAAAAGGATGGCCTCCAAGCCCTGGCAGAAATCAAACAAAAAGGGGTTAACGCTTTAGCTCTTTATCTGGGAAATTTCGGGCCGGAAGGACCAACCACGATGGTTGCCCAGAAATTCGGCGGCCCGGTCATGCTGGCCGCCGCGGCCGAAGAAACTGGGGCTGACCTTTTTGATGGCCGTGGTGATGCTTATTGCGGAGTACTTAATGCTTCTTACAGTATCGGATTGCGGCAGTTAAAGGTCCATCTCCCGGAATATCCGGTTGGAACAGCGGATGAGATCGCCAGAATGATTGAAGAGTTCGTGCCGGTCGCCCGGGCCTGGCTGGGTTTAAAAAATCTCAAGATTTTCTCCTTTGGACCCCGTCCTCAGGATTTCTATGCCTGTAATGCTCCGATTAAGCCGCTTTTTGATCTCGGGGTAGAAATCATGGAAAACTCCGAGCTTGACCTTTACGATGTTTATCTTAAAGCTGCCGGCTCGCCAGAGATCAAAGCTGTAGCGGCAGATATGGCCAGAGAACTTGGCACCGGCAATAACTACCCTGAGCTTCTGGACAAGCTGGCTCAATACGAAGTGGCCTTACTCAATTTTATGGAAAAAAACCTCGGCGCAGAAAAATACGGCGTTTTCGCCA
>ENA-UOYA01000248-UOYA01000248.1-activated-sludge-metagenome-genome-assembly--contig:-NODE-248-length-76347-cov-51.438526_pt1 | contig 76347 bp, 61 predicted proteins | sample MGYA00238163_ERZ764804 | MGnify/ENA primary metagenome ERZ764804 (study PRJEB28919, sample SAMN05720223) | activated sludge metagenome | isolation source: Anaerobic digester | place: Hong Kong...
AGCAGCGCGGCATCTCGGTCGCGTCCTCGGTGATGCAGATGCTCTATCGCGAGCATGTGATCAACCTGCTCGACACGCCGGGCCACCGCGACTTTTCGGAAGACACGTACCGCGTGCTCACGGCGGTAGACAGCGCGCTGATGGTGATTGACGCCGCCAACGGTGTCGAGGCCCAGACCAAGCGCCTGATCGAGGTCTGCCGCCAGCGCGACACGCCGATCATGACCTTCGTCAACAAGATGGACCGCGAAGGCCGCGACCCGATCGAGCTGCTCGACGAGATTGAGGCGGAGCTGGGCATGCCCTGTGTACCGATGACCTGGCCGGTGGGTCAGGGCAAGGCATTCGGCGGCATCATCAATCTGCGCACGCAGACCATGCGCGTGTTCCAGCCTGGCGAGGACACGGTGGAGGCATCGGCGGCAGAAGAGATTCCACTGTCCGACACCGCAACGCTCAAGGCGCGCTTTGGCGCCGACTTCGAGCACGCGATGGCGAATATCGAACTGCTCTCCGGCGTGTCGCCCGCGTTCGATCGCGAGGCTTTTCTCGCAGCGAAGCAGACGCCCGTATTCTTCGGTTCCGCAGTCAACAATTTCGGCGTGCAGGAAGTGCTGGACGCGCTGGTTGACCTCGCGCCGCCGCCGCACCCGCGCGCATCCAGCAATGCTGATGGTTCGCTCACCGAAATCGCACCCGATTCGGAAGGCTTCTCCGGCGTCGTGTTCAAAGTGCAGGCCAACATGGACCCACAGCACCGCGACCGTATCGCCTTTGTGCGCGTGTGCTCGGGCAAGTACGCGTCAGGCATGAAACTCAAGGTGGTGCGCAGTGGCAAGGAGATGCGCCCGACCAGCGTGGTGACATTCCTGTCGCAGCGCCGCGAGGCGGTGGACGAAGCCTACGCTGGCGACATCATCGGCTTCACCATCCACGGTGGCGTGCAGCTTGGCGACACCATCACCGACGGCGCCACGCTGCAGTTCACCGGCTTGCCGTTCTTTGCGCCGGAGCTGTTCCAGACGGTCGAACTCAAAAACCCGCTCAAGAGCAAACAACTGCAGCAGGGCCTCGCGCAGCTCGGCGAAGAAGGCGCGATCCAGGTGTTCAAGCCGCAGCTCGGCTCGCTGATGCTGCTCGGCGCCGTCGGCCAACTGCAATTCGAAGTCGTGCAGCATCGCCTGTCGACCGAGTACAAGGCCGAGATCGCGTTGAAAGGCAGCCAGTTCGTCGGCGCCCGCTGGGTCACCTGCGACGACCCGGCCGAGATGAAGAAATTCATGGACTACAACGCCACCAAGCTCGCCTACGACGCAGCCAACACACTGGCCTATCTGCTCACGTCCAACTACGATCTGCGCCTCACACAGGAGCGGCATCCGAAGATCCAGTTCCATCCGCTACGCGAGCATGCGGGGTTGAAGCTGGAGCAGGTGGTGTAGGCGCCTTGTCCCCGCTCCCTTGAGGGAGCGGGCGATGCTTGGGTGCCAACTCCGTCGAGCAGGAAAATAGCCTTTCTCGTTCGTGGCGAGCTTGTCGAGCCATGAATGGCCACCGCCCTGACATAGACTTTTGCTTATGTCGAACGCCACATCATCCCGCCCGAAAATCGTCATCGTCGGCTGTGGCTTTGGTGGTCTGGAGGCCGCAAAGGCGCTGCGTTCTGCGGCTGTTGAGATCACTCTGATCGACCGCACCAATCATCATCTGTTTCAGCCGCTGCTGTATCAGGTGGCGACGGCGGGGCTTTCCGCGCCTTCGATTGCGGCGCCAGCGCGGTTCCTGTTTCGCCGGCAGCGCAACGTGACCACGCTGCTTGGCGACGTGGTCCATATCGACGTTGCCAATCGTGCCGTGGTGCTTGAGAATGGCGAGCGCGTGGCCTACGACCATCTGATCGTCGCCGCTGGCGCAACGCACAGCTACTTCGGCAATGATCACTGGGCCACGCATGCGCCGGGGCTCAAGACGCTGGAAGATGCGTTCGAGATTCGTCGTCGTGTGTTGCTCGCGTTCGAACATGCGGAGCGGAACGCCAATTCGACTGCGCCTGAAGCGAACACTGCCACGCGCGAGCCCTGGCTCACCTTCGCCGTGATCGGCGCCGGGCCGACGGGCGTCGAGATGGCCGGCACCTTGGCCGAAATCGCACGGCACACACTACCCGAGGAATTCAGGCGCATTGACTCACGCAGGGCGCGTGTACTGCTAGTGGAAGGCGGTGACCGTGTGCTGCAGGCGTTTCCGCCGGAGCTTTCAGCAAAAGCGAAGTCACAGCTGGAAGCGCTAGGCGTTGAGGTGCTGCTCGCGCACAAGGTCACGCAGATCAACGATGAAGGCATCCGCGTCACCGTCAACGGCACCGAGCAGATGATCGCCTGCAAGACCGTGGTGTGGGCTGCCGGAGTCGCTGCATCGCCTCTCGGCCGCATGCTCGCACGCGCTTGCGCCCTGCCCGAAGGCGCGGTGGATCGCGCTGGGCGCATCGCGGTTGAGCCTGATCTCACGCTCGCCGGGCACGCCGAAATTTCCGTCATTGGCGATCTCGCGCTGGCCAAAAGCCATGAGAAAGACGGCAGCACCAAGCCCGTTCCCGGCGTCAGCCCCGGTGCCAAGCAGATGGGTCGCGTGGCGGCAAGGAACATCCTTGCACGCATCGCTGGGCGCGCGCCACAGGCGTTCCGCTACATCGACTACGGCGCCCTCGCCACCATCGGCCGCAAGTCCGCCGTCGTCGATGTGCCGGTGCCGCTAGTCGGCCACCTGCGCTTCAGCGGCTATTTCGCGTGGCTGTTCTGGCTGTTCGTGCACGTCTACTTCTTGATCGGCTTCCGCAACCGCTTCGTCGTGCTGATGGACTGGGCGTGGTCGTACATGACGTTCAACCGCACGGCTCGGGTGGTGGCGGGGAATGAGGCGTTCGACAACAAAGCGTCAGCGCGGTAATAGGCCGTAGGCTGGGTTGGAAACCCAGCATTGTTCGTCTCTGCGATGGTGCTGGGTTTTCAACCCAGCCTACGCACTACGCGCTTGCGAACTGGGCATGGTCGTACATGACGTTCAACGGGACGGCGCGGGTGGTGGCGGGGAGTGAATCATTCGAACCGAAATCGGAGCGCAAACTGTAGGAGCGGCTCTGCCGCGACCAACGGGTTGTTCAACAAGGTCGCGGCAGAGCCGCTCCTACAAACGCTGCCTGAAAATCGCCTGTGGCTCACCGAATTCGATGATTTCCTGCTCCATTCGGAATCCAAGGCGCGAGAGTAGCCGTCGCGACGGCAAATTCGCCGCCTGTGTCTTGGCGACCACTTCGTAGCCGTTGAACCTGTCGCGTATCTTCTCGACGACGGCCGATACCGACTCAGTCGCGTATCCATAACCCCACGCATCGACGTTGAACAGATAGGAAACCTCAAGTTCGAGCGGACGCACTTCTTCGAGAACAACGCATCCGATGATACGGTCGTTCGCGTACAAGCGAACTGCGCAGAGTTGTCCTGCCGCTACCCGCGACTCGACGCGGGCAAGCGCCTCATCTCTGCTGATCGATCCGCCAAGATATCGCCGCACATCCGCATCCGCCCAGATCGCAGCCAACGCCGGCACATCCGGACTCTTGGCCTTGCTGATCAGGAGTCGTGCGGTACGAAGTGCAAATTGGGTGTCGAAAATGTCGAATTCCCGAAAGTCGTGCGGAGGCGATAATTCTGCTATGAACCCCGTCCACACCTCCCAACTAACCTCCCTCCCCCTCCTCGCGCGCGGCAAGGTGCGGGACAACTATGCGGTGGGCAGTGACCGTATCCTGATGGTGGCCTCTGACCGCATCAGTGCGTTCGATGTGATCATGGGTGAGCCGATCACGGGCAAGGGGGCGCTGCTGACGCAGATGGCGCTGTTCTGGTTCGACAAATTGACCGGCATCGTGCCGAATCACCTCACCGGCGACGAACCGGAAAGCGTGGTGACCGAGGCCGAGCGCGCGCAGGTGACGGGCCGCTCGATGCTGGTGAAGCGACTGAAGCCGCTGCCGGTGGAGGCCGTGGTGCGCGGCTATCTGGCGGGATCTGGCTGGGTGGAGTATCAGCAGTCGCAATCGGTGTGCGGCGTTCCGCTACCGGCGGGGCTCAAGAACGCGAGCAAGCTGCCGGCGCCGATTTTCACGCCCGCCACGAAGGCCGAGATGGGCGAGCACGACGAGAACATTTCGTTCGCGCGCATGTGCGAGATCGTGGGCGAACCGCTGGCGAAGCAGGTGCGCGAGGCCGCGATTGCGCTCTACACGCGCGCCGCCGACTACGCGCTCACCCGCGGCATCATCATCGCCGATACCAAGTTTGAATTCGGCCTCGACGCCAACGGCACACTCACGCTGATGGACGAAGTGCTGACGCCGGATTCGTCGCGCTACTGGCCGGTCGAAGGTTACGAAGCCGCGTTTGCTGCGGGCAAAAATCCGCCGAGCTATGACAAGCAGTTTCTGCGCGACTGGCTGGAGAGCGTGCGCATCGATGGCAAGCCCTGGGGCAAGAAAGCGCCGGCGCCGACGCTGCCGCCCGAGGTGATTGCGCAGACGGCAGCGAAGTATCAGGAAGCGTTTGACCGGCTGACGCGGTAGCGCGTCGCTTCAGCTTTTTCGTAAAAGCCGCGCACAAATTGGGCTAACAGGCGCATTTAGCAAGAAATCGACTTCCAACCAAAAACGGCGCAATGCCGCTTGTAGAAAGCGATTCAGCAGAAAGTTACTGTGGGCGAGCGGTCTGCTGGGCAAGCAGCCAGGCGCGGAGCGCCGACACCGGCGCTGGATCATCGAACAACTGCGATTTGCTGGCGAGAATCGCCGCGCGCAGGTCGGCGCAGGTGGTCGCGTCGGCGAGCAATTGCCGGGCGCGAGCCACGTAGTCCGCCGCATCCGTAGCGAGCAGGGCCGAGGACGCGCACTCGGGCAGGCAACGCAGCATCGCCATCGTCTGCCGCCCGCGCATGAATTCACCCGGCAGCGTGAGCACTGGCAAGCCGACCGAGAGCGCATCCAGACTGGTATTGCCGCCGGAGAAACCGAAGCTGTCGAGCGCGAGATCGCTATGGGCGAGCACGGCGAGGAAGTCGGCGCGGCTGCGCTGCGGCAGGCGCAGCACGCGGCGCGCGATCTCGACGCCGAGCGGTGCGAAGTGATGCTGCAAATAGGCATCGAACACCCGCGAGCGGCTTGCGATCGGGCTGTCGAACACCAACAGCGTTGCCTCCGGTGACGCCACCAGAATCTCGCCCACCGTGCGTGTGAACTGCGGGCTCCACTTGAACGGCGATTGCGCGCAAATGGCCAGCGTGCCGGTGGCCGGCAATCCGAGTACAGCACGCGACATGGCCGAAGCGGCGGGTGGTGTCGGATAGCAGGTACCCAGCACCGGCAGCAAATGCAGCCGCTCGCGATAATGCATCGCGGCGTCGGCAGGCTCCAGCGCGGCTGCGCTGAAGTACACGTCAATCGTCGGCAATCCTGTCGTGACCGGATGTCCCCACAGCGCGCCCTGCAGCGGCGCCAGGCGCATCGCTGCGAGCTTTTCGATCAGTGGCTCCATGCCGATCTCGGGGTAGATCAGCACGTCGGGCGCATCTGCGGCGATGGCGCCAGCGATGGCCAGCAAGGCAGCATCGTCATCGGCGAAGTGCCGCAAGGTGGCACGACTGGCGACTTCGTCGGTAAAAGCATCACGTTCGCCGCAGGCGTAGACGAACACCTCAATGCGTTCGTCGGCAAGATCGGTGAAGAAGCGCTTGAAGTAGTGGCCCACCGTGCAGTCACGCACATGCTTCGAGGCGAAGGCCACGCGCAGCTTGTCACGCGGGACAGGTGGCGACAGGGACGGCGGCGTCAGCGGCTGCATCAGCATTGCCAGCAAATCGCCACGTAGCGTTTGCAATGCACGGTCGTCGCGCCCGTGATAGGCGAGGCGGAATGCGGTGTGACGAACCAGCCTAGCGCGTTGCGGGTCGGTCAGTGTGGTCTGCGGCAACCGGTCAAGAATCGCCCGCAGGCCACTGCCATAACGCTCACGCCAGCGATCTATCGCCGCATCGTCAGCGTACTGCTCCGGCACGATCAGCGCGGCATCGACGGCGGCGGCGTCGAGCGGCGCTGACGCGGGCAGAGGCTCCCGTGCATGGGCTGGCGCCGCTTGCAGTTCGCGCCAGGCATCAAGCGGCGCTTCATCCACCAGTCGTCGCAGCCAGAGCCAGCGCGCAGCGTTTGATTGTGGATGTCGCACCGCCGTGTCACGCGCGAGCGTGAGCGCCTCCGTCACCGCGCCAGTATCGGCCAGCGCGCGCGCCGTTGCCCTGGCGACATGCACGTCGGCGCTGGCATCGAGTGACGCCGCACGGACCAGTTGCAGCGCACGCTGTTGTGACAGCGGCGTGGTTGCCGCGTCCCACAGAAAGCGCCAGAACGCCATCTGCTGTGGCAGCAGTTGCACTAGCGCCTCGAAGTGCGGAAACGCCTGCTCCGGCTGTTTGCGGTCGAGCGCGATGCGGCCGGCCAGCGCACGCGTGGCCGGTTCCAGCGGTGGAAAGCGCAGCGCCCGCTGGATCGCGGTGTCGGCGGCCACAAGATCGCCGCGCTGCGCCTGGGCGGCCGCCAGCGTGCGCTGCGCGGCCTGTGTGTTGCGTGTAGCAGCCGGGGCCGACTCGATCGCGCGGATGACGGTATCAACGTCACCTGTGCGCAACGCCTGCAGCGCCCGATCAATGATCGCTGCGCTCACCGCGACCTCGCAATGGCGCAGTGAACGAGCAGGGGCGACAAAGCGACGGGCATGCGGCATTTTGTCATTGCCGGGCAGTGGTGCCACAATCGCGCCGCCATGAACCCGCAGCGCCTGTCGCACTTTCTCAAGACGCTTTACTCGCAGGTCACCCGTCTGACCTGGTGGTCGCTGCTGGGTGCGTTCACACTGCACTACGCGGTCTCGGCCAAGCTGATGTGGCTGTTCGAGACCGGCGAGATCACGGAGATCGCCGCGTTTTTCTATTACTACATCACCACCGTCACCACGGTCGGGTATGGCGACATTTCGCCGAAGACCGTCAGCGGCCGGCTACTGGCGTCGCTCTGGATCATGCCGGGCGGCATCATCCTGTTCACCACCAGCATCACCAAGTTCGTTCACTATCTTTCGATCCAATGGAGGCGCCGCATGTGTGGTGAAGCCGATTATTCCTACCTGGGCGGCCACATCGTCATCCTTGGCTGGCAGGGAATGCGCACCCAACGCATGGTGGAAGAGATCACCCATGACATCGGGCGCGCCGAACGCGAGATCGTGGTCTGCTCGACCAAGGATATCGAGAACCCGATGCCAACGGTGGTCAAGTTCGTCCGCGACACGGCACTGTCGGAGAAGCGCCTGCATGACCGGGCGGGTACAGCGGGCGCGGCGGTCATCATCGCGCTCGGGCATGATGACAACGACACCCTGGCAGCAGCGCTGGCTGCGTCGGCCTACAACCGCGACGGGCATCTGGTGGCGCACTTCCAGCAACAGGCCTTTGCCGATCTGCTGGTCGCTCATTGCCCGCGTGCGGAGGCAATGGTCAGTGCCGACACGGCGATGCTGGTGCGTGCCGCGCAGGACCCTGGCAGCTCCCGCGTGCATCATGACTTACTCTCGGTGATGACCGGCAGCGCGCTGTTCAGTCTGAAGATTCCGGACTACGCCGCGCTGACGACGTATGGTGAATTGATGAACGACTACAAGCTGCAGCACAACGCCACCGTGGTCGCCGTTGCCGATGACGCGCGTGGCAACGGCCTGTCGCTCAATGCGCCGGCCAGCAAACACGTCGTGCCGGGGCAGGTGGTGTACTACATCGCCGAGCGTCGCATCAGCTGAACTGCGTGCGCTCAGCACTGCCTACGCGGACTTTGATCGCTGATAGTTGAATGGACCGCCGGTGAACGGCGCAAATCCGCAACCGAAGATCGCACCGGCATCGGCCAGGTCACTGTCAGTCACTACCCCTTCAGCCAGGGCTTTGTTCGCCTCGTTGAGCATCGGCGTGATCAGGCGTTCGGTGAGTCCTGCCGGCACGGCGCTGGCGCTGCCTTTCTGCGGCTTGCCGCTGACCCAGGTGTAGAAGCCCTTGCCGGTCTTCTTGCCGAGTTCCTTCGCTTCGAGTTTCGCGGCGAGTTTCTTCGGCGCGTTCTTCAAGGCGTCTTCGCCGCCGACGACCTGGCCGACAGCGGCGCAAACGTCGAGACCCACCACATCGGCGAGTTCGACCGGGCCCATCGGCATGCCGAACGCGAGCGCGGCTTCGTCGAGGGTCTCCGGCGAGATGCCTTCGTCGAGGCAACGCATCGCCTCGGTGAGGTAGGGCGCGAGAATGCGGTTGACCCAGAAGCCTGGCGCGCTCTTGCAGGCGAGCGGCAGCTTGTCGATCTGATCGACAAAGGCGGTGGCGTTACGCGCCACGTCCGGATTGGTCTGTGCACCGCTGATGATCTCCACCAGCATCATCTGCGCGACCGGGTTGAAGAAGTGCACGCCCACCAGACGCGATGGATCCCGCAACGCAGTGGCGATCTGCTCTAGCGGAATCGACGAGGTGTTGGTGGCGAGGATCGCATCCGGCCGCGCCTTGGCTTCGAGTTCAGCAAAGACTTTCTGCTTGACGCCGAGATTCTCGACGATGGCCTCGATGATCACGTCGGCTTTCTTCGCGCCGTCGCCGGTCACGTCCGGCTGCAGACGGTCCATGGCGTCGCGGATTCGACGTTCGTCACGCAGGCGCTTCTTGTACATGTCGGCCGCGCGCTTGATCGCGGGCGCGATACGGGCCGCATCGAGATCCTGCAGCGTGACAGTGATGCCGCGCAGTGCGCACCACGCAGCGATGTCACCGCCCATGACCCCGGCGCCGATCACGTGCACATGTTTTGCCTTGAAGTCGATACCCTTGGCCTGCGCCTTGAGCTTTTCACGCAGGCCGAACACGCGGATCAGGTTTTTCGCCGTGGAATGCGACAGCAGCGACTGCATCGAACAGGATTCGGTCGCCGCAGGTTTGTGCACATCGCCGTTGTACTTCTGCCAGAGATCGATGATCGCGTACGGGGCCGGATAGTGCTCCGGGCGCGCACGCTTGGCGACCTGCTTCTTCGCCTGCGAGGCGACGTAGCCGCGCAGGAAGCCATTGGTCATGAGGTTTTGTGCGAAGGGCAGGGTGCGCGGCGTCGGGGAGGCAGCGAGCACGCCGCTGGCCGTGTTCCACATGATGCGCGGCGGCACGGCTTCGTCGGCGAGACCGAGCTTCTTTGCCTTCTTCGCGTCAACGGTCTTGCCAGAGAGCATCAGGTCAAACGCGGCCGGCGCGCCGACCAGTTGCGGCAGGCGTTTGACGCCACCCCACGCCGGCAGGATGCCAAGCATCACTTCGGGCAGACCCATGCGCGTGCCGGGATCGTCGACCGCCACACGGTAGCGGCAGGCCATTGCCAGCTCCAGGCCGCCACCCATGCAGAAGCCCTTGATCAGGGCAAGGGTCGGGTATTTCACGGCCGCGAGGCGGTCGTAGAGGTCGTAGCCGGTGAGGATCAGTTTGGTCGCTGCGGCAACATCGTTGGTTTTGCCGATAGCCTCGAACTCCTGAATGTTGGCGCCGGCGATGAAGCCGGAAGACTTCAGCGAATGGAACACCACACCCTTCGGCGGCTGCGCGTCAAATTCGTCAAGCAGCCTGGCCAGCTCGGCCAGCACCGGCGTGCCCATCGTGTTGACGTTGCTGCCTGCCACGTCGATGCCGACCCAGACGATGCCCTGCTCGTCGGTACGGAGTTTGAAGTTTTCGTAGTTCATTTCATTTCATCCAATGTTCGCAAGATCGCGGCGAGTCGTAGCCTCGATGCAGCGAAGCGCAATCGAGGCATTTGTTCATCGAGCCACCGGTCCCTCGATTCCGCGTTGCTGCATCGAGGCTACGTTCGGAAGTTGTTAAGCGGCTTCAACCAACATCGCGCCGCCCTGCCCGCCACCGATGCAAATGGTCGCGAGAGCGCGCTTGCCCCCGGTGCGCTTGAGCGTGTTGAGCGCATGCAGCACGATGCGGGCGCCGGAGGCGCCGACCGGGTGACCCAGCGCGACGGCGCCGCCATCCACGTTGAGCTTGTTCATGTCGATCGAACCGAGCGCACCATCGAGGCCAAGCTCGTCCTTGCAGAACTTTTCGTCCTCCCACGCGCGCTTGCACGCGAGCACCTGCGCCGCGAAGGCCTCGTTGATCTCGATGCTGTCGAGGTCGTTGAGGCCGAGCCCGTTGCGTTTCAGGATCGGTGTCGACGCGTACACCGGGCCGAGGCCCATCTGCGCCGGGTCACAGCCCGCCCATTGCGTATCAGTAATCTTGCCGAGCACGGAGAGGTTGTGCTTCTCCACGGCGGCCTTGGTCGCCAGCAGCAGCCACACACCGCCATCGGTAATCTGCGAGCTGTTGCCCGGTGTGACGTTGCCGTACTTTTTGTCGAAGAACGGTTTGAGCTTGGCGAGTTTTTCGGGCGTTGAGTCACTGCGCGCGCCGTCATCGGCGCTGTACACGTTGCCCTTGCCATCAATCAGCGGCACCAGCTCGTCCTTGAAGCGGCCTTCGGCCTGCGCGGCGAGCACGCGCTTGTGGCTCTCGGCGGCGAACGCGTCCATCTCGGCGCGCGTGATGCCGAAGCGGAAGGCGATGTTCTCGGCGGTCTGCCCCATCAGCAGGCCGACTTTCGGATCGGTGAGCCCCTTCATCAACGCGATGACCGGCGACAGCAGCGCGGCGGGCGACAGTTTCGCGAAGGTGCCTACCTTCTGGCCCATCGTACGCGCGCTGGCGAGTGCCGCGAACCAGAGCACCATCTTTTCGCTGTAGAGCAGCGGCGCCCGCGAGAGCGCATCAACGCCACCGGCGAGCACCAGTTCGCTGCGGCCCGCGAGCATGTTGTTGATGGCGGAATCGAGCGCCTGCATGCCGCTGGCGCAGTTACGCATCACCGTCCAGCCGGTGACCTTGTCGCCACAGCCGAGGCGCATGGCCACATAGCGGCCGATGTTCACTTCATCCGGCGACGGATTGGCGCAGCCGAGGATCACCTCGTCCAGCACTTTCGGGTCAACCGGCTGCCGCGCCAGCAGTGCGCGACCGGCGGCGACGGCGAGATCGGACGCCGAGAACGGTCCCGGCGCGTTCTTCGCCTTCAGGAAAGGCGTGCGGGTGCCGTCAACGACGTAAATGGGTTCACGAAGGGCGGATGCCATGCTGAATCCTTGTCTGTGTTTCTTGAGTGTTTGATCAGGCGAACGCGAGCACCGCGCGGATGGCGCGGACCTGGGCGTTCTGGTTCACGCGGGCACGCAATGAGCCGGCGAGGAAGGGGGCAAGGTGCGCAAGGACGGCGGCGTCTTCTTCCAGGGCGCCATCGCTGGTGCTGGCGAGCGTGGTCATCAGCTTACGTGCGTCTTCGCTGGCGAGCGTGGATGAAATGGCGTCGAGCACAAAATGCAGGCGCATGGTGAGATCCTGCGGCGCCAGATCGGGCAAGGCCTTGGCGAATGCCTGCACGAAGCGGGTGTCCTGCGCGGCATAGCGCTCGGCCAGCAGGTCACGCACGAAAGGCGACGGATCGGCGTAGGCGCGGCCGAGCAGTTTGAGGAAGTCACTGCCACCGCGCTCAGCGTCGCGCGCCAGTTGCAGGGCCGGCAGAAACATCACCGTGATCAGTTGCTCGACGCTGTGCGAAGCGTCGGCGCCAGCGGCTTCCAGTGCATCGAGCAGGCGCACGCGTTCGAGGTTCAGCACGTCGAGGCGGGTGGTGAGCACCAGCGCGAACAGTTCTTCCTTGCTGCCGAAGTGATAGTTCACTGCGGCCAGGTTGACCGCGGCCTCGGTGGTGATGGCACGCAGGCTGGTGGCGTCGTAGCCGTGCTGGATGAAGAGTTTTTCGGTGGCGGCGAGGATGCGCGTCTTGGTCGCCACGCGACCATCGTTGCGTGCTGCACCCGCTTGCCGTTCGCGGATCTTCAGTGCCGGAAAATTGCTATTCATCAGCATTTCGAACGCCATGGTGTCCCCCTTGTGACGTGATGCGTTACCAGTGTGTTGCGGGGTTGCCGGACGGCCAGCCAGTTCACCGGCCGCCGCCTGGGTTATCCGCGCCTTGAATCGATTGATTCAAACAATTGTTTGATTCTGCCTGAAAGTTTGGCGAGATTGCACGAAAAATCGATAGAAAGGCGGCTCTAGTGGCCTGTCTGCGCTGCCGTTGAGACAAGCAGCTTTTTGATGAAATGGCGTCGGTAAAGGGCAAAGTAGGGCGAAACGCTGGAAACCGACTTTTTGCACTTCCGAGTGCTGAGCCCAGATGGAATGCGGGTTTTACTGAATAGTTGCCTCCGTATGCCCGGCCGAAATTTGTGGAGCCATCGGCTCCATGCGGGTGCCACAATGCGGCGTTCAGTCTGTCGTGGAGCGCCCATGCACGCCGTTCTTTCGCTATCGAACCAATCTGTGCGCCACGCCACGGCCCACCGGTTTTTGCTGGCGGCTTTTGCCGCCACGGGCCTGAGCGCCGGGCTTGCTGTCGGCATCGCCAGCGCGCAACCGGCGCCGACGCGCCCGGCCGCAACCGCCGATGCAGTGACCGCCGCGTCGTGGACACCGCCGCAGCGGCGCCGCATCTATCTGTTGCGGCACGGCGATGTGGCCTATTTCGACGCCCAAGGCAAACCGGTGGCCGATGCTGATCTGGTGGTGCTCAGTGAGAAGGGCCGCGCGCAGGCCGATGCGGCGGGCAAGTACCTCGCCACGCTGGGTGTGAAGAAGTTCGACCGTGTGTACGCCAGCACGCTGCCGCGCACGCAGGAAACCGCCTCGCGCGTGCTCGCTGCCGCAGGTGTCGCCGGCGAACCGGCCAAGGTGGAGGCCTGGCGCGAAATGAAATCCGGCGGCACCAGCGGCATCGCAACGGCCGACCTGCCGCGTGCCTTCCTCGCGCTGACCGAGCCCAGGGTCGGCCCCGACGGTCGCTTTGGCAACGGCGAGACGGTGAGCGAAGTGCAGGCGCGGGTGCTGCCGAAGCTGCGCGAGCTGCAGGCCGACCCAAACTGGGACAGCGCGCTGCTGGTGCTGCATGGGCTGGTCAACAACGTCATCCTGTCGCACGCGCTCGGCGCCGGCAACGACTATTTCGGCCGCATTGAGCACAGCCCCGGCTGCATCAATGTGCTGGACGTGGGGCCGAACGACTGGGTGATCCGTGCCATCAATCTCTGCCCGGATGCCGGCAACTACGCCGACAGTGGAGCACCTTCCCGACTGAACACACTGGAGAAGCTGCTGGCAGAGTCACTGCGGGCCCGGGCACAGGCAGAGCAGCGGCCCGCGCGGACGTGGTGAGCGCCAGCTAGCCCGCTGCTAGCTCGTAATGCGCGTGCTGTGCCGGCGAATCCAGTCGGCGAAGGCGGATTCCGCGATTTCACCTGCCGCTACTGCCAGCATAGTCACGACACACGCGACGTCGTCGGCAACCAGTTCGTAGTCGTTTTGCAGGAGAAATAGCTCGACCGCGACAAAGGCGGTGCGCTTATTGCCGTCAATGAAAGGATGATTGCGGGCGATGCCATAGCCGTACGCCGCCGCAAGCTCGGCAACGTTGGGCGTGCCATAAGCGGCGAGGTGCTGCGGTCGTGCCAGCGCCGAGGCAAACAGGTTTGCATCCCGAACGCCGCTCAGGCCACCGTGCTCAGCCAACTGGGCGTCATGGACTGCGTAGAGAACGTCTTCACGCAGCCAGACCCAGCGGCTCATTTCGCCAGTTCTTTGAGTACGGCGCGGCGCTTCTTCATGACGTCGCGCGCCGCCTTCATTTGCGCCTCGAACTCGGGGTCGGTGCGCACCAGACGCAGACCGTCCGGGGCTTCGCTGACAAACAGGGTGTCGCCTTTTTCGACGCCGAGCCGCGCCAGCATCTCTCGCGGCAGCACCACGCCAACCGAGTTGCCGATCTGGGTGAGTTTGAGGGTGTGCATGGTTGGCTCCGTGTTGGCTGTCAGACAATGTTATTACAATTGTAATACCCGACAAACCTGTTTGCGCCATCTGCCCGGTGGTCTACTTCTCTGGCTTCACCATCAGCGCATTGAACCGCCGCTCAGGCCGGTGCGTAACCTTGAGGCCTTTCTTCGCGGCGTAGTCGAAGATCGGGTAGAAAACCGGGATGAAGGCCTGATCCTCGATAGCCACCTCGATCGCCTTTTCCAGCCAGGCGCTGCGCTTGGTCTCGTCCATCTGCATCAGCGCCTCGCGTGCCAGCGCGTCGACCTTGCTGTTGCTGTAGCGGGTGCGGTTGGCGGTGCCAGCGCCGATGGCCGGGTCCGGCGTCATGATCAGTGCTCGGATACCTGATCCGGCCTCCTCGGACCCGTATTGCGCGGCGAACGCGCTGAAGTCCTGCTTGCTGGCGCGACCGAAGAACACGCTGCCCGGGATCGCCTCGACCTCGGCCTTGAGTCCAAGTTTGGTCCACATCTGGGCAATCGTTTGCGCGATGGCAGCATCGTTTGGATAGCGATCGTTGGTGGCGGTCAGCACGATGCGGAAGCCGTCGCTCCAACCGGCTTCTTTCAATAGCGCCTGTGCTTTGGCCAGATCGAAAGCGTCGGGCTTGAGCTTCTGGCTGGTGCCGGGATAGGTGGTGGGCACCAACTGCGAGGCCGGCACGGCACTGCCTTCCATCAGGCGCTCGGTAATGGCGTTGCGGTTGATCGCGAGTGACAGCGCCTTGCGCACACGCGAGTCTTTCAGCGGATTTTTCGCGAGCGGCTTGCCGTCTTTCGCGGTCACGTTCGGCGAGACGTCGCGCGCCGAATCCAGCGCGATGTAGTGCACGAGGCCAGCCGGGCCCTTGCTGAGCGTGAAGCGCTTGTCGTTGCGCAGGCGCGGCAGGTCGGCAATCGCTGGCAGGTCGATGGCATCGACTTCGCCGGTCAGCAGCGCCGCGACGCGGGTCGGGTCCTTGGCAATGACTTTCTCGGTGACTTTTGCCCAAGGCTGCTTGCCCGCCCAGTAGGCGTCGTTGCGCGTGAGCACGAGTCGGTCGCCGTTCACCCATTCGCTGACCTTGTACGGCCCGGTGCCAATCGCGGCCCTGGTCGAATTGAAATCCGCGGTCGTTGCACTCCTGGCAATTTTCGCCGGCACGATCAGCACCCGCGACAGCTCGAACGCGAGCTTCGGGTTCGGCTGTTTCGTACGGATGACAAGCGTGTCATCGCTCTGCTTGCTGATGCTGGCAATACCACGCACAAACTGCGCAAACGAGTTCGGCGAGTTCGGCACATTGGGCACGCGCTCGTAAGTCGCGATCACGTCGTCAGCGGTGAAGTCACTGCCGTCATGAAACTTCACGCCCTTGCGCAGTTTGAATTCCCACGTCGTGTCGTTGACAATCTTCCAGCCGGTTGCGAGCGCCGGTTGCAGCTTCTGGTTTTCATCGTTGCTGACCAGCGCCTCGTAGATCGTCGAGTGCGACGATCCGGTCGGGAAGGCGTTAAAGAAGTGTGGGTCGAGCGTGTTGAGTTCGAGTTTCGTGCCCAGCGTGAGAGTTTGTGCGCCGCTCCACGTCGACAGCACGCAGGATAGAAACGCGAGCGCAGCAGCAACAAAACGAATACTCATAATCTACAAGTCCTGACCAATAAACCGATTTGACGTCATTCTCGCCGCAGGCGGGAATCCAGCCGGTCACGGGAAGCGCGGCGTACACCTCATGAGGAAACTCCGACCACTGGATCCCCGCTTCGCGAGGATGACGGCAACAGGAAGCTACAGCATTCAAGATGAATACCGAGCAAAAAATTCCATCCACCGCCAACCCACGTGTCGCCATCGGCAGTTTCATGCTCGAGTCGAATGCCCATTCCCCGGTCGCCACCCGCGAGGAGTTCGCGCAGAACGTACTGATTGAACCCAATGCGTTGCTGGCCGATCTTGCCAGCGAGCATCCACGCTCACCAGGCTGTCTGGCCGGTTTTCATAACGAGATGCAGCGGACCGGCGCGTGGACGCCAGTCCCAATGATCGCAGCGGCGGTGGGCGCCAGTGGCCCGGTCGATCAGGCGTGGTTTGATGCGATCATCGCCTCCACTGTCGCCTCGCTGCGAGCTGCGCTCGCTGAGGGGCCGCTTGATGCGGTGTTCCTCTCGCTGCATGGTGCCGCCATCGCAACCGTCGAGCCCGATCCCGACGGCGCAATGCTCGCGGCCGTACGCACCGTCGTCGGCGAAAGCGTGCCGGTGCTGGCCACACTCGATCTGCACGGCAATGTATCCGCGGCCATGGTGCAGCATGCCGACTATCTTGCGGCCTACCTAACCAATCCGCATATCGACACGCACGAGCGTGGTGCCGAGTGTGCGCAGGCGTTGCGTGAGTCGCTGGCGAGCGGTCGCCGCTGGCACCGCGCGTTTGTGAAGCTGCCGTTCATTCCGCCATCGGTCACCCAGAACACCGAGCGCAAGCCGGGTGCCAGTACGCCGTACGGCGACATCATTCACTACGGTCAGACGCAGCTCGACGATGACGTGCGCAACGTCAGCGTGCTGTCTGGCTTCACGCTGGGCGACACACCGAAAGCCGGCATGAGCGTGATCGTGTGTGCGAAGACGGCCGACGCTGCACGCGCCACCGCGACCGACGTCGCGACGCGGGCGTGGGCCGATCGCGCGCGCTACGTGCCGCGCTTGACTGCGCTCGCCGATGCGACGCAACGGGCACTTGCGGTTGCACGCGATACAACGGCACCGGCGCTGCTGTTTGCCGATGTAGCTGACAACGCAGGCGGCGGTGGCCGTGCCAACACGGTCTGGATTCTCAAGGCCTTCCACGAAGCGGGCGTCACCGGTTGCACGCTGGCGATCTTCTACGACCCGGCACTTGCGAGCGAGGCGCATCAGCTGGGCGTCGGTACGCGCTTTCATGCGCGGTTCAATCGCGACGAAACGCACCCATTGTCGGGTCACTTCGAGGCAGAGGCGACCGTCGCGCAGTTGCACGACGGTGAGTTCATTGGCCGTCGCGGTATTGCAGCTCGTCACGCCATCAGCCTTGGTCCTTGCGCCCGGTTGCGGATCGGCGGTATCGACGTGATTGCAGTCAGCGTACGGCAACAGGCGAAAGACCCGGTGTTCATGGAGGCGCTCGGCGTCGATATCCGTCAGCAGCGATCGCTGATCATCAAGTCGCGCGGCCACTTCCGCGCCTGGGCAGACGAGTTTTTCCCCGATGCGCAGATCGTCGAGGTTGACGTGCCGGGGCTCACCACGCCAGTGCTGAAGAATGTGCCGTATCAACACGTGCCACGGCCGATCTACCCACTGGATGATGACTGGGGGTGGCAGGTGGGCGAGCCCACTGTTTTTGCTGCGCGCAAATGATTGTTGTCGCACGGTCAGGCTTTGAAGGGCAGGACCAATGCGCCCGAATACATCTGCAAACGTCAATCCGGGCACACAACCTCTGCTATGGCCCGTTGGGCTCCAATGCGGTCGGCCTGCCCATGTAGCACACACTCCCGTCAGGCTCACAACCAACGGGATAGACGGTTCTCTCCTCTTCCTTGGGTGGTGAGAAATCCGCTACGGAACTGAAGATGCGACCGAACAACAAGTTTGCCTTCTTTGAAAGTTCCTTGCCAGCATCTGGAACAAAGTACCGATGCGCACCGATTTTCATCTTGGCCGCACCATCGAAGCACACGTAGCGATACTTCGCGCCGGTTAGCAGCTCGTCCCCGGGATCGCTACCCAGCTTGGTATCGCCATCAATGAACTTTGCCGCAGCCAAAACGGTATCAGCGTGCGTGTACGTGATGTAGACCCGACGCAGGGGATTGATCCGCTTGACCCAGGCGGCGTGTTTGGCAGCCCCTGTGCAACCAGCAATGAGCGCAACATTCTGTGCTGCCGCCAGCGCTTCTACCGCCCCTTCACGCTCAATGCCGTAGTGCAGAAAGTGACACCCGAGACTGTGGAACGCCGCTGAAAATGGCTGCTTCATGGTCGCAAGACGAGCGGCGGTCACCAGTCGCAGGAAGCGGGCTAGGGCGGCGGCGCTCTGTTGCGCATTTACCTTCGCCTGACCAAACCGCCGCGCCTTGCGCTGTGCCCATCCCTCACTGGCGTTAGTCTTGCTGACGCGTGACAGGTCATCTTCGGCACCTGGATCATCTCCGGCGGCGGCGCCCGAAGCGCCATCCTGACCGTCCGGCAAGTAACCCTCCGATGTCCAGGAAAACCCGACCACGTTCACGTTGTAGTTCTGTTCCAGCGCCTGACATCGGGTGAAGCAGGTAGCAGGAGTATTGTTGTTGCCGTGCACGTAGAGCAGCACCGGCTTGTCTGCGGCCAATACGGCGATGAGCCGCGCGACGGCCGTCGCGTCGCTGACCATCCGCTCCACCTTGTCCAGACGCCAGCCCTTGCCGTTGCCACGCACATCAACATCGGCAAGGCTCAGTTCATCCAGCAAAGGCTTGTACCGCGCGGTGACAGCCGCTTCGGTTCCGCCTTGATCAATCTCCCGATTCGTGAAAATGAGCATGGTGCCTCTCCCGACCGTGTTTGTTTCGAAAAAGCATCCTACACCCGCGTCGTGCGCCTGCCCCCACCGGCGCGCGTAGGGTTCAGCCGGAACGCGCCGACACGCTCAAGTCACGCAGCCCATTTGCGCCCGCGGCTGGCGTAGTCCACCACGAGATCGAAGACGTTGTCGCACTTTTGTTTGAACAAGGCTCGCTCGTACGTCTCCGGCAGCCCTTCGTCGAGCACACGCTCGATCTCGGAGCGCACCTGCTTCTGGGTCTGGTTGTCCTTGAACCAATCCTGCACCAGCACCTTCGGGTGCTCGTCGACGAGACGCTTCAGCAATCGCTTCGCAGCCAACTTCACCCGCTGCGTCTCGTCCAGCGTCATTGAATCCTTCTTCAGCAGATCGAACAGCTCCAGTTCATCCTCCGTCAGACCCTCGCGAACGTGGCGCTCGGCTTCGGCCTGCATGTCGGCGACGAAGTCAGTGAGTTGCTGGTAGTAGTCCTCAGTCGCGGTCGCGCCTGAGTTGTAGGCATCGATCACGGCCTGCAGACGCTGGGCAAACGCGGTGCGGGCGGCGTTCTGCTTCAGCATCTCGGCCAGTTTCTTCTCGATAAAGCTGCGCAGATCGGCGATCTCGATGTTCTTGAAGGGTGCCTGCTTGAACTCCTCGCGCAGCTTCTCGACGTTGACCTTGCTCAGGTCCCAGGCCTTGCCGCGCTGCACGATCTTGTACTCGGCGTCGAACTGCTTGGCCTTGAAGGTCTCGGCCTTGTCCACCACCACGCTCTCGTCCAGCAGTTCGCCGAGCCGGCGGACGGCTGAGTCCACGTCCGCCTGTTCGACGATGGTGTCCATCACTCCGCGCAGGTACTGGAAAGCCGACACCGTGCGGCCCTTGCCGCGGCTCAGCACCTCGGGCTTGCAGGCCTCGTACAGCGCGCTCACGGTGTTCTCGTAGACGTTGAAGCTCTTGCGCAGCTCGTCGCTGGCCAGCAGGGCGTTGGCGTAGCCGTTGAACTGGCCCAGCTTGGTGAACACGTCGTCGCGGCCCAGCGCGTCGCGCAGCGGCACGCCATTCGTGTTGCAGAAGGCCAGCCCCTGCTCGATGGCGTCGTCGAGCAACGTGAACAGCGCCTCCTTCTCGCGCACCGGCATCTCGTCATCGTCGGTAGGCCCGGCCGCGTAGTCCTTCAGCGCCTTCTTCATGCGCCGGAAGACGTTGTAGTAGTCAACAATTTCGCCGTTGCGCTTGGCGACGCCATTGATGGTGTGCGGCGTCACCCGGTTGGCGCGCGCGATGGTCTGCATCAGGGTGTGGCCCTGGATCGGCTTGTCCAGATACAGCGTGCTCACCGTGGGCGCATCGAAGCCCGTGAGCCACATCGCGCACACAAACACCAATTGCAGCGGGTGGTCCGGGTTCTTGAAATTGTGCTCGATGTCATGGCCGTTTTCGTCGAGCGCGTCCATGCGCTTGCGATGTGGCTTGATGTCCAGGTTGCGCTTGGCGAACTTGTCTTCCTCGCCGTTCTCTGCGCTCACCACTACGGCCATCTCGACCTTGCGCATCCAGTCGAGGATGCGCTTCAGCCGCACACGCTCGATCTCGTTCGGCGTGGATGCGATGCGCCCCACCAGCGCTTTGATCTCCTGCTTCCACTTCGCCTGTACCTTGTCGTACATCGTGACGGCGGTGAACTTGTCCACCGCGATCACGATGCCCTTGCCCAGGTAGCCGCGGCGCGGAAAGTGGAAGACGATGTCGGCGGCGATCAGCTCCAGCCGATCGTCGCGCTTGATGACCTCGATCTCCTGCGCGAAGCGCTTCTCCAGCTTCTGCTGTGCCGCGTCGTCCAGGTTCTCGTCTTCCAGGATGGCGACGAACTCCTCGTTCAGGTCGTCGTTCTGGATCAGCACCTCGGGCACGCGCTTCTCGTAGAACAGCGGCACCGTGGCGCCGTCTTCCACGCTCTGCTGGAAGTTGTATTCCGAGACGTAGCCACCGAACCAGGCGTTGGTCTTGCGGTCCTTGCCCAGCAGCGGCGTACCGGTGAAGGCCAGGTAGTTGGCGTTAGGCAGGCCGGCGCGCATGTTCTCGGCCAGGCCGGCGTACTGCGTGCGGTGCGCCTCGTCGACGATGACGATGATGTCGTCGCGTTCCGACAGCAGCGGATAGTCCTTCCCCTTGTCGTACCGGAACTTCTGGATCAGCGTGAACAGCACGCGCTTGTTCTTGCCCAGCATGTCGCGCAACTGGGCGCTGTCGCGAGGGCGCACTTGTTCGTTCGGGCCCACCACGCCGGTGTACAAGAAGTTGCGGTAAATCTGACCATCAAGGTCGTCGCGGTCGGTCACCACCACGAAGGTGAAGTTGCCGCTGAGCTTGCGGAACACCTTGCGTGTGTAGAACACCATTGAGAAGCTTTTGCCCGAACCCTGCGTATGCCAGAACACGCCCAGCTTGCCGCCTACGGCCTGGCGGCGGGTGAACACCTCGAAGGCGTTGTTCACGCCGATGAATTGGTGGTTCTGCGCCACCACCTTGTTCGTCTCGCGGTGGAAGACGATGAAGTTCTCCACGTAGTCCAGCAACCGGGCCGGCGCCAGCAGGCCCAGCACCGCGCGCTCCAGGCTCAGGGGGCTATCGGCCAGCCGGGCACGGTCGATCACTTCCTTCTCGTCGTCCACGCGCAGCCACGCGAAGAAGTGCTCCCACTCCGCCGTAAGGCTGCCCACCTTGGTTTCGACACCGTTGGAGAGCAGGCACAGCGCGTTGGCCGCGAACAGCTGCGGGATCTCGGCCTTGTAGTTGGTGAGGTTGTCTTCGTAGGCCGCCTTGAGCTTGACGTTGCTGTTCTTCAGCTCGACAAACACCAGCGGCAGGCCGTTCACGTACAGCAGGACGTCGGGGCGGCGGTAGCCCTTCTCGCCGCGCACCCACAGCTGCGAGACGGCCAGGTACTCGTTGCGGCCGGCATCGGGCGCGGGCTGGTCGAAGTCGATCACGCGCACGCGCTCGGTCACGGTCTTGCCGGCGTCCGGGCCCTGCGTGGCCTTGAACTCCACCACCACGCCGTCGCGAATGAGGCTGTCCACCTCGCGGTTGGCCTTGACCAGGCTCATCGCTGTACGTGGTTGCAGCAGCGTGGCTACGGCCTGCTCCTGCGCTGCGGCAGGCACGTGCGGGTTCAAGCGGGCGATGGCCGCGCGCAGGCGGTCGGCCAGGATCACCTCGCGCTTGTCGGCGCGGCCCGAGCCATCGTTCAGGTTGTCGGGCTGGGCGGTGAAGCAGTTGAGCGCGTTCCAGCCGGCCAGGTGCTGCAGCCGCTGCAGCAGGGCCCGCTCGATATCGTCTTCGGAGATGAAGTTCGGCACCGGCCCTCCCTGAGCGCTGTTACGCCGTGGCTTCCGCCGCTTCAACCTCGGCGCGCATACTCGGCGGCAGGCGGATGTCGAGGTGATCGACCTTGAGTTTGCCGGAAATCAGGCGGGGGAGGAGGGCGTCGCGCACTTCAGCAATGGTTTTAGTTGATTTCGACAGCAAAGCGATCTGCTCGAAAAGCGGCTTCGCGTTGTCGGCGTACTTCGCAACAAGCTCGTCGCCTGGGTAGAGCACCCGAAACCTTCGAATGATTTCTTGGCTCAAGTTCTGCTGAGCCGCGCCATGCGCAAAGTTCACCATCTGCTGCAGCGCCGATACGGCAAAGAAGTAAGCCCATTCGTGGCGAATCTCGGCCCTCTTCGGCAGCAGCGCACAGCAAGCCTGATTGGTCGCTGCGTCGACTCCAAGAATCGCAACGTCTGGCATTGCACAGTACATCGCCATCACGACGGTGTGCTTGGGCAAGACCTTCGCTGCGGACGACTCCAAGCCCTTTGCCGACAATGTCTCATCCGTTGACTGGACGAACATCGATTTCAGTTCACCGGTCTTCACCCAATGAATCTCACCGCCAAAGTTTTCGCCGTTTGTACGCGAAGGTGTTCCTCCTGATACCGTCTTGAACAGTGCCTCGATCGGCTCGGTCGCCCAGTTCGCAGGGATCCCTTGCCTAAACGTCGCCTGCCGCCAACCGGGAAACCGCATCCTCACGAACCACTCGCGGTAGATCTCCTCGGCCGTGCCCTCCAGCAGCGCGATGCGCCGCTGATTGTTGGCAATCAGGTCGTCGTACGCGGACAAGATCGCGGCGATCTTGTCTTGCTCATCTCGCGGCGGGAGGAGCAACTTCAGCTCTTTGGCGACAGTCACGTTGAAGTGCTGTTGGGCTGCACCCACCAAGTTGCCGCCCACCAAGTCGCGGCCGAACGAGGAGTTGAACACTGCTGCCAGGAAGTGCGGATTGAGTGCTGGGCCGGGCCGCACGATCACCAAGTCGCTGCAGTTCGCTTCCTTCAACCAGGGAGGGATCACACAAGCCGTGCCTGGATAGCCAGTGCGCACGATTCCCACGTCGCCAGGGCGAAGCGTTGACTTCCTAATCTTCTCGTGAAACGCCTGTGGGATGTACTTCAGGTCGTTCGTGTTGATCCGGAACGGATGGATGTTGAGCGAACGAAGAAATGGCACACCGTCGTCGCAGTATTCGTCGGCCATGGAGCCGACGAAACCCACAGTAATCTGGGTGCAGACGTCCTTTAGCTTGACCGGAGCCCAACTAGCCATGTCAGCCATTGGCTACTAGAACCTTAATGTTGTGGCTCACCACGCTCGCAAGCTCTGCGGAAGCGGCGTTCAGTTCAGCCAGCTCGTCCATTGCGTCTTGTAGACCCTCCAGGAACTCCTCCTCTGTCTTCCCGTCTTCCTCGATCACCACCCCTACATACCGCCCGGGATTCAGCGACCAGTCTTGTTCCTCGATCTCCGCCGGCGTTGCGAGCTTGCACAGCCCGGTCACGTCCTCGTAGGTCGCTCGCGGGAACCGCTGCTGCAGCCACTCGATGTGTGCGAAGTCGCTTTCGGCCAGCTTGACCTCGTCGTGCAGCGCTTCCAGCGCTTCCTTCACGGCCTTGCTCTGCCGGTTGCCACCGCCGCGCTTGCCTGCAGCCTTGGCAGCCTCGGCTTTGCGCCTGTCGCCGTCGCGGATAGCCTTGTCCAGCGCCTTAAGGCTGGCATGCAGCTTCTCGAAGAAGGGGGCGTAGGTGCAACGCAGCGTGTGCTGCGCTTCGTTGCGAGCGTCCACGGCCTCGGCCTCGGCGTGCTCAGCAAAGTACGCCTGCTGCGCCTTCGCCAGAGGCTCCAGTGCCACCCACTGCGCCAGCAGGTGATCCACCGCCGCCAGCCCGGCCGAGGTAGCTTCGGGTGCCTCGGCCGCGTCGTCGCCCAGCACCGCCCGTAACCGCTCGGCCAATGCCGGCAGCTTAGTGTGGCTGGCCTGCAGCTTGGCGAGGCCACTTCGGAAGTAGCCGTCCACCAGCGCCACGAACTCACCGCGTCGGCCTTTGTGCAGGCGCGGGATGATCGCCAGGTTCTGGATCTGCGCGTCGTTCAGCTCGCGGTGCGCGCGGTCGATCTGCGTGAAGACGTTGCGCGCGTCGATGAACAGCACGCGGTCGTCCGCCTTGCCTTTGTCAAAGAACCACAGCGTGGCCGGCAGCGTGACGGTGTAGAACAGGTTAGACGGCAGCGTCAGCATGCCGTAGATCAGGTTGTTCTGCACCAGCGTGCGGCGGATCTCGGCCTCGGAGTGCCGCGCATCGCTGGCCGAATTGGCCATCACCAGCGCGGCGCGGCCGCCGGGCTTCAGCGAGGTGGCGAACAGGTTGATCCACAGGTAGTTGGCGTTGGGCACCGTCTCCTGGGCCTTCAGCTCCGCTTTGTCTTTGCTCTTTGCCCCCGCCGGCTTGCTCTTGTTGCGCGGCACACCGTAGGTGTTGAAGCGCTTGTCGTGCTCCACCTGGTCGAGCGGCACGTCGTCCACGTTGAACGGCGGGTTGGCCAGCACGTAGTCGAAGTTGCCGAAAGCACCGAACGGGTCTTCGGAATAAGCGTTGGCCTGCTTCACCTCGCCGCGCAGGGCATTGACGGCCAAATTCATCTTGGCCAGCTTTACGGTCTCCAGCGTCTTCTCGGTGCCGTAGACGTAGACGTCCAGGTCCTGCGCGGCGTCCTGGCGGTGCTGCTCGATGAACTGCGCCGACTGCACGAACATGCCGCCCGAGCCGCAGGCCGGGTCGAACACCTTGCCGCCGTGCGGCTCGATGATCTCCACCATCAGCCGCACCACCGAGCGCGGCGTGAAGAACTCGCCACCGCCCTGGCCCTCGCTCATTGCGAAGTTGCCCAGGAAGTATTCGTAGATCTGGCCGAACACGTCACCCGAGGCGTCGAGCGGGATGTCCGAGAACAGCTTCAGCAACGCCTTGGGGATGCTGCGATTCTGCGGGTTGCGGCTGAAGCGGTCGTACTCCTGCTGCGGCAGCACGCCCAGCAGTTCGGGCTTGCTGGCTTCGATGCTGGCCATGGCCGAGCGGATCGCCTTAGGGATGTCTTCCTTCTCGGGCAGGTTCAGCAGGTAGTCGTAGCGCGCCTGCGGGCCGAGGGCGAAGCCGCACTTCTCGATGGCGATGTCCTGCAGGCTGCGCTCGCGGCGCGTGCCCTTGAGCTTGCTGTACTCGGCCAGGATGGCATCTTCGTGCTGGCGGTACTTGTTGTCGGCGAACTTCAGGAAGATCAGGCCCAGCACCGGCGTGCTGTACTCGCTGGCCTTCAAGTCGCTGTTGGCGCGCAGCTTGTCGGCGGCGGCCCAGAGATCCTTTTCGAGTTTTTTGAGCTGGTCGCGAGTCATGATGTGAGCATAGCGAAGGCACCCGTGGACAGGGGCTATTGGTGCGTTCGCCAGGCTGGCGATCTGGATGGGGAACATCTGCCTGGCCAACAGGTCGATAGACCATGCGCTTTCGTTTATTGCATTTGTTGCGTTTATTGCGAATAATTCGCCCTCAAGGGGGAATACCATGACGACCGATCCACTGGATACCGTGCTTTCGACTGAAGAGGCGGATATGGCCCGCGTGGCACAGCGCTGCATCATGGCGGCGCTGGATCACTCGCGGGCGCATCGCATCATGCTGCTCGACGAAACGGCGGCCGGGCAGCCGCCGGTGCTGGAGCTGCCGCCCAAGGCGCTGCGCTTTTTCGCAGAGATGCTGGGCGCGATGAGTGAGCAAAAGGTCGTCACACTGGTGCCGCAGAAGCATGAGTTGACGACACAGGAAGCAGCGGCGTTTTTGGACGTGTCGCGCCCCTTCGTGATCAAGGAGATTGAGGCGGGCAAGCTGGCCTGTCGCAAGGTGGGACGGCACCGGCGAATTGAGTTCGCCGAGCTGGCGCGCTACCGGAAGGCAGCGCACGAAGCGAGCGAGAAAGCCTTGCAGGATTTGGCCGATCTTGATCGGACACTGGGACTTGACTGATGGCCGGCTCGGCGGCGTACACGGCCATCCTGGACGCCTGTGTGTTGTACCCGGCAACGTTGCGCAACGTGTTGTTGAGCCTTGCGCATGCGGGGCTGTATCACGCGCGCTGGACGGAGGCGATTGAGGATGAGTGGATGCGCAATCTTCTCCGCAATCGGCCTGATCTGACAGCGCAGCAGCTTCGACAAGTTCAAGCACGAATGAATGAGGCGATTGCGGACTGCCGGGTGACGCACTACGAACCGCTGATTTCGGGCTTGACCCTGCCAGACCCGAAAGATCGTCATGTGCTCGCGGCCGCAATTGCTGGTCATGCCGACGCTATCGTGACGTTGAATTTGCGCGACTTTCCAACCGAGACGTTGAGCCGATACAACCTGGAAGCGCAACACCCGGATGAGTTCGTGATGAATCAGCTGGAGCTCCGCGAATATGAGGCACTCACGGCAATCAAGCGCATGCGGGCACGCTTAGGCAACCCAACGCTGGCCGCTGAGGAATTTGTCGACATGCTGGAGCGACAAGGGCTGGTGCAAACCGCCCTGCATTTGCGGCGTCGGATCGAGCTTATCTAACGGGCAGTCCGAAATGAAAAAGCCCCGCTGCTGCGGTGCTTTGAATCTGGTAGCGCTTCAGGGACTCGCCCACACGAGCGCGGGCCGCGGTTGCGCGAGTACGCGCAACCCTTCGAGTCCCGGCGAAAACAGCGGCAGCGCTGTTTTCTTGAAGCACCAATGAAAAACGCCGCTGTCGCGGCGTCTTGAATCTGGTGGCGCTTCAGGGACTCGAACCCCGGACCTGTGGATTATGATTCCATCGCTCTAACCGACTGAGCTAAAGCGCCGTTTCACCAGCGCAGCGCACTTTTGTGGCGCCTGCTTTGCGAAGCCTTGTATTTTCGCCAATTTCGGCCTGCTTGTCAAAACGTGACCGGGCGCTGGCAACCAGGGAACATCGGCCCCGCGCCCGGATTCGCTCAATCAATCATTGCCATGGCCAGCAATGCGCGAACGGATGCGCCTGCCAGCCAGGGTTGCGAGCGTCGCGAGCATAAGCACCAACAACGCGAGTGCGAGTGGCGACAAGGCCGGAATCACACGTGTATCGGCAACGAAGATCACCGTTGGATTGTTGCTGCCCGCCTGACGCGGATCGTTGCTCAGGGCCGACGATTCGTTGCTGCCATTGCCATCGGCATCGAACGCAGCCGTTGCCTGATTGGAGACGGAAGCGCCATTCGCAGCGGGCAGGATCGTCGCAGTGATGGTGATCGTTACCGACCCACCGGCCGGGATGGACCCGTTCCATGTGACCGTATTGGTCGGAACGCTAGCCACTGCTGTACCGCTGCTGGCGTTTGCGGAAATCAGCGCCAGCGTCGCTGGCAAGACATCGGTCAACTCATTGCCAGGGTTGTCACCTTGCGGGCCGGGGCCAGCGTTGCCCAGGATGATCGTGTAAGTGACGGTGCTGCCCACCACAAAAGTACCCGACGCTGTTTTTGTGGCCGTCACTTGGGAACCAACCACGGTGTCGACGTCGGTGGCCGAGTTGTTGCCTGAGGTCGGGTCCGTGACGCCAGCGGGAGCGGCGACGGTCGCCGTATTGCTGATGTTGCCGATCGCTGTCGCCGACACAGCGCAAGTGGCGGTGAAGGTGACGCTGGCCCCGGCGGGCAGATTGACGCTGCTGGCAATGTTGCCGCTGCCAGATGCAGGGCAGGTGCCGCCACCGGCGCCAACGCAAGTCCAGGTGCAGGTAAGGGAAGCCGGGAAGGTGTCACTCACGGTGGCGCCGCTGGCGTTGCTGGGTCCGGCGTTGCTGGCAGTGATCGTGTAAGTCAGCGATCCGCCCGGTACGGCAGTAGTTACGCCGTCGGTCATGGTGATCGCGAGATCGGCGCTGCCGGCAAGCGCGTCTGTGTCAGTTGCGGCGTTGTTGGCGGGAGCGGGATCGCTCACACCCCCAGGTGCGGCGACGGTTGCCGTGTTGCTCAGCGTGCCCGTCGCTGCTGCCGAAATTGCACAACTTGCCGTGTATGTCGCGCTGGCGCCAACCGGCAAATTAACGGTGTTGTTGATGTTGCCGGATCCGCTTGCCGTACAGGTGCCGCCGCCGGCGCCCGCGCAAGTCCACGTACAGGTGAGGGACGCCGGGAAGGTGTCTGTCACCGTTGCGCCAGTCGCGTTGCTCGGACCTGCGTTGCTGGCGGTGATGGTGTAGGTCACTGATCCACCCGGCGTTGCCGTCGTAACACCGTCAGTCACCGTGATCGCCAGATCAGCGCTGGCAGAGAGCGTGTCTGTATCGGTTGCCGAGTTGTTACCCGGTGTTGGATCGGTCACGCCGGCAGGTGCAGCGACAGTCGCCGTGTTGCTCAAGGTACCCGTCGCGCTCGCGGAGATAGTACAGCTCGCCGTGTAGATCACGCTGCCACCCACAGGCAGATTCACCGTGCTGTTGATGTTGCCGGAGCCACTGGCTGCGCAGGTGCCACCGCCGGCGCCAACGCAGGTCCACGTACACGTAAGCGCGGCAGGGAAGGTGTCCGCCACCGTGGCGCCCGTGGCGTTGCTCGGACCTGCGTTGCTCGCGGTGATGGTGTACGTCACGGATCCACCCGGTGTCGCGGTCGTCACGCCATCGGTCTTGGTGATCGACAGGTCGGCAGTGGCTGCCAGCGTGTCGGTATCGGTCGCGCTGTTGTTACCCGGAATGGGATCGGTCACGCCGGCCGGCGCAGTGACGGTCGCGGTGTTGCTCAGCGTGCCGGTTGCGGACGCGGAAATCGTGCAACTCGCCGTGTAGGTGACGCTGCCACCGGATGGCAAGTTCACCGTGTTGTTGATGTTGCCGGAGCCGCTGGCGGTGCAGGTGCCACCGCCAGCGCCCACGCAGGTCCAGGTGCAGGTGAGACTCGCCGGGAAAGTATCGGCAACCGTCGCGCCAATGACGCCACTCGGGCCGGCGTTGCTGGCCGTGATGGTGTAGGTCACTGATCCGCCCGGCGTTGCCGTCGTGACACCGTCAGTCACCGTGATCGCCAGATCAGCAGTCGCCGAGAGCGTGTCGCTGTCAGTCGCGCTATTGTTTCCCGGCGTCGGGTCGGTGACACCTGCCGGCGCTGCAACCGTTGCGGTATTGCTAAGCGTGCCCGTCGCGCTCGCGGAGACAGTGCAGCTCGCCGTATGGGTCACGCTACCACCCGCCGGCAGATTGACTGTATCGCTGATGTTGCCTGAACCACTGGCCGTGCAAGTGCCGCCGCCGGCGCCAACGCAGGTCCACGTGCAGGTGAGGCTCGCCGGGAACGTATCCGCCACCGTTGCGCCGGGCGCGTTGCTCGGGCCGGCGTTGCTGGCAGTGATGGTGTACGTGACCGAGCCGCCTGGCGTCGCAGTCGTCACGCCGTCCGTCTTGGTGATCGACAAATCGGCCTGCGGCGTCAGCGTGTCAGTATCCGTCGCGCTGTTGTTCGCCGCATTGGGATCGCCCGCAACGGTAACGGTGGCAGTATTGCTCAGTGTGCCGGTTGCAGAAGCTGAGATTGCGCAACTCGCCGTGTACGTGGCGCTGGCGCCGGCTGGAAGGTTGACCGTGTCGTTGATGTTGCCGGAGCCGCTGGCCGTGCAGGTGCCGCCGCCAGCGCCGACGCATGTCCAGGTACACGTCAGAACAGCCGGGAACGTATCCGCCACTGTAGCGCCAGTGGCTGCGACCGACGAAGCGTTGGACGCGGTGATGGTGTAGGTGACAGATCCACCCGGCGTCGCCGTCGTGACGCCGTCTGTGACGGTGATGCCGAGATCAGCGGCTTGAACGCTAATGCAACCGTTGGCCGTCACGCTTTGCCCATCGGGGTTGGTGATCGTGACATTTTGCAAACCGGAGGCCAGCGCCGTGATGTTGAGCGTGACCTGCGTTGGCGAGTTGTAGGTAACGCTATTGACAGTCGCGTTGGTGACGGTCGCGTTGATGTGATTGAACGGCAGCGCGGGTGGCGGCAAATTGGCACCCGGATCGTAAAAGCCGGAGCCGCCAGATGACGATGCATTGATAACGACATTGCCTGTTGGGCCGGCAAATGTGATCGGACTGCCCGAGCAGGTCGGCGTCGCGGGCGGCGGCGCCAGCAGTTTGCCAACGCGAACTGCATAGCTGTTCAACGCCTGGTTGTATTCCTGCACGGTGTATATCGTCATGTCGTCAATCGGATCAACAACGGTGTAGGAGTAATCGCCCCAACGGCGGCCAGAGGCGCCACCGGGATCTGCGGCGGGGTTGTAGTTGGCGGTGGTGGTGCCGAAGGTGCTTGCAGCCGCCGCTGGAGGGCCGCCATTCATCGTTCCGAGCGTCTCCGTCGATAGGCGGCTCGTATACGCAGGAGTGGCACCCACTAGCGCACCAGCCATGGTAAAGCCAACGACGGCATGCCCCTGGCCGTTAGCAGCGATGGAGGGTATCCAGTACTGGCGGGCAGCCGCACGGGTAGCCGCGTTGTCAAACACGGTACCCGACTGAACCAAGGTCGGCGTGGTAGTCAGGTTCTGCGCCTCATACCAGCGAACAGCGTTGCGAGTCTCGGCAGCAGTATTCGCCACGCCTGCTGCATTAACGCGAAAGTTGTGTGCAGTCCACAAGCGCCCATTGCGAATCATCGCCGCGTACAGACGGTCATCCAGACTGTCGAGATTGCCATTCGCGCCGCCAGTGTTGCCGGCATGTTCTACACGGTTTGGAAACGTGGTGGTCGGCACCGTCATGCTGATGTTGGCAGAGATGGTGGGCGTGGCCGATCCTGGATTGCTGACCCGACGGAACATCAGGGTACTGAACGTGGCGTTGTCAGGGCCGACGAAGTACCCTTCCGTGGCTGTGGCGTCGTAATTGTCGACACCCCTTGGTGCAAACGGCCCCGAGCCAGCACCACCCGACACCATACTCGCAAACATCGTCACCGCAATGGGGCCGGCACCAAGAATTGATGTCTTGCGGATGACGTACCCGTTGGTGCCCAGGAAGGAGCCAGCACTGCTGAACATGTTGCAGCCAACATACAGCGCATTGACATCAACGCCCAGCGATGGGTAGTCACAAAAGTCCGTTCCCGGACTGGCCTGAAACTGGAAAAAAGTCCAGACAGTACTGCCAGAAATGGTGCCATTGCTTGCGGCATCGCTGACGGCCAGCAACCACCGGTTGGGCGCAGTGGTTGTACAGGTTGCATTGGTACACGGAATGTCGATGATGCTGATGTACCAACGGCCCGTAAAGCGGTCGTAGCGTATCTGTGGGTCGCTGGTGAAGTTGAGAACCACGGCGCCCGCGACCGGCGTCATGACCGACGCAAAGAACACGTTCGGATCGACGTCGAGAACGCTGTCGGCAACACCTGCCTTGGTGAACGACCGGATGCGACCATTGGTTGCCGCGATGAACTGCGTCGGGCCGACCGTCCCCATTGAGTCAGGCGGGAAGTTGCCTGTATCAGAAAGCGTCACTGCATCGAACGAGAGGCCGGTCGTATGCGATGCCTTCCTTACGTCGGACGCCTTGGGAATATCGCCGCCCGATATCCCCGAGGTTGCAGGCGCGGCAGGATTGTCCGGCAATTGGCTGCGATCTGGGTATTGCAGCCGGAGTACGGGCCTTGGTCCGGCGGGTGGGGTCACCGCAGCGCGTGCCATGATGCTGGCAGTGGTCTCAACCTGGCCTTTGCTGCCGGCGAGCGCCAAGCCAGGCGCATCAGCCGCAAACGCGGTTTCACACATCGCAGTAGCGGCTACACAGCAAACACTGACAATGATGCGAACGAAACTGCCGCACCGCTCAACAACGCGATTCATGGGGGCCCCCGGAGAAATTGAGCGTGCCGCGACTGCGGCGCGCACTAGGCTATTTGCGAATGAGATTTTGGCACCGCACGCTGGAGAACGCCGACGCAGTTTCATTGCGACAACGACATCAGTGGGCATCATGCCAATGTCTTGAATTTCCCGCTCGCTGTGTCAATTGGCCGCAGCAGCCGCTGCCGCCACAAACTCGCGTCTCACCAGCTCAACGCGGGCGCGGTTGACGCCCAGATCGCTGCGCCCAAGCCGGGATGCAGAGCGGACGTGAATGACGTGCGCGACGGGGTCGATGCGCGCTTCGAAATCATCAACAAAGCGCATGGTTTTGGTTCGGCACTCGGCGTACAGATAAGTCGGTTCGACCCGGATCAGGGTCACGCCGCCCAGGCGCTGCAGCACGCCGCCGAGTCGTGCCATCGCGACCGAGGAATCGCCGCTGTAGGTGATGGGCGCGACATACGCGGGATGTGCCGGGTCAATGCCTTCACTGACCACGCTGTTGGGCGTGCTTTTGGGCGGTGCTAGCTTGCCGTCGCGCACCCCCAGCGTGCCCGGTCTACCGCCAAACCAGCGCGAGTTCTCGCGACCGGCGAGGTTGACAAACATTATCCAGAGCATGAAAGCCGAGACCAGCCCCAGCAGCAGCAATGCAGCGACGCGCAGCACAACCATCATCATTGGACGCCGATGCGGCGGGCCGCGAGCAGGTGATTGGCAAACTCGACGAAGCCCGCACCGCAATCTCGTGAGCACAGCCATGCCGGCGCAACCGGAATTTTCGCCAGCGCCGTCTGCACATTGGCAACACCCACCGATAGCGGCACTGCCGCGAACAAGGAGGCATCGTTCGGGGAATCACCGATAAACGCCGCGCGCGCGTGCACATCGTCACGGCTGAGCCCAAACGCCTGCTGCATCAACGGGTAGACGCCATCGGCCTTTTCGTTGGCTGGATAGTAGGCGTGAATGTGGATGCTGCTTACTGCGGTGAGGTAGCCCTCTGCGCGCATCAGCGTGACGATCTGCGCAACGATGTCGTCTGCCGCCCGCGGCACCTGCTCGGCATAATCGATCGCGAGATCGGTGAGGCGATAGGGTTGATCAGCGCTCACCTTCACCTGCGGGAACCGCGTAGCAATGCGCGCACCGAACTCCCGCAATTTTTCGATGTAACCCGCGCCGCGATGCTCCTCATGAATCACCCGCTGGATGGCGCGGCCACTTTCATGATCCTTCCACGAGATGACGCCACCGTTCTCGGTGACGCAGGCTTCGATGGGCCAGGTGGACAGCATGACATTGCCCCAACCCGAAGGGCGCCCGGTCACCGGTACGGCGGTGATTCCCGCATCGCGCAGCGCGAACAGCGTGGCATAGGTCTCGGCGTGCATCAGGCCGTGCGTGGTGAAGGTTTCGTCGACATCGAACAGCAGATAGTCGACGCGAGCGAGCGCCTGTTTGTTCAGCGTCGCGAGCGGTTGCAGGCGTGGCGTCGACGTCATTTCAACGCGGTCGCGATGGCCGCATGAATGCGTGGCAAGCTCTCGGCGCTCGCCAGCAGATTTGTCTTGGTGCGCCGCTGCAACATGGAATCGACAGAACGTGACCACTCATGGTCACGCAGATGCGGAATTTCGGCTTCGCTGAATGTGTCGTCAAATATTTCGCCGGTACCTTGGGCGACCACAGATTCTGCGGCGAGGCCATAACGATGCATCAGGCGATTGGCGTACGCCGCAGTGAGTCCTCTGGATTGCAATGCTTGAGCGACATCCGCCAACGCGTCGGGCGTTGCGCCGGCTTGCAGCGGCGCATGCGTCCACGATGCGCGGCTGGCATTGGGAAAAAATGGCAGCAGCTTTTCCAGCGCGTGTTCAGCGAGTTTGCGATAGGTGGTGATCTTGCCACCGTAGATGTTTAGCAGCGGCGCACCCGGTGCACCGGCGCCCTGTGAATCCGCGTGGGTGTCGAGCTTCAGCGTGTAGTCGCGAGTGATCGCGGACGGGTTGTCGTCGCCGTCGTCGTAGAGCGGTCGCACACCGGCGTAGGTCGCAACGATGTCGTCCCGCGTGAGCGATTTAGCGAGGTAAGTGTTGGCGAGATCGAGCAGATACTGTGTTTCGTCGTCAGTGATCGCGGGCGTTTCGTATTCAGCGACGGGCACGTCGGTGGTGCCGATCAGCGAGAAGCGTTCAAAGTACGGGATGATGAAGACGATGCGGCCGTCACTGTTCTGCAGAATGTAGGCGTGCGGGGAATCGTGCACGCGAGGCACGATGATGTGCGAGCCCTTGACGTGTTTGACTGTTTCCCTGGTCGGTGGCGTGTCGATGCTCGACAGCAAGGCCTTGACCCAGGGGCCGGAAGCGTTGACGATCGCACGTGTGTGAACCGTTTCGCTCACACCAGTTACTGTGCTCTCCAGTGTGGCCCGCCAAATTGATGGCGCGCTGCCACCAGGGTTTTCGACAACGCGTTGCGCGCCTACGAAGCGCACACCGACCCGAACATCAGCGCCACGTGCCCTGGCGTCCTTCGCGTTCTCAACGACGAGGCGAGCGTCATTGACCTGTGCGTCGGAGTAGACAAAGCCGTCGGTGAATTTCGCCTTGAGGCCGGCGCCCCAGTTCGACTCGGCGGTTTGCCGCAGATTGGCAGCGAATGACTTGGGCAGCGTCTGCTTCTGTCCGCTCCACCCACCCAGCCGATCATACAGAAACAGGCCGGCGCGAAGCATCCACTTCGGACGCAGATGCGGCTCGTGCGGCAACACGAATTGCAGTGGGCGGATCAGGTGCGGCGCGACGCGCAGCAGCACCTCACGTTCGGCCAGCGCTTCGCCAACCAGGCGGAACTCGTAATTCTCAAGATAGCGCAACCCGCCGTGGATGAGCTTGGAGGACCACTGCGACGTGTGGGCGGCAAGATCGTCCTTTTCGACGAGCAGCACCGAAAGGCCGCGACCAATCGCATCACGTGCGATGCCAGCGCCGTTGATGCCGCCGCCGATGACGAGCAGGTCAACCGGGGTTTGCCGCGAATAAGGTGCCGACTGCATACCGCAATGGTAACGAACGCTGGCGATGGTATGCCCCTGCCGTGCCGTCATTCGACAAACCGCAGGGACGCTGAGTCGTCAGAATCGCCCAAAGAAAAAGGCGACCGAAGTCGCCTTTTTGTCCGCACTACTCGCTTACTTGCGACGCAGCTTGCGAATTGCTGCGAGTTGCGCCACAGCAGAGGCCAGCTCAGCCTGAGCAGCGGCGTAGTCAATCGCGGCGTCCTTGTTGCGCAAGGACTCTTCGGCGCGTTGCTTGGCCTCGTTGGCCTTCGCTTCGTCGAGGTCGTGGCCGCGGATCGCGGTGTCGGCGAGCACCGTCACCACGTTCGGCTGCACTTCGAGGATACCGCCAGCAACGAAGACGAACTCTTCGCTGCCATCAGCCTTCTCGATGCGCACAGCACCCGGCTTGATGCGCGTGATCAGCGAGGTGTGCTTGGGCAGAATGCCCAGCTCGCCCGATTCGCCCGGCAGCGCGACGAACTTCGCCTCGCCCGAGAAAATCGACGCTTCCGCGCTGACGACGTCTACGTGGATGGTTGACATGTGCTGCTCTTAGTTCAGCGTTTTCGCTTTTTCGAACGCTTCTTCGATGGTGCCGACCATGTAGAACGCCTGCTCCGGCAGGTGGTCACATTCGCCGTTCACGATCATGTTGAAGCCGCGGATGGTGTCCTTGAGCGACACATACTTGCCCGGCGAGCCGGTGAACACTTCGGCGACGTGGAACGGCTGCGACAGGAAGCGCTGAATCTTGCGCGCGCGGGCCACGGCCAGCTTGTCCTCGGGCGCCAGTTCGTCCATGCCCAGAATCGCGATGATGTCGCGGAGCTCCTTGTAGCGTTGCAGCGTGGCCTGAACCGAGCGCGTGCAGCTGTAGTGCGCTTCACCGATGACCAGCGGATCAATCTGGCGCGAGGTTGAGTCGAGCGGATCCACGGCCGGGAAGATGCCCAGCGCGGCGATGTCACGCGACAGCACGACGGTGGCGTCCAAGTGCTGGAAGGTGGTCGCGGGCGACGGATCGGTCAAGTCGTCGGCAGGCACGTACACGGCCTGGATCGAGGTGATCGAGCCGGTCTTGGTCGACGTGATGCGCTCTTGCAGGCGGCCCATTTCTTCGGCCAGCGTCGGCTGGTAGCCCACGGCTGAAGGCATACGGCCGAGCAGTGCGGACACTTCGGTACCGGCCAGCGTGTAGCGGTAGATGTTGTCGACGAAGAACAGGATGTCGAGGCCTTCGTCACGGAATTTCTCGGCCATCGTGAGGCCGGTCAGCGCGACGCGCAGACGGTTGCCCGGAGGTTCGTTCATCTGACCGAACACCATCGCGACCTTGTCGAGCACCTTCGACTCTTCCATCTCGTGGTAGAAGTCATTGCCCTCACGCGTGCGCTCACCGACGCCTGCGAACACGGAGTAACCACCGTATTGCTTCGCGATGTTGTTGATGAGCTCCATCATGGTCACGGTCTTGCCCACGCCGGCGCCGCCGAACAGGCCGATCTTGCCGCCCTTGGCGAACGGGCACACGAGGTCGATCACCTTGATGCCCGTTTCGAGCAGTTCGGTGGTCGGCTTCAGGTCTTCCATCAGCGGCGCTTTTTGGTGGATCGCGCGACGCTCTTCGGTCGGGATGGCGCCGGCGTCGTCGATCGGGCGACCGAGCACGTCCATGATGCGGCCCAGCGTGGCCTTGCCGACCGGCACCGAGATCGCGGCACCGGTATTGTTCACGGCCATGCCGCGGCGCAGACCGTCCGACGAGCCTAGCGCAATGGTGCGCACCACGCCGTCGCCCAGCTGCTGCTGTACTTCGAAAGTGAGGCCGGCTTCGACACCCGAGTGGGTGGCCGAGGCGTCCAGCGTCAGCGCGTCATATACCTTGGGCATCGCACTGCGGGGGAATTCGATGTCCACCACCGCGCCGATGCACTGAACGATACTGCCTTGATTCGTGCTCATCGTCTTGTCCTGTTTTTCAATCGCTAGTTCTTTGGTTCCGGCTGATCAGACCGCGGCTGCGCCGCTGACGATCTCGGAGAGTTCTTTGGTAATGGCGGCCTGACGTGCCTTGTTGTAGCTAAGCTGCAGTTCGGCGATCACGTTCTTGGCGTTGTCCGACGCGGCTTTCATCGCCACCATGCGCGCCGACTGCTCGGACGCCATGTTCTCGGCAACGGCCTGATACACGAGGGCTTCCACGTAGCGAACCAGCAATTCGTCAACGACGGTTTGTGCATCCGGTTCGTAGATGTAATCCCAGCTGTAGGCGCGCTTTTCCTCGGCGCTTTGCTCAAGCTTGTCAGAGGTCAGCGGCAGCAGCTGCTGCACGACCGCTTCCTGCTTCATGGTGTTGATGAACTTGGTGTATGCCAGATACACCGAATCCACTTCACCCTTTTCGTAGGCGTCGAGCTGCACCTTGACGGCGCCGATCAGCTTTTCGAGGTGTGGCGTGTCGCCCAGACCGATCACGTGCGACACCAGCGTGGCACCCATGCGGTTCATGAAGCCGAAGCCCTTGTTGCCGATGGCCGTGACCTGCACCTTGTTGCCGGCCGCTTCCAGTTCCTTGAGCTTGGCGACCACCGCGCGCAGGATGTTGGTGTTGAGACCGCCGCACAAGCCCTTGTCGGTCGTCACCACGATCATGCCGGCCTTGCTGCTGCCGCTGCGCTTGATCAGGAACGGATGACGGTACTCGGGATTGGCCTCGGACATGTGCGCCGCGATGTTGCGCACCTTGTCAGCGTACGGACGAGCCGCACGCATCCGCTCCTGCGCCTTGCGCATCTTGGATGCGGCGACCATTTCCATCGCCTTGGTGATCTTGCGCGTGTTTTGCACGCTCTTGATCTTGGTTCTAATCTCTTTTGAGCCAGCCATTTTTTGCTTTCGCTGTTTTTACTTGGCGGGAGGATTAGTAGGAACCGTTGGCTTTGAAGTCTTTCACCGCAGCATGCAGCGCGGCTTCGTCGTCTTTCGAGAGATCCTTGGTGTCTTCGATGCGCTTGGTCAGATCGGCGTACTTGGTTGCCATGTACTTGTGCAGCGCCTTCTCGGCAGCCAGTGCCTTGGCAACAGGCACGTCGTCGAAGTAGCCATTGTTGACGCCGAACAGCGTGAAGGCCATTTCCGATACCGACAGCGGTGCGTACTGCGCCTGCTTCATCAGCTCGGTCACCAGACGGCCGCGCTCCAGTTGCTTGCGGGTCGCTTCGTCGAGGTCGGATGCGAACTGCGCGAAGGCCGCGAGTTCGCGGTATTGTGCAAGGGCGAGACGCACGCCGCCGCCAAGCTTCTTGATGATCTTGGTTTGAGCAGCGCCACCGACGCGGGACACCGAGATACCGGCGTTGATCGCAGGGCGGATACCGGCGTTGAACAGATCGGTCTCAAGGAAAATCTGGCCGTCGGTAATCGAGATCACGTTGGTCGGAACAAATGCCGACACGTCGCCGGCTTGCGTTTCGATGACCGGCAGCGCGGTCAGCGAGCCGGTCTTGCCCTTGACGGCGCCCTTGGTGAACTTCTCGACGTAATCTTCATTTACGCGAGCGGCGCGCTCGAGCAGGCGGCTGTGCAGATAGAACACGTCGCCCGGGAACGCTTCGCGGCCCGGCGGACGGCGCAACAGCAGCGAGATCTGACGATAGGCCACGGCCTGTTTCGACAGATCGTCATAAACGATCAGCGAATCTTCACCACGATCACGGAAGTATTCGCCCATCGTGCAGCCGGCGTAAGCCGACAGGTACTGCATCGCGGGAGAGTCCGACGCGGAGGCAGCGACCACGATCGTGTAGGCCATGGCGCCCGCTTCTTCGAGCTTGCGCACCACGTTGACGATGGTGGAGGCCTTTTGACCGATCGCGACGTAAACGCAGATCAGGTCCTTGCCCTTCTGGTTGATGATGGCGTCGATTGCGACGGCGGTCTTGCCGGTCTGACGATCACCAATGATCAGTTCGCGCTGACCGCGGCCGACCGGCACCATCGAGTCGATCGACTTGAGACCAGTTTGCACCGGCTGCGACACCGACTTTCGCGCGATCACGCCCGGCGCGACCTTTTCGATTACGTCGGTTTCTTTCGCATTGATCGGCCCCTTGCCGTCGACCGGCTCGCCGAGCGCGTTGACCACACGACCGATCAGTTCGCGACCAACCGGCACCGACAGAATGCGACCCGTCGACTTGACGATGTCACCTTCAGTGATGTGCTCATAAGCACCGAGCACCACGGCGCCGACCGAGTCACGCTCAAGGTTGAGCGCGAGGCCGAAGGTGTTGCCCGGGAATTCGAGCATTTCGCCCTGCATCACGTCGGCAAGACCATGCACGCGGCAGATACCGTCGGTCACCGAGACCACCGTGCCCTGGGTCCGCACTTCGCTGCCAACATCGAGGTTCGCGATCTTGGCCTTAATCAGTTCGCTGATTTCAGAAGGATTCAAATTCATTGCTTACTCCAGCACGGAGGTCTGTTCTTTTGGTGGTTACGCCTTGATCTGGCGTGACATCTTGTTGAGTTGGCCGACGACGCTGCGATCAATCACCTGATCGCCGACGAGGATGCGGGCGCCACCGAGCAGGCTGGCGTCAACTTCTTCGACCGTCTCGATCTGGCGACCGTAACGCTTGGCGAGTGCGCCCTTGAGCTCATCGCGCTGCTGATCGGTCAGCGGAAAGGCCGACACGATGGTGGCGCGGGCCACGTTGTCGTTGTCGCGTTTCAGCGCCTGAAAGTGCTCGTTGATCTGCGGCAGCAGTTTGACGCGATCAGCCTCAAGCAGCACCTTGACGAACTGCGTGGTGCCGGCATCAAGCTTGTCGCCGAGCACTGTGGTGAATAGCGACTGCTTTTGCGTGGACGAGAGCTTCGGGTTATCGACGGCGCCAGCGACCTTCGGGTCGGCGACGACGGCAGCCAGCAGGCTCATCGTCTCGGCCCACTTCGGCAGCGCGCCGCCGTCGCGGGCGAGCGCGAACGCGGCCTCGGCGTACGGACGGGCGATGGTCGCGAGTTCAGCCATGGTTACAGCTCAGCCTTGAGTTGCGCCAGCAGATCGGAGTGGACCTGCGGATTGATTTCGCGCTTGAGGATGCGCTGCGCACCCGCCACCGCGAGATCAGCCACGCGGTCGCGCAGCTCTTCTTTGGCCTTGACCGACAGCTGCGCGATTTCGTCTGCAGCCATCTGCTTTTCACGCTCGCCGGCGGCCTTGGCGTCGGCTTTCGACGCTTCGATCGTCACGTTGCGCTGCTTTTCAGCCTGCGCGACGATGTCAGCCGCCTTGGCCTTGGCCTCCGCGATGAGCTTGTCGACTTCTTTCTGCGCAATGGCGAGCGAGGCTTTGCCTTTCTCGGCTTCGGCCAGACCATCAGCGATCTGGCGGCGGCGGCCTTCTACAGCGTCTGCCAGTGGCGGCAGCACAAACTTGTAGACGACAAACAGAAAGATGAAAAAGCCGATGCCTTGCAGCAGGAGTGTCATGCCGAGATTCATGCGGCGACTCCGTTCAAAATGATTGAGTGGCCGTGATTACTTGACGTTGAGAACGGCGTTCAGCAGCGGGTTGTTGGTCGCGAGGAACATCGCGATACCGACACCGATAATGAACGACGCGTCGATCAGGCCGAGCAGCAGGAACACTTTGCCTTGCAGTTGCGGGATCAGTTCCGGCTGGCGGGCTGCCGATTCCAGGAACTTCGAGCACATCACGCCCACACCGATACAGGCGCCGAGCGCGCCGAGGCCGATGATGATGCCGACGGCGATGGCGGTGTAGCCCTGAACCGAGGCCAGCACCATCATTTTTTGGATGACTTCCATTTTGTTTCCTTTCAGTAAGTAGTAGTAAGTAGCTAAGTGAAAACCGTTAGTGCAGCGCTGACGACACCTTAGTGGTGTTCGTGCGCCATCGCCAGATACACACCCGTCAGCATCATGAAGATGAACGCCTGCAGGGGCACAACAAGAATGTGGAAGATGGCCCAGCCGGCGTGCAGCAGGGCGCCGCCGATCACGCCACCGATACCGGCAGCCGCGAGCAGCGAGATGAGCAGGAAGATTACTTCACCGGCGTACATGTTGCCGAACAGACGCAGTGCGAGCGACAGCGGCTTCGACAGCAGCTCGATCATCTGGAACAGGAAGTTGACCGGGAACAGCACAATCTTGGCGATGATGTTGCCGCCGTGGAACGGCGTCATCGTCAGTTCATGGATGTAGCCACCGAGGCCCTTGGCCTTGACGCTCTCGACCATCACCAGCAGGATGACGGAGAGCGAGATGGCGAGCGTGGTGTTGAGGTCAGCCGTGGGCACCGGCTTCCAGTTATGCAGATGCAACACATGCTCGGTAAACCAGGCGATGGCGTCCACCGGCAGGAACTTGACCGAGTTCATCACCAGAATCCAGACGAACACGGTGAAGGCGACGGCGACGATCCAGCGGCGGTTGCCGTGGAACATGTCTTTCACCTGACCGTCGACGAAGTCGTACAGCAGCTCGAAGAAAGCTTGAGCCTTGCCCGGAACACCATCCTGCTTGACGCCGCGTGACAGCACAAACAGCAGACCAAACACGATGGCGCCGAGCCCCCAGCCCATAATGACCGAGTCAAGATTGATCTGATTGCCACCAAACGTCCCCTGCAGGTTGGTCAGGTGGTGCTGGATGTATTCGGTCGGCGTGAGAACCGCGGAGCTGGCTTCAGACATGGCAGGGTGCAGTCAGGTCAGTATTGAGCAGGTTGATGTAAGGCCGAAGCCGGTACGTCTTGTTTCTTATCGTTTGCCGGCACCGGTGAGCAGGGTTGCCCGCCACGCCAGCAAAGTCACCAAAAATGTCGCGAACATTGCTGGCACAACCAGCGCATCGTAGAACTTGAGAATTACACCGAGCTGAATGGCAATAAACACAAGCTTTACGAGTTCCGCCCGAAGGAGAGGCCAGAGCCCGGCACCGTTCGAGTGGCGTAAACCAAAGTTGGCCACGAACACAAAGATCAGCGAGGCGAAGACGTTAGTCAGCCCGCCCAGTGTGGCGGAGACGGCTCCATGCTCCCCCGAGATGAATCCTGCGATCACAGCGAATCCGACCGTGATCCCGAGCTGCAGATACAGCATCCGGGTGATGGTCGGGTTTTGCAGACTGATGTCGTTCAACATGCGGCTGGACGGTACGGGGGTTCCATGAAGGCCGCCGCGATAAACACCGTGACGACCGCTTCCTGTAGTTTCCTGTTGCCAGCGGCAGTTGCCTGACGCCAATCGAACAAAGCCCACAATTATAGTCAGTTAGAAGACTTTTGTGCAACGCACAAACGGTCATTATTGGCCGTCAGGCGGTGCAAAGCAGGTTACGTCTTTCTGCCGAAACGCCCATTTGCACTGGGCCAAAAGCGACAAAATGGAAAAGTCGACAATATGATTTTTTAGGCGTCAAGCCCGCATTGAATGCGGGTTACAGAGCAAAGCTGCTTAGTTCCAGCGATGCGGCAGGCGCACCAACCCGAGCTCGCGCGAGTCGCCGATGACCGTGAAATCGCGCTCCACGGTGTCGTAGACGCGCATGCCTTCCGGGTCGAGCGCATGGGCGCGCAGGCGGTAGGCACCGGGCAGCAAGCGCCAATCGGAGAAAGTGAGCGCAAACTCGAAGCTACCGGCAGCGGTTTCGTTCAGCGCCGCGCCGTCGATTTCACTGGTGGTGCCGTAGACCGGCGTGCCGTCGATGCGCACCACACCCAGCGCCACGTGCGGTCGCCGTCCATCGCGGCTTTTCAGACTGCCGTGCAGGCTGAGGCCGTCTGCGTCGCAGCGTTCGATGGAGAGATCAGTCACCGCGTATTGCCCCAGCGCAGCGGAATCCACTGCCGCCGCGTCAGCCTTGGCGTCGGCCTGCTTTGCCTCGTGAAACGCCTGATAGGCGATCGCCACCTCGTGGCTGGCGCCGATCATACGCATGCGGCCATGGTCGAGCCACACCGCGCGCTGGGTGAGCTTTTTGACGTGGTAGAGCGAATGCGACACCAGCAGCAGCGTGCCGCCATCCGCGAGGTAACGCTCCATCCAGGCGATGCATTTGTTCTGGAACGATTCATCGCCCACCGCGAGCACTTCGTCGGTGATCAGCAGGTCGGGCTTCAGCGCCGTCACCAGCGCGAAGCCCAGTCGCACCACCATGCCGCTTGAGTAAGTCTTGATCGGCGCGTCGATGTGCTCGCCGATGTCGGCGAAGGCGATGATCTCGTCGAGCCTGGCGTCGAACGCCGCGCCGGTCAGCCCCTGCAGCGCAGCGGCGAGTTTGAGGTTTTCGCGACCGGTGTATTCAGGATGAAAGCCGGCACCCAGCTCAAGCAGTGCGCCCACCGAGCCCACACGGTCGGCGCGACCAGTCGTCGGTTGCAGCACGCCGGCGATGATCTTCAGCAACGTCGATTTGCCGGCGCCGTTTTCGCCGACCAGCGCCAGCGATTCGCCACGACGCACCGTGAAATCGATGTCGGCAAGCGCGACGAAGCCGTCAGTCGCCGGTCGCGCCAGCAGCAGCCGCGCCAGTGCGGCAACGCCGGCGCCGTGGCGCCCGATTCGCGGGTAGACCTTGCCGACGTGGTGGATGCCGAGCAGGACTTCACTCATAGATAGTCGTCCACATGCGGCGCCACGCAACGGAAGAACGCGTAACCCAGCAGCGCAACGAGTGCGCCGCCAGCCAGCAACCACGCGTCCGCGAGTGCAGGGCCGGCGCCCGCGAGGTAGGTGTCATGCAGGCGCGCAATCGCATGCGTGAACGGATTGGCCAGCACGGCGTCGCGCCATGCGGAGGGAATGCTGTCCAGCCCATACTGGATGCCGCAAACGAACGACAGCAGCATGAACAACGGCCCCAGCATGCCTTCGATGTCACGCACCAGAATCTGCGCGGTCGATACGATCCACGCCAGACCGATCGCCGTGAGACCGAGCGCGAACCAGACCGGCAGCGAGAGCAGGATGCCGCTCAGGTGCACTGAAAGCCCGAGCAGCTTGAACAGCAGCACGATCACCGTCAGTGCCAGCCAGTTCAGCGCAAAGGTCACCAACACGACCGACAGCGGCACCCACGCGCGCGGCAACGCCGTCTTGGTGATCAGCGCGGACTGCGCGATCAGCGCGGTGGCGCTGCGGGTGACGCTCTCGGCAAAGGCCAGCCATGGCCACAGCCCGACGGCGAGGTAGGCAACAAAACTGTCGCCGTACTTCGCTGGCACCGGCGACCGCATGAACAGCCCGAACACCAGCGCATAAACGCCCAGTGTCAACAGCGGTTGCGCCAGCCACCACACGGGCGACAGCACACCACCGAGAAAGCGGTTCTTCAGCTCGCGTTCAACGAGGGCGCGGAAGAGGGGGTTCATCTGCGTCAAGGACGAATGACCAATGACGAATGACGACAAGGAACCAGCATCACTCTGCTGGCTCCAGCACCTGCAGCACTTCATCCGCCAGTGCCCGATTCGCCGCAGCGACGATGGTGCCGTCGCTCGCCAGCGTCAGCGGCTGGCCAGACCAGTCGAGGCAGACGCCGCCGGCCTCTTCGATCGGGTTGATCAGCGCGGCGAAATCCACCGTCTTCAGACCCATCTCGACCACCAGATCGACATGCCCCGAGGCAATCAGCGCGTAGTTGTAGCAATCGCCGCCGTAGTAGACGCCCTTGCAGGCCTGCTTGAGCCGCTCGAAGGCCGCAGCGCCGGCGCCGGTGAACTGGTCTGGCGTGGTCACCAGCACGATAGTCTCGGCGAGCGGCTTCACCTGCGCATTCGCGCGCACAGGCTGCCCGTTGAACCACGACCCCGCGTCCTTGACGCCCGTCCAGCGTTCACCGGTGATTGGCTGGTCAATCACGCCCACCACCGGCACGCCACGGTGCGTGAGCGCGATCAACGTGCCGAACTGCGGTTTGCCGCAAGTGAACGCCTTGGTGCCGTCGATGGGATCGATCACCCATACCCATTCGGCACCGAGGTTGACGCTGTCGTGCTCCTCGCCGAGGATGCCGTGCGCCGGGTAGACAGCCGCGATCTCGTCGCGCAGCCGCTGTTCAATAGCCATGTCGGCCAGCGTCACCGGTGTGGCGTCCGGCTTGTCGATCGTGCCCAGCGTGGCGGCGTCGGAACGGAAGTAGTGCCGGGCAATGGGCCGCGCCAGCTCGGCAAGGCGCTCGGCAAAGGCCTTGAACTCGGAAAGGTCATTCATATCGACTATGATTTTCGTTGATTTGGGGCGCAGCGCGCCATGACGATTGACCAATGACGAATGACGCAAGTCATTTCTCACTGATCGTCACTCGTCCTTCGTCTTTCGTCATTTTCTGAAAGGAATACTCATGACCATCAAGATTGGTGACTCGCTCCCCGCCGGCACTCTGGTTGAATCGATCGGCTACGACGACGGCAAGAACTGCCCGATGCCGCCGCAGCCGGTGGACATTGCGGCCCTCTGCGCCGGCAAGAAAGTGGTCATCTTCGGCCTGCCGGGCGCGTTCACACCCACCTGCTCGGGCTCGCACGTGCCGGGCTATCTGAAGAATTACGACGCGCTGAAGGCAAAGGGCGTCGACGCCATCGTCTGCATGGCAGTCAACGACGGCTTCGTGATGGGCGCCTGGGGCCGCTCGCAAAACGTCGGCGACAAGATCCGCATGCTGGGTGACGGCTCCGCCGCTTTCACCAAGGCGCTCGGCCTCGAGCTCGACCTCACCGCCAAGGGCATGGGCGTGCGCTGCCAGCGTTTCTCGCTGCTGGTCGATAACGGTGTCGTCAAGCAAGTCAACGTCGAAGGCGTCGGCCCGGCCAACTGCTCGTTCGCCGAAAACATGCTGGCGCAGCTCGGCTAAAACGCCAACCAACCCGCGAAGCCCGGCACGCGCGAGTGTCCCGGGCTTTTTTTGTTTGCTGCGCTCACGGTCGCACCGGTTTGCTGTCGTCTACCATTGCTGCAACACTGGGGAGTTGACAGCGGATGACGCGAATATTTGACAACATCGACGAAGACTTGCTCGGCACGCTGCGCGCCACGATGCAGGTCTCTCATCGGGCTGACTTCTGCGTCGGGTACTTGAATTTGCGTGGCTGGCAGTCCATTGAGGATCTAGTGGCGCCGTGGGATCCGGAGCAAGGGCAAATCTGCCGGGTTCTGGTCGGGATGCAACGTCCGCCACACGACGAAATTCGCGAACTCTACAGTCTGGCAAACGGTAATTCTGCTGCCGATTCGATCACGCCGTTGATCGACAATGCGCGCGCGACATTGTTACGGCAGAAGTTCGCCGCACACCTGCGCGAGCAAATCACCATCGGCATTCCCAGCGGGCGTGACGAAGCGGGGTTACGTGAGTTCGCCCGCCAACTTCGCGCTGGCCGCGCAGTCGTCAAACTGTTCTTGCCCTATCCGCTGCATGCAAAGTTGTACCTGCTGTTTCGAGACGACATCAATAACCCGATCACGGGCTTCGTCGGCAGCAGCAATCTCACGCTACAAGGACTTTCCCGCCAGGGCGAGCTCAACGTCGATGTGCTCGACCACATGGCGACCGAGAAGCTATCCCGTTGGTTTGAAGCCCGCTGGAGTGAGCGCTGGGCACTTGACGTCTCAGCTGAACTGGCTGAAATTATCGAAGGTAGTTGGGCGCGTGAGTCGCTGATCGCCCCGCACCACATTTATCTGAACATCGCGTACCACCTCAGCACCGAGGCGCGCGCTGGGTTGAGTCAATTTCGTCTCCCAGCGCGCTTCGAACGCGACTTGTTCGAGTTCCAGAAAAGCGCAGTCAAAATCGCGGCGCGTCATTTACACCGTCGTGGCGGCGTGATGATTGGAGACGTCGTCGGCCTCGGCAAAACCATGATGGCCACGGCGCTCGCACGCATGTTTGAGGATGACCTCGGATACGAAACCCTCATCATCTGCCCAAAGAATCTGGAGCCAATGTGGGAACGTTACCGTACCGAGTATGGGCTACGCGGCACGGTCCTACCCATTTCTCAGGCAACTCGCAAACTTCCCTACCTCAAAGCCTACCGGCTGGTACTGGTTGACGAAAGTCACAATCTTCGCAATCGCGAAGGGCGGAGATACAAGGCGATCACTGAGTACATTAAACAGGTTGACGCCCGCGTCATCCTGCTCACTGCGACCCCCTACAACAAGACCAAGACCGATCTGTCCAGTCAGCTACGCCTGTTCATCGACGAAAAGGCCAACATTGGTATCCGTCCTGAGCACTTCATGCGCAAGACAGGCATCTCCGAGGCAGAGTTCGAACGCAAGTACCAATGCAAAGTCAACTCTATTGTCGCCATCGAAAAAAGTGACGAATTTGACGACTGGCGTGAGTTGATCCGCCTCTACATGGTTCGCCGCACGCGCAGCTTCATCATTCAGCACTATACGGAGCCGGACGACAGCGGGCGGCGCTACCTTGCCGGGCCGGATGGCGACAAACGCTATTTTCCAACGCGGCTGCCGCGAACGTTGGCCTTCGACGTCAACGAGAACGACCCTGCCGACCGCTACGCGCGTCTGTATTCGACCGATGTCGTCGACCAGATCAACGCGCTGCATGTGCCCCGCTATGGCTTGGGACTGTATGTTGACCCGCAGGCCGAAAAGGCCGCGACGGCAGCAGAGCGCAAGCAGATTGAAAACCTCGGTCGCGCCGGAAAGCGCCTCATGGGGTTTTGCCGCACCAATCTCTTCAAACGCCTTGAATCATCTGGTTACGCGTTCATCCAGTCCATTGACCGGCACATCCTGCGCAACCAGATTTACCTTTACGCCATCGAACATGGGCTTGATCTGCCCATCGGCATTCAGGACCCTGGTCTGCTCGATGCTGATCGCGGCGATGAAGATTCCGAAGGGTTGCATGGCGAGTCCGAAGACTTGCTTGACGGCCTCATTGAAGAAGTCGCCAGCGAAGACGGCATCCCCGACGACATGCAGCGTGCACGCAAGGTTTACGAGCAGTACGCCGGGGAGTTCAAGAAGCGATTCAAGTGGATTCGACCGTCATTGTTCAGGCCCTCGCTCAGCGAACACCTCGCCGCCGACACGCAAACGCTGACTCGCTTGCTCAGGGAGAATGGGCCGTGGGCGTCGGCGCAGGACAAAAAACTGCAAGCGCTCGCGCTACTCATCAAGCAAACGCACGGCAAAGAGAAAGTTCTCGTTTTCACCCAGTTTGCCGATACGGCACGGTATCTCGGGCGTGAGCTTCGGGCGCTGGGCGTTGCCCAGCTTGAGGTTGCGACCGGAGCAAGTGTTGATCCGTACGCCCTCGCCTGCAAGTTCTCGCCGAAGTCCAACAACAAGAATGTCGGCAAGGCCGACGAACTGCGCGTGCTGATTTGTACTGACGTACTCTCCGAGGGCCAGAACCTGCAGGACAGCCATGTCGTCGTCAACTTTGACTTGCCGTGGGCCATCATCCGCCTGATCCAGCGCGCCGGGCGTGTTGACCGCATCGGCCAGAAGTCAGAGCAGATTCACTGCTATTCCTTCCTGCCGGCCGATGGCGTTGAACGTCTGATCCAGTTGCGCGGCCGTATCCAGCAGCGGCTTCGCGAAAATGCAGAGGTCGTGGGTACCGACGAAGCCTTCTTCGAGGATGAAGAAAACGAGCAAACCATCCGCAATCTCTACACCGAGCAATCCGGGGTGCTGGACGACAACGATGACGAGGTCGATCTGGCGTCCTACGCGTTGCAGGTGTGGAGGCAGGCGACCCAGGACAACCCTGAACTCGCACGGGCGGTGGAAGCCTTGCCACCAGTGGTCTATTCCGCCAAGGCGTTCACGCCCGACCCGGAGCGCTTTCCACTGCTTGGCGACGATGCAGCAGCGGGCGGTGCGCTGGTGTACGTCAAGTCGCCGGAGGGCAACGACCACCTCGCCTGGGTAGGCACCAACGGCAAAACGGTCACCGAGTCGCAATTCACCGTGCTGCGCGCGGCGGAATGCAGCCCTGACACACCCGCATTGACCCGCGCAGAGAATCACCACCAGCTTGTCGCCGAAGGGCTCGCGCTCGCCGTGCGGCAGGACAAGGCGGTCGGCGGTGGCCTCGGTCGCCCGTCCAGCCCGCGCCGTCGCGCCTATGAACGCTTGAAGCAATATGCCACGCTGCAAGGGCAAACGCTGTTTCGTGACGAAGAGCTTGAGCGCGCGCTTGACGATATCTACCAGCGCCCATTGCTGGAAACGGCTGGCGATCTGCTCAACCGTTTAATGCGCAGCGGCGTCAACGATGAGGAGCTCTCCGAAGCCGTGAAATCACTCCGTGAGGAAGGGCGCCTGACCTACGCCGAAGAAGACGCCAACCTGCGCGAGCCGCGCGTGGTCTGCTCGATGGGTTTGATTGCACAAGATTGAACGGTAAGACTCAATGACTGACTTCAATCTTGACCACCTGAAGCACTTTCGCTTCACTCAACTGTTCAACGAACTGGGCTGGGACCTGCCCGCGCAGCAACAGCCCTATTCCGTTTCTATCGGTGAAGAAACCTTTTTGCTCGATGTGGTGGCTCACAAGCGCGGCGTGCAAATACTGCATTGCCGACCGGATGCTGGCGGTCACATTCCCGTCTACGCGACGCGTCAGAAGATCGAGCGCAAAATCACTAGTGAGGTTCGCGAGCATCTGATCGTGTTTAGAGATGCCGCGCGAACCACACAAGTGTGGCAGTGGGTATCGCGCGAGCCAGGTCGACCCAATCAGTATCGCGAAATCACCTGGCGGCAAGGCGAGCAAACCGAGTTGCTTCGCCAAAAGCTGCGCGCCATCGCGTTTACGCTGGATGACGAAGAATCGCTCACCGTCTTCGCTGTCGCGCAGCGGGTTGGCGCGGGCTTTGATCGCGACAAGGTCACCAAAAAGTTCTATACCGAGTTCGACAAACAGCGCAAAGCCTTCACCGAATTCATTGAGGGCATTCCGAGGCTCGGCAAAGAGATCGCTGAAGACCAGCGCTGGTACACCGCGGTATTGATAGATCGCCTGATGTTCCTGTGGTTTTTGCAGGAAAAGCTTTTTCTGGATGGCAAGAAGCACTACTTGCAATCGCGGCTGGATCAGCATCTGGCCGCAGCCACGGCTGATTCACCGAGCTTCTATCGCAGTTTTCTCTGCCCGCTGTTTTTTCGCGGCTTTGCCGAGGCGCGCACCGACGGCAACCGCGCCACGATCAAGGCAGAGTTTGGCGATGTCCCTTACCTCAATGGCGGGCTGTTCGCGCGGCACCAGCTTGAGGCGAAGTATGGTGACGCGCTCGACGTGGCTGACGCCGCGTTCAGCAAGCTTTTTGCCTTCTTCAACGAGTGGGACTGGCACCTTGACGACCGCCCACTCGCGAGTGGGCGCGAAGTCAACCCCGATGTGTTGGGCTACATCTTTGAAAAGTTCGTCAACCAGAAGCAGATGGGGGCGTACTACACCAAAGAAGACATCACCGAGTACATCGGCAAGAACACCATCCTGCCCTGCCTGCTGGCCAAAGTCCGCGCGGAGCACCCTGACGCGTTCGACGCGCTCGCGTGGCCGCTGCTGCAACAAAGCGGTGACGCCTACATCTACCCGGCGATGCTCAAGGGCGTTGATCTGCCCTATCCCGCCGAGATCGCCGAAGGGCTCGACACCGAAGCACCCAATCTGCTGTCGCGTCGCAAGCCGTGGAACAAGCGCGCCGATGACGCTGCCAGCCTGCCCACCGAAATCTGGCGCGAGACCATTGCCCGCCACCAGCGCACGCGGGAGATACGCGCAAAGATCGCATCCGGCGAACTGCGCGAAGTTGGTGACCTGATCACCTACAACCTGAACATTCGCCAGTTTGTGCAGGACCTGATTGAGCGCTGCACGGATGTGGCGCTGCTCAAAAGCTTCTGGTTCAACCTGGCGGGTCGCCTGCCGCGCAAGAGCAACGAGAGATTTCGCCACGGCCTCTCGGTGCTTGACCCGACCTGCGGCTCCGGCGCGTTCCTGTTTGCGGCGCTCAATATCCTCAAGCCGCTTTACGATGCCACGCTGCGCACGCTGCATGCGGTACGCAACGACGCCTTGATTGCGAGTGAACGGTCTTCTCCCGAGAAGTGGGCCGAGGTCGATGAAATCCTCAGCCGCTTTGCCACCGAGAAGACAGATCGCGCACAAAGCTACGCCGTCATCAAGCACATCATCGTCAACAACCTCTACGGTGTAGACATCGAGGAGCAGGCGACCGAGATCGCCAAGCTGCGGCTCTTCCTCAAGCTCGTCGCGCTCCTGGAGCCGGGCGACGACATCGAGCCGTTGCCAGACATTGACTTCAACATCCGCCACGGCAACACGCTGGTGGGCTACGCCACGGCGGAGGAGACTGAGCGTGCGGTGCGCGGCGGCGGCAACGCGCCGATGACGCAAACCACCAACATGTTCAGCGACGCATGGGAAGACATCCGCCTGCGCCTGATCGCCGTTGAGCAGCAGTACAACAATTTCCAGATTCAGCAGGTGCAGCGCGGTGGCCACGTATCACCCACTGACAAGCAGTCGCTCGACAACACGCTGCACGATCTGGAGGAGACGCTCAACTATCACCTGGCCCGCGAGTACGGTGTCAACCCGCGTGTAACTGGCAAGTACCAGGCATGGAAGGCCAGCCACCAGCCGTTTCACTGGTTTGTGGATTTCTATCCGTTGATGATGTCGGGCGGATTTGATGCCGTGATTGGAAATCCACCCTACATCTCTGCTGCCAAGGTACGTAAAGCCTATGTCGTTCGTAACTACGAGACTGCAGAGGCAAGCGATATCTACGCGTGGTGCCTTGAGCGAATTGCTCGTTTGGTTTCGCGACTAGGAAGTACGGGCATGATTGTCCCGTTGAGCTTAGGTTTTAGCCGTGATTTCGGGACCCTGCGACAACTTTTGCTTCGCGAGTACGCGGGAAATTGGTTTTCATCCTTCGCTCGAATCCCTGCCGCGCTTTTTGCTGCGGATGTTCGGGTCCGTAACTTCATCCATCTCGGTTCAAACTCAACCGCGAGTAGATCGCCACCAAAGACGACAAGATTGCATCGCTGGTTCGAAGAGTACCGTCCGCATCTCATGGAAACCGTGAGCTATGCCCAATACTCACCCGAACGATGGCGTGGACGAGTTCCGAAGATTGGGTCGCAACCATTGCTTGATGCATTCGAACAATTGTTTGCTCAGGGCGCGGCTAACGTCAACGGCGCTGTGCGGGACGACCCGGGGCCATATATGTTGCATTTCAAAAAAAGTGCGTACAACTGGCTATCGTTTGGACGAGAACACGCGGCTTGTTTCGATGAGTTTGGCGAGTCAATTTCACAATCAGAGTACGGAACCGTATTTTTTCGAACGCAGCAGGATGCGGACAGTGCTCTATTGCTTTTGAACGGAAAATTGCAATTCGCTTTTTGGACTGCTATTGGAGACGATTTCCACGTCACGCAGTGGATGTTCGGCGAACTTCCAGTCGATGTATGTCAATTGGCGCAAGCGATTGGGACAGACGTCAAGGTACAGGCGGATGAACTTTGGCATGCAATGCAGCAGGAAACGAGCTTTAAGCTGAATGCAGGCAAGCGAGTGGGCAATTTCAATCTTGCTCGTCTTCGTGCGTTGACCGATAAGTCGGATGTGGCTATTGCTCGCGCGCTAGGCATCGAACCCATTTGGCAGGAGATTGAACTCCTCTACGTTCAGACGGTTCGTACCGTAATGGACGACAGCGATGATTGACCTCTCGCCCGTGCAGGCTGCGGACCGCATCGTCAAGCTACTCGCCACCAACGAGAGCCGCACGCTGGATTTCAAGCGCATCAGCGCCAAGCTCACGCGTATCGTTGAAACCGTCTGCGCCTTTGCCAACACCGATGGCGGCATCATCGCCATTGGCATCGGCGATGCGAAAGACCTGAAACCAGGTGCACCACCGAGCGCGCGTCTGTTCGGCATCGAAGAGAACGCGGAGGCGTTTGACGATTTGCAGCGCGAAATCATGAAGCGCTTTGAACCCGCGATGGGCGGGCTGCACTGGCTGCGCCTGCCATGCACGTTGCACAACGGGCAGCCGGGTCACATCGTGATGCTGCGCGTAGAGAAGAGCGAAAAAGTGCACTCCATCGTCGGCGACGGCACCTGGACGCGCATGGACGCCAGCAACCGCGAAATGAGCGCGAGCGAGATTGGCGAGCTGCAATACCAGCGCGGCACACGCAGCGCCACCAGCGAGCCGATTGCGGTGGATTTGCGGCTGCTCGATACGCCCGCCTGGCGGCTGTTTTTGCAGGGGCGCGGGGCACTGACCGGCAGCCTCGCCGAGCAACTGTTCAAAATCGGTTTGGCCAAAGAGGTGGGCGGCGAAATGGTTCCGCTGCGTGCAGCGGTGCTGCTTTTCGCGGAGGAACCAGGTAGCCTGCTCGCGGCGCACGACGCGCGGGCCGATGTGCGGGTGATGGTGTATGACGGCAAGGCGGTACTCACCGGGGCCACGCCAAACTTTCGCAAGCCACCGAGAACGGTGCGCGGCCCGCTGATCGAGCAGATCGACGCGACGGTGTCGCTCGTGCTCAACGAGATTGCACAGGGCGTCACGCTGTCAGGTAGTGGTTTTCGTGCCAAACATGCGTATCCGGAGCGGGTGGTGAAGGAGGCGATTGTGAACGCCATCCTGCACCGCGACTATCGGTTGAATCGCGACATTTTTGTGCGCATCTTTGATGATCGCATTGAGGTGGAAAGCCCCGGCGTGTTCCCCGGCAACATTACGCCCGCGAGCATTGGCCGCACGGGCAGCAAGGCGCGCAATCCGCTGCTGGCGCACAACCTGCGCGAGTTTCCGGTGCCGCCAAATATCGACGCCGGCGAGGGCGTGAAGATGATGTTCACCGAGATGGACGCGGCGGCGCTCTACCCGCCGCAGTACAGCGTGAACACCGAGGTGGCGGTGGAGACCGTGACACTGACCCTGCTCAACGAGGAGCGCCCGGCGGCCTGGGTGCAGGTGAGTGATTGGATTGACCGCAATGGCCCTATCGCCAACCGGCATTTGCGTGACATTGCCGGCGTGGACACGCTGGAGGCATCACGCATGCTGCGCAATTGGGTGGCGCAGCGCCTGCTGGTGGCGCTACCAGCGGCATCGCGCCAGCAGGCGCGCTATGCCAAGCCGCAAAAGCCGCCGATCGAGCCGGATTCATTATCAAACGCGGTTGATAATGAATCGGGGAATTCTAAAAAGTCTTTGTAAAACAATTGGTTGTGACGCAGTTCATTATCCTGCCGGGGGCATGTTACCGGCGGTAACATGCCCGCGCCCTGACCGACCGCTGGCCGCATGACGCACTTGCATGGCCGACGGCGGGTTGGCAGCGTCAATCATTATCAGCACCGAAAAATAATGAATCCTCGCTTCGTCGATTCGCATTAAAAATCAAATAGTTAGCGCGTCATTCATTATCAAAATGCTGGACAGATACACAGCAATATGGTCTTTCGAGAAGGACTCGGTACCGTTGCATGGGTTGGGCGACGCCGGTTTGCTCGCGCAGCCTTTGACCGCTTTTTTTGCGTCCCGCCGTTGCCCCGGCACGGCAATCCGGGCGGGCACCGACTGGGCGCTGGCGCAAGCACATGCGGGGCGCGCGGTGGTGAGCGGCTTTCACTCGCCGCTGGAGCAATCGGTGTTGACGCTGCTGTTGCAAGCCCGGTGCCCGGTGGTTGCGGTGATTGCACGCCCGCTGGTGAACGCGCGCCTAGGTGCAGGGTTCGATAGCGCGTGGCAGGCTGCTCTGGCGGAACAACGCATGGCGGTGGTGACATCACACACTGCCAGCCAGCGCCTGACCGAAACCCTCGCTGTAGAACGCAACGACTTGGCCGCGCTGCTGGCAACGCGCATTGTGATTGCCCACGCCGAACCTGGCGGCACATTGGATGCAGCACAAACGCGCTGGCGGGCAGCCGGCAGCGCCGTTGAGTTGCTGACTACGCCTGCCGGATAATCAGCCGACCTAACGGAGATTCACCATGCACAACACCCCCGCCGCCGACGCCCCGCCGATTTCGCTGCCGACTGACAAGGAAGTGGCGCTGCGGGTGATCCCGATGCCCGCCGACGCCAATGCCAACGGTGACATCTTCGGCGGCTGGATCATGTCGCAGGTGGACCTCGCAGGCAGCATCCCGGCGGTACGGCGCGCCAAGGGCCGCATTGCGACGGTGGCGGTGAACCAGTTCATCTTCAAGCAGCCAGTACAGATTGGTGACGTGGTGAGCTTCTATGCATCGGTCAAGCGTGTGGGACGCACCTCAGTGACGGTGGACGTGGAGGTGTTTTCCGAGCGCAATCGCGGCACTACGGTGGTGAAAGTGACCGAAGCTGAGTTGACCTACGTGGCCATCGGGCCCGATCGCAAGCCGCGCGAGCTGCCGCCGGAGCACGCGACGGTGCTGGTTTGACGTCAACCATCCGCCCCTGAACCGCCTTCGGGCGCGGGATTGACCGCGGCTGACTGCGAGTCAGCCGGCCGTGATGTCGCGCATTCCGATACCCTTCGCATCAAGTCGCGCTGCTGCCCCTTCAGACCGTGCGCGCTTGACCAGCGCCACCTAACCTCGTGCCGTGTTCATACGGAAGAGGTGAAAGCCATGACCAACACGCAATGGTGGCGCACCGCCGCGCTGGTTGCCTTGCTGGCGCTTGCGGGTGCCACACAGGCGGCGACGGACAGCGCCAAATCAGACGCGACGCAGTTGCAGGAGATTCCCACCGTCCCACTCGCAAAGCTTGCGCCCACACTGGCCGTTGGTGACATCGTATTCACCCGCATCCCATTCGCGCCATTCACCCGCATTACCGAAGTGACCGGGGGCTGGAGCAATCACGTCGGCGTGGTGATCGACGTAGCTGGCAACGAGCCAGTGATCGCCGAGAGCAAGGTGCCACTCTCCACCACCACGCCGCTGTCGTCGTTCGTGCGGCGCTCGGGGCACGGCCGCGTAGCGGTCATGCGCCCGCCAGAGCCGCTGGCACCTGCTCAACAGATCGCCTTGCGTCGCGCGGTCGATGCACGACTCAGCATGCTCTACGACACCGGTTTCAACATCGACTCACGGCGCCAGTTCTGCTCGCGCTTCGCGCGTGAGGTGCTGGCGGAAGCGACCGGCGTTGCCTACGGCGAGCGGGAGCGTTTCTCTGATCTGCTGGCCCGTAACCCCAGCGCCGATCAGCGCTTCTGGAAGCTCTGGTACTTCGGCAACATTCCCTGGCAGCGAGAGACGGTCACACCCGAAGCCATGCGGCGCGACCCACGCCTGCAGCCAGTATTTGATGGCTATGCGATCGCTGCGCGCTGATGCGCCTATGATTCAGCGCATCGGCAACTCACAGGACATCGTATGCGCTACCCACACATCGGTCTGGCTTGTCTGGCATCGCTTGTTGCGAGCCTGGCAGGCGTGGCGCTGGCGGAGGACGTGAAAATTCCTGCGCCACACATTGGCGAGGAGAAGACACTGCGTGCGCAATGGTTCAAGCCGCCCGCAGACAAGGCGACCGGCGCTGCCGCCATCCTGCTCCACGGTTGCGGTGGCCTCGGCGCGAATCGCAAACTCAACGCGCGGCACGCGGCGGCGAAAGACTGGCTGCTGGAGCGCGGCATTGCGGTGGTGTTCCCCGAGAGTTTCACCTCACGCCGCTTTGAAGAAGTGTGCACGATCAAGATGCAGGCACGCACCATCACGCAACGTGATCGGGTGGATGATGTCATCGCAGCGCACCGCTGGCTGCGCGAGCAGCCAGGCATCGACGGCAAAAAGATTGTGCTCTGGGGCTGGTCACACGGTGGTTCGACGGTGCTGAACACCGTGACGCATCGGCCCGCGTTGGGCGACTTCAGTGAGGATGTGAAGTTCATTGAAGCAATCGCGTTTTACCCCGGCTGTTCGCCGCTGGCGAAAGACACCGCAGCGTCGAAGATTTCGTCGCCTTTGACCGTGCTGATGGGCGAGGCTGACGACTGGACGCCGGCAGCGCCGTGCAGCGCATTCGTGGCGCGTTTGAAGAACAACGATCAGCCGGCCAGCATCACGCTCTACCCCGGCGCCTATCACGACTTCGACAACCCGGCGGGCAAACACCGCGTGCGCAGCGAAGTGCCCAACGGCGTCAACGCCGGCAAGGGCGTCACAGTCGCCCCCGATCCAAAGGCGCGGGAGGACGCAATGGCGAAGATTGATGCACTGCTGCGCAAGCGCGGGCTGTCGCGAGCGGCCAGCCCGTCTTGACCGAGCCGATTCGTCACGGGCCGTGCTGATCGAGGGCGGTCAACTTTTTGCCGAGACGCTCATTCACGCTGGGCTCAGCGGTATAAAAACGCTAAAGTCGACTTCAAGGTTTTTTGGCCTGTACGCCCTTTTTGAATAAGGACTACAGCACCAAGCCATTAAATGCCGGCGAGTTTTTTGCGGATGATGTCGTTCACCTGCGCCGGATTCGCTTTGCCTTGCGACGCTTTCATCACCTGACCTACGATGCTCATCAGGGCCTTTTCCTTGCCGGCCTTGAAATCGGCGATCTGCGCGGCGCTCTTCGCCAGCACTTCGTCGACGATCTTTTCGATGGCGCCGCTGTCGCTGATTTGGCGCAGGCCATACTTGTCGATAGCCGCCTCAATGCCAGCTACGGCAATGATTTGTAGTCTGTCCGACCACATCTTCTCGAATAGCACTCTAGCCGTTTTCGAGTTCAACGAACCATTTGAAATCGAAACAATTAGTGCTGCTAATTGCGACGGCGGGAACGGACTGTCCTCAATAGCCTTATCTTCGCGATTCAACGCTGCAGCGAGATCGCCCAGCATCCAGTTGGCCGCGAGCTTGGCGTCCGCGCCCGCCTTGACAGCGGCTTCGTAGTAGGCGGCGGTCGCACCATCCTGCGAGAGCAGAGTGGCGTCGTACTGCGAGAGGCCGTATTGCGCAACGAAGCGCACGCACTTCGCCTCGGGCAATTCGGGCATGGCGGCCTTGATGCGCGCCAGATCGGCGTCGCTCACCACCAGCGGCGGCAAATCGGGATCCGGGAAGTAGCGATAGTCCATCGCGTCTTCCTTGGTGCGCATGGCGCGCGTCTCGCCGGTGTCGGGATTGAACAGCACCGTCGCCTGCACGATCTTCTTGCCGTCCTCGATCTGCTCGATCTGCCAGCGCACCTCGTAGTCGATGGCCTGTTGCATGAACTTGAAGCTGTTCAGGTTCTTGATCTCGCGACGGGTGCCGAATTCCTTTTGCCCAACCGGACGGACCGAGACGTTGACGTCGCAGCGGAACGAGCCTTCCTGCATGTTGCCGTCGCAGATGTCGAGATAGCGCACGAGGTTGTGCAGCGTCTTGGCGTAGGCGATGGCCTCTTTGCCCGAGCGCATCACGGGCTCGGTCACGATCTCGAGCAGCGGCGTACCGGCGCGGTTGAGGTCGACACCGGACTGGCCATCGAACAAATCATGCACGCTTTTGCCGGCGTCTTCCTCGAGATGAGCGCGCGTGAGTTCGATGAACTTGGTGGTACCGTCTTCGAGCGTGATCGTCAGTCCGCCGCCCTGCACGATTGGCGTCTCGAACTGCGAGATCTGGTAGCCCTTGGGCAAATCGGGGTAGAAGTAGTTCTTGCGCGCCATGATGGAGCGCTGGTTGATCTTCGCGCCGATGGCCAGGCCAAACTTCACGGCTCGCTCCACCGCGCCTCGGTTCATGACCGGCAAAGCGCCGGGCATGGCGAGACCGACTACGCCCACCTGGGTGTTCGGCGCGGCACCAAAGGCGGTGCTGCAACCACAGAAAATCTTCGACGCCGTGGTCAATTGCACGTGCGTTTCAAGACCGATGACGATTTCCCACTGTGCCATGTTCGTGCTCAGATGGACGGATGGCGCTTGTGCCAGTCCGTCGCCAGTTGAAACTGATGCGCGGCGTTGAGCATGCGCGCCTCGTCGAGATAGTTGCCGATAACATGCATGCCGACGTGCTGACCATTGTCGTCGGTGCCGCACGGATGACTCATCGCGGGCTGGCCGGTGAGGTTGGCGCAGATGGTGAAGATGTCATTCAGGTACATCTTGACCGGATCGTCGCTCTTGGCGCCGAACTGGAACGCGCTCTCGGGTGCCGTCGGGCCCATCACCAGGTCACACACCTCGTAGGCACGCTTGAAGTCCTCGGCGATCAGGCGGCGCAGTTTGCCGGCCTGCAGGTAATAGGCGTCGTAGTAGCCGTGCGACAGCACATAGGTGCCGATCAGGATGCGCCGCTTGACCTCGGCGCCGAAGCCTTCGGCGCGGCTCTTTTTATACATGTCGAGCAGGTCGTCGTACTGTTCGGCGCGATGACCGAAGCGCACGCCGTCGTAGCGCGACAGGTTGCTCGAAGCCTCGGCCGGGGCCACGACATAGTACGCCGGCACCGAGTACTTGACGTTGGGCAGCGAGATTTCGACCGTCGTCGCGCCGAGCTTGCGGTAGACGTCGAGCGCGGCCTCCACGGCCTTGGCAATATCGGGTGCCACGCCTTCGCCGAAGAATTCCTTGGGCAGGCCGATGCGCAGGCCCGCGAGCGGCCTGGCGAGATCGCGACTGTAGTCCTCGCGCGGGCGGTCGAGCGAAGTCGCATCATGCGGATCAAAACCGGCCATCGCGTTGAGCAGCAGCGCGCAGTCTTCGGCGGTCTGGGCGAACGGGCCGGCCTGGTCGAGCGAGGACGCGAAGGCGATGATGCCGAAGCGCGAGCACACGCCGTAGGTCGGCTTGAGGCCCGTGAGATTGCAGAACATCGCCGGCTGCCGGATCGAGCCGCCGGTGTCGGTGCCGGTGGACGCCGGGGAGAGGCCCGCCGCAACCGCCGCTGCCGACCCCCCCGACGAGCCACCCGGCACACGCGACAGGTCCCAGGGGTTCTTGACAGTACCGAAGTACGAGGTCTCGTTGGACGAGCCCATCGCGAACTCGTCCATGTTGAGCTTGCCGAGCGTCACCATGCCGGCCGCAGCCATGTTGGCGACAACGGTCGAGGTGTAGGGCGCGACGAAGTTCTCCAGCATGCGCGAGCCGCAAGTGGTGCGCCAGCCGTCGATCAGGTAAATGTCCTTGTGCGCAATCGGCACGCCAAGCAGGGGCGCAGTATCCCCGGACGTACGGCGGGCGTCGGCCAGCTTTGCCTCGGCCAGCGTCTTCTCGCGGTCAAGGGTGATGTAGGCGTTGAGCGTCGGGTTCAGTACATCGGCGCGGGCCAGGTAGTGTTCGGCGAGTTCGACGGCACTGACCTTCTTTTCATCAAGGGCTCGCTTGGTCTCGGCAACAGTGGCAAAGGTGTTCCAGCTCATTACTCGATCACCCTGGGTACGAGGTAATAGCCGTCTGCAGCAGCCGGCGCGTTCTTCTGAAACTTGTCGCGCTGATTCACTTCGGTGACGACGTCGTCGCGCAGGCGCAGCACCATGTCGAGCCCGTGCGACATCGGCTCAACGCCGTGCGTATTGACGGACTGCATCTCGTCGATCAGTTTGAAGATGCCGGTGAGCTTGGCCTGTACGTCGGCCACGTCGGCGGGGGTCACGGCAATGCGCGCGAGATGCGCGATCCGCTCAATGTCCTGGGTGGTGAGACTCATGTCGGAGGAGTCGCCCCGGTCCGGAGGCGCCTGAAACCCGCTTGAATCGGGACGGCAGGCCGTTTGGCGCAGGGTCGAATATCTGTTTGTTTAAGTCTGATAGGGTAACATATTGGGCTAAGCAATGTAGGCCCTACCGTCGCCGGAAAGGGCTTGCAGTCGATGTTTCCGGGGGATTTCGTTTACTGGCCTGAGTGCGATTCGCGCGTCAGGCCGAAATGCCTTGTGCCGCGCGCGACTGTGGTCGCGTCTGCTGCGCCTGGCCCAACAAGAGTGTCCGCAGACCCAAGTCATGTTCAAGTTTCTAAGCAGTTATCTTTCCACCGACATCGCCATTGATCTTGGCACAGCGAACACGCTGATTTACGTACGCGGCAAGGGCATCGTCCTCGATGAGCCCTCCGTTGTCGCGATTCGCCAGGAAGGCGGTCCCAACGGCAAGCGCGTTATTCAGGACGTCGGTCTCTCGGCCAAACAGATGCTGGGCCGCACGCCGGGCAACATCACGGCCATCCGCCCGATGAAAGACGGCGTGATCGCCGACTTCAACGTGACCGAGCAGATGCTGAAGCAGTTCATCCGCAAGGTGCTCGACAGCAAGATGTTCAGCCCGAGCCCGCGCATCATCATCTGCGTGCCCTGCGGCTCGACCCAGGTGGAGCGTCGCGCGATCCGCGAATCAGCGCTCGGCGCCGGCGCTTCCAAGGTATTCCTGATTGAGGAGCCGATGGCGGCCGCGATCGGTGCCGACCTGCCGATCTCCGACGCGACCGGCTCGATGGTCGTCGACATCGGCGGCGGCACCACCGAGGTCGGCGTGATCTCGCTGGGCGGTATGGTTTACGCTGGTTCAGTACGCGTTGGCGGCGACAAGTTCGATGAAGCGATCATCAACTACATCCGCCGCAATTACGGCATGCTGATCGGCGAGACGACCGCCGAGACGATCAAGAAGACGATCGGCTCCGCGTTCCCCGGCAGCGAAGTGCGCGACATGGAGATCAAGGGCCGCAACCTGGCTGAAGGCATTCCGCGCGCGTTCACGGTGTCGTCCAACGAGATCCTCGAAGCCCTGACCGATCCGCTCAACGCGATCGTCAGCGCCGTCAAGCAGGCGCTTGAGCGCACGCCGCCTGAACTCGGTGCGGACATCGCCGAAAAGGGCATGGTGCTGACCGGCGGCGGCGCGCTGCTGCGCGACCTCGACCGTCTGCTGATGGAAGAAACCGGCCTGCCCGTGGTAGTGGCAGAAGACCCGCTCACCTGCGTGGTGCGCGGCTGCGGCAAGGCGCTCGAAAACATCGATCGCCTGTCTTCCATTTTCACCACCGACTGAGGTCTCTACGCGTGATGTTTGACCACCCGCGCTTTGACAGAGCAAGCGTAGGTGGGCGACTCACGCCTGTTTTTCTGCAGGCAGTATGCAAGGCCGCGTAACCTCGTTGCCCTCCGAGCCGCCGCGCTTTTTCAAGCGCGGTCCGAGCCCGATCGCGCGGCTCACATTCTTCGGCGTAATTTCGCTTGCATTGATGTTCATCGATGCACGTTTCAAGACGCTGGAAACGGTACGCATGGCCATTGCCACCGTCGTGTACCCGGTGCAACAGGCCGCGCTGATACCTGGGCAGATTGCCACGAGTATTGGAGAATTCTTCGACACCCGCGCCGAGTTGCGTGAGGAAAACACCCGGCTCAAGGCCGATCTGCTGCAGGCATCGCTTGCACAGCAGGCCCATGTCGCCGCCAGGCAGGAATCGGAGCGCCTGCAAAAGCTGCTGCAAATGTCACAGGCGGCGAACATCAAGGCACAGGCCAGTCGGGTCGTTTATCTCGGGCGCGACCCGTTTTCGCAGAAGGCATTCGTCGAACGGCAAGTCACCCAGACGTTCGAACCGGGCTCGGCAGTCGTTGATGAGCGGGGCCTTCTCGGGCAGTTGACCCGGGTTCATCCGCTGTTTGCTGAAATAACCCTGATCACCGAGAAGGACTTCGCGGTACCGGTGAAGGTCGAGCGCACCGGCAACCGGGCCCTGCTGTACGGCCGTGGCCCCGGGCTCTCGCCCGAGCTCAGTTACGTTGCCAGCAATGTCGATGTCAAGGAGGGTGACATATTGCTCACCTCAAGCATCGACGGCCTCTATCCCGCCAACATTCGCGTCGCAACCATCGCCAGCGTGCAGCGCTCCGCCGAGAACCCGTTTGCCGTGATCAAGTGCACGCCAACCGCTGGTCTGCTCAGTGCTGACGCAGTGCTTGTCCTCGACAAACCGGTCGCACCACCGCCGCGCCCTGCCGCAGATGTCGCCAAAGAAGCGCCCAGCAAAAAACGCCGATGAGCTTCCTGCACCTGCCCGATTCCCCACTGTTCAAGATCGCCAAGCCGGAGGACATCCTGCTGGCGCCAAAGCCGTGGTTCGTCGCGCTGACGCTGGCGCTGGCCTTCACCGCCAACCTGCTGCCGTTATCCGGATTTGCGCTGGCACTGCGCCCTGACTTTTTCGCCCTGGTGCTGCTGTACTGGGCAATTCACCAGCCCCGCTGGATCGGGGTGGGCGTTGCCTGGGCCTGCGGCTTGCTGACCGATGTCGTAGAAGCCAATCTGTTTGGCCAGCATGCGCTGGCATATGCAATTCTTGGTTTTGCCGCTGGATACTTTCATCGCCGGGTATTGCGCTTCCCGCTCTGGCAGCAGGCGCTGCATGTGCTTGGGCTGCTGCTGATCGCGCAGGCTGTCGTGCTGGTGCTGCGCTTGATGAGCGGCGCGTCGCTGCCGAGTGCAGCACTGGTACTGGGCAGCTTCAGCAGCGCGCTGATCTGGCCAATCATTTCCGCATTGCTGCAGTGGCCGCAGCGTGTGCGCTCCCTGCTCGATTGAGACCAACAAGTCATGGCTGCCGAACTACGCAACTATGATCAGGAAGTCTTCTGGTACCAGCGCCGGCTGACACTGGCCGCAATCCTTGTGGTGCTGTGCTTCCTCGGATTGCTGGGCCGTTTCTTCTACCTGCAGGTGGTGCAGTATCGCCATTTCGCGACACTCGCCGAGGCCAATCGCATTGATGTGCAGCCCGAGGCGCCGAATCGCGGCATCATTACTGACCGCAATGGGCTGGTGCTGGCGTCCAACTATTCGGCCTATACGCTCGAACTCAACCCCCAGAAGATCGCCGACGTTGACGCGGCCATCGACGAGGTGGGCAAGATCGTTGAAATCTCGGCGCGCGACCGTCGCCGCTTCAAACGGCTCTACGAAGAATTCCGTACCAATGACAGTTTGCCGCTGAAGTCGCGGCTAAGTGATGAAGAGGTGGCGCGCGTGGCGGCCAACCGCTTCCGTCTGCCAGGCATTGAGATCAAGGCGCGGCTGTTCCGCCAATACCCGTTTGGCGAAGTTGCCTCGCACGTGATTGGCTACATCGGACGCATCAGTCAGGGCGAGAAAGAGCGCATCGAAGCGGCCGGGCTGACCGCCAACTACAAGGGCTCCGACTACATCGGCAAGGTGGGTATCGAGCTTTCCTACGAGAAAGAACTGCACGGCACAGCGGGTGCCACTGAAGTCGAGGTGGATGCCTCACGGCGCGTGGTTCGCACGCTGTCGCGCAAGCCTTCGCTGACGGGCAACAATCTGCAGCTGTCACTCGACATCAGGCTGCAGAAGATTGCTGAGGATGCCTTTGGCAGCAAGCGCGGCGCCCTGGTCGCCATCGAGCCGGCAACGGGCGATGTGCTCGCCTTCGTCAGCAAGCCGGGTTACGACCCCAACCTGTTTGTCGATGGCATCGACCCGCAAAACTGGGAAGCGCTCAACACCTCCGAGGACAAGCCGTTGCTCAACCGTCCGCTGCGTGGCGCTTATCCGCCCGGCTCGACCTACAAGCCGTTCATGGCGCTGATGGCGCAGGAGCTTGGCATACGGACAGCGCAACAGGCGATCAGCGACCCCGGCTTCTTCCGGCTTGGCGGCGGCTATTGGCGCGATGACAAGGCGGGTGGTCACGGCGCCGTTGATCTGGTGAAGTCGATCGCGGTGTCCTGCGATACCTACTACTACCAGGTCGCTGCCGAGGCCGACATCGACGAGTGGGCGAAATTCATGAAGCCCTTCGGTTTCGGCCAGAAGACCGGCATCGATATTGACGGCGAGTTGCCCGGCATCCTGCCAACGCGTGAATGGAAGGCGAAGCGCTTCCCGAAAGATCCGAAGCTGCACGTCGGCGATCAGGTTTCACTGGGCATCGGGCAGGGCTTCAATACCTTCACGCCGCTGCAGATGGCCTACGCCACCGCAATCCTTGCCAATCGGGGGGTGGCGTTCAAGCCGCATCTGGTGAAGCGGGTGCAGGACGCGCGTACCGGCGAATCACGACTGACGCAGCCGGCCCCGTCCTACAGCATTCCACTCAAGGAGGCCCATGTCGACGCCGTCCTGCGCGGCCTCGCGGGTGTGGTGAAAGAGGGCACTGGTCGCACCGCGTTTCTGAATGCCAAATACACCAGCGGCGGCAAAACTGGCACGGCTCAGGTGTTTGGTCTGCGCGGCGGCGAATACAAAGCCTCCCAGATTGCTGAGCGACTGCGCGATCACGCCTGGTATATCGCACTGGCACCGCTCGAAAAGCCGACAATCGCCCTGGTGGCTTTCGTTGAAAACGGCGGCTTTGGCGCGGAGGCAGCGGCGCCGATCGCGCGCAAGGTGATGGACGCCTACTTTGACGCATCGCTGCTGGAGGCGGCGCTGAAACGCAACGTCGATCGCAGCGAACAAGTGGCGGCAGCCGCACAGGCAGCGGAAGTGAGGCGTGCACGATGATGCAGCAACTGTGGTCCAAGTTGACCGATCATCTGGACCCCTTTCTATTCGCCATCGTTACCGCCATCGCGGCACTCGGTCTGCTGGTGTTGTTCAGCGCTGCCAACGAGACGATGGGGCGGGTCATTTCGCAATCGCAGAAGGTGGTGATCGCGGTGGCCATCATGATTGTGATTGCCAATCTATCGCCGCAATTCATCGCGCGTTTTGCGGTGCCTCTCTACACCATTGGCATCGTGCTGCTGTTGGGCGTTGCCGTTGGCGGCGAAGTGGTGAAGGGCGCCCGTCGCTGGTTGAAAATCCCCGGCGTCGGCAACATCCAGCCGTCGGAGATCATGAAGATTGCCTTGCCACTGATTCTCGCGTGGTACTTCGAGCGGCACGAAGGCAGCATGAACTGGCGCAACTTTGTGGTGGCCGCTTTGCTGGTAGCGCTGCCATTCGGTCTGGTGGTGCGTCAACCCGATCTGGGTACCGCGCTGCTGATCGGCGCATCCGGCTTTTTTGTGCTCTATCTGGCCGGTCTCGACTGGCGCATCATCGTTGGTGGCGCGCTGGTCGGTGGGCTCGCGTTTTGGGGCGCGTGGGAGTTCAACTGGCTGCACGACTACCAGAAGGAACGTATCCTGACCGTGTTCAATCCCCAGCAGGACGCCCAGGACGCAGGTTGGCACACCACGCAGGCGGCGATCGCCATCGGCTCCGGCGGACTGCTCGGCAAGGGCTGGCTCAATGGCACGCAAACCCATCTGGAGTTTTTGCCGGAGAAGCACACCGACTTCATCTTCGCGGTGTATGGCGAAGAGTTCGGCCTGCTCGGTTGCGCGGTTCTGGTGTTGCTGTATCTGCTGATGATCGGCCGCTGCTTCCTGATCGCAGCCAATGCGTCCACCCTGTTCGGACGCCTGATGGCCGGCTCAATGACGCTGATGTTCTTCACCTATGCCTTCGTCAACATGGGCATGGTGACCGGCATGCTCCCCGTCGTCGGCGTACCGTTGCCGTTCATGAGCTTCGGCGGCACGGCGCTGATGACATTGTTTATCGCAGTCGGTATCCTGATGAGTGTGCAAACCCATCGCAAGCTGGTGAATTCTTGACTCGCCATCGCGTCCTCATCGGCCTCGTCACTGGCGCGTTTGGCGCCGCCCTGTTGCTGGGACTGGGCGGCTGCGCCAGCAAGTCGCCTCCACGTGCCACCACTGGCGCCAGCAAACCGTCAACACCTTCCGGAACCCGACCGGGTGCCTACTACAAGGACGACGGCCCGGCAGCAAACCTGCCCGCAGACATTGACCGGATTCCCGATGCCGAACCGCGCGCGGAGCCCCTGCATCGCTTCGCCAATCGCCCCTACAACGTTTTCGGTGTCGAATACACACCGTTGACCGCTCTGACAGCTTTGCGCCAGCGCGGCATTGCGTCATGGTACGGCCGCAAGTTTCACGGGCAGAAGACCGCCATCGGCGAGGTCTACGACATGTTTGCGATGACCGCTGCGCATCCGACCGCGCCTTTGCCGAGCTACGCACGCGTCAGCAACCCGCGCAGCGGGCGCAGCGTGATCGTACGCATCAATGATCGCGGGCCGTTTCATCCCGGTCGCGTAGTTGATTTGTCCTACGCAGCAGCGCACCGCCTGGGTATCGCCCAGGGCGGCAGCGGCGAAGTTGACTTTGAGCTGTTGCTGCCGCCGTTTTCAGCGTCAGCGACATCAGCGGTGGCGATCAAGCCGGCCACTCCCATCGAACCATCGCCGCCGTCAGAGCCCGCACCAATTGCAACCGGCCCAGCAGCCGCGGTGGCCGGTGAAGCTTTTTACGTGCAACTTGGCGCGTTTGGAAACTTTGCCAACGCTCAGGTGTTCCAACAGCGAATGAGCGCTGAACTCGCCACCACTCCCCGCGTACAGCAGATCGATGCGTTGTTCCGCGTCCGCCTCGGCCCCTTTGACAGCCGCGAAGCCGCTGTCATCGCACGTGACCGTGCGCAGGGCATACTCGCCACCTCTCTCCCCATCATCAGCGGCAGCGTCCGATGACATCAAGATTCGCCCGTCTCCTCGCGCTCGCTGCGCTTTTTGTCGCCAGCAACACGCACGCCCAATTGACCATCGACATCGTCGGCGTCGGTGCCCAGCAGATTCCCGTCGCCGTGGCCGGCTTCGCGGGCGCCGACCCCAACGCCCAGCAAATGTCATCGGTCATTGAAGCCGATCTCGGCCGCAGCGGCCTGATCAAGACCGTCAACAGCAATGGCTTGCCGCGCAGCGCCGAGCTTGCCGCTGTACCGTTCGCCGATCTCAAGGCGCGTGGCGCCGACGCTGCTGTCATCGGATCGGTGCAGCCGACCGGCAATGGCCAGTACAGCGTGAGCTTCCGGCTGGTTGATGTGCCCAAGCAGTCGCAGTTGACCGGCCTGGTGTTTGTGGTCACCAGCAAGGATCTGCGTGCCACCGCCCACCGCATCGCCGATATCGTCTATGAGCAGTTGACCGGCGAGAAGGGCGTGTTCAGCACGCGGCTTGCCTATGTGTCGAAGTCGCCCGGCCGCTTTCAGTTGATCGTCTCCGACAGTGATGGCGCCAATTCGGTGGCCGTGGTCAATTCCACCGAGCCGATCATCTCGCCCGCGTGGTCGCCTGATGGCGGCCGGCTTGCCTATGTGTCGTTCGAAGGCCGCAAGCCGAGTGTTTACGTGCAAAACGTGGCCAATGGCGAACGCGCCCTGCTGGTACGCGCATCCGGTAACCAGTCGGCACCGGCGTGGTCGCCCGATGGTGGTCGTATCGTGTTCGCGTCGTCACAAGCCGGTGGTACCCAGCTATTTCTTGCCAATGCCGACGGCAGCAACCTGCGCCGCCTGACCAACAGCGGCACCATCGATACCGCGCCGAACTGGGCACCGGATGGCCGCATCTACTTCATGAGTGACCGCGGCGGCACACCGCAGATCTATCGCATGTCGCCGGATGGCGGCAATGCCGAGCGCGTTACCTTTGAAGGCAGCTACAACGCCAATCCGCGCGTCGCCGCCGATGGCAAGAGCATGGTCTTCGTGCGCCGCGACGGCGGTCGCGAGATGCTGGCGGTGCAGGATTTCGCCTCGCGCCAGGTGCAATTGCTCACCCAGGGGCCGGTGGACGAGTCACCCTCGTTCGCGCCCAACGGCAAGCTGATCGCCTACGCCTCGGTGTATAACGGCAGGGGTGTGCTGGCCACGGTGTCGGCCGACGGTCGCGTCAAGCAGCGTCTGGGCGCGAGCAACGCCGATGTGCGCGAGCCGGCCTGGGGTCCGCTGCCACGATGATGGCCGGCCCGCACAACAATTTTCCGCAGCAAGCAGTTCGGTTCACCACGAATTACCTCGCCATGCTGACTGATCGCGAAACGGCCAGCAAACAATGAAAGGGATGGCAATGAAACAACTCTGGAAACTGGTTCTCGCAATCGCCACCGCCAGCATGCTGGCCGCGTGTTCATCAACGCCGGAGCAGGCAACGCCGGTGGAAGACCGCAATGCGACAGCTGCAACGGGCGCCACGTCTGGGTCAAGCGGTACGTCCACCAGCGGCATGGGTAACCAGAGTGGGGCCAGCGGCAGCAACCTGCAGGGCAACAACATGAGCGGCAACCCGCTGAAAGACCCGCGCAGCCCGTTGTCACGCCGCGAAATCTTCTACGACTACGACAGCTTCGTGGTGAAGGACGAGTACAAGCCGCTGCTGGAGGCCCACGCCGCTTATCTCAAGAGCAACCGCAATGCACGCGTGACCGTCGAGGGCAACACCGACGAGCGCGGCAGCCGTGAATACAACCTCGCGCTCGGCCAGAAGCGCTCGGAGAGCGTCAAGCGCGTGCTGACGCTGCTCGGCGTCAATGAGGCGCAGATCGAGACGGTGAGCTTCGGCGAGGAGAAGCCGCGTAACCCGGCTTCCAGCGAAGCGGCGTGGTCCGAGAACCGCCGCTGCGACCTGCGTTACGCCGGGGAATAGCCGATGCCCTTGCTGCGTACTCCGCCCGCGCCGTTGTTCACCAAAAAGCTGCTGTCCGGCCCTGTAGCCGCGCTGGCCCTGACTCTCGCGGCCAGTGCCCATGCCGGGTTGTTCGATGACGAGGAAGCGCGCAAGCAGATCCTGCAACTGCGCAATCAGATCGCCGAGACACAGCGCACGCTGGATCAGCGCGTGGCCGAGCTGGAGGCGCAGGCTCGCAACCGCAGCATCATTGATCTGTTCAATCAGGTAGAAACGCTGAAGGCGGAATTCGCCCGTCTGCGCGGCCAGATTGAGCTGCTGCAAAACGAGATGGAGAACACGCAGAAGCGGCAACGCGATCTCTACGTCGATCTCGATGGTCGCTTGCGCAAAGTGGAAACCCAGCTCGCCGCTGCGCAAACACCTGCGCCCGCCGCGATGCCACCGGCAACGGTTGGCCCAGGCGGCAGCCCACCGCCCGTCGCGCCGCCGACGGGTGCCAGCAGCGCGCCCGCCACCGCAGCCAGCAGCGATCCCTCGCGCAGCGTTCCACCGGCGCCGGTGCAACCGCCGACAGACCCGGTGGCCGAACAGCGTGCCTATGACCTCGGCCTTGAGCAGTTCCGCGCTGGCCGCTTTGGCGAGGCGATCGCGACGTTCCAGGCCTTCATCCGCAACTTCCCGCGCAGCACGCTGGTGCCATCGGCGCAATACTGGATCGGCAATTCGCTCTACGCCACCCGTGACTATCGCGGCGCCATCGCGGCGCAACGCCAGTTGCTGGCGCAGCACCCGGACAGCGCCAAGGCGTCAGACGCGCTGCTCAACATCGCCACCGCGCAGTCCGACCTCGGCGAGCTGCAAGCCGCCCGCTCCAGCCTGCAAGAGGTAATCAGCAAATACCCGTCGTCGGAAGCGGCCACCAAGGCACGGCAACGGCTGGGCGTGCGCTGAGTGACGGCATTCCGACGTCTCACGTCGTGATCAATCGGCCATGACGAGCGGCGAGCGGGCCAACAGCTTCGCCGCCCGCATCGTCGCCTGGCAACGCACGCACGGTCGCCACGACCTGCCGTGGCAGAACACCCGCGACGCCTATCGCATCTGGCTGTCCGAAATCATGCTGCAGCAGACGCAGGTGACGACGGTGCTGCCGTACTACGAGCGCTTTCTTCAACGTTTCCCCGACGTGTTGTCGCTGGCTGCTGCAAGCGAAGAGGACGTACTCGCACTGTGGGCAGGGCTCGGCTACTACAGCCGCGCCCGCAACCTGCATCGTGCTGCGCAACAGGTAGTGACGCAGCACGGCGGGCGCTTCCCGGCCGACGTTGACGCGCTCGCTGCGCTGCCGGGTGTCGGCCGCAGTACCGCCGCAGCCATCGCGGCCTTTGCTTACGATGTAGTCGCGCCAATCCTCGACGGCAACGTCAAACGCGTTCTTGCCCGGCATGCGGCGGTGGATGGCTTCCCCGGCGCTTCAACGGTCGAAAGGAAGCTCTGGCAGATCGCCAGTGAGCGGCTGCCTGCGCAGTCGGCCGACATCGTCGCCTATACGCAGGGGCTGATGGACCTTGGTGCCACCGTCTGCACGCGCGGTGATCCGCGCTGTGGTAGCTGCCCGGTGGCGGCTGATTGCGCTGCGCGCGAGCAGGGACGCACGGCCGAGTTGCCGACCGCGCGCCCGGCGAAAGCGTTGCCGGAACGGCGGCAGCGCTACCTGCTGCTTCGTCACAGTGACGATGTGTTGCTGGTCAAACGCCCGGCACCGGGCATCTGGGGCGGGCTGTGGTGCCTGCCGGAGATCGGCGATGATGAAAGCGCGCTACCGGCTTTGTTGCGCAAACGCTTTGGCGTCAACCGCATCGGCGATACCCGGCAACTGCCAGACATCGTGCACACCTTCACCCACTTCCGCTTGACGCTGGTGATCACCGAGGTCGCCGTTGCAGGCCGTACGCCGGTCGCACGGGACTCGGGAACAGTTTGGCTGGCGTTGGCAGACGCGAGCGGCGCGGCACTGCCGAAGCCGATCAGCCGACTACTGATATCGATGTCCGACGCCACGCGCATCGCCTGATGGCGGTCACGGCGACGCGCTGGACCGTTAACGACTTTTGACCAAGAACCGCATTTGAATTGGGCTCAATGCAGTAAACGCGCGTAAGTCGACATGAAGCGCTTTTACGCCTCTGGCCCAGACTAAATGGGCTTTTCAGCGAAAAGCCATTGATCCCGAACGAGACGCAGGCGCCGCTACGCGCCGCACGCGCCGATCTTGAACTCCACGCGCCGGTCCTGCAGATCACTGAGGTCGTCGCTGCCGGTGCCAACCACGTTTTCGCGGAAGCCCATGCCGGTGGCCTTGACCCGGGTGACCAGATCCGGCGTCGCCGATTCCAGCCGCCACTTGATGTTCTGCGCGCGTGCCAGGCTCAGGCGATCATTCACCGGCTCCGGTCCTGAGCGGCTGGTGTGCCCGATGACATTGAGGCAGCGGTCCGTCTTTGCCAGCTTGCTGGCGATCTGCCGCAACCAGATCGGATACGGTCCGCTCACCTGTTTGTCGGCCCAGAAATCGGTCTTGCCCGGCTGGAACAGCAGCTTGACCGCCAGCCTGTTGTTGGCGATGCCGTTGTCGACGATATGGCCGAACGCCTTCTCGGCATCCGCCCGTTTGCCGAGCTTCCAGTTGGCGAGATAGAGGCCGCTGTGCACCCGTAGCTGGTCGCCAGCAGCGGAACGCACGGCGCGACCATAGAGGTCAAGTGCGCGGCGGAAATCCCGTTTCTCGTAAGCAAGAATCGCGTCCGACACCAGCGTGGCGGCGTCGATGCGCTCGCGGTAGACCGGGTCGATCGCATCGCCCAGCTTGGTGGCTTGGCAGGTCTTGATGTAGGCATCGACGGCGGCGTCTTTCACCCAAACCGGGGTGTCGGCGAAATATGGCGTTGGCGTCGTGTTGATACCTTCCGGCAGCGCCCGCGCAACTCCCTTGGCGACGATCTTGTTGGCGGCCAGGTCGGCCAGGGCAAAGCAGATGCGATAGGCCTGCGGCACCCCGACAGTGGTGTTGTCGAGCTGGATGCCGGTGAAGGTGCCGACCAGTACGATGGGGGCTTTCGCCACGTTGGCCGATGAAAATTCGCGCACTTCAAACGCCGGAAACTGCTCGCGCACGATCTCACGCAGCCGCTTTTCAATGTGCCGGCTGGCGACATTCTGCTGGCCGCTGACGGCATCCACCAGCGGGTCAATCACCACCACGCGCGGTCCGGCGACGTTGGCGCTGGCGTTCTTGAACAGCGTCGTCGCCGCGTTGACGATGGCCGTCTCGAACGCAACCGGGGTGGGCGGCGCAGGCGGCGCTACGGGCGCTGGCGCGGGCGCCGGTGCCGGCGGTGGTGGCACGACAGCGACCGGCGGCGGTGCATGGTCAACCGTTGGCGGCGGCGTGCTGGCGCAGCCGGAGAGGGCGAGCAGGGCAGACGCCAGCAGCGCCAGCGGCAGGGCAGACGCAGTCGGCCCAACAGCCATCGCCGCGCCTTGTTGTGAAGGCAGTTTGTACTTCGTCATCGACAGTTCTCCTTCAAAAAGCGTTGTTCGTCCTCGCTCAGCGGGTTGCCCAACTGGAAGGTCTCCAGCAGGGTGCTGCATCGCACCGGGCGGCGCATGACCGCGCGGTCGGAGGCGAACTCGTCGTCCTCTGTGGCTTCAGTCGGGCGCCGGGTGCGCGGGTTCCGGCTGTCCTTTCGCGGGTCAACCGCCGGGTCCTTGCTGCTGTCAGTCCGCAGGTCGGTGGTTTTGCCATCGGGTCGCGCGGCTGTCGCTTTCGCCAGGTCTGCCGCCTTGTCACCCGCCTTGTCGGCGGCTTTCGCGGGCGGCGGCTCGGTCGTCGGTCTGGATACCGGCGGCGTTACCACTGGCTCGGCTCTGGTTTCGGTCTTCGTTTCGTCCTTCGCTTCCGGCTTCGGTTCGCTGACCGGGGCAATCGGCGGTGTTGTTGGTAAAGACGTTTTCGTGCTGGCCGACGCGTCATCGGCCGGGACTGCGATAGGCGCAATGACGGGCGGCACCGCGACTGCCGGCCGCGTCATCTTCCACGCGGCGCCCGCGATCAGCGCGATTGATACCGCAGCGATCACCAGCCACACGCCACGTCTGCCACCGGACCCCGCAGGATCATAGGCCGGCGTCGGTGACGACGGCGCTCCACTGGCGGTGGTCGGCCGACGCGGCATGACCACGGTGCGGTCATCGTCGATCGCCTCGGCAGCGGCCATCTCGCGCATCAATTGCATCTGGGCAACGGACTGCGCAGCGGCTTCGGGCGCTACGTTGTCCGGCGACCGCGGCAGTGTCGACGGCGGCATCCTTACAAAGTCGGTGGCGAGCGATGGCACGGTTGCCGGCGGCGTGGCTGGTGGCGGTGCCACCGTCACCGGCGCCGGCGCCGGCGCATCCAGCGGCAACGGCGCGGCGGCCTCGTTCCAGCCGAACAGCTCGACAAACTCGGCGATGCTCTGCGGGCGGTTCTCCGGCTTCACCGCCAGCGCTGCCTCCATCGCATCCAGCCAGCGCTCGGGCAGCCGCCCGTAGAAGCGCTCGCGCGGACGCGGCATCGAGTCCTTCAGGATGCGGCTGATGGCCGTCGGTGGCGGTTCGCCGCACAGGGCATAGTGCATGACACCGGCCAGCGCATAGATGTCGGTCCACGGGCCCTGCTTGAGGTCACCGTCGCCGTATTGCTCGATCGGCGCGTAACCCGGCTTCAGGATCGCGGTGAACACCTGGGTGCCCTCGATCGCCTTGCGCGCCGCGCCGAAATCGAGCAGTACCGGCGCCTGACCATCGCTGAGCAGGATGTTGTCCGGCGCCACGTCACGGTGATAACAGTGCGCTGCGTGCAGCAGGTCGAGCGTTTCGCACAGCGGCACCAGCAGCGCCTGCATCGCTGCTTCGTCAAGCTGCCAGGCGCCGCTCCTTACCGCGTCCTTGAGCGTCAGCCCATCGTACAGGCGCATGGCCAGATAGGCGGTGCCACGCTCCTCCCAGCAGCGATAGACGCGCACCAGCGCCGGGTGATCGAACTGCGCCAGCAGCTTGCCCTCGTTGGTGAAGCTGACGATGCCGGTGCTGAAGGTGTCCTTCTCGCGCGACACCGGCTGCACGGTGCCGTCGCGCCCGCGCTGCGCGAAGGCGGCCGGGAAATATTCCTTGATCGCCACCGTGCGGCCGAGCGCTTCGTCCATCGCCTTGTAGACGATCGAAAACCCGCCGGTGCCGATCACCGATCCGATCGTGTAGTCAAGGATGCGCGTGCCGGGGGCAAGCGCGTGTGGGTTGGCGTCGGAAGACACGGGTAGAGGTCGTGGTTTGCTCTATGCCAGGCGGGCCTTGGAGTTTAGCCGCAAGGGCAGGCAACGCTATGCAATTGGCATGGCCGGCATGAAGATACGGCATTTTCCGTATTTACCTTCTGTCACGTGCGGCATACCGTTGCACGTCCGGCGCTGGTCGTCACAGCGTACGCTCTATTGTCAAACTGGGGCCCTTATGAACCCGAGCAGCATTCGTCTGGCCGTTGCCTTTTTTCTCGCCAGCGCTACCGCCTTGCCGGCCAGTGCCGTGTCGTGCGGCACCTTCGCAGCACCCACCTCATGCAGCGTCACCATCGCCAATGTCGTGAAGTACACCTTCAGCAGCTTCAGCGTGGTCAGCGCCAGTGGCACCGGTGGCGGCGCGACCTATCAGGCGGGAGACATCGCCATTGACGTCGCAACTGGCGGCGGCAACACTGGCCTGCTGACGCTCAGCAAGGCGTCGGGCGGACCGACGCCGGGTGTCGTTTTTTCCGCCAACGCCGGAAACTTTTCCAGCATCACATTTACCTACAACGTCACCATCGAGCCGATGGGCGCCGCCGGGATCGTGTTTGGCTCGCCTTTCGTTGTCAATCTTGCAACGCAGAGCCATGTCGGCAACGGCTCCGGTACCGTGCAATTCATCGTCGCCGGCGCACCGAGTTGCACGGCGATCACACTCAGCGGCAGCACTCAGGACAGCTGCGTGATCCCCGGCAGTCAGCCAGCGACGTTGCAGGTGGGCCAGATCATGAATCTGTCGGGCAACACTGGCAACGTCTCGATCGGAACCTTCACCAACCTGTTCAATGTGGTCACGGCACTTGGCCAGGGCCTCGACATTGACGGCAACGGCAGTTATGGCGCGACCACCGACGGTCTGCTCGTAGTACGCTACCTGCTCGGACTGCGGGGCGCAGCGCTGATCAGCGGCGCCGCAGTTGGCGCAGGTGCCACCCGCACTACGTCGACAGCCATTCAGCAATACCTCGCGAATCTGCTGCCCTGAGCGTCATCCGAAACGGCGATCAAGCGCCCATGCCAGTACACCACCGACGGTGTACATCAGCAGATCCATCACACTGAAGGTGTTGCCCAGCAGCACGTACATCACGCTGCCTTTGGCGAAGCCCAGGCGCTCGGCGAGATGCACGTACTGCGACGCCTCGACGGTGAAGCCGATTGCTACGGCCAACAGCGCAGTCTTGGGCATGGACCAAGGCGTGATCGCCCGCAGCACGGCGTAGACAAACATCACCGCCAGCACGTCGCCAACACTGCCGCGAATAAATTCGCCGCCGATCCAGCGCAACGCGATAGCAACCTCGATCGCGAAGAGAGCGATAGCGATCAGCGCATAGTGGCGTTTGCCGGGCATTGACATTGCCTCGAGTGTGGTGCGAAGCCCGGATGCTACGCGGCGCGTAGCCGGGTAGTTCGATGTGTTTTCTACCCATCGCAAAACATCAGCTTTTTGCTCAAAGCCCTGTTGCAAAAGGGCTGATATATGTTTTTGGCGGATAGTCGATA